>SXGT01820087.1_pt1 | contig 20959 bp, 21 predicted proteins | sample 3176221 | NCBI WGS metagenome assembly SXGT01 (sample SAMN11356862, study PRJNA531348) | freshwater metagenome | isolation source: freshwater sample F1-120 | place: China: Fuxian Lake, Yuxi | collected 2017-12-25
CGAAGCCCCGCTCCAACGGCGGCGTCTTCTTCCACACTGGGCCGCAAAGCAATTTCTTGAAGAAGGGCTACGAGGCACAAGTTTGCAATTCCTGCGGAGACAAACGGCTAACCGGAAGCCTGCTCGTCGTTGAAGATCACGACACGTCGCCCGTGAAAGACGACGAGTGGTTTGAGTACCACATCCTCGTGTCCGGCAATCGGATCATTCTCAAAGTGAACGGCAAGACGGCCGTGGATTACACCGAGCCGATGAATCCGAAACGACCCGACAGTTGGGAAGACCGAGTTCTTTCCCACGGCCTGATCGCCCTCCAAGCCCACGATCCCAACAGCACGGTGCTCTATCGGAAGATCAGAGTGAAGGTGCTCCCGGATTGAACGACTTCGAGATTACGGTTGAGAATCCGACCCGATAGCTTTGAGCATCGCTGCCGCCGAGTCTCGCGCAAACTTTTTCTGAAAGCAGCGGACCAAGGGATAGGTGAGCTTGGTCACGACGTAGTTTGGTCGAGAGAAAGCCAAGATGTCGTACCACATGCAGTCGCCTGCACGGTCCCACTCAATCAAGAATCGCTCTTCACCGCTTTCCGCGTGACCGGGCAAGGTGCCGTAGGCGAATCCAAATCGGGTGATTGGTCCGACCTCATCAACGACATAGACGATCCGGCAGGCGTTGAGCCACCAAAGTCCGAAGACATGGCCCAGTACGGCTACGACCTCACCGGCTTCAATCGGTGTCTCAGTCGGCGATGCTGCGACCCAGCCGAGATGGAAATGCTCCCACCGGCGCAATGCAGACTTCGCCGCCTCAAAGATTCCTATGCCGTTCCCCAACTGGATGCGGGTGTGATCCACGACGTAGCCGGCTGGTGGAACATTGGCCGTTGCACCAACCGCCGAATAGCTGAAGTCCAGCTTTGCTTGTGCTTGCCGGAATTGGTGAATTGATTCGGCATCTGGCTTTCGGAGGGACGGCATCTTCATCAGCATTCATGTCGTTGATTTGGTTGTGGCAGGAACCCTTGGAATCAATGCAGGTGAGTTGACTACGATGGAAGCCGTGTTGTTCATTGGGATGCAAGCCTCCGGCAAATCGACGTTTTATCGGGAACGGTTCTTCTCGTCGCACGTCCGAATCAACTTGGACATGCTGAGGACTCGCCACCGAGAAAAGCGATTGCTGGAAGTGTGCCTCGACACCAAGCAGCCCTTCATTGTGGACAACACAAATCCCACCAAGTTAAACCGGCAGGCGTACATCTCGTCAGCCAAGGAAGCTGGCTTCAAAATCGTCGGTTACTACTTCCAGTCCAGCATCGAAGACTGCAAACGGCGCAATGAACAACGGACTGGTGAGCAGCAAGTTCCTCTGCCGGGTCTCTTGGGAACGTACTCCAGGCTGGAGATTCCCAGTATCGCAGAAGGATTTGACGAACTGTTCTACGTTCGCATCACTGATGGCGGGTTCGTTGTTGAGGAGTGGAAGAATGAAGTTTGATGAACTCGACCAGCAGATGCGGGTCTTTGAGACCTCACATGACTTCTGCGTCCTGCCGGGCATCCACATGGTCGCTCGGCTGGACGGCCGCAGCTTTTCTCGGCTGACTAAAGAGGTTCACCAGTTTGAAGCACCGTTCGATGCCCGGTTCCGTGACATGATGCTGGAGACCGTCGAGCACCTGATGACCAATTGCGGATTCAAGTTCACCTTCGGCTTTTCAGAGAGCGATGAGATTTCTTTGCTCTTTGCGAACGACGACAACAGCTTTCAACGGAAGCTCCGCAAACTGCTTTCGATTCTGGCCGGTGAAGCCAGTGCGAAGTTCTCGTTGCTGCTGGGAGCAATGGCGGCGTTCGACTGTCGGATTTCACAACTGCCCTCAGTCCAGAACGTCGTCGATTATTTTCGTTGGCGAAATGAAGACGCTCATCGCAACGCTCTGAATGCTCACTGCTATTGGCTGTTGAGAAAACAGGGACGTGGTGTGAATGAGGCGACTGAGGCCATCCACGGTTTGTCTGTCGCTGCCAAGAACGAATTACTCTTTCAGAGCGGGATCAATTTCAATGACCTGCCGCTGTGGCAAAAGCGTGGTTTCGGCGTTTATTGGGAAGAGTACGATCACCCTGGAGAGAACCCGATCACCTGTGAGAAGGTCATCGTTCGTCGCAAGCGACTCCACCGAGATTTGGAGTGGCCGATGAAGGATGAGTATTCGGCGTTTCTCCGCAACCTTGTGACACGAGCCTCGGACAGCGAACCCAAATAATGTCCCACCGAAGGAGCCTTACCGATGAACATGGCGCACCAACCCACTCTGAGAAAAACCGGTGAAGGACGCACCATTGGAGTCGTCGGCGACATCTATCGGTTTCTGGCGACTGGCGAAGACACTGACGGTCGGTATGCCGTCATGGAAGCGATCGTTCCACCGGGGGGAGGACCGCCACCGCACATTCACAGTCGGGAAGAAGAAGGGTTCTTCGTTCTTGAAGGCGAGATCACGTTTCAACTCGGCGAAGAACGGTTTGTGGCCGGTGCTGGGACATTCGCCAACATGCCCGTGGGGAGCCTGCATTCCTTCAAGAACGAAAGCGGCAAGCCAGCGAAGATGTTGATTTCGGTCGCTCCCGCTGGATTGGAAAAGATGTTTCTGGAAGTCGGAGTGCCACTTGTCGAAGGTGCGACGACGGCTCTGCCACCCACAAAAGAAGAGATCGAGAAACTGTTGTTGATCGCACCGAACTACGGCATCGAGATCAAGTTGCCGGGGCATTGAGAGAAGGCATCAAATTGAAAGTCGAGATCATTGACGAACCAATTCGGTTTCACCTGTACGGTATCGGGGGCGTTGTCGAGAACGAGCGATACGGCGAGGTTGGCTTGCGCTTGATGAACGAAATGTGGCAGGTGGTGAAGGGGGCCGGGATTCTCACAACGGGAATCAACCATTGGGTGTACCTGCCCGATGGAAGAATGTTCGTCGGCGTTGAACTCCGAAGCCCACAGCGGGTTCCGACTCCCGACCAGCTTGAACCGCTAGAGTTCGAGTTGCAGCGATACATGAAGCATCTCCACGTTGGGCCGTATCAAGCGTTGCCCCAAAAGTGGAAAGAGTTGAAGGCCGACCTTACCGCTCGTGGCGAAGTCATCGGCTCGCCGTCACTGGAGATTTACGGCCATCAATGCGACGAACCGTCCAAGTCGGAAACAACGATATTGATCGGCCTTCAGCAGTAGCTTCACACCATGTCTGAACTCATCGCCTATCACGAAGCCGGTCATGCTTTGATGGCCGTCCTGCTCGGCGGCAATGTGAAGCAAGTCACCATCGAACCGGACGATGACGACGGACCTGATCGCCAAGGTGATACCCAAGTGCTTTGGCGTCGATCAGGAATCAGCGACGATGAGTTTGCCAAGATTGCCGTGCAGGTCAGCTTGGCTGGACCGGTTGCAGAGATGATCTATTCCGGCGATCCGTATCATCCTGGTTTGGTCGCTGAATGGGCTGCCGACTGGCGTGAAGCGTGGGAAGCAGCGACGCCACTTCATCCGGCTGAGCGGCAGCGGCTCGAATATCTGGAACAGATATCGATTCAGCTTTATCACCGGCTCAAGCAAGACGATCTATGGGTAGCACTCGCTTCGTTGGCCGACAACTTGCTGGCGCACGAGACTCTGGATTGCGAGCAAGTTGATGAGATCATGGAGGACTGGTTGGGCTGAAACCCAATGAGTGGCCAAGGAATGCACCGTTCCGGCATGGGCGGTCAGCGGATGGGCATCGGCCGACGCTGATCGCTGAGTTTGTCCATCGGTGCCGTGTACTCCACACGCACCTCGCGCGATGGGCCGAGCAAGAACTTGCCGTCGCGCGAAAACAACTCCAGGTGGCTCACATGTCGGAGACGCGTGACCGTCGTTGTTGGAACATCCAGTCCCACATTTCCGTTGTCGCGTAGGCGGCGTTCCAGCTTCCGTGTCCGACGTCGGGATACTCGGTGTACCGCGGCGAACCGCCCGCCACCTTCATCGCTTCGATCATGCGCCGCGAACCTTCCACCGGAACGGTCGGATCTTTGGCCCCGTGAAATGCCCACACCGGTACCTTGGCGATCTTCTCTGCGTCGCTGGGTTCCCATGCTCCACACACAGGGACGGCGGCGGCGAAGCGATCAGGATGAGCGACGATCAAGCCCCAAGTTCCCAGGCCACCCATCGACTGGCCCGTGAGGTAGACGCGGTCGGGATCAATCGCCACGTCGCGCAGCAGCGCGTCGAGAGCTTCCATTAGTTCCGGCTCGACCGCTCGCTGATCCGGATTATTCCGAAACGTGCCGATCACCCAGCGGCACTGCTTCGTCTCGCAAGCCGGAGCCACGATGAAGCACGGATGCTTCTTTTGCTGTTCGGGCGCGGCCAAAACTTTGGCAGCCTCGGTGTTGCCACCGGCTCCGTGAAGACAGAGCGCCAGCGGCAGCTTCTCACCGGCGGCGACGTTCTTCGGTGTGAAGAGGCTGTATCTCAGCGTCTGCGTGTTCGACGCCTGAAACTCGCGGACCTCAAAGGCCGATGTTGCGCCGCCCGGCCGCCGACTCTCACTCGCCTTGCCTTTCAGCGAATCGAGCTCCTCGCCTGACAACACGCCGTCACCATTCGTGTCGTGAGCGGCGATTCGCTTCCACACCGCCTCCGACACTTCATCGCGGTCAACTTTGCCATCGCCATTCGCGTCGAGTTTCTCAAGTCGCTCCGTTTTGTCGGCAGCGGGTTTCTTCCTGGACTGGCTCATCGCTTCGCGTGGCACGCTCCAGGCGAACGCGACGAACACGATGCTCAAGACGAATGCTCTCATGGCATGTTCTCCGGAGGCGATCTTTGAGGTTGGCGGTGAACACGATCGCTGGGCGCGCCAGCACCAGGTGGGCCGGTGACAGTGACGATCGTATTTCAACGGACTGCCAGATGCTCGATCTGCTCGACTTCATCGGGTTCCAGGTGGAAATTCAAGACATCGAGATCCGCTCGCATGTGGTCGGAGTCGGTGGTCCCAGTCAGAGGCAGAATGCCGACATCAAGACCGAACCGGAAGACAATCTGGCTGACGGTTCGGTGGTGACGTCTGGCGAACTGGGCCAATTCGGGTCGAGCCAGCACTTCGCGATTGGCAGTCAGCAGCGAAAAGCTCTGATAGACAATTTCATGAGCGGAGCAGAACTCGCGGATGCGACGATCCCAACCTCGAACTGCGTAGCAACGGTTCTGGACGAAGCTCGGTTGGACTCGTGCCTCCTGGCACAATGACTGGAGCTGTTCGAGTGAGACGTTGCTGACTCCGAGCAGATGCGCCCGGCCGCTGCCCTGGATGGCCTCCATCGCACGCCATGCCGCCCAATCATCGGGAGCAAGACCCACTCGCTGCGTGGGACCGTGCAGCACAAAGGAGTCGATGACCTCGGTTCCCAGATGCTTGAGCGAGCTGGCGAACGACTGCTCCACCTGAATCGGGATGGGAGCCGCAGGATCGTACGGCAGTCGATGGTCCTGCCCGCCCTTGAAAGTGAATTTGGTTTGCAAGAACAAGTCATCGCGGGTCACCAAGCCCCGCGCGATCGCCGCCGAGATGGCCTGCCCAACCGCAGCTTCGTAGTAATGCCGCCGTTGATTGGCGGTATCGATTCCGCGAAAGCCCTGCTGCAAAGCCAGCTCAGTCAAACGCTGCGTCTCGTTCTCCTTCCACGCGGTTCCGTACAGGAACTGCGGAACTTCAACGCCGAAAAATTTCGTGCTCTGAGGCAGCATGTGCAAGTTCACCGACACTGACAAGATCGGAAGTCATCCAGGAAAGTGGCTCAATTTAATCGCGGCCGGAGTTGGCCGTCATCCACTCGAAGCAGTCAGGTCGATTTCCCCGCTGAGTCCAGACGCCTTTGCCGGGAAGCACTCGTAGGCCAATCGCATACGATCGCAAGTCATCGCCAGATGTGGCAAATCGACGCAACAGTCAGCACGATGTTGCTTGATTCTCGCGAAATGCTCCGCACACAACTTGAGCCGCACGCAAAGGCAGCAAAGGCATCGCTTGACCATGACGCCACGCAAACGAATTCGGCAAGTCCCGGAAGTCGAATTGAAGCGGCTCTCGCCAACTCTGCAGAAGAACTTCAGCATCGGCCAGAATGCAATCCAGTTGCCGTTCCACGCCAAGGGCGCATTGGGGAAGCTGGCTGAGAAACTCAACGTCACGAGCGATCACCTGCTCAAGGCCCGCCGATTTGCGGAACTCCTTTCGGACAAGAAAAGCCTCGAATTGCTGGCTCAAGAACGTAACAAGCAAGTCACTCCGCTGAACCCTGGGAAACAAACCGCTCGCCCGAAGCGCAAGAAGAAGGACACCCGACTGAGTTGGGGGCATGTCCGGCATCTCGTTTCCGTGGCGGATCATGCTCGCCGTCACCAACTGTTGAAAGACGCTGTCCGGCTCAATTGGAGCACAACTCAATTGATCGATGCCATTCAGGTGCGCGAAGGTCGCACAGTTCGTCCCGTTGCTGGCGGCCGCCCACCAAACAGACCACAAACGATCGAGGAAGAAATGTTGCGGTTGCAGCGGCTCTCGGAGAAATGGTCGGCGCTGTATCAATCACGTCTCATCGAGAAACCCTCGCAGGAGCCAAATGCTCCGCTAACCTTGAAGGACCGAATCACGGAATTCCTTCAAGGAGATGGCCATTCGGCGTCGGTGTCACGAGATCTGAAGTCGCAGATCGACGGTCTCCAGCACGCTCTCACACGTCAGGCCGACGAAATTGGCGAGATTGCCACTGCCATCAGAGCTTGGCAGGCACCGCCACTCAAGCAGCCTCGCTCAAAGCGAAAGTGATCTCGATTCTGCCAAAGCTTTGTCCACGCCGCAGGCATCAGCCTTTGACATTGGACAGATTGGGCACCATCCAAGACAGTGACCGGCTAAGTCAGGAGCATTGAGAGAAATGAAAACAACCTCGTTGAGTCTCTGCGCGATATTTGCCCTGGCCAATGCTGCCATCGCCGCTGAGCCGATCACATTGAAGCTCTGGCCCGATGGTCCGCCGACCGTGATGGTGCCGAAGTCCGATGCCACGGTGAAGCTCATTCAGTCCTATGGCGGTGCCGGTCCCAATCGCATCACCGATGTCAGCGATCCAACGATCACGGTCTTTCGGCCGGAGAAGCCCAACGGGACGTCGGTGATCGTGGCCCCCGGCGGCGGCTTCATGTTTCTGTCGTATGCTCACGAGGGGACACAGGTCTGCGAATGGCTCAACTCGTTGAGTGTCACAGCCGTCCTGTTGAAGTACCGCACACCAACGCGCGACGAGAAAGAGATGTTTGAGTTGCCGGTGCAAGACGCCCAAAGAGCACTTGGCCTCGTCCGCCATCACGCTGCCGAATGGAACCTTGATCCGAAGCGAGTCGGCCTGCTGGGCTTCTCGGCTGGAGCGAACCTCGCCGGGCACGCGGCTTGGGATCGCGGCGATCGGACCTTTCCACAGAAGTCCGATCTGGACGATCCACGCGGGCCGGACTTCCTTGTGTTCATCTACGGCGGCGGCTTCCTCGACAAAGACGACAAATCGAAGTTGCGTGCTGGATTCAGCATACCGGCCGATGCGCCACCGATTTTCTTCCTGGTCGCTCACGACGACAAATCGAACCCGATTGAAGCCGCGATGCTGTACCTCGAATACAAGAAGCGGGAACTCTCCGCCGAACTCCACATCTGCGCAAAAGGTGGCCACGGATTCGGCATGCGCAAAGACGGCAAGCCGATCAACGACTGGCCTCAACGCTGTGCCGAATGGATGAAGAGCCTCGGCTACCTCGGTGCAAACTGATTCCGGGCGAAACCCATTTTGCGGCCTGTTTGTATTCTGTCGTCGCGATTTGAGGAGACCAAATCATGGATCAGTTTCGGCTCTTCCATCGCACAACAGCGGAGGTTGTCGATGCAATCCTTCGCGACGGCTTTCATGACTCAGAGCAGTGGCTGGGATGTTCGGGCTCGGACCTTGAAGGAGTCTTCCTTTCTGACATCCCCGTGACCTGCCAAGACGGGGCGAAGGGAGAGGCCCTTATCGAAGTGATGTTCGATATTCCGGAACACGAGATTTCGACTCAGTTTGAATTCATCGGCGAAGGCCAACTGTTCCGTGAGTTCTTGGTTCCTGCGCAATTCATCAGGGAGCATGCCCAACTACGGCCGGTGCCTGATGTTGAAGTTCAAGAACTTGAGAGTTGGGCGTGTAATATTCGGCTCAAGCGGTCCGGAATTGCCCCACCCATTCTTCCGACCTCGTGACCAAGCCGTACTTCTGTAAACTGGCAGCAATACCCGAAGCCTCATCAGTTCTTTGAATTGATCTTCGACTTGGCGTGGCAAATTCCCGCCGCGGACTAGAACGCCAAGTTCCATGTTGATTGTGAAGGCGAACTCGGTGAGGTTGGCGCTGGAAAGAAACAACCAGTGACCGTCCGCGACTGCGCATTTGACGTGCAGTATGCCAACCTTGCCGAATTCATTCTGCTGTCGGTTCTCCCTCGGCCAATACATGACTGAGCAGCATGACGCGACATCCGGGCCAAGGGCTCTCAGCGTGCTGTATTCGGCTTCACCAGCCACTCGGTCGGGTGTCTCGACGATGACTGTGATTCGCACCCCACGTTTGGCCGCACGGACGAGCGAATCGCAAATATAGGGAATGTTGTAAACGGCATAGCTCACCAACGTAATTTGTTGGGTTGCTGATTCGAGGACTTGCAGGATTGCCTGCTCAGTCCTGCGAAACGGAGCGGCATCAGTTTCAGGGCCTGTCCACACGAGTTCCACAGACTGTGCATCTCGATGGGCTTGCTCGGAATGTGCCGCCGTCAGAACCATCATGCTGACAGTCTGCGGAAGTAGATTGGCTGCGGACTCGTTCCATTGGTCAATGAGCAAGTTCGCTAAGCTGCGATATTGGGGATGAGGAAGTTCCTGAGCCAGCTTGGTCCGAGCTTCAGCCAGAGACGCGCTCTCTTCGATGAGTCGAGCGACAAGTTGCAGCGTCGGCATCGGCAGTATGGATGCCAGCTTCGTTGCTGCGATTGCGAGCGGCTGGTGGCTCATGTTAGTTCTCAAAGAAAGCGAACTTCGTTTCTTCAACCGTCTTCACGAGCACGGCCCGATCGAGATATTTGTTGCCTCGTTCGCATGAAGTCTCTGGCAAGAACGAACAAGCATGGCAAGCGGCGGCGTGCAGCGTTCCGTCGCTTGTTCCCTTGTGCTCGGAGCAAAGTGGATCGGACGCACACAACCGCACCGTTTCGAGTGCTTGATCCAAGTGCCGTCCCAACTTCTTCGGCTCACCCAAGGCACAGAGTCCCCCCAGCGTGCCCTCGCTATCTGGTGCGGCCGTGTAAATCAACACGCCAGCCATCGGTTCGCCATCAGCCGGGTTGCGGCTATAGATGCGTTCGGCGATCGAAGCCGTCGTGTAGCCGCATTCAATCGCCAGTTGCCGGATGACAGCGTGGGCGAACGAGTGCAACAAAACGTAGCGCAGCCCGTGATAGTTTGCTGAGGGATCGAGTCCTTTGGGTTCACGCCACAGGCGATGCGCTTTGAAGAATTCTTCATTTTGGACTTTGCTGCGTTTCAACCACTCCTGAATCGCCTTCTCAGAGAACTGAAAGAAGATGCCTTCCCCTCGGGTCTCAGAAGCGGGCACCCAAGTCGGAACACGACGAGACAGCGGTGCCCGCCGATCCGGCGGCAGATCAAAAGCTGAATCAAAGTCGCGAGGAGACTCGATGCGCGTGAAACCGATCAAAGCACGGACCTCGCGCAGCTTGTCAGCCAACACGATCTTGTCGAAGAACTCGGCGTAGCCGTCTGGTGGTTCCACGACTCGCAAGCGGAAGTGATCGCTGGTTTGTGCCGTCGTTGGATTCGAGAAGACTTGCCACTCTGGTTTCTTCAGGTCCGAAGCGGTGTCCTCGACGTCATCCGCGCCTTCAAGCTTCTTTTGGATGCCTTTCCAAATCTCAGCATCGGTGTACTTGCTGAAGTCCTTCAACTGGCCGATGGCTCGAAACGCGGCAACGATCTCTGGTGCCGTTGCCTTCTCCAACACAGCCCAATTGTCATCAATCATCTGGGCAAGTGGGTCTGTCGCCTGCGGCACGGACAAAGCCGAAACAATGACTGGGAACCATGAGTTCGACGCACCTTGCAGAATCGGAGCGACATGTGCCTCATCGCATCCGTCTGGATCAATGTCTCGCAGTTGCGGACGACGGCCACGACAGGGCGGCATGTGGGATCGGTTGTCACGTCCGAAGGCTTCGGCCATTCGGCGAGTGACGTTGCACTTCTTGCACTCCACGACCACGTCCGACGCTTCGCCTGACGCCCCAAGTTCGTACATGTAAAGAGGCCCGTTGCATTCGGTCTTTCCTTTATGAACGAACTCCGGCCACGGGAAATCATCCAAGTGTCCCTTGTGACAAGCCACCAAGAAGCGTGCAGGGACGACGGTCGGAGCAGTTCCTTGAGTCGTGCAATTATGAACGTATCGAGTCTTGTCGGGTCGATAGGGTTGGACCTTCGGCTCAAACAAATTGGAACTCAGTGGCGCGAGCAATCGGCAGCGAGAGCAGACCATCCAACGGGGGAATGGAGCGACGGGGACACCGATTTGATGAGCCTCATCGAACCAGTTCGATTGCCCGCCGATTGAATCCGGTGCCCGCGGTGGCGTGAGCAATCGAGCCACCTGTGCTCCCAACACATTCTGCACGGATTGAAGCAGCCGCTCTTCACCGATTTCCGTTGAGTGTGAAATGGGCCAGTCTTCCAGCCCCATCACCAACACGGAGAGATTCGGAAGATCGACCAGAGAACCGATCCCGAACGTCAAAAGCACCTGACTCGGTCTCAATTCGCCCACTTCGGATTTTCGCATCATGGACGTGATCATGGTTGCGAGCCTCCGTCGTTGTCAGCTTCCGGTTGCACATCCACGGGAACGTCGGCAGCAGCAAACTCATCCAACCCGCCGTCGTCGATGATCAATTTCACGGTCGGCTCCACTTCCCGCAGCGAGTTCAGACAGGTGAATGCTTGCCATCTCTCCAGTCCAGTGTGATGGAGCAAGCTCACCGTCGTGCCTTTGGCGGGACCGTTACCGCCGCGTGGTTGGTTGTAGGTCAGCACTCGACCGCTGGTCGTGTTTTGAGCCTCTGCCTTCCACAGGTCTACCTTTTTCTTCAACTCGGCTCGGACGTAGTCGGCAAGCTGATTCCCTTTGTCTCCGATCAGCCCAGCTCTCTCGGCGATGGTTTCGATGGCGTCGAGCACATAGGGATCAGTGACCTGAATCTTTGCCGCCGCTTCATTCAGGTTGAACTCCGTCCCTCGCAACCGCACAAGCGCCACCAACAGGCCGGCCAGCCCACGATGCAACGCCCCCGGCGAGAATGGCGTCACCGAAAGTGGCTCGACGTGTTTGTAAAAAGTGGAGTGGTAATGCTCGAAGGTTTCGTAGTGCGACAGGTCTCGTGGCCGAGCCCAATTGAAGACCGTGCAGACGATGCCCGGTTTGTTACGGCCAACACGGCTCGTTGCTTGAATGTATTCCGCCGTCGCCTTCGGTTGCCCGGCAACGATCATCAGGCCCAACCGTTTCACGTCCACGCCGACCGAGATCATGTTCGTTGCCAACAGTACGTCGAGCGGCTTCTTCGGAGCCGCCTTAAACTCACCCTTCTTCGCCAGTTCTTTGCGACGGGCCTCTTGTTCGGGATCGAACGGAGCTTCCAGCCGATCGAGGATCAGCGGAATTTCTTCGGACCTCATTCGAGAAGTCAGTTCCGACAAGTAGTCCGTAGGAAAGAATCGCTTGGAGAGTCCACGGCGATCCATCTTCTTCACACGGGTGTAAACGTCATCGTCCACGAGGCGACGCATGCCGCCAAGTTCACGCATCGAGTTGAAGTAACCGACCAGCGTCATCCACGGATCGACGCTCACGCCATAGGTCTCGTAGAGCGTCTGAGCCGAACAGAGAAACGCCACATAAACCCGAATGAGTGCCGCTTTGAGCCGACGTCCCGGCGCACAGATCCCGATGTAGCAACGTCCCGGATAGTCCTCGCTTGGTTCACGTTGAAGCGAGAAGAAGTTTTCTTTCACGTCCACGCCATTCGGCGGGAAGATGCTCACCTTCCGCAGAAAGAGACGATGTACCTGCGTGTCGGCGTTACGAATCGTGGCGGTCGATGCAATTAACTTCGGCCGCACCTTCTGGCCATCGACCTCCCAGGTGCAGAGCTTGTCGATCGCCGTTTCATACAGCCCGACCAGCGTGCCGAGTGGTCCGCTGATGAGATGCAACTCGTCTTGAATGATGAGATCGGGCGGCCTGAGAGGACTCTGTTCGATGGTCCTCGCCGATGGTGCTCCACTCTTCGCCTTGGGATGAATGCTGGAATCGTTGATCTCCGGTGAGCGGAAACCGTGACGCTCGCAATAGCCATTCACCTGCCCGAAGACCATCTGCACTTCGCCCTTCCACGGCATTTGGGCGAACTTGTCCACGGTCGAAATCAGCAATGTCGGCAACCGGCGGTAAATCTCTTCGTCCACGACAACCACCGGCAAACCCTCTTCTGATGCCTGCCGTTTACTAAAAAGACACTGACCGAACTTGTCGCCGCAGAACGTCAGCGTGCGCGCGGACTCATGTGGAAACGGTTTTGATTCCAGATGCTTGCCGGGTTCGATGGCACTTCCACACCACGGACAAGTTGTGAGTTGATACGGCGTGCCGATACCGCCGCCGCCACCGAATTGATTCCCTCGATACTGCTTGATCGCCTCCGCTGCATCGTCGCTGTGGTTGGGAGTCGTGCGCCGACCGACCCACAGGCCAATTCGGAACGGCGTCTGTCCCCATCGTTTGTCGCCGTGTTCCAGTGCCTTGCGGCGGATTGATTCACAGGCGCAAATCAATGCGGTTGCTCGTTGGAACTGCTGAATCGTCAGCAGCCGCAATGTGTATCGCATCAGAACCGAGATACCGTTTTCACCGGATCGTCCTGCAACGACCCCTTGCAGCCGTCGAATTCCCATCGTGTAGGCTGACAGCCCCAAGTAAGCCTCGGTCTTGCCGCCGCCCGTTGGAAAGAACAGCAGGTCAGCGAGAGCTTCTTGACTGACGTTGCGATCGGGATGGTCGAGCTTCGTGACCGCAGGCAGGTTCAGCAGAATGAACGCCAACTAAAACGGTCGCCACGTTCGGTTGTCGGGAACGTCGATGTCTTTGTCGAAATCGGGTTGAGCTTGCCGACGTACTTGCTCGGAATAAATCGAGTGCGTTCGTTGGAGCCACATGGCACGATTCATGAATTGGAACGACTCGCTCGCCTGCGGATTCTCTTCAATCAACTTCAGTCCGGCTTCCAGACGCTTGAGCGTTGCCCGGCAGTTGGCAATGGCGGTGTCTGCGGCTTCAGTGAAGTGCTTCAATCCTTCCTTCGGATCAATGAGTTTCGTTGTCTGATCGTCAATCCATTCCCGATACGCCGTCACCAATGGTTCAAGTTTCTTTCGCAAACCGTTGGCAGGTGCCTCTGCCAACTCCTTCATGTCCAAAACCAATCCCTTGAGCTTGGCAAAAGCGGGGTTCACGTCGGCGTCATCGGCGGTTGGCGGTGTGGTCTGAGGGACTTCGTAGCGAGGTACAATCTCTGTTTTGACCAGCACGGCAAGATCGCTGTTCGTTGGCGAGACCTCGGTGTGGACGCTCACACCATGTCCGACAGCGAACTCGACCTGCCGCCGATAGAGCATTTCCATCGTGTCCGATTCGAGTTGTTCCTTCGGATCGAGTTTGCTGCGACGATTTCGCTCCAACCGCTTCTCGAAGATGGCCGAGCCGTCCGTCGCTGTAACGATGAGATTCGGTTGAAAGACGTGGAACTGATCTTTGGGTAAGCCCTCTAATTGACCATTCACGAGGAACAACGTGACGATCCAGTGCGTGTTTCGATGCCAGATTTTCCCACGCACAAAGACGTCCGGGCTGTTTGCATCGAATGAGGTTTGTCGCACCGTGCCATCGGTCAGCGGAATCTCGATGACTCCGCCGCGTGGATACCGTTTCCAGATTCGTTTCGGTCGCCCGGTCCTCTCGTCGATTTGCAGTGGCTTGACCTCTCGCAGGTATTGTCCCCACGCAGCTTCGACTCGCAGTTTCTTGGTTTCATTACTGACGCAGAACGTCAGGCCGAATGACGAGGCAAGATGGGCCTGCGCCACAGGCGTGTCCCGATCGGTCGTGCCATCATCGGCGGAATCAACACCACCTTCGGAGAGTTCGTCAGGAATCAGCGGAGTCTCTTCATCGTCTTCGACTTCCACGACGTGATCGGTCTTGGCCGGAGCCGTTGCAATGTGCTTGAGAGGGGCCAGCACACCGACCAGATACCGATCACGGACGTTGCGCTCTTCGACTTCCTCAGTCGTTCCCCCGGCGGGACCGAGCAGATCAGCGACGACCATCCGTTCCAATTCGGCACGGAGTTGCAGGGGACTGAGATGTTTGGCGAGTGTGCTTGGCATGGCTGTCTTGCGTCTGCGAGTTGATGAGGCTGGCTTGTCGTCGTCACGACAGTCTTACCCAACTCCGAAACCACAACAAGCAACGGACTGAGACATCGAGTTTTGCCAACGGATGAAGCTGGCCATTCAGGGCGTTATCAGCAGACCATTGGTCTCTCGGCGCAGGTGCTCGATGTACCCGATCAGTCCCGATCGGACATTGGCTTCGGTCGCCTCCAATCCTGAACCGAAGACCGCACGCAGCACGGTGTCGCAGTGCAACGCCGGCACGACTTTGGCGAGCAAGGATTCAAAGCCGATCCGATCAATCACACGAACAAGGATCTGCTCGAAAGTGATGACGTGTCCTTGCAGACGCTGAAACACTGGCTGACAAGCCGGCGTGGATGCCAGCGCTCTCAAACTCGTCTTGTCGCTCGTCGCGACGAGGAATTCGGCGAAGTGGGCCGTGGATGAAAACAAGACCGCTTCACCGGCATCAATTCCCACTGCGTCGTCGAGAAGCTGTTGCTCGGCGGCGGGAGGCGGAGCCGACAAAGTCTGCACGCTTTCGAGAAACGCCTTCAAACGCTCGAACACCGCTTCACCCATCCGAACCTTGGCTTGCTCTGGCTTCTTGATCGGCTTCAGCAAGACGTAGCGGGCCGTTGGAAGGACAAAGACTTCGTCGCGCGTTGCTTCCAGGGCAGCGAGCGCTTCTTCCAGGAGGTCGCAAGCGGCGAGCTTTCGGATGAGGTCGTTGTCCGAAAGGCAAATCATGGGGTCGAACCCTGCTGAGTCACTCGCAGCAGGAATTCGCTGCTGTCTTCGGGAAGGCGTGACCAATCGAGACGCTCCGCCATTTTCTCGCGGACCAATCCGATGGCATCCGCCTCTGGCTCCAGCACCTTCAGCGCGGCAGCTCCGAGGGGATAGAACTCAGCCCCCATCGAATGCGCGTAGTTGAGCGCGATGTGCCCCGGATCAACCATGCTTTGTCTTCCGAGTTGCCGGGCGTCATCAGCCAATTGCTGCGCCTTCGGCCAGCGATCGGCGGCCATGAATCGTTTCCCACGTTGCCCCGTCAGAAGCTCCTCGGCGAACGCATTGGCCTGTTGCTCTTCCACATCCAGGCTGGCGTCATCGACGTAGTCGTCCACGAGCGCTCCGTCTTCGGTAATATGGTTGAGGGCAATGTGTCCTAACTCGTGCGCAAGAATGAAGAGCAGCCATGCCGAGAACTTCGCTCGTCGGCAGAGCACGATCACCGGGCGGCCGTGGACTCTGGCCGCGAACCCGTCCGGCCGGCGCGCGCTCTTGGGAAAATGGTCCAGGTGCAAAACGGGAATACCCGCTGACCAACACCAGTCGAGCAACTCGGCCAGTCCCACCCACGGCGCACCGCCGCTGAGGATCTGCTGGCGAATGTCCTCCGCATTTTCGGGCAATGAGGCCAGTGGCGTGGTGGTTGCCTCGGCGGCCAGTTGAGCGGCGCGCGTGGCCATCACGCGAGCGAGTAGGAGTTCATCTTCGGAGACATCAGCTCGTTTCTTGAACTTGCAGGTTCCGAAGTCCCGCAATCGCAATGGAGTCGATTCCTCTTGCAGCGACCGCAGATCCAAACCCAAATGCCGCGACAGCAACATCAGCCCCTGAGCGTAGCCGGCGGGATTCGAGGCGATGTCATCCTCCCACCAGCTTGGCAGAGCCGTTTTCTTCACGAAGTCCTGACTCAGTCCGACTTCGCGCAGGCGGCGATACAGCGGTTTCATCGGGTTTAATTGGGGCAAGACGATCAACCTCCCAACTTGCATTAAAGCGAAACGGGTTTGAGTCTATCGCTTCTCGCGTGCGCCTCACAGGTCATGCGATTTGAGTCAGGGATTCACAAGTTCAAGGTCCACGACAAACCAAGATGCTCCCACTTCTCCAATTCGGTTGCCAATGCCGAGCGTGTCGGCGACTGCTTGTTGCTGGATGTGGTCGAGTTCGTCTTGGACAAGCCGTTTACCGAGCAGACGTGGAGCCGAGTCACTCGTAATTTCCGGTACACCGATCCCAGCGGCTAGTCCTCTGAGATGCTGGAACAGATTTTCTTCTCTTTTTCTACCACGCTGTCGAACCTGACCCAAGAAACTGGAAAAGTCCTCGGTCGCGATCACCTTTCCACGAGTGTTGGCATAGCCGTTTGTTCCCGGCGCGTCGTAAGTCCAAACTTGGTGACCATGAAGGGTACTTGGAGCTACGAACGCCGAATGATCGAGCACTTCGCGCGAGTGTTGGTGTGTTTGCAGTTGGTGATAGGTCCAAAAAGCGGCGCAGGCGTATCGAACAACGGCTTGCGAACCGACTGATGCTTCAAGCACCTCCAGCGTAGTTTGCTGATGCGGAAGGACCGGGAATCGGAAGTATGGCCGGTTCCAGTAGTGCCACTGAGCAGCGCTCGCCCGCCCCAGATGCATTGGCCGTTTGTATTGGAGAATGAGGCTCACGAAGCTGGACGGGAGATCCGGAGCTTGGGGTTGTGCGGTGGCACGTTGCCAAAGATTGGGAACCAACAGAAGTCCAGATGGAGCTGCACCGCCAACCAGCTTCCAGATCGGCGCGTTCTGTGGCTGATGGGCGGCTACGTCATACCCAACGACCGCTTCAAGCACTTGCCCGGCAGCGAAGACCCCCGCATGTTGGAAGCCCAGTTCAATGTTGGCCGGCGTCTCATATTGTTTTTCCTCGAACTCAGCGATCGGCATCATTGGTCTCCGGCGTCAACTAATGGCAATTCGCCCTGTGACTCGCGGGGCGCGCCGTGCAACTGGCGGCGGAAGAGTAAGCCGTAGTCGCCGCCGAGATGCAGGCGAGTGATGTAGGGGACTTGAAGTGCTTCAGGGGGTTCGGTGGTTGTGGTGACGATGTACTGGAACGGCACTTCTCCGTTGGACCGAAGCTCGCTCGATAAATTTGAGACGCTGGTGAGCAGGCGGCGATAGATGGCTGCTCCGAGATCGGCTTCGCGGGGGCTGTCGTGGATGAGGAGGCCGGGGTGTTTGGCTTGGCCGAGTGCTCCCATGAGCAGCACGGCGAGATCGGCGAGCAAAATGGAGAGCGTGTCGAAGGCTTCGCCGGAGAGGGATTCGCCTCGAAAGACTCGGAAATCCAGGCCGTCGGATGAGAGGCGGATGCGGCCCACGAAGTCTGGGGACAACGTCGCTTTGACGAGGGCCTCGTAGATGCGGCGGATTCCGGTGGCGCGGTCATTTTGGGAACTCAGCAGCGTGGCGAGCGAGGCTTTTGCGGTTGTCTCGCGTGTCACCAGCGAAGTTCGATCGGCGATCAAGCGAGCGAGTTCGGAATCGGCCACGCGGCCGGAATGCACGGCCTCCCAGTACACAAGTTGTTCCAGGGTTGTCCGCAGATTTTTGATGTCATCCTTGGCGTTCCGGCGAGCGTCGGTCAGTTCGTCACGACGAGCGTTGAGCGCGTCGAGCTGCTCGCGCAGGCGTTGCACAAGTTGGTTGTGGCGGCTCGCACGCGCTGTCAATTCGGCGGTGGCTTGGTCTCGCGCGGCCGCCTCGCGTACATCCGCGGTGCTGGGGGCGCTGGCGACTTCCAATTGCTCGACGGGCAGGGCGAGTTGTGCTTGGGCGTAGCTGCAATCGCCGATCATGATTTGACCGTACTTACAGTTTGAAAACCGAGCATCGCGGATGTCTTGCTGAATCTTCTTGAGTTCACGGATCGTCTTCGCCACGTCCGGCACGAGCGCTGCCGTCCCCTCATCGGTGATCGAGGCGGTGATGAATTCTTGCTCGGCCAATTCGGCTGGCTCTTGCAGCGATGCGGCGGCGTAGGCGATTTGCCGTTCCAAGGCTTTGAGGTCCGCGTCAGCCGCGTCGCGCTCTTTTTCAACCTTGGCGATTCGGCGTTGGACTGTCTGGGGCAGTCCGTACAAGTCGTTTGGGTCGAGCGGCATGTTGTGGTCCAACGCTCCTTCGATCCCAAAGTCTTTTTGGAGCGTTCGACGAAGCTGTCGAACCAAGTAGGCCGGCTCGCGTCTTCGCTCGGCAATGTCGCCGTCGATGCGAGTGCCGTCGTTGATGATCCGTTCCAACTTGGTCTGCAATCGCGTCTCTTCATCAGGAAGAAGTTGCAGCGCGGCGCGCAGGCACAAGAGCGCATCCACTTTCGGCTGCTTGAAGCTGGGTGTTCCGGAGTCACTGCGAGCCGATCGCCAGTTCCAGAGATTTTGGTAACGGGCCTCTTGATCGCGGCTGCACATTGCGAGCAGGTGGTCCCACAGAATCGAGGCACCGCCCGACAGGACGGACTGCGTCCGCAGGTCACGCAAGCACGTTGCGGAAAGGTGGATGCGAAAGTCAGTGAATGACTGCCGAGTCGGTTTGTCGGCGATCTGCTCTTCGATCGTGGCTTCTGGCTTGGCGTAGGAAGCGTGGTGATGGGCGAATGGTCTGAGAACAGCCCACGACTGGCCGCCGACGCGGATCTCCGCGGCGACATAGCCTTCGGGACAGGTGTGTCGGATTTCGGCGACGGCGTGAGCTTGTCCGAACGACGACTCACCGAGGCAGTAACGAATCAAGCGGCAGAAGGTGGTCTTGCCGACTCCGTGACCTGGCTCGAAGTGTTGGTCGGCGTCTTCGGTCTCGATGCCCCAGACGACATTGATTCCCGTGCCGAGCTTGACGCTGCGAATTTCGATCAGCGGATCAAGCGACTCGAACAACGCGATTCGACGAACCCACACCAACGGCTCTGAGGCCAGCGCGTCGCATGAAATGTGTTCGAGGATCGGCATGAAGTGGGATCTCGTTAAACGGTCACGGCGCTTCGCTTTTCATTCACTTCGCGGACAACTTGAGCGGCCGGCTCATCGACTGGTGTGGTGCTCTCCTGGAGTTCGCGCAAGCGGCTCGCGGCTTTTCCGAGAAGCTGGACGAATGCGGGAGCGAGGCTGGGATAGGACGAACGAACGTCGGAGAAGTTGGTGCCGAGGCCGAAGTTGCCGTCCGCACTTGCAACAAGTGATTTGTTGCCGGTGAGCGTTGTGACGAGATCACTCCAAGGGACACCGACCTCGGACGCGGCCGTCAATTCCGAAGGAATGCGTTTGATCGCTCGACGGAAGGCGGTGCGGTCTGGGCCTGTCAGCATTGGCTCGCACCGTTGCGGAGAAATCGCCAGCAGGATCGCATCGAAGTAGGCGGACTTGCGCAGGCCGGGTTGATTCTCAACAATGTCCAGATAAACCGCGCAGAGCAGCTTCTCGCGGGCTGTTTGCGGGAACGCGGTATCGAGGTCATCAAGGTCATCGAACAATCCACGTTCCACGACTTTCGGCTGTTCCGCGTTCTTCTTTCTTTCGGCTGCCACCGCTGCCGTTGCCGCTTTTCGTTTCTTCTTGTCGTGCAATCCCTGCGCGACTTCTTCGGCGTAGCGTTCGTGGTTCAACTTGAGCAGTCGGGAAAGGATGTCGCGCCGTGCCGACTCGCTAATCGTGAAGCGGATGCCTTCCTTCGGTTCCGTAGGCCGCCAGTTTCGAGAGCGATTGCGGGGGCGACTGACACTTCTTAATTGAAGGCAGTCACGCACTTACAGAGATGCGTCGCACAACTCTTCGACCAACTCACTTTTGGGACTTTTAGCGTATTTTGTGGCCGTTTATAGAGGATTCTGTGCCCATTCCGTGCCACACAGTGAGCGTAATCCAAAACACCGAAGCTCTGCATGGAGAGCTTCGGATTCGGGGCCGAGGGCCGAGCGATTTCAGCGACATAGCGCTGTTCAACGGATGTGTCAGACTCCACCTTAATAACGAGTTACGACAATAGCATGACCGCCAAAATCTTCCACCCACTGCTGGCCTTGATCGCCTCGGCCAGCAGCAACGAACTCGCGAAGTACGTCGAATTTCTGAAGGAAGAGAACAAGATCCTCCGGGCGCGAATCCCCGGACAAGTTCACACCAAGCCGGATGAGCGATCCCGACTGATCAAGCTGGGGAAGGCGCTGGGGCAAGCGATTGAGGAACTGATCACCTTGGTCGCCCCGTCCACGTTCTACCGCTGGTGCCGAGACGAAGACTCAGGCAAGAAGAAGGCGAATCCCAAAGGCGGCCAACGCAAGTCGCGCGAGATCCGCGAATTCGTCATCGAGATCGCGAAGACCACGGGGGAAGTTGTCAGTTTGTCGCGCGACAAGATCGAAGTGCGGTCTTACGTCGGTGGGTTGGTGCAGTCGTTTGAGCGGCGAGCCGCTTAGTTCACGAAGGCTCGCGAGGTTGCCAATCATCTATTCGACAGAGCAGTTCGCTGC
>SXGT01163358.1_pt1 | contig 20950 bp, 12 predicted proteins | sample 3176221 | NCBI WGS metagenome assembly SXGT01 (sample SAMN11356862, study PRJNA531348) | freshwater metagenome | isolation source: freshwater sample F1-120 | place: China: Fuxian Lake, Yuxi | collected 2017-12-25
CGGCCGCCCCGACGAGGCCCGGGCCGCGCTCGACGCCGCGGTGGCCGCGCTGCCGGCGCCGCCGACCGAGCTGTTGCCGTCGATCCGGCTGCTGCAGGCCGAGTCCGTGCGCCGCGCCATGGCCATCCAGATGATCATCAACCGGGAGTTCGGCCTGACGCGGTGCGAGAACCCCTGGCAGGGCTCCTTCGTCGTCGAGGAGCTGACCGATCTGGTCGAGCAGGCCGTGCTGGCCGAGTTCGAGCGGCTCTCGGATCGGGGCGGGGTGCTCGGCGCGATGGAGACGCAGTACCAGCGCGGGCGCATCCAGGACGAGTCCATCAAGTACGAGATCAAGAAGCACTCCGGCGAGCTGCCCATCATCGGCGTCAACACCTACCTCGACCCGGAGGCCGACGCGGCCGCCGGGGCTGCCGCCGAGATCGCCCTGACGCGGGCCACCGAGGAGGAGAAGCAGACCCAGCTTCGGCACCTGCGACAGTTCCAGGCCGCCCACGCCGAGGCCACCCCCACGGCCCTGGCCCGACTCCAGCGCGCGGCGCTGCGCAACGAGAACATCTTCGACGCGCTGATGGAGACCGTCCGGGTCGCCAGCCTCGGGCAGATCACCGGCGCGCTCTACGCCGTCGGCGGCCAGTACCGGCGCAACATGTAGCCCGGCCACCCTCCTTCATCGATAAAATCGCTGGATCGACGCCACATCCATCTAAAAATTCGACATCCGCAAGCGAGGCGCGCTTGGGGGGGCGGCTGGAAATTCGTCATCGGCCCCGGGATCGGCTACAACAAGGGGCCGAGGCGCAAACGAGGGTCCGCAGGCCCGGCGTCGCGCCGCCGGAATGCGCACGGACGCACACAGAGCGAGGTCACGATGCAGCCACCGGTCCTGCTGGCCGACATCCTTGCCGCCAACACGCTGCTGACCCTGGACAAGGGCGAGGTGGCGATCCCGGAGAAGATGCTCAACCGGCTGCTGTCGGGGCTGCCGCTGCCGATGCCGCTGGTGTCGGTGGAGCTGGCCTGCCAGTCGGGCTTCTTCGAACTCTCCGTGCAGCTTGACCTGCGCGAGCAGGGCTTGCCGCTGCGGCCGAAGGTCAAGCAGAAGTTTGATCTGGAGCGGCTGAGGCTGGACCCGACCAACCAGTTCGTGCTGATCAAGCCGCGCGGGGGCTTGCAGGTGGACGAGGGCAGCACGGGCCGGCGCAAGCTGTCGCCGATGGCCAAGGCGCTCCTGACGACGATCCTGCACACGCCGACCTTGCTCAAGCTGGTCAGGGATCGCTTCCCGAAGAACATCAACTACGAGCATGGCCGGCTGCACGTCGACCTGTCGACGCTGGGGCCGATCCAGTCGCTCGTCGCCAAGGAGACGCCGATCGGGCACGTCCAACTGACGCCGATGCAGTACCTGAACATCCACGATGTGGACATCCGCAAGGGCGCCGTAGTATTGCGTTACAGGTTCGAGAAGGAGGGGCTGCTTGAGGCATTGCGCAGCGCGCCGCCCGAAGGCTTCTACGCCCCCGGCGACCTCTCTGGATCTGAGCGCCGCACAAGGCGCCTGTTGCCGCCGCCGGAGGAGCGCGTCCCCGAGACACCGGCCGAGCGCGCCGTCCGCCTGGGCGCCGCGGGGGTGGAGCGCGGCAAGATGTTGTTCGATCGCGTGATGAGGAGCCGCCGCTGACCAGGGATGGGTCGGCCAGGGGGGCGACCAGGAGGTCAGATTCCATGAACACGACACCAAAGAGCGGCGCCCGCTCCCCGAAGGGGCTCTGGCGCGCGACCGCCCTCGCGCTGGCGGCCCTGGCCCTGAGCGCCTGCGGCGACGGCGGGGCGCCCAAGGCCAAGGCCACGCCCGTCGACCCCAGCGTCGAGCAGCTCGTCGACGCCATCGAGAAGGCCCACGCCGAGATCCACGGCGCCAAGGCTGGCGAGGCCGCGCCAGCGGCCAACGCGCCGCCGGCGGAGCTCCCGGCCTCGCACCAGGCCGCCATCGAGCGCTCGGAGGGCTTCAAGGATCTGCGGCGCAAGCTCCACGCCCAGCTCGGCCCCTGCCGCCTGGCCTGCGAGGGCATGCTGACCCCGATGGGGCGGGCCCTCGTCGAGCGCCTCGACGCCCTGGACGCCCACGCCATCGAGACTGAGCCCTACGACCTGCCCGGCCTCAAGAGCCTCCTGAGCCTGTGGGCCGACAAGACCGGCCTGAGCAAGATCAAGCCGCCCGAGGGCTCCGGGGCCGCCGGACAGGCGATCGTCGACATGCTGGCCTGGCCGACCTTCGACCGAGGCCGCGCCGCCGAGGCCCTCAAGGGCGGCGAGGTCAAGTCCTCGCCGGTCGCGCTGGCTGAACTGGCCGTGCAGATCAAGGCCGTGCGCGCCAGCGAGGCGGCCAGCGGCGACGCCATCGCCGGGATCGAGATCACCCTCGCCCAGGCCCTCGTGCGCCTGCTGCTGGACTTCAAGTATTTCAAGAGCGCAGGCCCGCACGAGGTGACCAAGGACAAGGAGAAGTACGTCCAGGACAACGAGGCCGCGATCCTCGAAGCCCTCGGGGAGCTCTTCAAGGAGCCCGACCCGGCCCTGGCCCTCAAGAAGCTCGAGCCCAACGACCCGCAATACACCCCGCTGCTGAAGGTCTTTGCCGAGTACCGCACCCGCCAGGACAAGGGCGGCTGCCCGGAGCTGCCGAAGAACTGGACCTTCGACAAGGGCGTCAAGCCAGGCGTCGAGGTCAAGAAGCTCCAGGAGCGCCTCAAGTGCGAGGACTACTACGACTTCGAACCCGACCTGATCTACAACAACAGCACCATCGAGGCCGTCAAGACCTACCAGCGCGAGCACAACCTCGAGGAGACCGGCTTCGTCGACGCGCAGACCACCGCCAGCCTCAACGTCCCCATGTCACGGCGCGTCAGCCAGATCAAGATGGCGCTCCAGCGCATCCGCGAGCGCCCCACCGGGCAGCTTGGCGACTTCTACATCGTCGTCAACCTGCCCTCCTTCGAACTGAGCGTGATCATGGACGGCAAGGTCATCCGCCGCCACCGCGTCATCATCGGCTCGAACAAGCTCGACGACGACAAGTACAAGCTCATCCAGGGCCACATCAACCGCACCACCCTCTTTGACACCCAGCTCCACAACATCGTCGTCAACCCCGACTGGATCCTGCCGCCGCGCGTCTCCAAGGGCGAGCTCGTCGGCGATCTGGAGAAGAACCCCAAGTACCTGGAAGAGAACAACATTACGGCCCAGACCTTGCCCAACGGCCGCAAGATCTACGTCCAGGGGCCCGGCGAGGCCAACGTGCTGGGCAAGGTCAAGTTCCTGCTGACCGAGTCCAACTCCATCTTCCTGCACGACACCAACGACCCCTGGCTCTTCAGGAACCGGATCCGCACCTTCTCGCACGGCTGCATGCGGGTCGACGAGGCCGTGCCGCTGGCCCGCTGGCTGCTCGAGCGCGACGGCTACGACGGCCTGGAGATCGAGCAGGCCTTCCGCGCCCAGAAGATCCAGCGCGGCTTCCAGCTCAAGACCCCCATCCCCACCATCACCGTCTACCGCACCGTCGAGGTCAACGAGGCCGGCCACGCCGTCATCTACGGCGACGTCTACGAATACGACGAGGCCGCCGCCAACGGCGCGCTGCCCGTCCAGGAGATCACCCGCTGGGGCGACTCCCCGCTGCGGCCTCGCTGGGTCCCCAAGGTCGACAAGAAGACCGTCGATCAGTGGCGCGCCGAGGGCAAGCCCGCCCCCCGCGACCTCAAGCCCTGACTCGCCCTGGCGCGCGGTGGCCTTGAGGGCCAACGGGGATCAAACCCGCTCAGCGACCTGCCCGGACGCCGCCTGAGCCACGTCGTCCAACGCCGCGAAGACCGCCCACGGCGGCTCGCCGGTCGCGGCGGCGACCTCCTCGGCCAGCGCCGCCTCCAGCGCCTCGTCCCGCCGCCCCTTCCAGAGCTTGTCGGCCCAGGCCACCAGGCGATCCTCGATCGCCGTCCCCGGCTCGGACCAGCGGGCGTGGGTTCGGGCGAAGCGGGCGATCGAGGGCGCCAGGCCCTCGGCCTCCAGCATGGCGGGGCCGTCGATCTCGTGCCGCTCGCCCGGCCCGGTCAGCTCCCCCAGGTGGCGGGCCTTGCCCAGATCGTGGATCGCGGCCCCGAGCCGCACCGCCTCGACGTCCACGGCCAGCGCCGGGAAGCGCGACCCCAGCCCCTCGGTGATCTTGACGGCCGCCTCGTGGACCCGCTCCAGGTGCTCGACCAGCGCCAGCGGCGCCCCAAGCGCCTCGCACAGGCGCGCCGCCTCGACCGGCAGCGCCCTCCCCTGAACAACTCGCCCCATGACCCCCTCCCCTGGTCGCCGATCGACCGCGACGACGCCAAGGCGCGCCGCCCTCCCTTTACTCCGACCGGGACACGATCCCATAGTACATGAGCGAGGTTGCCGGGAGCAGCCTCGGCGCGGACAGAGGAAGGGTCAATGGGCGAGGTTGCCAGCGCGCCTGCCGACAACCAGAGCGCGCGCAGGATCGTCGGCGAGGCGCTGCGGGAGGCCGCCGAACGGCTCGGGGCGGCGCTCAGGGAGCGCGGGGTGCCGCGCGAGCAGGCCAGGGCGGCCCGCGGGCTGCTTCAAGAGGTCTGGGCGTGGGAGCAGGACCCGGCGGCCAGCGCGCACGGGGGGATCGCGCTGGAGGGGCGGCTGGCGGCGGCGCTCGACGGCGCTCCGGCGACGGCGGCGCTCAGCGCGCGGATCGGCGGGCGGCTGCTGGGGCGCTGGCCGCTGAAGCTGCGCTGCCTGTCTCCGCCGCCGATGACGCTGATGCTCGATGGCGCCGAGGCGCTCGGTCAGCGGCGAGCCGAGCGCACCGAGGCCTTCCTGGCCTGCTTCGGCGTCTCGCCCGACAAGCTGCCCTTGACCGATCGCGCCCAGGTCGCCTACCGATCCGCCCAGGAGTACTTCGCCTTCGGCGTCGTCGAGAAGAGGGGCCGGGGCTGAGGCCCCACACCACCAGGAGCGCGAGGATTGGCCATCACCCTCCCCATGCCCGACAGGGCAAGAACAGCACTTCTCGCAGGTCTTGATCGAGAGATTGACGGTGAGGTGAGCTTTGACCCAGTCTCTCGGCTGCTCTACGCGACGGACGCGTCGCTCTACGAGGAGATGCCGCTGGGGGTCGCGCGGCCGAGGCACAAGGAGGACTGCGCGGCGATCGTGCGCTTCGCCGCCCGCCACAAGATCCCGCTGATCCCGAGGGCGGCCGGGACAAGCCTGGCGGGGCAGTGTGTGGGATCGGGGCTGGTCGTGGACGTCTCGCGGCACATGAGCGCGGTGCTGTCGGTGGACCCGCAGGCCCGCCGGGTGGTCGTCCAGCCGGGGGTGATCCGCGACGACCTCAACGATCTGCTGGCGCGACACGGGCTGCTCTTTGGCCCCGAGACCTCCACCTCGGATCGGTGCATGATCGGGGGGATGATCGGCAACAACGCCTGCGGCACGCACTCGATCATCTGGGGCTCGACCCGCGAGCACACGCTGGAGGTCGAGGCGATCCTGTCGGACGGCTCGACGGCGCGCTTCGGGCCGCTGTCGCCCGAGGAGCTGGCGGCCAAGAAGTCGCTGCGGAACCTGGAGGGGGCGATCTACCGGGGGGCCACGGCGCTGGTCGACCGGCACCGGGCCGAGATCCTGGCGCGCTACCCGAGGGCCGAGATCAGCCGGCGCAACACCGGCTACGCGCTGGACATGCTGGCCATGGGGCAGCCTTGGGTGCCCGACGGGCCGGCCTTCAACCTGTGCAGGCTGCTGTGCGGCAGCGAGGGGACGCTGGCGCTGACCACCGAGGCGACCCTCTCGCTGGTCCAACTCCCGAAGAAGAAGCTGTTGATCTGCGCCCACTTCGACACCCTCGACGCGGCGATGCGGGGGACGATCCTGGCCGTCGAGCACGGCCCTGCCGCCGTCGAGCTCTTCGACCGGCGCATCCTGGAGGCGACGACGGAGAACATCGAGCAGGCGCGCAACCGCTTCTGGCTCGAAGGCGACCCCGACGCGGTGCTGGTCATCGAGCTCTTCAACGACACCGATCAGGGCTTGCAGGAGGCCGCCGACGCGCTGATCGCGGGCCTGCGGCGGGCGGGCCTGGGCTACGCCTTCCCCATCGTCCGGCCGCCGCTGCTGAGCCGGGTCTGGGACCTGCGCTCGGCGGGCCTGGGGCTCCTGATGGGCGTGCCGGGGGACGTCAAGGCCGTGACGGTGATCGAGGACACGGCCGTGGCCGTGGCCGATCTGCCGGCCTACGTCGCCCGCATGGGCGAGCTGATGGCGCGCTACGGCACCCAGTGCGTCTACTACGCCCACGCCTCGGTGGGGGAGCTTCACCTGCGCCCCGAGATCAACCTCAAGACCGAGGCCGGCATGGCGCAGTTCCGGGGCATCGCCTCGGACGTGGCCGACCTGGTGGCCGAGTTCGGCGGCTCGCTCTCGGGCGAGCACGGCGACGGCCGGCTGCGGGCGCCCTTCATCGAGCGGATGCTCGGCCCGACCGTCCACCGCGCCCTGGGCGAGCTCAAGGGGATCTTCGATCCCGACAACATCCTGAACCCGCACAAGATCGTCGACCCCCTGCCCATCGACGTCGATCTGCGCATCGACCCCTCCACGCCGCAGCCCGAGATCGAGACGATCTTCGACTGGTCCTCGGACTTCGGGCTGGTGCGGGCGGCCGAGAAGTGCAATGGCGCCGGGGTCTGCCGCAGGAGCCCGGGCCGCGGGACCATGTGCCCCTCCTACATGGTCACCCGCGAGGAGCAGCACACCACGCGGGGCCGGGCCAACCTCTTCCGCAAGGCGCTCATGGCGCCCGATCCCTTCGAGGCGCTGGCCAGCGCCGAGCTCTACGAGGCGCTCGATCTGTGCCTGTCGTGCAAGGGCTGCAAGTCCGAGTGCCCGGCCAGCGTGGACATGGCCCGCATGAAGGCCGAGTTCCTCCAGCGCCACCACGACCGCCACGGGGTGCCGCTGCGCGCCAGGGTGCTGGGCGAGTTCGCGCCCCTCAGCCGCCTCGGCGCGCTGACCCCCGGCCTGTCCAACGCGCTGCTGAACACGCCGCTGGGCAAGAAGCTCCTCGGCGTCCACCCGAAGCGCCAGATCCCGCCCCTGGCCCGCGAGACCTTCGGCGCCTGGGCCCGCCGCCACAAGCCCCTCGGCCGCGGACAGCGCGGCAAGGTCGTCCTCTTCAACGACGCCTTCGTCCACTTCAACGACCCCCACGTCGGGATCGCGGCCGTCGAACTCCTGGAGGCCGCCGGCTTCGAGGTGATCGTCACCCAGGGCCTGACCAGCGGCCGCACCCAGATCAGCAAGGGGCTGCTGCGGCGCGCGCGCTCCGTCATCACCCAGGCCATCGAGGGGCTATTCCCCTTTGTGGACGCGGGTTTGCCGATCGTCGGCCTGGAGCCCTCGGCCATCCTGACCTTCCGCGACGAGGCCCCGGATCTGGTCCAGGGCCCCGAACTCGTCGCCATGGCCCGCGCCGTGGGCTCCGCCGCGCTGCTCTTTGAGGAGTTCATCGCGCGCGCCCACGACGCCGGGCAGCTCGGCGACCTGGTCTTCGACAACCTCGCCCGCCACATCAAGGTCCACGGCCACTGCCACCAGAAGGCCCTCGTCGGCATCGAGCCCACCCTCAAGGCCCTCTCGATCATCCCCAACGCCCAGGTCTCCGCCATCCCCTCGGGCTGCTGCGGCATGGCCGGCTCCTTCGGCTACGAGGTCGAGCACTACGACCTGTCCATGCAGATCGGCGAGCTCATCCTGCTGCCCGCCGTGCGCCAGTCCCCCGAGGACACGATCTGGGCCGCCTCCGGCACGAGCTGCCGACACCAGATCTTCGACGGCACCGGGCGCCGCTCCCTCCACCCCGCCGAGATCCTCCGCGCCGCCGTCGCGCTCCCCGACCCGCGCCGGCTGACCTGACGCGCCCCTCGGCCCGCCTCAAGAAATCCCCGTCGAACCCGGACGATCTCCGACCTCCGGCGCTGTTGGGATCCAACGCGCCTGATCCAGGCCGCCGCAACCCGAGCCCGGCTTGAAAGCGCGACAAGCTCGCCTCATCATGACGATCAGGCGCTCGACCTCACCGCGACCCTCAAAGCCCAAGGAGCCCGCCATGTCCACGCAAGAAGCCCTCAGCCGCCCCCAGAGCCTCCGAGTCCGCGTCGCAGCCCTCGGGATCGGCGCGCTCTCGGCCGCCTACGCCGCCCTGAGCGCCGCCTACTTCTACGAGGACTTCTTCCGCTACGCTCCCTCCGATCTGAGGGTCGACCCCGCCGGCATCGGCCTCCACGTCAGCGGCATGACGTGGAGCTACCTGGGCTTCTTCCGCATCCCCATGGCGCTGCTGGCCGTCGCGATGCTCGCCGCCTCGGCCGCCGCCCTCTGGCGCAGCCGGCCCCGCGCCCGCATCCTGACCCTGATCACCCTCTGGGGCGTCCTGCTGCCCCAGGTCCTCTGGCAGACCGAGTTCCTGGCCGACTGGCACGAGGGCCGCGGCATCCCCGCCGCCCTGGCCGCCGCTCTGGCCCTCGTCCTGGCCCCCACCCTCCTCCTGATGGGCCGAGGGCTCGCGCGCAAGTTCGAAGGCCAGGACACCCTGACCGGCTGGGCCACCCTGAGCTACGGCCGCGCCCGCCTGCTGGCCTGCGCCGTCGGCCTGGCCTGGCTCGGCTTCGCCGCCACCGAGTTCATCGACCACGCCAACCGCCTGCCCAGCGATCTGGCCATCTTCGGCGCCCTGATGACCCTGATCACCTCCACCGCCGCCGTCGTCGGGATCGTCCGCCTGCGCGCCTGGGCCTTGTGGGCCGGCGTCGCCGCCACCCTCTTCGTCGCCCTCATCCCCCTGGCCGCCCTCTGGACCCCCTACCAGCCCAACGTCGGCTGGCACATCAACGAGGCCTTCCACGCCCTGGCCGGCCACGACCTCCAGCGCGCCACCTGGACGCTCGCGCCCCTCGGGCTCCTCTGGATCATCGCCGGCCCCTTCCTCCACGAGTTCCTGCGCAAGCTGCGCGGCTGATCTCACCCGAGGGCGACCTGCCGGCTTCGATGACGGGCACCTCGGGATCGTCGATTCGACTTTGTTGACGCACACTTGAAGATCATCGTAACGACCTCGCTGGCGCACACGTCGGGATCGGCGAGTCGACTTCGTTGACGGACAAGGCAACTCCCCTCCTGTCCTCCCCCGAGGGGTCAGTGACCCTCGGCACTGCCTCCGCTTCGCAAGGGGGAGGGACGCTCGCGGTTGGGACACGGCGGATCGGGGAGTCGACTTCGTTGACGGTCACGTCGGGATCGGCGAATCAGTAGAGGTGACGGACACGTCGAGATCGGCGAGTCGACTTCGATGACGGACACGTCGAGATCGGCGAATCGACTTCGTTGACGGGCACGTCGGGATCCTGGAGTCGACTTCGTTGATGGACAAGGAGGGATCAACGAATCGACTTCGTTGATGGACAAGGAGAGATCAACGAGTCGACTTCGTTGATGCGATCTGCACGTTGACGGTCCACCCGGGCTTGCGCCCGGGCCTTGGGTTTTGTCCTGCGTCGCCCCGCCATCCGGCGGGGCTGGCGACGGGCCATCAAGAATCGAGGGGCAGACCCTCTCAGCTTCCCGTCAACGAGATCAACTCGGCGCCGACCTTGGGATTGCCCTGCCTTCAGCGCGCCTGCGGCTTGACCCCTACGACCACCTTCGACACGAAGTGCGTCCGCGACTCGATCCCCTCAAAGCCGACCTCCGCCAGCGCCGCGCCCAGATCGTCCCTCAGGTAACTTTTGTAATAGGGCTCGTGGTAGAGCACGGGGAAGCGCTCCAGGAAGGGCGCGAGCCCCTCGGCGTCAAGCTGCGCCGAGTCCACGATCACGAAGCGGCCGCCCGGCCGGACCACCCGGAGCGCCTCGGCCATCACCCTGCGCCGCACGTCCCTGGGCAGCTCGTGGAAGAGGAAGACCGAGGTGACGCAGTCCATCGAGCCGGTGTCCAAGGGCACCGCCTCCGCGTTCTCCGTCAGCCAGCCCACGTCCACGCGCTCCAGCGCCCGGCGCGCGTGCCGGATGTAATGCGGGCTCAAATCCAGCCCGTACAGCCGCGCCCGGGGCACGGCCTCGTGGAGCTGGGCCAGGAAGCGCCCCGTCCCGCAGGCCAGATCCAGCACCCTGGGCCGCGACACCCCGGCGATGCCCTCGACCACAGGCCGGATCCCCATCCGCCGCATGATGTCGGCGGTGCCCCCGAAGAGGAACTCCACGCTCAGATCGTAATAGCGCGCCGAGCGGTCGCTGAGCCACCCGTCCGTCTGCCAGTGAAAGTTGCGCGCGTAATAGGCCGGGTAGGCGCTCAGATCCTCGCCCTCGGGCAAGTCCTGGCAGGCCCCGCGCCGCCGCCGCGCGAAGATCCGCCCCATCTCCACCAGCCCCTCCGGCACGACCTGCTTCAGGTAGCGGCGCGTCGGGAAGCGGTGCAGCAGCGCTCGCGGGTAGATCCCGTCCCTGACGTTGGCCAGATCGGCCTCGAAGAGCGCCTCAAGGCTCCGCCGCAGCCCCTCGATCTCACGGCGAGTCGGCGGCGCCGCCCCCGGCTCCAGCGCCGTGTGCCACGCTCCGGCCATGGAGCCCAGCAGCGCGGCCAGCGCCCCGTGCTTGATCATGTAGCGCTGACGATCGAGCCCGCGCTGGCTCTGATCCAGAAGCGCGCGCGGCGACATGACGGGCTTGTTCATGCTCCCCCCTCAAGGCGCGGCGGCGACCCGCCGAGGGCGCCGCGGATGTTCAAGGAGAGTGTAGGGCAGCGCGGGGAGCAAAGCACGCCCACCGTCGAGCTCAGATCGCGGCGGCCATGTCGGAGACGGACCAGGAGGCGCCCCCACCCGTCAGCGCGCCTTCGAAGAGGTCGTTGATGGCATAGCCCTGGACGTCCAGGCCGGCCCCGTCGCCGACCCACCGACGGAGCGCGCTCAGGTGGTCCAGGCGCTCGACGCCCTCGACGGTCAACCCCGACATGAGCGACTCAAGATCCCGCAGTTGCTCACAAAATTGAAGCCACCGGGCCGGATCACCCGCGCTGTGCTGGAACCAGGCGCAGTCGATCTTGCCTCCGAAGGGCATCTCGGCGACGCCACCCCCCAGGGTCTGCGCCCTCAGCCACCGCCACGCGCTGTTGCCCGGCGCCAGATCGTCCACGACCAGCGCCGCCCCCACCGCCGAGGCGATCTGGAAGGCCTCCACGAAGCCCGCCGGCGCCGTCCGCTCCGAGATCTCCAACACCAACGGCCGCGCCAGAGCGAGCCGCCCGAGCGCGTCGACGTAGCGCTGACAGCCCAGCGCGCGGCCGTCGCCCAGCGCCGGCAGGTTCAGGTGGATCGCGACGCCCGCCGGCAGCCACAAACCCAGGCAGGACTCGGCCACCGCCGTGTCCAGCTCCAGCAGGCGCCCCTCGGCCGCGAAGCGCACCGCGCTCGGCCCCCCCGCCAGCACCTCCACGGCCCGCAAGGACAGGCCACTTGAGGTCAAGCGCGCAATGGGTTCGCAATGTAGAGGCGTCCGTCTGTCCATCGCGGACACTCTGACACCCGGACTTCAACTGCGCAAGCAAATTCCGTACACTGTCCTACATCGTCTTACCTGAAGCCAGAAGACCTCAGAGCTTGTCGAGCGCCTCGATGAGCTTGGGGAAGGGCTGGGTAGTCTGGTGGGTGGGCAGGGTGGCCTTGATCCGGCGGATGACGTCCTGGGGATCGGGCTCGCCGAAGAGGTCGGCGGGCAGGTCGGCGAGCAGGTCGTTGATCTCGTCGCCGTCGGCCTCGATGAGGGGATGGGCGAGGGGGTAGATGGAGATCGATCCCTCGGCGCTGAGCTCAAGGACGGCGGTGGAGTCGTTGCAGACGCCGAGCTGGCCGTAGCCGAGCGCGGGCAGGTTGGCGCCCTCGGCGGCCCACTTGCGGCGCAGCTTGCCGGCGACGACCATCAAATCGATGACGGCCCGGGGATCTTGCTGGCTGTCGTAGGTGAAGAGGGTCTCGCGGCCGGTCCAGGGGCTGCGCAGGCCGGCGACGGCGCGCCAGCTCGTGCCGCCGGAGACGCCCATGTAATACATCAGGTCGGCCGCGAGCAGCGGCCCCTCGATTCACCACGTCGGGGTCCATCTCGACGCCCGGCGAGGTCAGCGTGACGCGGACCTTCGTGCCGGGAAAGGCGTTGAAGCGGAAGGCCTGCGCACTCCACCCCCTGTCCCCCTCCTCGCTGCGCAAGGGAGGCAGTGCCTCTCGGGGGGACGCTCGTATTACGGACAAGGTGGATCGGGGGTGGGTGGGCCGCAGGAGCCATCGGCGGGATCACTGGCCGCCTGGGGCGGGTCGTGAGGTCGCCGGGGCGGGACTCGATCCACACGGAGCCGTAAAACAAGCGTCCCCGAACCGCCGTGTCCGTAATACGAGCGTTCCCCCTCCTTGCGCAGCGAGGAGGGGGACAGGGGGTGGAGTGTGCGGGACAGGGGGTGGAGTGCCGATCCACCTTGCCCGGATCGGGCGCTCTGTGGCACACCCTTGGACCCTGACGTCAAGGAGGACCCCATTGGAGAACGCCGCCGAGATCATCGCCCGAGAGCTGTCCCTGCCCCTGTCGGGCGTGGCCCGAGTCACCGAGCTGCTCTCGGAGGGCAACTCGGTGCCCTTCCTGGCCCGCTATCGCAAGGAGGCCACGGGGGGGCTCGACGAGGTGCAGATCCGCGCCATCGAGGAGCGCCAGAGCTACCTCAAGGAGCTGGATGAGCGGCGATCCGCCATCATCAAGGCCATCGAGGAGCAGGGGCAGATGACCGAGGCGCTGCGGCGGACGCTGGAGGCCTCGACGCTCAAGTCGCAGCTTGAGGATCTCTACCTGCCCTTCAAGAAGAAGCGCCGGACGCGCGCGACGACGGCGCGCGAGCGGGGCCTGGAGCCGCTGGCGCAGGCGATCCTGTCGCAGCCGCGCGCGGGAAGCCCCCACGCGGACGCGCTGCGCTTCGTCGACGCGGGGCGGGAGGTGCCCGACGTCGAGAGCGCGCTGCAGGGTGCGCGGGACATCGTCGCCGAGATCCTGAGCGAAGACGCGCAGATACGCGCCTCGGTTCGCGACGCGCTGGCCCGCCAGGGGCAGATCGTCTGTCAGTCGGTCAAGAAGAAGAAGGACGAGGAGGACGCGGCGCGCTTCCGGGATTACTTCGAGCACGACGAGCCGATCCGCGCGGTGCCCTCGCACCGCTACCTGGCCATGGCCAGGGGCGAGCGAGAGGGTTTCTTGAAGGTCAAGCTGGAGGTGGACACCGACCGGCTCAAGCCGCGGTTGCTGAGGATCGCGGGGCACGCGCCGGGGTCGCCGTGGGCGGGGCAGCTCGAGGAGGCGCTGGACGACGCGCTGGGGCGGCTGATCGGCCCGAGCGTGGGCAGTGACGTGCGGGGGGATCTGAAGGAGAGGGCCGACGGCGCGGCGATCGAGGTCTTCGCCGAGAACCTGCGCAACCTGCTGCTGGCGGCGCCTGGGGGGTCCAAGGCCGTCATCGGCGTCGATCCGGGGCTCAGGACGGGGTGCAAGTGCGCGGCGCTGGACGAGACGGGCAACTTCGTCGAGACGCGGACGCTCTATCTGGTGCAGGGCGAGGGGTCGCAGGCGCGGGCGGCGCAGGATCTGGTGCAGATGGTGAAGCGCCATCGGCCCTTCGCCGTGGCGATCGGCAACGGGACGGGCGGGCGAGAGACGCTGGCCTTCGTCAAGGAGGCGCTCAAGGCCGCCGGTGAGGGCGAGGTGGCGGTCGTGAGCGTGTCGGAGTCGGGGGCGAGCGTGTACAGCGCCTCGGACGTGGCGAGGGAGGAGTTCCCGGAGCTTGATCTGACGATCCGGGGCGCGATCTCGATCGGGCGCCGGCTGCAGGACCCGCTGGCCGAGCTGGTCAAGCTCGACCCGAAGGTGATCGGGGTGGGTCAGTACCAGCACGACGTCCACCAGGGTCAACTGCAGAAGAAGCTCTCCGAGGTGGTCGAGGACTGCGTCAACAGCGTGGGGGTGTCGATCAACACGGCTTCGGCGCACCTGCTGGCCTACGTGTCGGGGATCGGGCCGCAGCTGGCGCGCAAGATCGTGGAGCACCGGGCGGCCAGCGGCCCCTTCGAGAGCCGCAAGGCGCTGATGAAGGTCTCGGGGCTGGGGCCGAAGACCTTCGAGCAGGCCGCGGGTTTCTTGAGGATCCGGGGCGGGCACCCGCTGGACGCCTCGGCGGTCCACCCGGAGCGCTACGGGCTGGTCGAGCGGATGGCCAAGGACGCCGGCCTGACGGTCAACCAGCTCGTCGGCGACGCCATCAAGGCCGACCGGATCGACCTGCGCCGCTACGCCGACGACAAGGTCGGGGAGCCGACGCTGCGCGACATCGTGCGCGAGCTCAAGAAGCCGGGCCTGGATCCGCGGGCCACCTTCGAGCCGCCGCGCTTCCGCGACGACGTCCACGACATCAAGGATCTCAAGGCCGGCATGGCGCTCGACGGCGTGGTGACGAACGTGACGGCCTTCGGCGCCTGCGTCGACCGCGGCGGCCACCGGGACGGGCTGGTGCACATCTCCCAGCTGGCCGACCGCTTCGTGCGCGACCCCCACGAGGTCGTCCAGGTCGGCCAGGCCATCCGCGTCCGGGTCCTGGAGGTCGACCTCAAGCGGCGCCGCATCTCCCTGACCGCCCGCAAGGACAACCCCGGAGGCCAGCCATGACAGGGCCCATCGCCGTCGTCGACGCCGACAACCGCTTCCTCTCCTGGGCCGACAAGGCCACGATCCACGGCCGGCGCCTGCCCCACAGGACCGTCCACATCCTGCTGCTCGACAGCCAGGGCCGGATGGTCCTCCAGCAGCGCCACCGGGACAAGCTGACCTGGCCGCTGGCCTGGGACATGGCCTGCTGCGGCCACGTCGAGCGGCCCGACTACCCCGGCGGCCCCGACGAGGATCTCGACGCCGTCTACGACGACGTCGCCCACCGGGAGATGCGCGAGGAGCTGGGGGTCGACGCCGAGCTGGAGACCCTCGGGCACTTCCCCCCCGAGGCGGGGGTCCACTACGAGCACCTGCGCCTCTACCTCGGCTTCAGCGACGGCCCCTTCTCGCCCCAGGCCGAGGAGCTGGAGGAGATCCGGCAGGTCACCGCCGCTCAGTACGACCAGATGGCCGCCGACCCGGCGATCACGCTGACCGGCGCGCTGATCCGGTACGTGGCGTGGCTGCGCGACCACCGCGGGCTCTTTCTGCCCTGAGCCGCCCGGTCCGCGACCAGGCCTGAGCGCCTGTCTCCGAGCCCCGATCCCCAAAGGCGCGGGGATGAACATGTTTCAGCGCCCGCGCGGCCTCGCCTGTCGCCCGTCGAGGTCGACGGCTCGGGGGATCTTGGCCCTTGATTCGCGCGTCAGTTCGTGATTTAGAAGCCTGCGTGCGCCCTGACCGAGCGAGCGCGTGTGGCGCCCTCGGGGGGAGTCGACGTCAAGATTCAAGCGTCAAGATTCAACGATCCTCGGGGTGAGATGGTGGGTGGACTGAAGTCGATCGGGGGCTGGAGGCCAGGGGCGGAGCCGGCCGCCTTCGAGGCCGGGGCGCTGGCCAGCGCGGCGGGCCGCTTCCGGGAGCCCAGCGCCGTGGTCCGCGATCCGGCCACGGGGCGGGTCGGGGTCGGCTTCGGCGGCCAGATCGGCGAGGGCGGGCCGCTGGAGTTGATGGGGGCCTTGCCGGCGCTCTACCCTGAGTGGCTCGGCGATCGCTCCTTCTGCGAGGCCCACGGCGTGCGCTTCCCCTACGTCACCGGCGCGATGGCCAACGGGATCGCGACCCCGAGGCTGGTCATCACCATGGCCCGCGCCGGGATGATCGGCATCTACGGGGCGGCGGGGCTGGCGGCCGACAAGGTCGCCGCCGGGGTCGACGAGATCCTGGCCGCGCTCGGGCCGGACACGCCCAACTGGGGCGCCAACCTCATCCACAGCCCCAACGAGCCCGACCTGGAGGCCGCCGTCGTCGATCTCTTCCTGCGGCGCGGGGTCCGGCGCGTGGAGGCCTCGGCCTTCATGGGGCTGACGCCGTCGATCGTGCGCTACGCGGCCACGGGCATGAGCCAGGACCCGCAGGGCCGGCTCCGGCGCAAGAACCACGTCCTGGCCAAGATCTCCCGGCCCGAGGTGGCCCGGCACTTCATGACCCCGCCGCCGGCCGCGATCCTCGACGGGCTCGTCACCCGGGGGCTGCTCAGCGCGGCCGAGGCCGCGCTCGCGGCGCGGGCGCCCATCGCCGAGGACATCACCGTCGAGGCCGACAGCGGCGGTCACACCGACAACCGCCCGATGCAGGCGCTCTTCCCGGTCATCATGGCCCAGCGCGACGCGATCTGCGCCGAGCGCGGCTACGAGCGCCCCATCCGCGTCGGCGCCGCCGGCGGCCTCGGCTCGCCCTCGGCGGTGGCGGCGGCCTTCGCGCTCGGCGCGGCCTACGTCTTGACCGGCTCGGTCAACCAGGCCGCCGTCGAGTCGGGCTTGAGCCCCGAGGGCCGGCTGATGCTGGCCCAGGCCGGGCTGGCCGACGTGGAGATGGCCGCCGCCGCCGACATGTTCGAGCTGGGCGTCAAGCTCCAGGTGCTCAAGCGCGGCACCATGTTCGCCGGCCGCGCCAACCGCCTCTACGAAGTCTACAGCGCCTGCGAGTCCCTGGAGGCCATCCCCGCCCTGGAGCGCGAGCGGCTGGAGAAGTCCATCTTCCGCATGACCCTCCAGGAGGTCTGGGCCGAGACGCGGCGCTTCTGGCAGTCGAGGGACGCTCGGGAGATCGACAAGGCCGAGCGGGACCCGAAGCACAAGATGGCGCTCTGCTTCCGGTGGTACCTGGGGCTGTCGAGCCGCTGGGCGATCGTCGGCCAGAGCGACCGGCGCATCGACTATCAGATCTGGTGCGGCCCGGCCATGGGGGCCTTCAACGACTGGGTCCGGGGCTCCTTCCTGGAGCCGCCGGAGGCCCGCGGCGCCGAACAGATCGCGCTGAACTTGATGGAGGGCGCCGCCGCGATCACGCGCGCGCAGCAGCTGCGCGCCTGGGGGGCGCCGGTGCCCCCAGCCGCCTTTGACTTCAGGCCGCGGATGCTGGGCTGAAAGCGTTGTTGTTGTCTGTTCTTATCAGATGTTCCCATTCGAAGGGTCGCAATCGAGGTTGAGAAGATGTCCGATCAAAAGCGCATGCCCATCGCCGTCGTCGGCGTAAGCGCCCTCTTTCCTGGCTCCGTGGACAAGACGGGCTTCTGGCAGGACATCCTGGCCGGCCGCGATCTGCTGACCGACGTGCCCCCCGAGCACTGGCTGATCGAGGACTATTACGACCCCGAGCCCAAGACCCAGGACAAGACCTACGCCCGGCGCGGCGCCTTCCTCGGCAAGATCCCCTTTGATCCCCTGGGCTTCGGCGTGCCGCCGAACATCGTCCCGGCCACCGACACCTCCCAGCTCCTGGCGCTGATCGTCGCCCAGAACGTGCTGGAGGAGGCCGCCGGCGGCCAGTTCGACAGCATGGACCGCGAGCGGATCAGCGTCATCCTCGGGGTCACCTCCGCCCAGGAGCTGCTCGGCTCGATGGTCAGCCGGCTGCAAAAACCCGTCTGGATCAAGTCCTTGCGCGAGGCTGGCCTGGGCGAGTCCAAGGTCCAGGAGATCTGCGAGCGCCTCTCCTCCCACTACACCCCCTGGCAGGAGAGCACCTTCCCCGGCCTCCTCGGCAATGTCGTCGCCGGGCGCATCGCCAACCGCCTGGATCTGCACGGCACCAACTGCGTCACCGACGCGGCCTGCGCCTCGGCCTTCTCCGCCATCTCGATGGCCGTCAGCGAGCTCTACCTGGGCCTCTCGGACCTGGTGATCACCGGCGGGGTGGACACCATGAACGACATCTTCATGTACATGTGCTTCAGCCAGACCGGGGCGCTGTCGATGAGCGGGGACTGCCGACCCTTCTCCGATCAAGCCGACGGCACCATGCTCGGCGAGGGCATCGGGATGATCGCGCTCAAGCGCCTGGACGACGCCGAGCGCGACGGCGACCGGATCTACGGCCTGATCCGCGGCGTCGGCTCGTCCTCCGACGGCCGCTCGCGCAGCGTCTACGCCCCCGTCCCCGAGGGCCAGGCCCGGGCGCTGCGGCGCACCTACCAGGAGGCCGGCTTCAGCCCCGACACCGTCGAGCTGATCGAGGCCCACGGCACCGGCACCAAGGCCGGCGACGCCGCCGAATTCGAAGGCCTCCAGGTGGCCTTCGACGAGTCTGGCCGCGCCGAGCGCCAGTGGTGCGCTCTGGGCTCGGTCAAGTCCCAGATCGGCCACACCAAGGCCGCCGCCGGCGCCGCAGGCCTCTTCAAGGTCCTCATGGCCCTCCACCACAAGGTCCTGCCCCCGACCATCAAGGTCGACCGGCCCAACCCCGGCCTCCACCTCGAAGAGAGCCCCTTCTACCTCAACACCGCCACCCGGCCCTGGGTCCGCGGGCACGCCGGACACCCCCGGCGCGGCGCCGTGAGCTCCTTCGGCTTCGGCGGCAGCAACTTCCACATCGTCCTCGAAGAGTACAAGGGCTCCTTGGCGCCCCGCGCCGACCTCCTGTGGACCTCCGAGGCCAACCTCGTCGTCATGGGCGCCGACTCCCCCGCCGAGCTCGTCAAGGCCCTGCGCGACGTCAAGATCGTCGGCGACGACTTCCTCGCCTGGTTCGGGCCCCACTCCCAGAAGACCTGCTCGCCCCAGAGCCGCGCCCGCGTCGCCATCATCGCCCGCGACGACGAGGCCCTGCGCGACAAGCTCGCCCGCGCCGCCGACATGATCGAGAAGGCGCCGCTCTCCGACCTCTCCAGCCCCCTCGGCATCCACTACGTCGCCCGCTGCGGCGACCCCCGCAAGGTCGCCTTCCTCTTCCCCGGACAAGGCAGCCAGTACCTCAACATGGGCGCCGAGCTCGCCATGACCTGGCCCGAGGCCATCGAAGCCTGGGACGACGCCGCCGACCTCGACCTCGATCCCCACGACAGGCTCGACCAGATCGTCTTCCCCAGGCCCACCTTCGACGACGACCAGCGACAGGCCTACCTCGACCGCGTCGTCCAGACCCAATGGGCCCAGCCCGCCATCGGCGTCACCTCCCAGGCCCAGCTCGCCATCCTCGCCAAGGTCGGCCTGCGCCCCGTCGCCGTCGCCGGACACAGCTTCGGCGAGGTCACCGCCCTCTTCGCCGCCGGCGCCATCGACGCCGAAACCATGGTCCGGCTCGCGCGACGCCGCGGCGAGCTGATGCGCGAGGCCGCCACCACCCCCGGCGCCATGACCGCCGTCGTCGCCACCATCGAGGAGCTCAAGCCCTTCGTCCAGGCCACCGGCGGCGACGTCGTCGTCGCCAACCACAACGGCCCGCGACAGGTCGTCCTGTCCGGCACCACCGACGCCATCTCCCGCATCGAGCGCGCCCTGGCCGACGCCGGCCTCCAGGCCCGACGCCTCCCCGTCGCCACCGCCTTCCACTCCGCCATCGTCAGCCCGGCCGCCGCGCCCTTCGCCGACTTCCTCGCCGGCGTCGACGTCGCCGCCCCCTCGATCCCCGTCTTCGCCAACACCACCGCTGCCCCCTACCCCGACGCCCCCGACGACATCCGCGCCTTGCTCGCCGGACAGCTCGCCAGGCCCGTCCGCTTCGTCGAGCAGATCGAGGCCATGCGCGCCTCCGGCGTCAACACCTTCGTCGAGGTCGGACCCGGCTCCGTCCTCACCCAGCTCGTCGGCCAGATCCTCGACGGCCGCGACCACCTCGCCGTCAACCTCGACCGCAAGGGCGCCGACGGCGTCGAGAGCCTCCTCACCGGCCTCGGCCGCCTCTGGTGCGCCGGCGTCCCCGTCGACTTCGCCTCGCTCTACGAGGGCTTCTCCCTGCGCCCCGATCCCTCCTCCATCATCCCCCCCCGCATGGCCATCCCCATCAACGGCGCCAACGTCGGCAAGCCCTACCCCCCGGAAGGCGGCGCCAAGGACCGGCCCACTCCGAACCCCGATCCGCAACCCGAGGTGATCATTCAAGAAGTCGTCCGCGAGGTCATCGTCGAGGTCATCAGGGAGGTCCCCGTCGAGGTCCACATCCCCGTCGCCGCCTCGACCGGCGCGACTCAGGCCGCGACGCCCTTTACCGCCGCGCCGCGCGAGACGCCCGCGCCCGACGCCCACCGCTTCGCCTGGATCAACGCCTACCAGGAGGCACAGCGCCACACCGCCGAGGCCCACACCGCCTGGCACACCAACATGGCGCAGACCCACGTGGCCTACCTCCAGGCCGTTGAGACCTCCTTCGCCGGCCTGAGCGCCATGGTCAACGGCCAGAGCGGGGAGGCCTTCGCTCCCCACGCGCCCCTGACCCTCCAGTCCCCCGCGCCGACCTTCTCCGCGCCCCCGCGCACGGCCGCCGCCGCTCTGCCGAACCGCGTCGACCTGACCCCGGCCTCCCAGACCCTCACCCCGATCGCCGCCACGGCAGCACCCGCGGCCCCGCGACCGATCCCGGCCGCCTCCCCTCCCCCGGCTCCCGCCGCGCTCCAGACCCCCGCCGCAGCGCCTCGACCCCAGGTCGCTCCCGCGCCGGCTCCCGTCGCGCAAGTGTCCGCGCCCTCGGTGGATCTTGAGGGCCTGCTGCTGTCGGTGGTGTCGGAGAAGACGGGCTATCCGGCCGACATGCTCTCGATGGAGATGAACCTCGAAGCGGACCTGGGCATCGACTCCATCAAGCGCGTCGAGATCCTCTCCTCCATGACCGAGCAGTCCCCCGGCTTGCCTGAGGTCGACACCGCCCAGATGGCCTCCCTC
>SXGT01897467.1_pt1 | contig 20941 bp, 17 predicted proteins | sample 3176221 | NCBI WGS metagenome assembly SXGT01 (sample SAMN11356862, study PRJNA531348) | freshwater metagenome | isolation source: freshwater sample F1-120 | place: China: Fuxian Lake, Yuxi | collected 2017-12-25
CAGCGCAAGGAGGCGCTCGCGGCGCAGGAGGCGGCGACGCGGCAGCTCCTCTCCCCGCTCGGGGAGATAGGGCGCGGATTCGAGCGCCTGGCCCTGGACTACGCTGCAGTCTCCGGCGCTCAGCCGCCCGTGGGTGGCGGTGGTGGCGGTGGCGTCGCCTGAGCGGGGGCGCTGGGCGGTCGGGGGGCGTCAGGTCGAGGTGAGCGGCTCGGCCTCGTCGCGCAGGAGTCGGCGCGCGTCCTTCGCGAGTGTGCGCCCGGGCGCGATCCACTCGCGCCAGAGCACCGGACCCGGGACGTCGACGTAGAACGGCGCAATCGCTCGCGCGACCGCCTGGCGCGTTCCGTGGGCGCGCACGAGCCCGGTCGCGGCACCACCAGCGGGCGCGCCGCCGAGCATCGCGAGGCACGCCGCGATCCCGCGCGTCACGTCGCTGGTCGCGCGTTGCAACTCTGTCAGGGGCTCGCCCCACACGGCATTGGGCACTTTGCCGAAGCCGATCGTCGGCCGGAAGCTCGTCACATGGACGGCCCCGCGTCCCGTTGCGGCAAACCACGACACGTTCACGCGCGTGTCGTCGACGAGCACCCGCGCGCGCCCGAAGCCGGTCTTGCCGACGAGCGCGGCGAGCTCGGGAATCTTGAACCCGGGGTGGGCCGGCCGCGTCGCGAGCTGCCGCTCGATGACCTCACGCACCCGCCGATCGACCGCCCGCAGGAACGGCTCGCGCGTTTCGCGCGCATACACCGTGCGCATCGCGTCCGAGAAATCGAGGCGCGCCATGACGCGCGGCGACGCACGCAGCGCCGCGACCGCGACGGCTTCGGGCTGGGTTTCCCACGCGGGGGTGAGGCCCAAAAGCTCACCGAAACCGGGCACTTGCCGACCGATTGCCCAAAGCCGCCACGTGTAGCCGCTGGTCCAGATGCGCATGTCCGCATCGAGCCCGCGTGCGAGCGCCTCGTGGCGCATGCCCCAGAGGAACTCCATGATCCCGGGTCGCACCAGGAACCACTCGCGATGCGAGAGGTCTCCGACGAGTGCACGGTGCGCGCTCCCCAAGAGCTTGACGCCCGACAGCGCCCAATCCCAGAGCACTTCGTCGGCGTCCCAAATCACCGTGTCGAGGCCCTTCCCCGAGCGCGCGACCACGCCGCGGCCAGCCTCGTAGAGAGCCCTACCGAACTCAGTCGGCGGAAGCCGCAGATTCCCGAAATCCAGTCCCGTCACTCAGCCCATCCCCGAAACCACGCGTGGCATCCCCGCCCATGGCGTCCCCGAAGATGGTTAGCTGACCCAGCCCCCGGGCGCCACCGATTCCATACGGCGGGACGATCGTCCTGGCGGCTCCGAGCGCCTCGAACGCCGCCGCGAGGACGCGCGCGCGGCGAGCGTCGCGGACGTTGCACGCATAGCCGCGACCCGCACCGATCGCGGCCGTGCCGAGGGTCGGCAGCGACCCGAACGGGTCCCAGATCCAGTCGCCCGGAAGCGTCGTCGCGTCGACGAACAGGCGGGCGATCGCGTCGGGCAGGAACGCGTCGTCACCGTCGGTTGCGACGCAGTCGAACTCGCTCGCGAAGAGCGCGGAGCGCTTCTCCGTGCCGAATTGGCTCGCGGAGAGCGGTCCGGTACGGGCCCCAGGCGCCTTGCCCAGGACCAGGACGACGTGGTGGCGGCGGCTGCTCCGCTCCCAGAGGATCGGACACCCCACGTCGAAGCGCAGACGCGCCGCCAGCGCGGCGATCGCCGCCCATTCCCCCGCGCGGCACACCCACAGCGCGCGCCGCCCGGGCCGCAGCACCCGATAGGCCTGGAACGCGAGCGGTCCTTGGCGGAGCGCGAGCTCCGACGGGGTGGCGGTACCCGTGCGCTCGGGTTGCGGCAAGTCGGTGGACGCCGCGCTTCGCCGCGTCAGCGCGCCTGGGTCGATGACGAGCGCGTCCACGGCGTTGGACGGCACCGCCGCGAGCCACGCATTCGGGTCGCCGGTGGCAATCATGAAGGGCATGCACGGTACCGAAGGGGCAGTGTTCATGCGGTCATGGTCGAACATCAACTGAACATTTGTCAAGCTGTGAGGGCGACGCACTTTGCGGATTGCGATTCGCTCCCGGCGCGACTAGATTCCGCCCCCTCGTCCGCCAGGAGCACCGATGCGTCCCACGTTCATGCCGACCCTGACCCTGACCCTGACCTTGATAACGTTCGCGCCCGCGTGCTCGAAGTCGCAGCCGCCCGCCGCGACCAGCGCACCCGCGACCAATGCGCCCGCGACCACGCCGCCCGCGACCACGCCGCCCGCGACCACGCCGCCGGCCACGACGGCCTCGACGCCGGACGTCACCGCGCAGCCCGCTGGAGATCAAATGTCGACCACCGCTCCGTCCGACGTCGCGGCCCCGCCGGCCGATGCCACCACGACCGCCTCGGGGTTGGCCTGGAAGGCGCTCAAGAAGGGCGCTGGCGAGAAGCCGAACGAGTGGGATTCGGTCACCGTCCACTACGTGGGCTGGACGACGGACGGCAAGTCCTTCGACAGCAACATCGCGCCGGCACAGCCGATCAGCTTCCCGCTCAAGGGCGTCATCGCCGGCTGGACCGAGGGCGTGCAGCTCATGGGCGTCGGCGATCGCTTCCGCTTCTGGATCCCCGAGAAGCTAGCGTATCAGGGCCAGCCGGGCGCGCCCGCGGGCATGCTCGTGTTCGATGTGGAGCTCCTCGCCATCAAGGCCGGCAAGAAGCCGCTGCCGGCCCCCGATGATGTCGCGGCCCCGCCGGCCGACGCGCAGAAGACGGCGACCGGGCTCGCGTGGAAGGTGCTCACCCCGGGCAAGGGCGGCGCGCATCCGACGGCCGACTCGAACGTCGAGGTGCACTACACGGGCTGGACGACCGACGGGAAGATGTTCGACAGCTCGGTCGCGCGCGGGCAGACGGCGAAGTTCCCGCTGAAGGGCGTCATCGCCGGGTGGACCGAGGGACTGCAGCTGATGGAGGTCGGCATGAAGGCTCGCCTTTGGATCCCCGAGGAGCTCGCCTACAAGGGCCGCCCGGGCAAGCCGGCCGGCATGTTGGTCTTCGACGTGGAGCTCATCGGAATCCAGTGATGGATTTGGATGCCCTCGGACGCGCACCGGCATGGAGCGCGGCCGAGGTCGCGCTGTTGCCCGGCAGGTGCCGCGGGTCGCTCCTTCGGGACTGGGCCGCGCACGTGGCGCGCCACTGGGGCGGCGAGGCGGTGGCGCGCGTCAGGTCCCGGACCGGGATCGACGCGGCGCGCCTGCCCGACGCGCCGGCGCGCGAGAGCTGGGTCCCGGTGTGGTTCCAGTTGGCGCTGACGCGGGCGATCGCGGATGAGTTCGCGGCCGGCGATCTCTTGGCGCTCGAGCCACTCATTCGTGAGGATGCGGCGCGTACGCCCGATCGCTGGATCGACCGGGTCGTGCGCCTGGCGCTGACGCCGCAGCGGATCCTGCGCGCGACGCCCAAGGTGTACGGCGCGCTTTATGACCTGGGGCACGCGGACGCCGAGGTCGGTGCGCGCGAGGCGACGGTCCGCTGGAGCGGCGCGGCCTTCATGCGCGAGCCGACCTGGCGCACGATGCAGGCCTTCGCGGTGCGCGCGATGTTCACGACGCTGAATCGGCCGGCGCCCGTGATCACCGCCTTCGAGGCGGGTCCGGGGGCCTTCGGGCTGACGGCGCGCTGGGGCTGATTCAAGGCGCGGAAGCGCTCACGATCCCGCGCTCAGCCGCCGTGATGCCCGATGGCGCGCGGCATGCCGATGAGGGTGAGCAGCTCCATGCGCGTCGACGCCTCGTCCATGAACGCGCCGAGCAGCTTCGACGTGGTGGTCCACGAGCCGGCCTTCTTCACGCCGCGGTAGCACATGCAGAAATGCTGGCACTGCATGATGACCGCGACGCCCTGCGGCTTGAGGATCGAGTCGAGCGCGCGCGCGATCTGCGCGGTCAGTTTCTCCTGAACTTGCAGGCGCTTGGCGTACACGTCGACGACGCGCGCGATCTTGGAGAGGCCGACCACGCGCCCGTTGGGGATGTAGGCCACGTGCGCTCGGCCGACAAAGGGCACCATGTGGTGCTCGCAGTGGCTGTAGACCTCGATATCCGACACGAGCACGAGCTCGTCGTAGCCTTCGACGTCCTCGAAGACCTTCGAGAGGTACGTTTCGGGATCCTGCGCATACCCCGCGAAGTGCTCGGCCATCGCCTTGACGACGCGCGCCGGCGTCTCCCGGAGACCCTCGCGATCGGGGTCCTCGCCGATGTAGCGAAGGATGCCGCGGACGTACGCGCGCGCCTCGGCGTCGGTGGGTCGTGCTTCGGGGGCCCGCTGGGCGGGCGCCTCCGGCGCGGGTTCATCGTGCTCGGACAAGGGAGACTCCCGTGCGACCCGGTTGCGTGTTGGCTTAGTAGTGTCGCTCGAGCACGAACCATCCGAACGCGCGCAGCATCAGCTTCACGATCGACGGCTCGAGGAGCGGATCGACCGTATGCCACGCGCTTTCGATGAGATCGCGCGCCGCCTTGTCGGTCCGGTCGAGGGCGCCGGTCTTCTCGATGGCACCCACCAACTCGGCGACCAGCAGCGGGTCCTGGGGCATCGCGCGGATCTGTTCCCAGAGCCACGTGCGGTCGGTGGCGCCGAGCGCCCCGAGCGCGTGCACGACCGGCAGCGTGACCTTGCCGTGCATGAGGTCCTCGCCGACGGTCTTCAGATCGCCCGCAAACCCGCGCAGATTGAGCACGTCGTCGATCATCTGGAACGCGACGCCGACCGCCTCGAAGTACCTGCCGAGGCCCTCGATCTGCGCCTCGCTGCCGCCGCCGACGAGCGCGCCCATGCGTGCGAGTGCGCCTGCGGGCGCTGCCGTCTTGAGTCGGTGAATCGCGACGATGCGCGACTCCAGCTCGGCCACGTCGCCCGTTTCGACCGCGCGCGGCATGTACGAATGGAGTCCCTCGAGGTCCGCGGCCTGGCCTGCGTGGCCGGCGCGCAGGGCCTCGAAGTAGAGGTCGTAGAGCCGCAGCTTCTGCACGTTGGACACATGCGTGCCCTGCAAGAGGTGCTGCCCCATGAAATAACAGGACGTGCCGGCGTTGATGGCGAGCGGCTCGCCGTAGAGAATATGGCACGCGGGGCCGCCGCGCCGGACGGTCGAGCGGTCCTGGACGTCGTCGACGATGAGCGAGCCGACGTGCATGAGCTCGGGCATCGCCAGCCAGTGCACGAAGTCGCGCGAGTCGCCGCCGACCACGTCGCAACACGCGAGGGCGGCGTAGCTGCGCCAGCCCTTGCCGCCGCGATCGGTGATGGCGCGCACGGGGTTGACGCCAGTCTTCACGAACTGCGCGAGGTCGACCCCTTCCATATAATGGGCGCGCGCCTCGCTGGCGATGAGGTCGCGCACCTGCTCGAAGGTCGGGTCGAGCGGCAAGAGGTTCGCGACCGAGCGGCGCACTTCCTTGCCGACCGCCTTGAAGAAGGACTCGAGGTCGTTCGCTTCGAGGTAGCCGCTGCGCTCGATGAAGCCGATGCCCTCGACGGTGCGCGCGCCGATCATGCCCGAGACCTTCGCGCGCCCTTCCCAGAAGGCCGGCTTCGAGATGAGCGTGACCAGCTCCTGGTCGTCGAAGGCCGCCTCGATGACGACGTCGACATTTGCACTTGGAACCAAGAGTCGCCACTTGGTCGGGTAGGTGTTGAACGTGCGCGTGCTGCGCCAGGCGTTGAGCGGCTCGAGCGTCGCGTCGGTGTGCGCGTGGCGCGTGCCGTCTTGATCGATGAGGACCGCGCATTGCCCAAGGCTCTGCTGGGTCTCGAGATCGGTCATGGTGTACGCGGTCAGCTCGCTGCCGTCGGCGAGCTGCGCGGCGATCCAGTTCCAAGCCACCTCGTCGTGGGTCTGGCTCTCGGCCGCCGAGGCTTCGCTGGCGTGGCCGCCGAACTCGTGGTCGTACCAGCCTTGGCCGGATGCGACGGGGATGTGGGCGCCGCCGAGGGTGACGCGTCCCGTGACCGCGAGGCGCGGCACGAAGTAGTAGAACATGTCGGCGCCGTCGGGACCGCGCACGACGCCGTCTTCGCCGTGGCGCACGGGGCCGCGATTCGGGGCGATGCGGAAGTCGAGCTCGACGCCCGACTCCCAGTGCTGGTGATAGAGCGTGAGCCGATAATGGCCGGTCTCGATCTTCTCGAAGCGGTTGCCGTCGAACTCGAGCTCGAGGCGCCGATCGGCCACGAAGGGCTCGGCCACGAACATATGATCGGGGTACGGGACCTGCCCGCGCTCGAGCAGCTCGCGCAGGGCGCGGCGGACGCGCGGGTCTTTCGAGGCGCCCTTTTCGCCCTGCTCGGCGCGCGTCAGGCGCTCGAGCCCGAGCCGCGGCGCGTCCTTGTCGACGAGCGTGTCGCTGTAATAGGTGCGCCCGTCGGCGTCGACCAAGGCCCATGAGAGGGAATGGGCGTAGGTCGGCTCACCGGTCCCCTCGTTCTTGCCGGCGACGATGCGAAAGAAGGCCGCAAACACCGACAAATGGCGGCCGTCGACCGTTTCGACGTGCGCGTTGGCGTACCACCACTCGGTCATCGAGGACCGGTGGGGCAGATCGTGGCGCCCGAGATCGATCGGCACCTCGAGATCGGCCGGCGCGAGGCTCGGCCAATCCGCAGGCCGCTCCGGGCCGGCGCGGGGTGGCTCGCGACGCGGCGACGCATCGGACGCGACGATCGAGGGACCGTGCGGTCGCGCGTGAGGGGCGGACGGAGCCAAGGACGAGGTCAAGAGCGGGGATTCCACGCCAACACGAAACGCTTTGCGAGCCGCGACGTCAAGCCGATCTTTGTCACGGCGTGTCTGCATTTGTGCTGGCGTGCATGGAACGCGGGACCGCTCCGAATGAGGCTCGGAGACGTCCGCGACGGGACGGAAGGGATCACCGCAGAACGCGATTCGTTCGCGAAGGGCGAGCGCAACGTCGGCGCCGTTGTGGCTCCGGGCGGCCGGGGGTAGGTTCGCGCACATGGAACGTGTGGTCTTGGTCGACGGCTCGAACCTCGTGTATCGGGCTTTTTTCGCGCTCCCCAGCAGCCTCATGACGGGCGACGGCCTGCACACGAACGCCATCTACGGCTTCGCGGTGATGTTCCGCAAGCTGTTCATGGGCAAGATGCCGGCGCTCGGGGCGGTCGTCTTCGACGCGGGCGGGGTCACCGAGCGCGAACGGAAGTACCCGCAATACAAGGCGGATCGCGCGGCGATGCCGGGCGACCTGGCGGCGCAGCTGCCCAAGGTCCACGCGCTCATCGCGGCGCACGGCTTTCCGATCGTGCAGCTGCGCGGCGTCGAGGCCGACGACATCATCGGGACGCTCACGCGCGAGGCGCTCGAGGCCGGGCACGACGTCCAGATCGTCACGTCGGACAAGGACTTCGCGCAGCTGGTGTGCGAGCGCGTGCGGATGGTCGACACCATGCCGCGCACGATGGGCGGACCCCGCGGCGGGCGGCAGCCGACCGAGGTGACGACCTTCGACGCCGAGCTGGTCAAGAAGAAGTGGGGCGTTTGGCCCACGCAGATGATCGACTACCTGGCGCTGGTCGGCGACAAGGTGGACTGCGTGCCGGGGGTGCCGGGGATCGGGGAGAAGTCGGCGGTCGAGCTGCTCGAGGCGCTCGGGTCGTTCGATCGGATCTTGGCCGAGGCGGACAAGCCCGCGGATCCTGCGACTCCCGCGTCTGACACTCCGCTCAAGCCGCGGCAGAAGAAGGCCCTCGTCGAGCACCGCGATCTGGCGTTGCTCTCGAAGGATCTCGTCACGATCGACCAGCACATACCGCTGCCGGTGAAGCTCGTGGACCTGCGGATCCGCGAGGTCGACCCCGCCGAGCGCAACCAACTCTTCGTCGACCTGCAGTTCTATTCCTTGCTCGACGATGCAAGTAAGGAGGCGCTGGCCGACGACGACGCAGACGCCGACTATGGCGCGCTGACGGCCGCGGACGAGCTGGCGAGCTTCCTGTCGCGCCCGAGCGCGGTCGCGGTCTTGCCCATCTTCGAGGACGTGCCGGCCGCGGCCTTCATGTTGCCCGAGCCGCTCGCGGGCCTCGCGCTCGCGGTCGATGTCGGCCACGCGCGCTACGTGCCCCTCGTTGGATCCAATTCCATCGGACCAGAGTTGCGCGCCGTCCTCGCCGCGTGGCTCGCCGATCCCGCCAAACCCAAGGTCTGCCATGACGCCAAGGCGCTCTGGCGCGCGCTGCGCGTGCTCGGGCTCGACCTCGCCGGCGTTGCGTTCGACACGCAGCTCGCGAGCTTTCTCATCGATCCGACCAAGATCATCCCGCATCGACTCGATCAGCTGTGCAAGGAGTTCCTGCAGCGGACCCTGCGCCCGGCCAAGTCCGTCATCGGCGCCGGTCAGAAGCAGATCCGCTTCTCGCAAGCGGCCCCGGCGACGCTGGCCGCGTGGGCCTGTCACCTGGTCGATGCGGTCCTCGCGATGCAGCCGATCATCGCCGAGCGCCTCGAGGCCGAGGGCCAGACCCAGCACCTCCTAACGCACGAGCTGCCGTTGACCTGGGTCCTCGGGCAGATGGAGCGCGACGGGATCCTGGTCGACGGCGAGGATTTGCGCCTGCTCGGGATCGAGTTCGGCGAGCGCCTGACGGCCTACGAGGCGGAGATCTGGGCGCACGCCGGCCACCCCTTCAACCTCGCCTCGACCAAGCAACTCGCCGAGGTCCTCTTCGAGGAGCTGAAGCTCCCGGTCCTCAAGAAGACGCGCACCGGCTACTCGACCGACGCCGAGGTGCTCGAGGAGCTCGCGGCCCAGCACGACATCTGCCGCCTCCTGGTCGAACACAGGAAGCTCGCCAAGCTCGTCAACACCTACACGGACGTGCTCCAGCGCTCGGTGAACCCGCAGACGGGGCGCGTCCACGCGACGTTCCAGCAGACGACGGGCGCGACCGGGCGCCTCATCTCGACCGATCCGGACCTGCAGCGGACACCCATCCACACGCCCGAAGGCAAGCGCATCCGCGAGGCGTTCGTGGCGCCGCCGGGACGCCGCCTGATCGTCGCCGACTGGAGTCAGATCGAGCTGCGCCTCCTCGCGCACGTGACCGGCGATCCGCACCTGGTCGAGGCGTTCAACGCCCGACTCGATGTGCATCGCCGGACCGCAAGCCAGATCTTCGGCGTCGCGCTCGGCGACGTCACACCCGCCCAGCGCAATATCGGCAAGACCATCAACTTCGCGACCATCTACGGTCAGGGGGCCTCGTCGCTCGCGCAGATGCTTGCAATTCCAAGCAAGGATGCCAAGCGCTACATCGAGAGCTACTTCGCCTACTACGCGGGCGTTCGGGCCTGGCTCGATCGCACGACGCGCGAGGCGCTCGCGGCGGGCTACGTGACGACGATGCTGGGGCGACGGCGCTACATCCCCGAGCTGTCGTCGCACTCGCCGATGGAGCGGCAGGCGGGGATTCGCGTCGCCTGCAATACGCCCATCCAGGGATCGGCGGCCGATCTGTGCAAGCTCGTGATGTTGGCCCTGCCAGCGCGTTTCGAGGCGGCCGGACTCGCGACCAAGATGCTGCTCCAGATCCATGACGAGCTGGTCTTCGAGGCCCCCGAGGCGGAGGTCGCGTCGGCCTCGGCGATCGTGAAGGAGGCGATGGAGACGCTGGTGCCGCTGCGCGTGCCGCTGGTGGCCGACGTCGGCGTCGGGGCCAGCTGGGCCGCCGCGAAAGGCGGATAGCCAAGCCTCACCGGGGGCCCTCCGGGGCGCGTTCCGAGCGCGCCCGAAGGGGGCGTCAGTGCAGAAAGTCGGGCTTGCCGCCGCGGGCCTGATGCGCGCGCAAGGTGGCCTCGAGGATGAGCTGCGCGACGACCCCTTGGACGATGTCGAGTCGTCGTCCGACCTCGAGCTGCTCGAGCAGGATCCGGCGCGCGCTCGGGTCGTCGATGAAGTTGGCGGCGACGATATCGGCGAGGGCCGACGGGGTGCGCGCGGCGACCAGCTGCGGATCCATTTGCGGCCAGAGGCTCGGGATGAGGTTGAGAAGCTGGATGACGCCGCTGCGCAGGCGCTCGGCCAGCATGGTGTCGTCGCGGCGCTCGTGCTCGCGGAGGCGCCGCGCGCGGATGAGGCGGAAGGGCTCCCCGGCCGGGTGCTCGCTGAGAAGCTCGACCCGCGTGAGGCCGCGCAGCGAGATGTCCCAGCGTCCGTCGGCGTGGCGCCGCTCGGCGTGGATCGCGCCGACCGAGAGGACGGGCAAGACCGGCGGGCGGCCGTCGTAGTCGACCTCGAAGCCCGGCTGAATGGCGCCGATGGCCATGACGCGGGGGCCGCGCACGCAGAACTCGGCCAGCGCGCGGTAGCGCGGCTCGAAGAAGTGCAGCGGCAGGATGGCGCCCGGAAAGAGCACCGCGTTGGGCAGCGGAAAGAGCGGCAGGCGCTCGAGGAGGGCGTCGTTCAGCTCGGGGATGGGCGGCGTGGCTTCGCGAGTCATGGCGCGCGATTGTATCCGTTTCGCCGGGGTACGCGAGAAGCGAGTGCGCTTGGTTGCGTGGCCGTCGCGTGGGGCGGCCGGGCGGAACGCCAAGCTGCGGGATGCTCGTGGCGTCCCCAGCGATCGCGTAGGGCGATCGGGTGCCGAGCGCGAGCGTCGCGAAATGCTCGACCGGGTTTACGGCGGGGTGTCTTGGGGCGGCGCGGGAGTGGGGCCGAAGGCGCGCTGGACGAGCGCGTGCGTGAAGGTGCGGCGGAGATACCAGGCCTTGGGGGCGACGGGGACCAGCCAGCCGTCCTCGCCGAGGCCGCGCGTGCGCTCGGAGGCGCTGAGGGCCTTGGGGCGCAGATGGAGGACCAGGCCCTCGGCCCCGCCGATGGTGTCGGCTTCGCCGCGGCGGATGCGGCCGCTGAGGGATTGCCAGTCGGCGGCGAGGCGGGCTTCGTCGGCGGCGTCGCGTACCCAGAGGAAGGGCATGGCGAGGCGGCGCTCGGCGAGCGGGATGTCGCCGCTGGCGACGTAGGGGACGAAGAGGACCTTGGCGAGCTTGTGGCCGACGGTCGAGGTGGCGAAGGTGTGGTCGGCGTCGCGGCCGTCGAGGGCGGCCTGGCAGACGTAGGTGTCCTCGGTGGGCGCGCCGTCGGGGCGGATGGGGAGGGTCTTCAGCTCGACGCCGAGCGCGGGGAAGTCGGGCTCGGGGTCGCTCTTGGCGGAGGCGCCGAGGGCGAGCTCGACGGCGACGCCGAGGAAGCCCTTGTTGAACTTGTGCTGGCGGGGGACGCGCAGGCCGACCCGGCGGGCGAGATCGGCGACGCGCAGTCCGGCGAGGCCGACGGCGCGGGTGAGGAGAGCCTCGAGGGTGGCGGGGGGATCGGGGCGCTCGAGGACGATGCGATCGGGGCGGTCGTGGCTCACGGCGTGCCCGGCGTCGGCGTCGCGGGGGCCAGCGGCAGCGTCGCGCGGCCCAGCGTCAGCGTCGCGCGGTAAGTCCGGAAGGAGCGGGTGTCCGGATCGGCGTCCATGCTGGGGGCGGGCAGGGCCGTGACGATGAGGACGCGGCGGCCGTCGACGAGCGGCACCGTGACTGCCCCATCGACGAGAGCGAGGGTCTCGCCGTCGCTGTCGGGGGTGGTGCCGGGGACCGCTTGGATCGACCAGATCGGGGCGTCGTCGGCGTTCGAGAGCGTCACGGTGGCGGTGGGGCCGGCGTCGTCGAGGGCGATGTAATTGGCGCCGAGGAGCATGACGCCGACCTGGGTCGTGGGGTGGGCGGCGTCTAGCGTGGCGGCGATGCGGACGGCGGCCTCGTCGGGGAAGGCGCCGGCTTCCGCGAGGTGGCGCGCGTCGTCGAGGGGGCCGACGTAGTAGCGCCAGCGCGCGAACTCGAGGAGGCTGTCGACGAAGCTGCGGCGCCAGGGGGAGAGGGCGACGTCGATGGCGTCGTCGAAGTCCGGCTCGTTGTCGGGCGGGACGCTGCGCATGCCTTCCCAGATGCGACCGATGAAGGCGGGGTCGTCGGGGAAGAAGCGCTCGTGGAGGTAGTGCAGGTAGAGCGCGGCGCCGTACATGAAGTAGGTTTCGTAGCCATCATCGTAGTCGACGGGCCACTCGGGGTGGGCTTGGAAGTCGGCGAGGACGCCGAGGTAGTCGTCGTCGTCGTCGAAGATCTGGTCTTCGACGTAGGTCGCGGTGGCTTCGTAGGCGCTCGAGACGTCCCACCAGTCGTCGGCGGCCTGGCAGGCGTGGTTGAGCTCGTGGACGGTCGTGACGTCGAGGGCGTCGCCGGCGAGCGGGCCGCGCGTGTCGAGGACGATGACGGGGTAGCCGTCGAACCAGGGGGTGTCGGGGTTCTCGGCGACGAGATCGGTGGCGACGCTGGGGGCGTTCCGCCAGAGGAAGACGTCCATCGCGGCGTCGTCGGCGCAGCGGCCGTCGTCGGGAAGCGGCGGGCGGAAGCCGAGGGTGTCCATTTCGAAGGCCCAGCCGAGCTCGAGGTAGCCGAGGACGTCGGAGGCGATCGCGGCCTGGGCGGGCGTGCGGTAGTGGACGCGCACGGGGAAGGTGGCGGAGGCGACGGAGAGGGGCCAGTAGCGCGGGTCGTCGCAGGGCTCGAGGTCGTCGGGGATGGAGCGCGTGCCCCAGGTCGAGACGGTGTCGGCGGGGGTGGTGTCGGGGGTGTCGGCGGTGTCCGCCGAGTCGGCCGGGCCCGAGTCGGCGGTTGCGGTGGCAGCGTCGGAGGCGGGGTCGACCTCGGGTGCGGCGTCGAGGTCGCCGGCCTCGTCGCCGTCGGGGCGTGCGTGGCCGCCGTCGTCGCCGCACGCGGCGATGGCTCCCCAGAGTACCGACCCGACGACCAGCCCGTCGCGCATGGCGAGCGTCTACCACACGCGGCGGGGCCGAGGTAGCATCGACGCCATGGGCGTACTGGAGCGAAGCGACAGCGTGATTGCCGAAGTCCTTGCGGGTGGGCATGCGCGGGATCTGCTCGGGCGCTTTCCGCCGTTTGCGCTGCACGGCGCGAGGGCCCCGGGGGCCGGTGGGCCCGCCGAGGTCGGCACGATCATCCACGCGGAGGTGGCCACCGGCGCGGTTCTCGCGGTGTTGGCTGGGGCGGGGACGGCGCGCGCCGAGGTCTATCGACTGGCAGCGAGCGAGGGGCTGGACCCGTTGCACCCGCCGGCGGTCGAGGCCGAGGCGGCGGCGTTCGCGGGCGCGGCGGCGGGGCTGGACGATCCGAGCTTGGTGTCGCTCGAGGCCCTGCCGTTCGTGACGATCGACGGCGCGGAGAGCCGCGACCTCGACCAGGCGCTGCACGTCGAGCACCGCGCGGACGACACGCTGCTCGTGCACTACGCACTGGCGGATGCGTCGTATTTCGTCAGGCCGGGGACGGCGCTCTTCGACGAGGCGCTCCTGCGCGGGGCGAGCTTCTACCTGCCCGGGCTGGTCGTGCCGATGTTGCCGCGGGTCTTGTCGGAGGGGCTGACGAGCCTCAATCCGGACGTGGCGCGGCGGGCGTTGGTCTTTCGGGTCGTGGTCGATCGCGAGGGGGGCGCGCACGAGGTCGCGATCTTCCGGGCGCGGATCAAGAGCCAGCGCAAGCTGTCCTTTGGCGCCGTGCAGCGCTTTTTCGACGGGGCGGACGCGACCCTGACGGAGACGACGTTCGCGGCGAGCTTACGGGCGCTCAAGACGCTGGGCGAGCGGCGCCTGGCGCTGGCCGAGGTCGCGCACGTCGTGCGTCACGCGCGGCGCGAGCTGACGGTCGGCTTCGTCGATCCGGATGGCCGGACGTTCGTCGCGTTCGAGGAGGCGCGGCTGCCAGTCGAGACGTGGAACGAGCAGCTCTCGGTGCTCATCAACGTCGAGGGCGCGCGGGCGCTGGCGGCGCGGGTCGGCGAGGCCGGCTTGCATGCGATCTTCCGGGTGCATCCGGCGCCCGAGGCGGTCGACGTCGCGCGCTTGGCAGCGACCGTCCGGGCGATCGTCGCGGCGCACGAACTGGATGCCGAATGGGCGTGGGATCCGGCGACGGAGGCGCTCGCGGGCTACCTCGGGCGGTTGCGGACCGAGGGCGCGCTGGCGCCCGTTGCGCGTGCGATCCAGCGGCAGGCGCTCGTGGCGAATCAGCGCTCGAGCTACAGCCCGATGCCGGGGTTGCATTACGGCCTCGGGGCCCCGTGTTACGGGCGCTTCACGGCGCCCATGCGCGAGATGGTCGGGATCTTCACGCACAAGGAGACCTTGGAGCTCCTGGCGGGGACGCCGCCGGACCCTGCGGACGAGCCCCTCCAGGCCGCGGTCATCGCCTCGGCCGAGGCCGCGCAGGCGCGCCAGGGGCGGCTCACCAAGGGCAGCAACGCGTGCGTGCTCGACGCGCTGTTCGGGCCCGATCTGGCGCTGCCCGAGGCCGAGCGCCCGGCCCGCCCAGGCACGCTGCTCGGGCTCGCCGCGGATCGCGCCTATGTCGTGCTCGATTCGCCGCCGCTGGAGGTGAAGCTCTACTTCGGGCTGCTGCCCGGCGCGCGACTCGTCAGCCCGGCGGAGGCCGAGCTCGGCGATGTGCGCGTGCGTCTAGGCGACCGACTCGCGGTGCGCGTCATCGGCTGGGACAAGGGGCGGGCGGGCGGGCGCGCCAGCGGTCGCTGGTGCCTCGCGCCCATCGCGCCGGGCAGCGTCAGCTAGAAACGGCAGCTCGTGCCCCCAGACCGCAGCGGCTCGCAAGGGCGCCGGAGGCGACCGCTGTGAGCTGCGTAGGCGACCGCCCAATGGGGCGTTTCGATCCTTCGTGGTGGGCTCCGCCCGAGGGACGTCACTTGTTCCGGGGCTTCGGCGTCGTAAAGAGCCCGGTGTTCAGGGTCGGAACCCCGCTCGTCGTGTTGCCGGTCGTGTTGCCGCCATTCCTGGGGCCGGTGGTCGCCGGCTTGGCGTCACCCGCGGCCGCGGCGAGCTTCTGCGCTTTCTCGAGTTCGGCCTGTAGCGTCGCGTTGTCGGTCTTCAGCTTGGTCTGGGCGTCGTTGGCGTCGGAGATTCGCTTCTCGAGCGCGCTCATGTCGCTCTTCAAGCGCGTCAGATCCCCGGTGAACTTCGTCTCGGCCTGGGCCATGCGCGACACGACCGCGAGCGTGGTCTTGGCCGCGGCGTTCACGTCCATGAAAGCGCCCCGTTGCTCGGGCTGCAGCGCGAACGCGGTCCCGAAGCCGGCGCCGATCCCGAGCAGCACAAGCGCCGCGACGAGGAGCTTCGAGGTGCCCCGAGGTGTGGCAACCTTGACCTCGGCCGAGCGCGGACCGGTCATCGGCTGCTCGACCAGCGGGCGGGCGTGGCGTGCGGTCGAGGCACTCTTGCGCTCCGGCTCGGCGCGCACTTTCCCGAGCTCCTCGTTGCGGCGGCGCGCTTCCTCGATCAGCTTGCGCTGCGCTTCCTCGCGGCGGCGCGCCTCTTCGAGCTCGCGCTTGTCCGTCTCTTCCTGAGCGCGCCGCTCGGTCTCGGTGTCGACCTTCTGCTTCTGCTCCTTCTCGACGGAGGTCTTGACCTCGGAGAGGAGATCCGTGAGAAGGCTCCCGAGCCCGCCCGGAGCCGACGTGACCACACCCTCGTCCTTGTCCGATCGCTTCGTGCCCGCCATGTCATCCCCTCTCGTGTCGGTCCGCTGGCCAACCTAGCCGAGCAGCACTATACGCGGCCTCACCCATTTCGATCCAGCGGCGAGCCGCTCGTTTGGCCCAGACGGCACGAAGCCGGCACGGGGCCGGCTTCGCACGCGCTCCTTCAGGGCCCCGCCGAATGCGGTCGCCCGCCGCCGCTACTCGGCGCGCACGCCCCAGAACTTGGAGTCGATCGTCGTGGTCGCCGTGTCCGTGAACTTGAGCCGCACGTCCCAGATGCAAGGATTGGCCTGTGTTCCCCAGGTCTGAACGATGAGGTTGCCGTTGTTGTCGGAGAGCTTGCAGGGGGCCTTCGTGCCGAGCGTGAAGGCGTCGCCGCTCCCCAGCCCGAGGCTCGCCAGCTTCTGCCGCAGGAACGCCGGCCCGGCCGCGATGATGGTGTTGCAGGCGGCGTTGAGCGCGCCCTCGACGCCACCGTCGACCTTGCCGTTGTTCGCGCCGGTCCCGCTCCCCGCCTTGTCCGCCAAGCGACCGCAGCAATCGAGCTCGTCGATCCCTGGGCTCAGGCAGTCGGCGCCGCCACCGACGAGGTAGCCCAAGAGCGCCTCGTAGCTGTCCACCGACTCGCTGCTGGTGACCAGCGGCAAGAGCACCTTCTCGAGGAAGAAGTTGATGAGCGCGCCGTAGTTCAAGTTCAGCGAGTGCATGTCGATCGTCAGGTCATAGTAGTTCGCGACGCTCGCCGAGAAGTCGCCCGTAATCGCCTGCGTGCTGAACGCGTTGGTCGAGTACTGTTTGACGCCGCAGCCGACCTCGGTGTTCGGGTCGCAGTCCGCGCCGAGCGTCCACTTCACCTTGAGCGTGTGCCAGTTCTCGTTGGCATCGCCGGCCGCGAACTTGCCGAACTCGTCCGGCTCGTTCCGGAACGTGAAGGTCGCGCGCATCTCGAACGCCTTCAGGATGTCCGCGACGTCGCCGCCGGTGCTCAGGATCGTTCCAAAGACGGAGCCGTTGGCGAAGCCGTCGATGACCGCGTTGAGGAGATCCGTGACGAAGCCCGCCAGCACGCTCGGCTGCGTGTGGGCCGCGTCGTCGTACATCATGTCGCAGAACGAGTTCTCGAGGCAGTGGTCGCCGCCGCCGCAATCGCCGTCGCTCGTGCAGCTCGTGTCGGTGGCGTTGGCGCAATTGCGCGGAATGAGGTCGCACGCGATCCGGAGGATCGTCTCGGTCGGCGACTTGAAGAAGCCGACGACGTAGTTCACGTAGGTCCGGTACGGCTCGGGAATCGCCGACACGAAGTCGAATTGGCTCACGACGTCGTACGCACCCTTGTAGGTCGGCGGGCGGTCGACGAGCGTGACGTGCACCGTCTTGGACTTGCCCGCCTCGACCACGCCCTGCGTCGCGTCGCAGACCCACGCCTGGATCGCGTCATGCGAGTTCTTCGAGAACGCGAAGATGGTGTACTTCTGGGTGCCGTCGGTCTCGAGGCCGTCGAATTGCTGGAACTTCGCGGTGCCGCCGGCGAGCAGGATGTGGTCGCGCGATTGATTCGCGGTCTCGTCGCTCATCAGCTTGCCGATGTCCTGGCAGGCGGGCTGGCCCTGGGCGTTCTGCTTGTAGAGGTTGACGCTGTAGTCGCCGACGGGGCGCGTGCCATTGTAGTTCGCGACGACCGTGAGCGGCACCTGACCCTTGGGCGAGACGCTGACGTCGAAGTACTTGACCGGGATCTCCGGGGCTCCGTCGATGTAGACCTTCACGGCGAATTGGCCGGTGACCGACTGCTTCGCCTTCGTAGTGATCTGGGCGAGCCCGTCGGGGCCCGTCTCGGTCTGCAGCGAGCTCAGGAAGCCGATGCTGTTGTTGTCGTTCTCGATCAGGAATTTGACGACCTGCCCCGACACGGCGACGCCGTCCTCGGTGTAGAGCATCTTGAGCGTGCGTTGCTCGGTGAACGACAGGAAGATGTTGCAGCGCGGCTTGGTCTTGCACGCCTGATTGTCGTCACCGAACGCCTGATCGAACTCGAGCACGCGGTTGGCCGCCGGGGTGTCGGGCCCGGTCTCCGCGGTCGTCTCGGAGTTGATCGTCTCGGGCACATCCGAGACCGTCTTCTTGGCGTCATCGCCGCAGGCCGCGAGGGCCGCGATGCTGAGCAGCCCCACGGCCAGGCGGCCTCGGAGCGCGGGGATGTGCGCGGGGGTGCGGATCGCGTTCATCGATATCCTCCAAGCTCATTGCGCTGACGGGGCACGGCCGTGCGGCCATGGTGGTGCGAGAACGCGGCGCGAGTGGCCGCTCTCGTGAGCAGGTCCCGAGCTTGCCCCAATGTCAGATTGGGTGCAACCGGTCCCGACGCGCCGCACCACGTTGGTGGGCGCGGCACCGCGAGCGTCTACCGCCCTTGCGAGGTAGCGTCCGCCGTGCGAGCCGAGCGTATGTCAGGGTCCGACTTCGCGCAAATCTCCTGACGGGCGCGCGTCCCCGCCTCCGGACAGGTAGCGCCGGATGTTGGCGCGGTGCTCGTCGAAGGTCTCGGCAAACGCGTGCCCGCCCTGGCCGTCGCGCTTGGCCACGAAGAAGAGGTAGCCGTGACGCTCCGGGGCCAACGCCGCCGCCAGCGCGCCGCGGCCGGGGCTGCAGATGGGGCCCGGCGGGAGGCCGGCGTGGGCGTAGGTGTTGTAGGGGTTCGTGGCGTCGCGTCGCTCGGCGGGCGCGGGCGGGCGGGCGACGCGATCGGGGCGATACATGAGGGTCGGGTCCGTCTCGAGGCGCATCTTCTTGGCGAGGCGGTTGTAGAAGACGCCCGCGATGCGCGCCGCCTCGGAGGGGTCGCGCGTCTCCTCTTCGACCAGCGACGCGAGCGTGACGAGGGCGTCGTCGTCGAGGGCGTAGGCGGCCCTGAGGTCCCTGAGCGTGGCGCCGTGGGCCGCCGCGAGGGCGCGCCATTCCTTGCCGAACTGGGCGATCGCGCGCGCGAGGACCTCGCGGGCTGTGACGCCCGGGTCGAACCAGTACGTCTCGGGAAAGGCGAAGCCCTCGAGCCAGGTCATCGGAACACCGTCCGTGCGACCGGCCCGTGCGGCGAGCGCGGGCCCGCCGGCGCGGGCGAGCTCGGCCGCAACCCAGGCGCGATCGGCCGCGAGGGTGAGGACCTCGTCGCGCGTGCCCGCACCGGCGGCGGCCACGCGATCGGCGAGCTCCCACACCGACTGGCCCGGGATGATGGTCACGGTGACGCGCTGTCCCGGCTCGCCGTTCGCGAGGAGATCCGCGAGCTCGAGAGCGTTCGCGTCGCCCGGCACCTTGTACGCGCCGGCGCGCAGGTTCGCGAAGACGCCTTTGATGCGGAAGACGAGCGCCGTCACCCACGGACGTTCGACCAGGTGCGCAGCCTCGAGGCGCGCCATGACGTCCTCGCGCGTGGCGCCCTTCGGGATGACCAGCGTCACCTCGGGCGGGTTGCCGCCCGGGCGCGAGGTCGCCATGCAGTATCCAAGGAGCAGCGTCGCCGCGATCAGCGTCACGAACGCGAGCAGGCCCCAGCGAAGGCGGGATGCGGTCGTGGCTTTCATCGCGCGCCTGCTTGGCGATCGAGCCAAGCCTGCAGCGTGACTGCGGCCGCGGCGGCATCGACCGCCACGCCGCCCCGACCCACCCGTCGGTGTCCGCCCTCGCGCAGGCGCGTTTCGGCCTCGACCGAGCTCCAGCGCTCGTCGACGCGGTGCAGCTCGGGCGTAAGCCCCGCTGCGGCCAGCCCCCGTTCGAGCGCGGCCGTGAAGCGCTCGGCCGTGAGCGTCGACTGACTTGTGCCGCCGTCCAGGTGCACGGGAAGTCCGACGAGGACCACCTCGGCCTCGAGTTCGCGGACCAGGGCTACGCATTTTTTGATCTGCTGGCCCTTGTCCTTCTCGCTGATGACCACATGCGGGGTCGCGAGCGTGCGAGTCGGGTCCGACACCGCGACGCCGATCCGCGCCAGACCCCAATCGAAGGCCACCACGCGACTCATGGGCGCCCCCAGTGGATCGCAAACCCGTTCTGCCCGATCGAAAGAACGTCCATCGACAGCGCGACCCCGTAGTGGAGCGCCACGCCGAACCAGACCGAGCGGTGCTTGAGGGCCAGAAAGCCCAGGACGAGACCGGCAGCGATGGCGCCGAGTGCCTCCGCGAACGGCTTGCCGAAGTGCCCTGTCACATAGGGGACGAGCATGAAGCAGAGGCCGTAGAGGCCGAGCTGGCGCTCGAGCCCGAAGGCGATGAAACCGCGCCAAAAGCTCTCTCCCGAGATGAAGATGAGGGCGTAGAGGGCCTCGTAGACGAGCAGGTGTACGATCCAAATCCCGCCATCGGGATCGATGATCTCGCGCGCCATCGGGTACTTGTGTTGAAAGACGAGGCCCTGGGACGCCAGGACGATGAACGGGAAGATGGCGCCGAAGAGCGCGAGGTAGATCCAGCCGATGCCGCGAACGGCGGGCGGGTGCGGCGCGCGCGTCCTGATCGGGAGGCCGAGGGAGCCCGGACGGTCGCCAAAAGCGGTCCGCATGAGCACGAACGGGGTGACCAAGCGCATCAGGACAGCGCAGCCCGAAAAAAACGCAAACGGCACCAGGGGCCAGAGCGACGCATATTCCGGCGGCGGCGAACCGAACAGCTCGCGGTAGGTGTCACTGCGACCGAAATACCAGAAGACCAGCGCCACGCCGAAGGCGACGCCGAGCACCGTCCAAGTGCGGCGCGAGAGTCGCAGAATATGCCAGCCGTGAAATCCGACCAGGACGCCGGCGACCGCGATCCAGCCGATCAGGACGTGGATTCCCTGCCAGCGCTTGTGCTCGAGGAATCCCCACCGGTAGCGCGCGACCACCAAGAGGGCCAACAGCGCCGCGATGATCACAAACGCCGGCCACGACGCGCGCGGTGTCGCCTCGTTCATGCCGGCGGTGCGCGGACCGAGGAGGCGCCGCAGCCAGCTGTTCGTACGCGAATGCGTCGGGCCCTGCGCCAGCGGATTTGCCATCAGGCGATGTCGATGACCTTCAGATCAGGGGCCACCTCGAACGAGGCGCCGGTCGCCGCGCGCAGCGATTCGACCGATTCACCGGGCGCGATCTCTTTGAGCACCATCGTGCGTTCGCCGTTTTCGCCGCGCCGAATCTCGAGCCAGCCGAGCTCGGTCACGACGGCATCGACACAGCCGCGCCCGGTGACGGGCAGCGTGCACTCGGGGAGGACCGTGGGTTCGCCCTTGGCGGTGTGCTGCATCAGCACGATGAC
>SXGT01795886.1_pt1 | contig 20931 bp, 17 predicted proteins | sample 3176221 | NCBI WGS metagenome assembly SXGT01 (sample SAMN11356862, study PRJNA531348) | freshwater metagenome | isolation source: freshwater sample F1-120 | place: China: Fuxian Lake, Yuxi | collected 2017-12-25
CCAGGGCAGCACCTTCTGGTTCACCGCCAGGCTGCGCACTGGCAAGGCTGAAGTGCAGGCCGAAGCGAAAATCGAGACTGCAAGCGCTGAATCGATTCTGGCGCGCGACTATCGCGGCAGCCGCATACTGCTGGTCGAGGATGAACCCGTGAATCGGGAATTCGCCGTCATCCTGCTGGAAGAAGTCGGCATGCAGATTGACCAGGCGGCGGATGGCATGAAGGCGCTCGAACAGTTCGATCGGCAGCCGTGCGACCTGGTTCTGATGGATATGCAGATGCCCAACATGGACGGACTGGAAGCTACTCGCCAGCTACGACAACGCCCCGGTGGTGCAGAAATTCCCATCGTCGCGATGACCGCCAACGCCTTCGAGGAAGACCGGGAACGCTGTCTCGCAGTCGGCATGAACGACTTCATCGCCAAACCGGTGGACCCGGATGCACTGTTCGTGACCCTGCTGAAATGGCTGCCCGCCAGGCCAGCCGCTCCGCGCGGCAATTGATGCGGCCACCCGGCTACCGGTTTCAGGCGGGATTGCCGGCGCCAAACCGGCGCACCGGCAACTTGCCCTTGGCCAGGCTGGACTGAAGCAGACGATAGATATCCCGGTCAAACGACGCGGCAGGCGCCTGTGCGAGCAGGTCATGCAGTTCCGGCTCGCTCGTCGCGGTGCCGAGATAACACCAGTGGTCGAACAGATGAATGGCCTCGGCATCGAGAAACTCATCGCGTTCCACCAGGCCGATCGGCCCTTCGTAAGGCCAGGCGCGCAGCTTCAGCCTGGCCAGCGCGCTCATCAGGCGGGCGCTGTGCAAGCCGATCGACTCCTTGCCGACGCAGGCGCCCTGGCATTGATGAATCTGGAACGCAAAACAGGCGCGGCCGGGTTGTGAGGCCTTCTCCAGGCCCAGCACCACCGGGCAGAGTTGATAGGCCTCGGCGATCTTGCGCAGTGCGTTCAACGCCTCGCGCCGTGTGCCGAACAGACCGAAGCAATCGTCACCGCGAAAACCGTCTTCGCCAATGTCGATAAGAACCGGCCGGTAATCGCCCACCGCGCGTTCTTCCAGACGCCAGGCGCAAAGACCGGCGGCACGCCGAAGCTGCCGGTTATGCACCGGGTGCAGCGCTTTCACCTGACGCGATTCGAGCAGCAGCGCACCAAATTCGCCCAGCGTCGCCCGCCAGTCGATCCGGCGCACTTCCTGGGCCAACCGCATTTCCTTGTGTTCACGCGTATCGGCGGCAAAGTGGCTGAATACCCTTTTGCGCAGATTCACGCTTTTGCCGACATATAGGGGCACCCCGTTTTCGCCATAGAAAAAATACACACCAGGCGATTCCGGCAAGTCATCCAGCAGATCCGGATCGAGATGCGGCGGCAGCGACGGGCGCTTCAACTGCAACTGGATGGCCTCGTCAAAGCCCGGCTGATCGCTCAGCCCGCGCGCCGTACGCCAGAACTGCCAGATCAGGTCCGCATCGGCCAGCGCCCGGTGCCGATCGGGATGAACCAGCGCATGCCGCTCGATCAGACTGTCCAGGTTATGCCTGGGATATTGTGGAAAAAGCCGGCGCGACAGGCGGACGGTACAGAGCACATCGGCGCGAAAGCGTTGTCCCAGACGCAGAAATTCGTTCTTGATGAAGCCATAGTCGAAACGGGCATTGTGGGCGATGAACAGACGACCTTCGAGGCGCCGCACCAACTCGGCGGCAACATCGGCAAAAGCTGGCGCATCGGCAACCATTGCGTTGCCGATGCCGGTCAGCTTCTGGATGAACTCCGGAATGGGACGCCCCGGATTGACCAGCGTGCTCCATGTTTCGACCTGATCGCCGTCCACCAGCACGATGCCGATTTCGGTGATGCGATCGCGCGTCGGATTGGCACCGGTCGTTTCCAGATCAAGGAAGGCCAGACGTTCGGGAATCATCTTCATCAGCGGCAAATGGATCGAATGCGAATGGCTGCACCAGACAAAGCCGGCTGCCGGCTACGAGATTCGCCCCGGCACAACCCGCTGTTTCGCTTGCTCAATTCGACGCCGACTTGCGCTTCATCCGATAAAGCCTGATCGCCAGCAACGCGGCAGGCAGCAGATGCCAGAACAGATCGAAAATATCAATCGGCCGGCTCAACGTCCCCTCCGACAGCATGCGCAATTTCTCGACCAGATGCGGCTCCGGTACGAAAGGTGCACCCAGCATGAAAAGCGTCAGCACGATCAGCATCGGCAGCGGGAATCGGTCGATAAATTGCATCTGGAAAATCCTGTATTCAATGATTGCCAGGACGGCAAACCCGCCAAGCAGCATGCCGGAACCGCGTCGGCAATGGCCCGCATATGCGGCTCATCCATAGCCATATCAAGCCCCATCCTGCAACCTCATTGGCTCGCTGCCGCGACGACTGCGATAAGCCGGGCAGGATGACCAGTGGTTACATGAAGCAAGAAGTGCGGTACTGCTTGTCCCGTCCTTGATTGCCAGGCTGGAAACGAACGCACAGGTGAATCCGCTGCACCCGGATGCCGCCAAATTGGCAGCATCCCGCCCTAAAAAGGTGGTGTGGGACAAACGAATGTTTGAGCGACGCTGAATCTGAAATCAACTGCGCAGAGATAAACTCACCCATAAGCTCACCCAAAAGCGCAGCCATAAGGAACAACGCATGAATCTCGCAGACATCGACATCATTGAAGGCAACGTAGATGCGGATGCCACCACGTATTACGAGGCCGTGCAGCGCGCCATCAACTCGGGAGAAGCCTGGAAATTCCAGGGGAGTTATGGACGCACCATGATGGCGGCCATCGAGGCGGGTTTCTGTTTGTTGGGACGCCTTGCCGCGAAAGATGCTTACGACAACTTGATTCCCGGTCGCGACGATGTTGCGCCGGGCAGCAAGGGGTCGGTCGGCTATGTCGCCACGCGCCAAGGCGAAGCCTGGGCGCTGCGGATGGAAGAAGTGAATTAGTCCGCCGGAGCGGAATCCGCTTCTTCCCGGCCAGCCTGCCACACATACCAATCCCGCACACCCAACTCAACCGCAAACGCATCCACCAGGTCGTATTCATCGCCTGCATCCAGGCCTCCTGAAGCGGCATCCTGATAGATCCCGTGGAGTCGCTCGGCCTGGTTCAGGCAGTTCACAGAACGATACGCCTCGACGTAATCAATCGCGCCTCCGGAAAGGTCTCGCACGAACAACGCCATCGCCGCATTCAGGGTGTCGTTGACCTGGCGAATGGCCTGCGGCGAAAGCTTGCGGACCTCCGGATGTCGGGCCAGCCTGGCGGCTTCGCGGGCCAGCGTATCCAGCGACAACCATTGCGCATCCGCTACCGCCGGCATTTCCCTCCGCAAGCGGGCTTCGATGATCATGTCCAACGGGCAATTGAACAGAAATGACGTGGCGCCGTTGTGCAACGTCACCATCAATTCGGCAATTCGTGTATCGGGATAACCCAGCTTGCCGATCTTGCGGATATCAGCAGCCATGCCGAGCAACGCCTGGCTGCGGCTTTCCGCTGTGGTCACGAACCAGCGGTTACGTCCCTGCAATCGCGCGGCGGTTTCCATTGCAATATGCGTCGCCTCATGCGCCAGGATGTGATGCCAGGCCGGCTCCGGGTAATCTCGGCGCACACGGATGACATGCTGATCCGCCCCCTTCTTCCAGGCCATCTGGGTCTGCGCGGCGTAGTTCTCCGGAAAATCTGCCCGCTCTTCGCGCACGGGATAGCCAGAGTCTGTGGCGACCCGGTCCAGATACGCACGCACGCTGGCCAAGGATTCATCCCGCCGGACATCCGCCAGTTGCCGGGTGATCTGCAACCAGAAATCATGTGCGGCGTTGAACACCGAGTTCGAGCGTACATCCTGATACTCGGCACGGCCGAACAGCGCGACCAGTTCGGTCCGCGCCGCCTCGAAATCGCCGGACATGGCCAAGGCGTTGGCCAATCCGAAACGGGCATTGGCCAAGTCCGGCTTTGCCGACAAGGCCTTACCGAACCAGTTCCGGGCACCCGTCAGGTCGTCTCTTTCAGTCGCGATGCCACCCAGCGAGTTCATCGCCCAGGGATCCAGCGGGTCAATCGCATGCGCCTTGAGCAGCAAGCCCTCGGCGGCATCATGCATGCCGGATTGCTTGAGCAGTTGATTGGCCAGCACGACATACGGCCAAGCATCCTTCGGGTCCAGCAGCGCCGCCTCGATCAGAAAATCGCGCGCCTTCTCCGGTTGGTTGGTCTGCACATAGGCCATGCCCAGGTTGCGGTAAACGCCGATCTGAGCCGGGTTCAGTTCGAGGACGCGTTCAAGAATGCCCACCGCCTTGCGATAGTCGCCCTGGTTGCAACGCTGCACACCCTTCTCGAACAAGCGCGCAGCTTCGGCGCGGGCCGCATCGGCCACCGAGTGAAACTCGATCTTCAAGGCGTCACCCTGAATCGACAGCGTTGCCTCCCGGAACAGCCCCGGCTGCTCAGCACGAATTCGCGCCAGCCATTCCTGCTCGGTCAGCGAAGCCGGGTCGGGTGCATGAAAGAGTTCGAGATCGGTGAGGAGAATGTAAAAGATCATGGGTTCCGGAGTATGAATAGGGGCGCAGAAGCCCCGAGGCGGGCGCCGATTATCACATTGCCGTTTTAAGTGCGCCGGCCGGATACCTGAGCCATGACTCACCCAGTGAGACCGTGCGGCAGGACAATGGACGTAAGCGCGGTGACAGGCATCGAACTGCGAATCCACGGAATCAAGGCGGCCTTTGCATTCAACATGCTTCGCGCCACCCAAAACAGCACGCAACCGCAGTCAGAATCCAACCACTCAAGGAGATGCAATGCCCCCGAACAGGATCGATCATCAACGTCTGGCCGAAGCCTTTACGTTCGCCGCCAACGCCCACGTCAAGCAAGTGCGCAAAGGCACCGCCATTCCCTATGTTTCCCACCTGATGGCGGTCTCAGGCCTGGTGCTGGAATACGGCGGCGACGAAGACGAGAGCATCGCAGCCCTGCTGCACGACACGGTGGAGGATTGCGGCGCGGCTTACGAAGGCCTGATTCGCCAGATGTTCGGCGAGCGTGTGGCGGATATCGTCATCGGCTGCACCGACGGCACGCCCGATGACGCAGGCGAGAAAGCGCCCTGGAGAACCCGAAAAGAAGCCTACATCGCCCACCTCGATCACGCCGAGCCAGGTGTGCGCCTGGTGTCGTGCTGCGACAAACTGCACAACGCCCGCGCCATCCTGCGCGACTACCTGCAACTCGGCGACACCCTGTTCGAACGCTTCAATCGAGATGCCGGCAAGGCAGGCGTGCTGTGGTACTACCGCTCACTATCGGATGCCTTCACCCGCCTGGGTGCTGCGCCGGCAAGAGAACTCGACGCCGTGGTGAGAGAACTGGAACAGGCGGCGATGCATTGAACAACACTGGCAGCCGGAATTGCCCGTCAGTTCAGCACACCGAGAAAAAGCGCATCCAACAAGATGATGGCGGGATAATTCCGGCCAAGGTAGTGCCGAAGACCCAATCGATGACCGGAGCCGACTGAAAATGCAGATACCCCAAGCCTACCTGGATATCGTTCTGCCCCTCATCGAACGCGCGCGGAGCTTCGTGGAAAACGGCGAATCGCTGCAACCCTTCGCCTTCGTCGGCAACCACGCCAGCAAACAGATCGTTGCCATCCTCATCGACACCCAAAGCGAAGACTCCAAGGACAGCTCGGTCGAACAAATCAAGGCCGCCGCCGAGAACACCCACGCCGATTTCGTCTTCACCATCATGGAAGCCTGGGGCCTGCCGAAGGACAAGATGTCGCGCTACCGCGAGATCATCGACAAATACGGTTCAATCGGCGCCAGCCCCTACAAGATCGACACCGCCGCCTTCATGCTGGAAACCCGGTATGGCGTCTGGGGCTGTCAGATGACGTTGAAACCCAAGGGTTATTCCAAGAAGAAGCGCACCTTCGGCAACGTGGAGTTGCTGTTCATGGATGGGGTGGAGGGAAGGTTTGTGGGGTTGCTGGCGCAGGTGGAGAAACAGTCTTTGCATTGAACAAACGCTTTGCGCGCATTTCTCGCCAGGTTTCTCGTCGGCTCGCTGCCACCGGAACAGAGATAAGTCACCGAGCCACATCCGCCACCCAGGAAAACACCGAGGCAAAGCGCTGGACCGCTTCGTCCGGCATGCCGGCCTCGGCCATCAGGGGGCGCCAGCGCGCATGCACGGTCGCGGCCGTGTTCCGAAGATATTCACAGGCTTCATCCGGCTCATAGCCGTAATGCTCGGTCGCTGCGGCGAGCAGGTCTTCCGTCGAAATCCGCGCAATCAATCTCGGCCCGGTCTGCTGCCGGCCTTTCTTCGCCGGCGGGATGTAACGGTAAGCCATCGCCAGGGCTGGCGCCTGCGCAATCGCACTGGCGGGCACCAGGTCGAACGCCGGGGAGAGCTGCCAGACGTGCGGGGCGTGCGACCGGCACAGAAACCCATGGTTGCGCGGATGGTCATCAAGGTTGCGAATCAACGCGTTGAACACGATACGCCGCCACAATTCCCGGCGTTCTTCCCGATGCACCGCCTGTCCGCCACACCACTTCGCCATGTCCGCCGCCAGCGCGACATAGCTTCTGCGCAGCCCGGACAGCGTGAATCCTTGGGTAGCCAGGGCCAGTTGCTCCGCCACGCGCGGCGCAACCATATCGAGACGCAGCAGGGCATGGGCACTGACATAGGCAGACCGTGCCCAGCCTTGCGGCAAAGCCGTTCGATCAAATCGTTCCACCAGCAAGGCGGCACGGCCATCCGGCAGGTGCCAGACCTCTGCCACGCACGCCCGGATGCCGCACTCGCCGGCCAGCCGGAGCATGGCGCTTTCCATATGCGGCAGCCAACGGCTGTCGCCCGGCTCGGGGAACTTGGCCAGATATTGGGTCTGGTTCCGAACCAGGGTGAGCTTGGGCTTGGTGCCGCCCAGGCTGGTGCCATGCCGGGCCGCATCCAGCACGCGTTCCTCCAGGTCGGAACCGGCAACGCCGCCGGCTTCAAGCTCAGCCAATATCGCCAGGAATTGTTCGATGGTCAGCAACTGCATGCGGGACTCGGTCAAGTCCCCGAGGGCCAGGTTGCCGACACCGTCAGTCGGGCACACCGAAAGGGCCTCGAACTCGGTGATATCACGTCCCAGCCGGCGAGCCAGCAAATGCCGGCCCCAACTGTCCGGCCCGGCATCCAGCAACAACGGGAAGATCGCCTTGCCGGTGGCAAGCCGCAGCACGCCCTGCTTCAGCGGCATATCCGGCGCCAGCGAGGGCGCGCGCGCCTCAAGGTAGGCGGGGTCATATCGAAACTCGCCGAGCGGGCGCTCCGCGTCATAGGCAAACGTCCCCGCCTGCACCGGCGTGGTCTCCCCGGGCAGCCAGACATGCACAGGCAGGGTTTCGGTCATGCCGGATCCCTGTCCGGCGCTGCCTCGGCATAGGTCGGAACATTGAACCCCAGCACGGCATCCGTAATGTCCAGCAACCAAAGCGCGCGGGCATAGTGACCAATCTGGACGGTAGGCGCACCGCGTTCGAGTGAAACCAGTGTCTGCGCGCTCACCCCCATCATGTCGGCGAACTCCCGTTGCGAATACTTTCGCTCCGACCGGGTCCGGGCAATTCGATGGCCCAGCGTTTGTAACGCCGCCATCACCTCGAACGACAAGGGCACAAGATCAAACGCTTTTTTTCTAGCCATGGACTAATGTATCAACACAAAAGGCAATGTTTGTGATGATACGTTAGTCTAGTTTCACTTTGTCTGGTCATCGACAACGGCAGGCGGCTTTGAATTTGGCTCGGTTCGCTTTGCGTAGTGCCCTCCCCTTGGCTGTAGCCTGGATGCAGCCCGCCTGGAAACACCGACCTGACCCTCAACGCTTGCGCGGGCGGAATCCGGGTGCGTTGATCCATCGCCCCCCGGATTCCGCCCGCGACAGGGCAGCACGCAAGCAACCCGGCACGCGACGTGCTCAATCCGGAATACCACTCTGGCCCCCGTAGCCGAAATCGGTCACTACATAACGCGAACTGAGCCTTGAAATTCGCTTCAATCGGCGCCAGCACCACACCGCGTAATGTCGCGCAGATACTGAAAAGTCCTGGTCGCGCGTTATGTCAGGTAACCGGATTTGGCGATGGGTTCGTACTCACCAGCGGCGCAAGGCGCAAAGCCGTTTGGCCAGGGCGCCGACAACTTGCACAGAAGTCGATACTGGGCCGGTGCGTGCGGATTGACGCGCTCCACGGTCACCGCCACCTCGGGCGCGCTCACATGCTTGATCAACTGGGTGAAGTCTGCCGAGTAGTAGCGCGGGGCGTAGCCAACCAGGGTCAGGGGTTCACCGGTACGCAATAACAGTGCGGTGCTGTCGACGCTGTTTTGCAAGTCTTGCGCCAGAAACAGGCGCTCGCCGGGCTGAAGCTGCAATGCACGAGACTGGTTTTCTTCCGATAGATGCCGCAAGCCGCGACAGAAGAAAAATACCTCATACCGATTGCCCTCCGAAGGAGCTGGGCAAGGGATCAGCTCCAGCGTATCAGTGGCGCGCAAGCCTCCGGTGCGCGCCAATTCTTCCAGGGCATCATGGCTTGCAACTGACAACCCAAGCCATTGCAGATAGTCCGAATACTCGGGCCTGGACTTGGGCAACACCCGGTTAGCGAACAGCGGAAACAACTTTTCGGATACATATTCGGAACTCAGGTCCGTCATACGGCCGAATGGCACAAAACTGGGCAACTCCTTGGCACCGCGCGTATATGCAAAGTGATAGCGACCATCTTCCCTGGTCAAACGCGCGACAGGCGCCCAAGTGCGCGACGCAGGATCCTGGCAGGCAACAAAAAGCGTTTTCATATTTTCACCGCCCAGTTTTCGCCGGTGCCAAGGCTGCCTACTTTCAACAACATCCGCCGATGGGCACCCGACCGAAACCTGAATTTCGCCTTGGTGGAAACATCGAGGACTTGGTAAGTCATGCCGGACTGGTTGGCTCAGGTTTGTGGGGTTGTTGCCAGTGGTGGCGAAGACGTCTTTGCATTGAAGGAAGACTGCGGTTTCTATAACACTTCAAAGATCACGCTCATCGGTTCAGTACCGGTATGGCTTCTATAGGTTACTGGCCCGTAGTACACGAATTTCGCCGCTGTACCGCCCGCCAGCCTGGCCTCGCGGACAAATAAATGGATGCTGATGCCAAGCCGCTGGTGTTCGATGATCTCTTTGCCGCGTTTGCTGACAGGCGAAGTGGAATTCTGGCTTTGCCAATGAAAACTGTGTTCACCAATCCAATGGTCGAGATAGCGATGATCTGCAGCTCGTCCTTGCTTGTTTAAGGTAACCAAGAGAATGTGGGCGTTCTGCGCCTTGAGCACGACATGACCGGTGTTCCAGTTGCCAGGATTGAATGTCTCGCCAAATAGTGGAGGAATTTCCTCCCTCAACCAGGCTTGTCCAATCGCCATTTCCAGAGGATCAATCACCGCCTTAAATCTGGCCAGGGTTTTCATTTCATCGCTTGCTGGCAGCTCGCGGTAATCGGGGTTGTTGGCCTTAAGGATGTAATGCCCATCAGACGTTTTCGTGACGACACGCAACAAATACTGGCTGTCTCCACTTTCATCTTGCCGTTCTATCGCCATGATCTGGCCAGTTATCGAACCTGCACTGCCGGGGCTGACATGCTCCAGCAACAAATAATCGCCATCCCGAATGGGTTGCTTGCCGCCATCCATGGAATTACCCGAAGCCCGCGCGATGAAATGCCGCGCGGCTTCCAAACGGCCGTATCCCGAGCCTAAAGCGCGAAATTCTTCCGCATCGGCGCTACCTGTCCGGAAATGGCCGCAAGCAATTTTGAGATTGGGGAAATAGGGCAACTCAGTTCTGGATAGGGCAGAAGTTGCTGCTGACCGGCGAAATGGAATGACGTTGTCCGCCGTTTCCTCTGGGGCATGCCGCACTTCATAGGCGGCGAGACGGTAATCCACCAACTCCTGGACTAAACCGGAAAACACTTCAACCTGATCTGGTGCCACGCTGAAAGTCGCGGTTAGTCGGGCATCCGACACGGTGAAATAGGCGTTGCTCGCTGGGGTCCGATTCGCGCCTATCCATGCTGCAACTGGATTACTTCGCCAATAGTTTTGCCAGGTAGTACTCGTGCCATCCGCTAACTCGCGGTTGCCGGCAGGTAAATCAGCAAGCAATGGTCGCCGTCGCTGGATGACTTGCCATGACCGTTCGGCTAGCGCGGAAAGCTCCAGCGGTTGACGCCAGCCATCGAGTTCTTGCAACGCTTCCAACAACACCATCTTGTAACTCTTGGTCATGCTGGTGGTTTCCACTTCACGCAGGAAAGCGCGGTATGACTTTGCCGCAGCGGCCTCTGTTGCCTCCAGGTCGGTCATGGCATCAACCAACTCAAACCAACTGCCATACTGTTGTCGCATCCGGCTGATATTGGCGCCAGCGCGATAAAACTCACTCAGGCTCGGACGCCGGCTAAGACCATGCTTGAGCGCCTGATATTCGTTTTGTGTGCCATCGCTATCGAGCGACTTCAAGAACTCAATCAGCTTGAGGTCGTAATTGATGTAACAACCTTCTGGCATTTGCACACGCTGCTGCTCAACTTGGCGTGCGAATTCAGCCAATTGCCGGTAGTTGGCGCCGATGCCGAGCAATGCTGAAGGTTTGTGTAAAAAGCTGTGATGGTTACCGATGAAATCGAGCACCACCAATTGGTCTTTGCCCTCGACCTTGCGCAAACCACGCCCAAGTTGCTGAAGAAACAATATCTTCGATTCGGTCGGCCGCAGCATCATCACCGTGTCGATGCTGGGTAAATCGACGCCCTCGTTGAACAGATCTACAGAGAAGATTACCGCCAGCTGGCCCTCGCGCAATTGCGCCAAAGCATCCCCCCGGCTGAGATCGGAACCTGAATAAACAGCCGCCGCCACCACGCCAGCCTGGCTAAATTGCGCTGCCATAAAGTCGGCATGTCGGGTGGACACGCAGAAAGCGAGCGTGCGTTGCTGGCCGCGTTGACGCCATTCACGCAATGCATGGCGCGCCCGCGCTAAGGTTGCAAGTTTGTTGGAGAGTTGCTCGGGCTCAAAGCGGCCATTGCGCCAAGGAATTTCTCGGTAATCGACCGAATCGTCATAAATGCCGTAGTAATGGAACGGCGCAAGCAGGCCGCATTCGATGCCGGCGAACAGGTTATGGGCAAAAACCAAGTTGTCATCGCACAACGACAAAATGTCTGATTGATCGGTGCGGTCAGGTGTGGCGGTCAGCCCGAGGAGAAAACGTGGGGCGAAATAGGCCAATACGCGCCGATAGGTTGCCGCAGCGGCATGGTGAAATTCATCAATGACGATGTAATCGAAATGCTGTGGCAAAAAGCGCTCAAGGTGCGCTGCTCGGCTCAGGGTCTGAACCGAAGCACAGAGCACATCAACTTCCACATCTCTTACCTGACCGGCATAAAAACCAACACGCGACTTCGGCCTAATTCGCAGGAAGGTTTCAGCCGCTTGCGTAAGAATTTCCTCGCGGTGCGCAACGAACAACACACGCCGCGCACCGGCTTGCTCGGCATCGAAGGCGGCTAGCCATGTCTTGCCCAAGCCAGTAGCCAACACCACCAGCCCACGGCGAAAGCCTTCCTGGCGTGTGGCGTGCAGCGCCGCCAAAGCGGCCAGTTGCACACTGGTCGGTTGCGGCGGCGGTTCCTGCTCCAGACTTCCGGGTGCCACTGCACGTAATTGAGGCAGCCGGCGTGCTTCATAACGCTCGATCCAGGCGTCACTCAGCGCCACCGTTTTCGGATGTGAAAACAGACTTTCAAAACGCCGCCTTGCCTCCAAAAACCCCGTATCGCCGGGATAGTCGATGCGGTAATTCCATTCCAGACCGTCCTGCAAAGCTTGCCGACTGATGTTGCTGGAACCGATGAACGCGGTGCCGTGAAGGTGGCCGGCTTCTGCATAGCGGGTGAACAGATAGGCCTTCATGTGGAAACTGCTATTGGCCGCTTCATACACTCGGACTTGCGCGCCTTGTTCCTGTAACAGCAACAACAGGCGCAGCGCATCGGGATCAGTGACATCAAGATAATCGCTGGTCAGTACCCGAAGTCGCGCTACGGGCCGGGTCGTTTCAGTTTGAAGAGCAAGGGCATCATGCAAATCAGGCAACAACAACCTGAGGCCGGTCGCTTTAATGAAGGCAACCGCGAAGTCGATCTCGGTGGCATGGCTAATCGATTTGCAAAGATGCGGCAAAAAGGGGTTGTCGCCGCCAGTGACTAGCTTGTCTGAGGCACTGTCGCCACGCAACGCAATCGCGTTGATCCATTTTTCCTGGCGATCCGGTCGCTGGTCATCGGTTACCCAAGATTCAACCGCATGTAACTGCGGCAACACCCGCAACCATGCGCGTAGATTAGCTTCACTGGTATCGCTGAAATGGCGCCCATCCTGCGCGCGTTCGCCTTCACCCATTTTGAAACTGAGATAGAAAGCGCCCCCCGGTTTGAGTGCGGTCCACAATCGTTCAAGGGCGGCGGGAATGTCGGACAACGGCAAGTGCAGCAAGCTGGCGCAGGCCCAAATACCGTCATAGCAATGACGCTCAACAATTCCGGCGAACGTATTGACCTCAACCGGTTGACCCAAGTATTCCGAAGCCAGTTGCGCCAAGCGCGGCGAAGCGTCAAACGCCTTAACTTGATAGCCGTGCGCCAGAAAGGCTTTGGCATCCCGCCCAGAACCGCACCCTGCATCCAGAATCAGCCCACCGGGCTGGACATGAACCAGGAATCGTTCATGCAGCGTCGACATATCAACGTTTGCGGTCTGGGCAAAGAACGTCACCGCGTGTTTGTCGTAGTAGGCCTGGGTGTCGGTCATTTGGGTTATGTGTATTGGCAATGCCACTGAGATGACCAACCGATAACGGTCAGCAGCGACTCAAACGATTTCATTGGCATTGCCATACGGGTAGATCCCGCAAATTTCAGCATGATTGCTATGCAATCTTCTCTGCTGGATTTTGAAAAAATATTGAACTGGATTTGCAGTCCGCACATTCCCGGAAAAACATATTGCCCTCTTTGCGTAGGCGTTCTTTGTGCCCATCCACGCCGCAGCCGAGTTTGATCGGGGTGTTGCCATCACACGACGCGCACTTGAAAAAATAGCCATATTTTCCGTACTGGACCGTCAGCTTTTCGCTGCCGCAAGCACGGCACTTCATCGGCTGGCTGCCTTGCAGTTCTTGCTTTGGTGGAAGCTTGATCAGCGAGGAGATTACCGGTGCTTCATGGCCAATTTTTTGATCTGTGTTTAAGCCGAATTTCGCCGTGTAGTCGATCTTGATCGGTGTGTGTCTGAGTAGAAGTTGTCGACTAAGGTCTTCGATGGTCTCTGTGGCAACCACTTTGGCTAAGCTGAAAGCGCCGAGAATCCCACTTTCATCGACATCCTTTTTCAGGGTTTTACTCAAGCTATCCGCTTTGATGACACGGCTGGTATCAAATTTCTTTGGCCGATCAATCCGTGCGTTCGGGGCTATCAAAACAAGGGCATGGAAGGTCGGTGTAAGCCTTATCCCAAGCCTTGTCGGCATGTCGATCTGATCAAACAGGTCTTTTAGAACAGCTATATGACGCTCGTTTTGCTCCAGCGGTGAAGGCATTCCTTCAAAAGTTTTCTTGTAGTCGTTCCAACGCAGAAACTCGCCGTCTTCAGTAATCTTGATGCCCGCATTGAAGTGCTTGGTCTCAAAAACATAGACATCCAGTAAACGGTTGATCATGAGGTGGTCGATCTGAGCTACCCGGCCGTTTATTTCAAAGCGAAGGTCATGCAGCACGACCCGATTCTTTGATGCCGCATTTTCAAAGTCGATGAAGTAAGCAGATTCTTGCTCGCCTTTTATGCCTGCGCGCATCAGCCTCAGTTCGAGCTCAATCCGGCTTTTCGCAGAAGTTGGCGCTACGGCAAGCAGGCTCTCCAATTCAGCAATTGCCGATTCATTTGCACGGTAAGGTTTCACTATCAATTTTGTTTCCCCATTGGTGTTCTTGCTGCGATCACGCGTTGCTTCCAAACCGTAGATAAACGATTGCATCAAGCTTGTGCGTAATCATTGGGTTTGAAATACAGCTTCCCAATGTCCCGCGAGAAAAGCCTTGTCCGGATAGAACCGATCCGGCATTTTTAACGGCTTGCCCTCATAACCAGAGAAGTTGTCTCGAATGTTTTGATTGGTGAAATGATCTTTGAGTCGCTTACTCAAAATCAGCCGGTAATCGCCATCGAACGCAATCAAGCCTTGGTCGAAAGCACCATCGTGAAGGCGGGATAAGCACAGTCCGTTGCGGGGATTTACGCGCTGCTCCGGATGACTGGCCCAGGGCAAGATATGGCTGGCGACCAGCAATTCGGTGATTGGGTTGCCGGTGACGCAGCATTGCGCTTGATAGGCTGACAGGACAACACGGCGAAAAAAGCTTTGCGCCAGTCGAACTTTGATAGTTCGATCGGTTTCCGTCTGGATTTCTGTGGATAGGACCGCATTACTTGGTTGGGTTGTCTGGCCCGAGAAAATGCTTTCCCGCAGTGCTTCGCTTTCAATCGCCAGTCGCTGCCAATCCTGATGAAATTCCTGCCAAACCTGCCGATCCAGTTGGCTTGCACCGGGTAACCCCTTGACGCCTCGCGCGAGTTCTTCGGGATCAAGTGAAGTCAAATTGTTCAGCTTCATCGCCACACTTCCCGGCGTACGTCCAAGCGCTTGTGCCATTTCGAGGACTTCAGGTGCCCGACTATGCTGCCGCCCGAAAGGAATGCGGCAGTACAGGTTCATGACCAAGAGAAGTTCGTCACGAGTCCAATTCAAAGTCGTTCACCCAACCACAAGTTCGCGTTGCGGGCGCTTAAAAACCTCTTTCTCATGCCACGCCAGAAAGTCCCCCGCCGGCAGGTAATCGCGGCTTTGTGGCTTGATCAGCGGGTTGCCGTGCTGCGCCAGCAATGTGTTTTTGGTGGCTTCGCCGCCCGCTACCTGTTGGCTGAACACCAGCGTGTAGCTATTGGGCAGGATGGTGAACGCGCCGAGGTCGAAAATCTTGTGATGCAGGGCACACAAGGCCAGGCCATTGGTTTCCACATCCGGCCCGCCGGCCTGGAACCATTTGATATGGGCGGCTTCCAGGCCGATGGTTTGATGCCCCAGGCGCAAGTCGAAGCCGCAGACGCAGCAGCGATATTCGTAGGCGCGCAAGACTCGTTCACGGAATCCGGGGTCGCGGTTGCGCGGGCGATATTCGGCGGTTTCGGCGCGAGCGTGCCTTACGTCCAGCAGCGACAGGCCGACTGCGGCCAGGATGTCGGCATGCAAACTGTCCGGGAAGTGTGCGTTCAACAGGCGCCGCGCCACTTCCTGCAGCAGGCCGGGTTCATGTCGCAGCGCGGTTTGAACATCAGGGGCGAAGCCGGCGGCGATGTGGTTCTGCCTGAGTTCCGTGAGGCTGGGCGTAGCGCCGGGTGCGCGATCCAGAATGTTCGCTGGGCCGCTGAGCTGCCATAGACCGCCATCGCCATCAGTTGCCAAGTGCCAGAACGGGAAGTGTCGATTCTTGCCGGCACCGGTTGGGCCGAATTCGTCGATCAGGGTTTTCAGGGGCGCGTCGATCTGGCTGAACTCGACCACCGGCGCTTCGCCACGTTGGAGGCGACCCAGCGCAAGCAGGACAAGCAGCGGTTTGTGCGGGGCGCGCCTGTCGCCCTGCTGCCAGACGCGGATGCGGTCGAATATCTGGAGAACCTGGTTGCGTGTCATCGGCATCGCTTTGAGCGTTTCGGAGGGTGCTGGTGGGATGGCTCAAGCCGATTTTGTTTGCCGACCAACACGGGTGCCTTCCTTTGCGATGAATGGGCAACCCTCTGGTTGCCTTTTACGCTGGTCATTCTCCCACCCGGCCTGGACCGGGTACATATGGCGAAAGTTATAGTCAAACCGGCTTGTTCTCATCCCGCCCGTCGCGAAACTGCGCCTTGCCCTGTGCCGATTTTCTGCGCAGGAAGGCGGGCACTTCGCCTTCGCTGATCAGGCAGGCAATTTCCTCCTTGGCCGCCAGGCGGGTGTTCATGCGGCGGGTGGAATAAACGGCTTCCTTGGCGAAGCGGGCCTGGTCTTGCTGCCGGGCGAGTTCGGCCATGCTGTTCATCACTTCCTGCACCCAGGGGTTGTCGGCGAAGCGGTGTTTGGCTTCGGCGAGCAGTTGGTCGATGCGGTTCCAGTCGCCCTGTTGCGCGGCGGCGCGGGCTTGTTGCAGCAGTTTGCCGGCTTCGAGTTCGTTGAAGCGTTGCAGCACCAGCGGGTCGGGCAGCAGGGCTTCCCAGGCCTGAAGGGAGATGGCCGGCAGTTGCAGGCGGGCTTCCGGGAAGGCGATGGGGTTGCCGTCCAGGTCGCTGGCGGTGACTTCCACTTGCAGTAGATGCTTCGGTTCCTCGCCTGCGCTGGTGGCCGGGACTTCGAGTTGCAGCAGCGCCCAGGCTTCGGCGCCCCAGGCAAGGTCGGGCAGGCGGATGACCGGGAAGCCGCGCTGGTCTTCGACGCTGTAGTCGTTGAGCAGGTTGGCTTTGATGCCTTCCGGGGCGCCCAGACTGAGGCGCAGCTTGCCGGCGTAAAGATTGGCGAGGAGGTCGAATTCTTCGGCAAAGGGTTCGAACAGGTCTTGCGCGGTGGCGCCGTAGTAGTGGTTGCCCTGGCCTGACTTGGCCATCGCCACCATCAGGTCTTCGTTGAAGTCCCGGCCCAGGCCGTAGGTGGAGGTGGTGACGCCCCGCTCGGCAAATTGGCTGCATTGCCGGGTGATCTGTTCGGTTTCGGTTTGGCCTTCGTTGGCGTTGCCGTCGGAGAGGAGGATGACGCGCGACAGGCCGGCCTGCTGGATATGTTCGAGCAGGCTGCGGCCGCCGGCCTCCCAGCCGCCGTGCAAGTTGGTGGTGCCGCCTTCGCGGATGCTTTCCAGGGCGCGGTGCAGGATTGTGCGGTCGGCCACTGGCTGAGCGGCGACCAGCACTTGCACGCGGCTGTCGAACTGGACCAGGCTGGCGCGGTCGTCGGGTTTGAGCTGGTCGATGATGTGACGGGCGCAGCGTTTGGCTTCGTTAAGCGGTTCCCCGGACATTGAGCCGGAGGAGTCGATGACCAGGGCGAGTTGGTATGGCGGGCGTTGCTTGGTTTCGGCGGGGTCGTCAGGGGTGGCATCGGGCGCCTGGATGCGGACGAGGACTTGCAGGCGCTGGGCATGGCCGGCGATGAGGGCCGTCTTGAGCGGGGTGAGGATGATGCGGGGTGCGGCGGACGGGGTGTTGGCGGTGGTGTTGGTTTGGGTCATGTTGGCCTCCAGGTGTGCCACGGGCTTGATTGCCTGTGTGTGCATCGAGATTAAGGGGCTTGAGTCTCGCCAGATGAGACTGTGAGGCGGTGATGGCGATATTCGCGCGCCGGGGGGCGCTCAGTCCGGCGTTTCGGAGTCGGTCTTGCGTTTGCGTGGAAAGGTGGTGAAGGCGGCGGGGCGGAAGCCCTGGCGGGCGCTGTGCCTGGCGGTGCCGTTGATGCGGGTTTCACAGCCGATCAGCCTGCCCTGTTCGATATGCAGGAGCAGGTCTCTTTCATGGATGCTGTCGTAGCCCATGTGGACATATTGCAGTTCGCCGCCCCGCGGGCAGCGCAATGTGCCGGTGAACCAGCGGGCCGGGATGGGTTCGCCTTCGCCCGGGAAAAAGTCGGCAAGGCTGGCCGGTTTGCCATTCCGGTACTCGGCTTCGAGGCCGACCAGATAGAGGCAGTCTTCTCGGATTTCCCAGTCGCCTATGTAACCGCGCCGGAGGGCGGTGCAGTTGACGGTGAAGTCTGGGCTGCCATGCAGGGCAAAATATTCCTGCAGGGGTTCGGTACAGAGCTTGAGGATTTCGCCATTCAGCAATAGTTTTTCCGGTATCTGTGCAGTCATGCGTGCGCTCGGGTTGGTGTGCCGCATTGACTTTAGGGCGCGCAAGTCTCACCAGATGAGTCACACTCGGGTAAATGTTGTTGCATTTCAAGCCGGCAGATCGCCAGGCAGTCGCGGTGTTGATGCATCGGTTTTACGGACGGGGGAAAGATGAACCAGACCGAACGCTTCTACAAAATCGACCAGTTGATCTCGGATGGCAGGCTGGTTTCGTTTCAGCAAATGCTGGATGCGCTGGAAATCTCGCGCGCTACGCTGCGGCGCGATCTGGAGTACATGCGCAACCGCTTGAATGCGCCGATTGTGTTCGATCGGCTTGCCGGCGGTTATTGCTTCGATTCGGCACAGCCGCAGGTTGGCGGCCAGTACGAGCTGCCCGGGTTGTGGTTTTCAGCGGCGGAGATCCATGCTTTGCTGACCATGCAGCACCTGCTCGCCAACCTTGATCCGGGCGGCATTCTGACGCCGCATATCCAGCCTTTGATGGCGCGGCTGAATGCCTTGCTGGGTACCGCCGAGAATACGGCCGAGGAGATTCGCCGCCGCGTGCTGGTAGTGGGGGTGGGCCAACGGCAGATTCAGCTCGATCATTTTGAACGGGTGGGCTCTGCCTTGCTGCGCCGCAAGCAGTTGCACATTACTTATTTGTCCAAGAGCAAGGCCGAACTGACCGAGCGGGAGGTGTCGCCGCAGCGCCTGGTGCATTACCGGGAGAACTGGTATCTGGATTCCTGGTGTCATCTTCGCAATGAACTGCGCAATTTCGCGGTGGATTCGATCCGGCGTGTCGATGTACTGGAAAAACCTGCCCGCGAAGTTTCGCAACGCAGCATCAATGCGGCGCTTGGGCCGGGCTATGGCATTTTCTCGGGCGCCCGGGTGCAGACCGCAAAGCTGGCCTTCACGCCGTTGCGCGCACGCTGGGTGGCTTCGGAATCGTGGCATCCGAAGCAGAAAGGCAGCTTCGATGCTCAGGGACGCTACATTCTGGAGCTTCCGTTCGCGGATCACCGCGAATTGATCATGGACATCCTGAAGTACGGCTCGGATGTGGAGGTGCTGGAACCGGAAAGTCTGCGCCGACTGGTGCGGGAGGAGCACGAGCAGGCCGCGCGCATTCATGCCTGAGCGCTGAATGTGGCGGCTCGGTCGCCCAGGAGCCTGTCGGAATTCCGGGCATTTCTTCTCCAGGGCTGGAGAAGCGGTTTGAAATGACGCAGGGTTTGTTTGGTGCGGTCGGCGGGACTCGAACCCACGACCCTCGGCTTCGGAGGCCGATACTCTATCCATCTGAGCTACGACCGCATTGTGTTGAGGCTTGCCACTTTTCACACGCCAGCAGTATCAGATTGATGCCGCATGAGGTTGCGATAAGCCGGTTTCTCCGCCCTTTTCTCCCAAGTCTGCAAATAAGGGCATGAAACGGGGCGCAGGATAGCACAGGAGGCGTTTGGTCGGCTGCACAAAACCCTTATAATCGTGCGGTTCTCAAAACCTGGATTAGAGTCTGCGCCATGTCCGATCATCATCAAATGACAAAAACGACGCCAAAGGATTTTCTTACCGCGACGCTGGGCGGTTTGTTTGCGCCAGGCCTGACGATCTTCATGATCGTGATGCTGTTTCTTGGCGTACAGCACAACATGGGCCAGGCTGACCCGGCTCCGGTTGCCGAAAAGGCGGTGGCCGAGCGTATCAAGTCGTTCGGCCAGTCCCTTGCGGTCGATCCCAATGTGCCCAAGGTCGAGTTGACGGGCGAGCAGGTTTACAACGAAGTTTGCGCCGGCTGCCATGCCTCAGGCGCGCTGGGTTCACCCAAGTTCAAGGAGAAGGCGGACTGGGGCAAGCGCATCGCGCAGAGCTATCCGACTTTGCTCGATCACGCGCTGAAAGGGATCAACAAGATGCCGGCGCGCGGTGGCGATCCTGATCTGAGCGATATGGAAGTGGCGCGCGGCGTGGTTTACATGGCCAATGCGGCTGGCGCGAATTTCGAGCCGGTGCTGAAGAAGGAAGTGGAACCCAGCGCCGCCGATCTGGCGCGCGGCAAGGTGGTTTATGCGGACAACTGCGCCTACTGCCATGACTCCGGCGTGACCGGTGCGCAGAAGCTGACCGATGCAAAAGCCTGGGCGCCGCTGCTCAAGGAAGGCAAGGATTTCCTCTACAACGCGGCGATCAACGGCAGCTTCGGCGGCCCGGCAAAGGGCGGCAATCCGAAGCTGTCGGATGCCGATACCCGTATGGCGGTGGATTACATGGTTGCGGAAGCGAAGATGGCAATCGCGAAGGCTGCACCGGCAAAAGCGGCCGCCAAGTAAGCCAGGTTTTCTGTACCTTTCCTGTACCAACAAACGCGGCCGCAAGGCCGCGTTTTTATTTGGCCAGCATAGCCTTGAGGGCGGACAGGCGGCGACGTCCGTCCTCTTTCACTTCATTGCTGTCCGGGCCGCCGCTGGAGCCTGAGCGTTTGATTTCTTCGGCGTCGATTTCCGCGAGAAAGCGCGACGGGTCGCAGGCGACGATCTCGCCGCCGCGTTTGCGTCTGGCGCAGTAGCTGATGGTCAGGCTGCGTTGCGCGCGGGTGATGCCGACATACATCAGACGACGTTCCTCTTCCAGGCGCGCTCCATCCAGGCATTCGCGGTGCGGCAGGATTTCTTCTTCCACGCCGACCAGATGGACATGCGGAAATTCCAGTCCCTTGGCCGACGCCCAGTCGGCCGGCACCGCCTGCAAGCGAAGCAGCAACGCCGTTGCGTCCGATACGGCTTGGCGCCGCTGCAACACTGGGACGACGAGCTTGAGCTGGTAGTCGATGCCGGG
>SXGT01129630.1_pt1 | contig 20928 bp, 13 predicted proteins | sample 3176221 | NCBI WGS metagenome assembly SXGT01 (sample SAMN11356862, study PRJNA531348) | freshwater metagenome | isolation source: freshwater sample F1-120 | place: China: Fuxian Lake, Yuxi | collected 2017-12-25
AAGCCCGCGGGGCCAGCGCCGAGCGGCAGCCGCACCTGGCGCTCGCCGGGCAGCAGCGCGCCTGGGCCATGGACATAGGTGACGCGCCAGCCGCGGCGCAGCAGGCCCTCGGCCATCGCCGCCGGCAGGGCGCCGCTGGCGACGTTGCCGAGCCAGCGCACCTCGTCGACCGCTTCGCGCGTGCCGCCGGCCGTCACCAGCGCGTGTGGCCGTCCATCATGTGGCGCGCCGATCGACGCCGAAGCCGCCGGCGCTGCCTCGCTTTGGGCCGTCACCTGGCCGCTCACGTCGACCCCGGCGCCATCAGCAGCCACCACACCGCCACGCCGACCAGCACCCGGTAGACGCCGAAGGGCAGCAGGCCGCGTGCGACGATGACGCGCAGAAAGACCGCGATGCTGGCCCAACCGACCGCGAACGCCGACGATAGGCCGAGGGCGATGGCGGGCACGCCGAGGGAGTCGACCATAAGCCGCCACTCACGCAGCAGTTCGTAGCCGGTCGCCGCACCCAGGACCGGGATCGCGAGCAGAAAGCTGAACTCGGCGGCCAGTCGAGGCGTCAGGCCGGCCCGCATGCCGCCGAGCATCGTCGCCATCGAGCGCGAGGTGCCCGGAAACAGCGCGAGGCATTGCCAGAGGCCGATCTCCAGCGCCACCCGCGGCGCCAAAGCGTCGAGGTCGTCGACAGGCGCAGGGCCGGCGGTCGCGGAGCGGGGGCGACGCAGCCAGAGCAGGTCGGCTGCGATCATGAGCAGGCCGCCGACGACCAGGGCGATGGCGACGGGGCCGGGACCGAACAGGTGCGCTTTCACGGTCTTGCGCGCCACGAGCCCGACGACGACCAGGGGCACAAACGCCACCGACAGGTTGATGACCAAGCGCACGCCCATCGCCTGCTCGACGATGTCGCGCGAGAGCAGGCCGCCCAGACGGCGGCGCAGCAGCGGGGCATAGTAGAGGACGGCGGCCAGCCAAGCCCCGCCTTGGATGGCGATGCTGAAGGCGTCGAGCGCGGCGGCGGCGCGGGCGTCGTCGGCCATGTCGAGCGCCGCGCCGGCGAGGATGAGGTGCCCGGTGGAGCTCACCGGGACGAATTCGGTCAGGCCCTCGACGACCCCCAACACCAGCGCGTGCCACAAGTCCATGGCCGACCTCTAGCCCACGGCGGCGGCCATCGCAAGCGCAGCCGGTCCGCCGTCGATGCCGTCGCCCTGCGGCCCCGCGAGGTCGCGAAGTCAGCCAAATCCTGGCCCGGCTCGGCCGCTGCGCTACGCTCTCGCCATGGCCGCCGCCCCTCCCAGCTTGCGTCGCGTCACGCTGCTGCTCGCGGCGTCGACGGGCATGTCGCGCATCCTCGGCTATGGCCGCGACATGCTGCTCAATGTGGCGTTCGGCGCCAGCGGCGACACCGACATCTACCGCGCCAGCTTCGCGGTGCCCGACATGCTGAACCACCTCGTCGCCGGCGGCGCCCTGTCGGCCAGCTTCCTGCCGCAGATGTCCAAGCTCTACGCGCGTTTGGACGCAGAGGCCGGCGCGGAGGTCCAGCAGCACGCCGAGGTCGACGAGGCTTTCGCCCGCGTCTCCTCAGCGCTCATGACCGTCGCGTTCGTCCTCGTGATCGCGGCGGCGATCTTCGCCGAGCCTTTGATCGCGCGCTGGGCAGACGGCTTTGACGTCTCCCGCGTCGAAGAGACGGCCCGGCTGACCCGCATCGTGCTGCCGGCGCAGCTCGCCTTCCTCTACGGTGGCCTGATCCAGGCGACGCTGCTGGCTCGACAGCGCTTCGCCGCCCTGGCGCTGACGCCCTTGCTCTACAATACCGGCATCCTAGTCGGCGGCGGCATCGGCGCCTTGACCGGCTACGTCGAGGGGTTCAGCTGGGGCGCCCTGGTCGGCGCCACCGTAGGCGCGCTCATCGTGCCCCTGCGCTCGGCCCGCCATAGCCTGCGGCCGCGCCTGCAGCTGCCAGGCTTTGGCCCCGAGGTGCGCGCGTTCTTCTGGACAGCCCTGCCGCTCATGGCCGGCGTCTCGCTCACCACCGTCGACGAATGGCTGGCCGTCCGCTTCGGCAGCCGGGTCGGCGACGGCGCGATCTCCTGGCTGCACAGCGCCCGCCGGCTGGTGCTGGTGCCGATTGCGCTGGTCGGCAGCGCCGCCGGTCAGGCCACGGGCGCCTTCGTCTCGCGGCTCTACGCTGAGGGCAAGCTCGACCAGCTGCGCAGCACCCTCGGCGCCGCGCTGGCGGGCGTCCTCGCGCTCTCGCTGCTGCTCTCCGGCTTCGCCTACGCCGCCGCCGAGCCGATCGTCGGGCTGCTCTTTCAGCACGGGCGCTTCCTGCGCGGCGACACGCTCCACACCGCCGAGGCGCTGCGGCCGATGGCGCTCGGCATCGCCGCCTGGTCGCTGCAATCCGTGCTCGCCCGTGGCCTCTATGCCGTCGGCGACACTTGGCGGCCCATGATCGCGACCACCGTGCTGACGCTGGCGTCGTTGCCGCTGTACGATCTGCTCGGCGACCGGTTCGGCATCGCTGGCCTGGCGCTCGCAGGCGTGCTCGGCATGGCGGCGCAGGCAGTCGCGCTGATCGGCCTCAGTCGCAGGGCCTTCGGACTGCCGCTGGCGCCGCTGGCCATGGCGCTGGCGCGGGCCCTGCCGGTGGCCCTCCTCGCCGGTGCCGCCGCCGAGTTCGCAGCCGGAGACACCACCGCCGCCGCGCTCCACGAGGCGTGGCCGGCCCTCGCCAACGCGCCGACCCTGGGCTACGCCGTGCGTTTGCTGCTCGCCCTCGCGCTCTGGGCGGCCGTCGCGGCGCCTTTGGCCTTGGCGCTTGGGCTCCCCGGCGTCGCCGCGGTGCGCACCAAGGTCGCGGCGCGCCTGCGTGCAGCCGGCCTGCGCATCTGATAGCGTCGCTCCGCGATGGCCGCACGATGGGCCGCAGCTGGCCAGCCCTTGGGTCTGGCGACGGAGTCGGGCGATGGGCGGGCCTTTCGGGAGCGGCAACGTCGGCGGCATGGTCGCGATCGCGGCCTTGCTCGCGCTCGGCTGCGGCGCGGGCCAGGTCCAGGGCGAGGCAGGCAGCGCAGACGGCGCTGAGGCGGTGGAGACCGAGCGGAAGGCGCTGACGTCGGCGCAGGGCCCCTCAGCAGGCGCGCCAGTCGCCAGGGCTCACCCGGCCGGACCGGACGGCGGCGACGCCGCGCTCAAGCTCCCCGCCACCCCCGTCGGACGATTGCCGCCCGAGCCAGGGGCGACACCGCCCCTCGACGCGGCGAGCCGCGCTGCCCTCGGCGACTTCGTCGCCAGCCTCGGCAACGCCGCAGTGCGCGATCACGAGCTTGAGTCGCTCATCCGCGCATACCTTGGCATCTCGCGCGGCATTTTCGCCAACTTCCGCAGCGCGCAAGGCGGCGCCGGCAAGCAGGGCGTCTACGATCCTGAGGCCCTCCCGGAGGTCCACCGGCGCCTAGCCAAGGATCTGAACGAGCTCTCTGCCCGCGCCGTGCTGCTCGCCGAGGCGCTGCGGGCCATCGCCGCCGCTGGCGGCATCGACCTGGAGCGGCCCGGGACCCTAGGCGGACGCGGCGAGCGGCTCCAGCTCTTCACCACCTTGCTCGGCTGTATTCGCCACGACACCCAGCGCCGCATCGCGCACGGCGAGAGCGTCGGCCTGCTCCTCAGCTCTGGTCGCGTCGACGCCTTCACGGACGCCGAATCGGCGGAGCTCCTGCGGCGCGAGGTGGCGATGCTGCGCGAGACCATGCGCTGCACCTCGTTGGCGACGCGACGTAGCCCGCCGGACGGCGACCGCGGCTGATGCCCGAGCTCCCTGAAGTCGAGACCGTCCGCGCTTGGCTCGACGGCGCGTTGCCGGGCACCACGATCGAAGAGGTCGCCCTGCGGCGCGGCGATCTGCGTTATCCCCTGCCCGTAGATGCCCTGCGCGGGCTCGTCGGCCGCCGGCTCGGCGCCACCCAGCGTCGCGGCAAATACTTGATCCTGCACCTGGAGCCGCCCCCGGCCGCGTCGCCCGTGGCGGCGCTGCTGGTGCACCTTGGCATGAGCGGTCGGATCTTCCTCACAAAGCCGGAGGCGGAGCCGCAGCCAGCGGTTGAGCCTGCGTTCGAAGCGCACGAGCACTGGCGGTTTCGGCTCCTCAGGGTGCCAGTGGCCGAGGGCTTGGGCGCCGCTGCGGCCACGCCGGCATCAGCTTCATTGGCTGCGAGCCCCGTCGCGCCGCCGCCAAGCAACACCTACCTGCGGTATCAGGACGCGAGGCGTTTCGGCGCGCTCGATGTGCTCGGCCCTGACCTCGACCACCCGCTGCTGCGCGACCTCGGCCCGGAGCCGCTAGGCCCGCAGTTCGACGCTGCCACGCTGCTCCACGCCGCCCGCCGCCGCCGCACCGCGATCAAGGCGCTGTTGATGGACGCCGCGGTGGTGGTCGGTGTCGGCAACATCTACGCCAGCGAGGCCTGCCACCGCGCCGCCGTCGATCCCCGCCGCGACGCCGCGTCGCTCGGCGAGGCAGAGGCCCTGGCCCTCGTCGTCGCCGTGCGGGCGGTGCTGTGCGATGCCATCGCCGCCGGTGGCACGACCCTGCGCGACTTCGTCGGTGGCGACCGCAACCCTGGCTACTTTCAGCAACAGCTCAGCGTATATGGCCGCGCCGGCGCGCCATGCCTGCGGTGTGGGCCGGGCAGCACAATCTCGCAAAGGCGAGACCTCGGCCGCGCGACCTACTTCTGCGCCACCTGTCAGCGCTGAGGCCGGTGAGGGCGACCGTTGCCTCTCTCACGTCTCTCGCATCTCTCGCGTCGTCGCGCCTACTCTTGGGCCTTGCCGCGGTCCATGCGCTTCTTGTAGGCCTCGTTGGTCTCACCGGCAGAGCCGGCCGAGGTCGAGTGGGCCTGACCGCCGATCGCCTTGGCGCGTGCGTTGGCGGCGTCAAATTTGCCGGTGGCCGCGTCCTGGACGGCGTCGATCGCGCTCTGGCGCAGCACACCGGTGTACAGGGCGCCGCCGATGGTGGCACAGACGAAAAACACCGGCGGGAACCAGCGACGCCCGGCGTTGCGGAAGAGCCAAAGGGTCATCAGCACCACGAGGCCGAAGACCATGTACGCACGGCTGTTGAGCATGCCGAGGTCAAGGTGCTGCATCTCTTTGGCCTCGCGACGTTCGCGTCCCGTCCTGGCGTGCGCCGCTGCGCGCCGACTCGGAGCCGCTCACCAAAGGCAGGGTAGGCCCGCGCCGCGACGCTGCCAAGCGCGCGCGACGTCTTAAAGCCATCGCCGCCACCGGCCACCCCAAAGACGTCAGCGCCCGGTCGCTTCTCACGCTCCCAATTGAGCGCCGAGGGAGCCGACTCTGGCGTCGCTCTGGCCGGGAAAATCCAGCAAATGACACATGTTCCTAATAGGGTGCGCCGGCACCCCTCCAAAGACGGCCAGACAGCTGGAGGCGCCGCCCTGACGCTTTGGTCGTGTCTCTAAGGCGCTGCGAGTGAGGCAGAGAGCGCGGTCGCCAGCGCGCCTACGGTTGAACGCTCGCCCGTGACGGCGTCGAAAAAAACGCCACGATCGCCGACAGCCATCGCCAGCCGGCGCAGACGAGGGCGGTTCGCGATGACCGCCACTGCGCGCACCGCGGCCGCCCGCACCAAGGGCACGGCGCTGCCCCACGCCCGCTCGAGCAGTCGAGGCTCGAGGTCGCGCGCCACGGCCGCTCGCAGCACCAAGGCCTCTGCGCGCACGGCAGGATCGCGATCGCGCTCGGCCGCAGGCAGCAGCTCGGCGCTGCCCGGCGCCTGCAGGCGCGACACGTGGCGCAGGATGCGGACGCGCAGGGCCGCTGAACGCTCGCTGGAGTAGGCGTTCTGAAGGCGCTGTAGCAGGCCGATGTCGCTGTTGCGGCGCAGGAAGTCGGCGATCTCGTCTATCGTCGTCGCGCGCACCGCTGGGTCGATGTGGCGCAGGCCGTCGGCGCCAAAGAGCGCAGGCGAGTCGCAGTCGCTGCGCAGTAAGAACGCGCTCGCCGCAGCCGCCAGCGCCGGATCGGCGGCGCGTGGCTCGTTGTGGACGAACCCGCAGAGCCGCGGGTGAGCCCGCGCCAGCGGCGCCCCTGCGCGCAGCAGGCGCGACCGCCAGCCGGGTGTCGCGACACGCAGGCCCTCGCGCAGCAGGCCCGGGCCTTCGGGCGTCGCCAGCAGGCTGCCGAGCGCGGCGTCGATCGCCGTCGACTCTGTCGCCGCGGTGGGTGCAGCTCCTCTCGCCGACGCCGGCCTTGTCGTTGACGCCAACGGGCCTGTCGTCGCTGCCGCCGCCACAGTCGGAGCCGCCCCAGGGGCCGCCACAGCCGGCGCGCCTAGCGCCTCGACCCGTCGCAGCAGCGTCGCCAGCGCCAGTCGGCTGCCCTCGGCCGGCCGGCCAAAAACAGGATCGCGCTCCATCGGCAGGCCCATCGTGACCTGGGCGTGGGCGGCTAGGTCGCAGACCGCCTGTCGCGTCGATCCGCTCCCCGACGCTGACCATGCAAGGCCGGGAGGCGCGGCGATGTCGAGGCCCTGCGCCGCCGACGGCGGAGGCGTCGCCACGCTCACCGTGCGCAGCGGCGCGGCGCTGGCCCTGCGCGGCTGGCTGGCGGCGGCGTTGACCGTCAGGCCGGCAATTGTCGCGGCGGCGAGCGCGAGCCGGCACACCTGGGCGCGGCGATTGCGACGAGTGGGGCGAGTCGCGGACATGGGCACAGCGTAAGGGAGCCGCAGCCGCCGCTCAATGGAGGGCCGGCCAGCGGCCGCGACGCTGCAGACGCCGCCCTCCACGACCAGCCGGCGCGGCGCAGAGTCGGCGTCGGAGCGCGCTCGCAACGCTGTCCAGCGACCTTTGCAATTGAAGCATTGTTGATGCCGGGCGGCGGGACTGGTCTACTCGCGCTCGGATCCAACCCCCGGCGTCCAGCGCAGCGGAGCGTGAGCGTGCAAAAGCCTCTCCAGCGCTGGCAGATGCGCTTCTACCGGGCGCTATTGGTCGGCGGCGGCGTGCTGGCTGCGCTGTGGCTTCTGGCCCGCTTGCACCTCGTGACCGTCCCGGTGCTGGTCGGCTTTTTCATCGCCTGGGCCCTCAACCCGGCGGTGGTGTGGCTGCGGCAGCACCGCGTCCCGGCCGTCGTCGCGCTGATGGTGCCGTTGGCGCTGCTCGGCTCGCTGCTGGCGTTGGCGCTGGTCGTGGTCGTGCCGACGGTGGGCAGCCAGCTCTGGATCGCCAGCAGCGCACTGCCGGCGCGGCTGCAGCCGACGCTGCGTGGCCTTGACCCATGGACGAACTGGCTCTTCGACGTCCGGGTGACGGATCTCGTCGCGCCCGAGGCGATCGAGCAACGCTTGCAAGATCTGCTGCGCGAGCTCGCCGGCCCGGCCAACTCGGTCTTCGGCTGGCTGCTGTCCAGCGCCGGCGACATCTTGCGCGGCGTCGGCATGTTCACGCTCGCGATCGTGGTCGCGGCGTTCTTGATGGACGACTACGACCGCATCGTCAGCGACCTCGGCGAGCTGGTGCCACCACGCCGAAGGGGCTTGGTGTTTCGCGTCCTTCGCCGCATCGACCAGACGCTGATGGGCTTCGTCCGCGGCGAGATTCTGCTGTTCGTCCTGGCGTCGCTGGCATTTAGCGCTGGCCTGTTCGCGCTCAACGTACCCTTCGCCTTGCTGGTGGGCCCGCTCGCCGGCGCGATCTACCTCGTACCCTACATCGGCGTGTTGACGGGCGCCGGACTTGCGGCCTCGCTCTCGCTCCTCGACTCGCCGAGCCTGTCGACCTGCGGCGGGGTGCTGGCCGTCTTTGGCGTCTTCTACCTCGTCGATCTGCTCTGGATCACGCCGCGCGTCATCGGCGGCAGGGTCGGCCTGCGCCCTATCGTCGTGCTGCTCGGCATCATCGCCGGTGGCGAGTTGATGGGGATTGTGGGTATTCTGCTGGCGGTGCCGGTGCTGGCCGTCGGACGCATCCTGCTGCAGGAGGGCTTGGCTGCTTATCGATCGTCGCCGGTGTTCCTCGGCCCTGCGGCCTTGGGCGACGGAATCGCCGACGCCCACACTCCGGCGTCTGTCCGCGAGGTAGGCAAGGCCGCTGGGTCGGCGCTGGCCGACGACCTCGGCTCCCCGCAGCCCGCGGCTGCAGCCACCGTCGCTACGCCAACCGAGGATCCACCATCGACTGACACGCAGGGAGCCCCGCGATGAACCGACCCACCATCCCTCCGCAGGCCTTCGAGGGGCCGTCTGCCCCCGGCGCCGTAGAGCAGCCGCCACCCCTTCCGCCCAGCGTAAGCGCGGCCCAACAAGGCGATCGCTCCGCTGCCCTTGGCCAAGCGACCAAGGCGCCGCTTGATCGCGGCACAGACGAGAAACGCACGACCTCGCGGGTATCGGTCCATGGCAGCCCGACAACGGCGCCGACCGCTACGACCCCACCGCCGTCCTGGTCGCGGCTTGAGGTGTTTCGCGGCGTGCATCGCAACGCGATCGACGCCCTGGCCGCCAGCTCGCAGGGCCTGACCTTCGAGCCAGGCGCGCCGCTGCTGCGCCAGGGAGAGCCGGGCGACTCGATGTACCTCCTGGAAGAGGGCACCGTACGTGTCGCGGTGCGCGGCGATAATGGGGAGACCTACTTCGAGCTCGATCTCATCGCGCCCGCCATGTTTGGCGAGATGGCGCTCTTCACCAGCGAGCCACGCTCAGCGTCGGTGACGGCCAAGACGAAGGTCCGCGTCCTGGAGGTCGGGCGCAAGGCCTTCACCGACCTGATGGCGCGCCACGGTCAGGTCGGCAATGTGCTGACGCGCATCGTCGGCGACCGGCTGCTTGAGGCCAGCTCGATTCGGCGGGTCGGCAAGTACGAGGTGCAGGGCCGCATAGGCGCGGGCGCCGTCGCCACGGTGTTCTCGGCGATTCACCCCCAGCTCGGCAAAGAAGTCGCGCTTAAGATGCTGAGCCACGGCCTCGTCTATCATCCAGGCTTTGCAGAGCAATTCAAGGCAGAGGCGCGCATCGTCGCCGGACTCAGCCACGAGCACATCGTCCGGGTTTTGGACACTGAGCACGCCTACGGCACCGACTTCATCGTGATGGAGAAGCTGACGGGCGTCATGCTCGAGGAGCTCATCGAGAACCAGCAGAGGCTGGCCTGGGGCGCCATCCGACGCATCCTCAAGGAGGTGGCGCTGGCCCTCGCCTACAGCCACGGCCGCGGCCTCCTGCACCGCGACGTCAAGCCGTCTAACGATTTTCTCACGGAGGATCGCCGGGCAAAGCTGCTCGACTTCGGCATCGCCGTGGCCGTCGAGTCGTCGGCGACCCGCGGCGGTCATTTGCTGGGCACGCCCTATTACATGTCGCCGGAGCAGATCCGCGGCGAGAAGCTCGATGGCCGTACAGATTTGTACTCACTCGGTATCATGGCCTATGAGCTCTGCACCTGCCAGGTACCGTTCGACGGCGAGACGCTCGAAGACCTGCTCCACAACCACCAGGTCGCCGACACGCCGGACCCGCGCAAGCTGGCGCCGGACATCCCAGAGGATCTCGCGCAGTTCATCCGGGTGGCCACCGCCAAACAACGAGACGACCGCTTCCCGTCGTGTGAGGCAGCGGCGCGTTTTCTGCAGACCGCCGCCGAGCTGCCGATGGTCCATAAGCTCGAGCTCTCGACGCTCGCCATCAGCTACCACCCGAGCCGCCGCCGGCAGGTCGCCGACGCTCTACGCGAGCTGCACGGCAAGCTGACCAACGTCACGGGCGTCTCGCTCCTCTACGGCCATCAGGCCTCGACCAAGGCCGGCGAGGAATGACCCCGCCGCGCCGACATGACCAAGGTGCGCTGCACTGGCTCGTGGTCTTTGTGGTTTTTGGCCTGACCGGCGCGCTGACGGTCCAGCTGTCGGGTCTGCTCTTGCGCCAGCTCCTCGGCCTGGAGGGCAGCTTCTGGGGCGGACCGTGGAGCTACCGGCTCGTCTACTTGCTGTTGATCCCGCCTTGTTACTCGGCGCTCCTCGCCACCATCGGCGCCTTGCTCGGCAAGGGGCCCTACTTCCGCGCCCGCGTGGTGCGCATGTGGCGCCGTCTGCTGCCGCGCTGGGTCGCCGACCGGGTCTTCGGTCTCGCCGTCGACGCCCCCGCGCCGCCCGCACCGGGCGAGTCCATGGCCGCTGCGACTAGCTCGGAGAGCGCTGCGAATTCTTGACAAAGGTCTAGTTCAGGCGATGGATCCAGCCGTCAGGCGCTGCCCGCGAGGGCCGCGCGCCGCGTGACGCGCCGTAGGTCGGTGGTCGTCGGCGGATCGCGGCGCCTTCGCGCTGGCAGCGCCGACGATGGGTGGCGATGAGCGAAGCCGAACCACTGGAGAGCTATCGCCTCGTCAACGGCGCTGTGGTCGACCTGCGACAGATCAGCGACGCGGCGCGCAGCTTTATCGGCGACGTCGCCTTGCGACTGGCGCAGGGGCAGGGACACGACGAGCTCGTGGGCCGCGTCTTGCGGGCCGACGCGCCGATCTATGGCCGCACCAGCCCTGTGTCGCCGGCGGCCGCCGAGCTGCCTGGGGTGCAGGTGGCGCGCGATCTCGTGTATCGCGCTGGCGTCGCCGAGGGCGTGATTGAGCCGCAGCCCATCGAGGCCGACCTTGAGCTGCTGCCGCGCGGGCTGCGCACCTCACGCGACGCTGAGGGGAGCTTGCGGCCGGTGGAGCGCACGGGCAAGCCGCTGACCAGCGAAGACATCGTCACGGTCGGCGAGGCGATGCATCTGCTCGGCATCACGCGTCAGGCGGTGATCAACACCGTCCGCGTCGGCAAGGTGCGCGGCGAGCAGCACGGCAAGGTCTGGGTCCTTTCCCGCGAGGACGTCCTACGCTACCGTGCACTGCGTAGCGGTCGCGTTGGCCGCATAGGGGGGCGCAGTTGAAGGCGCCGAATCTCCAAGAACCCGTGAGCGCCAGGCGCCCTCTCCGGGCCCGCGCGTTGGCCTTGCCGCTGTGGATCGCGGCCATTGTGTCGCTCGCGGCTGGCGCCGCGTGGGGCCAGGCGCCGGCCAAAGCCCCGCCGCGTGAGCGCGTCCCGGCGGCGCCCAAGCCCACCGGCGATCAAGCGTCGGCCGCCCAAGCTCGCAGCAAGGCCGCAGAGCTCCTGCGCAAAATTGCGGCAGAGGCGCCGGGGCCTGAGCGCTACAAGCTCGTCGACGCCGTCATCGAGCTCGGCGACGCCGCCTGGCCGGTGGTCTCGGCCGAGGTGCCCAATCTGATGGCCATCGTCGAGGGCGAGGCCGCGGTGGTGGACCTCGTGCTCGGCTTCCTGCCGACCGCCTACCCGACGGCCATCGAGCTGGCGCCGCGCCTCGGCGACGAGGCCGCCTGGCGCGTGGTGCGCTTCGCCCTGCGCCTCGCCGAGGACGACCGCCAGACCGCGCTGCTCACCGCCATGGTGACGCGGAGCGACGAGCGCATCGTGCTCGCCGTCGTCCCGCCGCTCGTCGCCCGCCAGCACCCGGAGGTTTTCCCGCGCCTGGTGGTCCTCATCGACGAGTCGCGCCCCAACCTGGCGGCGTTCGCCATCGACGTCGTCGCCGCCCACCGCCACGCGCCAGCGCTGGTGACGCTGGTGCGGCTGCTAGGCATTGAGCAGCGCAAGGCCTCGGCGGCCAACTTGCCGCTGCGGATCAAGCTGATCCACGCCATCAGCCGAGTCGGCGGCGAGGCGGCGGTGCCGCCGCTCATGGAGGGTCTCAGCCTGCCGGACCAGCGGCGCGCCATCCGTGAGGGGCTGCGCGAACTCGGGCCACCCGCGGTCAAAGCGGCGCTCTTTCTGCTGCGGACGGCGGGGGGATCTCGGCTCGTCATCGCGCTCGAGCTGTTGTCGAGCCTGCGCTACGAGGCGGCCCCACAGCTCGTCTCGATGCTCACCTCCGGCGACGGCGCCACCCGTGAGCTCGCCGTCGACGCCCTCGCCTACCTCGGGGTCGCAGATGTCCGCGCCGAGGTGGTGCGCGTCGCCCGCGAGAGCACGTCGGGCGCCCTCGGGCCGCTGCTGCGCCTCTGCCTCACGCTGTATGACGACGACGTGCGCAAGCTGTTGTTCGAGTTGATGGAGCACAAGGACCCCTATGTCCGCGGCTTGGTGCTCGACGCGCTGTGGCGGGCCCGCGATCCAAGGACGTTCGCCGTGTTGCGCCTCGTCGCCGCCCAGGATTGCGACAACAACGTCCGCATCCAAGCCATTCGTGCGTTGGCCGGCGTCGGCGACCCCAAGGGGATAGCGCTGCTGCGTCGCATGACCAGGGCTCCGAGCCACGAGATCAAGCTGGCGCTCGTCGAGGAGCTGGCGCAGAGCGACCTCTGGCAGACTGCCCTGCCAGCGCTGGTGCCGCTGCTCGGCGACCCCGACGACGCGGTTTTTCGCGCCACCTTGGCCGCGCTGCAGCGGCTGACCGGGCACCAGGGACCGCGCCGCGGCGCGCCGTGGTTGGCCTGGGCCGCCGCCGAGTCGGCACGCCCGGCCGCCGCAATCGAGGGGCAAGCCACGCGCGAGCTGCGCTTCGTGGTCGACGACCGGGAGCTCTCGGTTGTCGGCGCTGGCAGCGGCCTGCCCATCGTCGTCGTCAGCGGCCCGCCGTTCCGCGACGCGACGCACCTCTTGCCCTGGGTCTGGAACCTCGCGAGCGACCACCGGGTCGAGGCGTTGCGCCGCGCCCCGTGGCCCTACCGCGCGTCGCACGGCGGAGGCGGTCAGTGGGATCGCGAGCTGAGCGCCCTGTTGGCGCGCGCTGGGTTGCCGCGCGTGGTCCTGATGGCCGACGCCGCGGGCGCCCCGTTGGCTATGCGGTACGCCGCTGGGCACAGCAAGACCGTAGCCCGTGTCATCTTGATGGGCGGCCCGTGGCCGACGATGGAGGCCATCGATCGCGCGCCGACAGAAGTGCTGGCGGCGGTGCCAGAGGCATCGCGATTCGACGTCGACTGGGGCCTCGCCGCCGGTTGGCGCTACCCTGTGGAGGTGGCGCGACGGGTGACGATGCGCGGCCTGCTCAGCGGCCTGCTCGCCGTGCCCGAGGTCGCCCGACGCGGCGCCTTCGACAACCTCGCCGATGACGCCTTCGAGCCTATCTTGCTGCAGCGGGTGCGCGACGACCTCGCCGACTTCGACCCGGCGCTGACGCCGCAGCCGGTGCTGGTCGTGCTCGGCGACAAGGCGCCCTGGAGCGCGTCGAGCGCGGCGGCGCTCGTGGACGTCGTCAAGCGGAGCAAGGGCAAAGTGCAGGTGGCGCGCATTCCGGGCGCCGGCGCCCTGCCGATCGCCGAGGCACCCAAGCCGACCCTCGCCGCGGTCCAGAGCTTCCTCGGCGACTGATCGCCGCCGCAGCCGCCCTGCGCGGCCAAGTCGGCTGTGCCGAGCAACCGTTGGCTTGCCGAGCCCTCCGGCTGGGCTTACCCTGCCGATGGGCCCCGCCGGCCCAGGCGAGGAGGGTGCGACGTGGGGCGATGTCGGTTTGGCGCCGCGGACAAAGCTCGGTCAGGCGGCGACGCTTGGCGCCGCGTCGACGTCTCCGCCGATTCGCAGCCGTACGTGGCGACAGTCCTCACCTCCGCGACCTGCGCCGCGGCCCGGCCCATCATCCCGCTGGCGCCCCTGCTCGTGCTGGCAATGGCCATCACCGCCTGCCAAGGCAGCGAGATTTCGACCAACGCCATCATCGCCGGTGGCGGCAGCGTCAGCCTCGCCGACGGCCAGTTGAGCGACGGGGTCGACGCCGTGGGCGCCGCGGGCTCGCTCTGCGTCGCCGACTCGGACTGCGCGGCCTCGGCCTCAGGCCCTTGCGCCGCGGCGTTCTGCGACGCCCCGAGCGGGCGTTGCCTCGTCGGTCGCCGCCCCGACTTCTCGACCTGCGACGACGGCGAACCATGCAGCGCCGAGTCTTTCTGCGTCGCCGGCGCGTGCCTGGCCAGCCGAGAGACCGCCTGCGACGACAGCAACCCCTGCACGCGTGACGAGTGCCAAGCGGGCAGCGGTTGTCAGGCCACGCCGAAGACGCTCGCCGCCTGCGACGATGGCAACCCTTGCACCGTCGACGATCGCTGCGACGCCGGCGCTTGTGTCGCGGTCGTGAACCTCTGCGGCTGCAGCGACGACGCCGGCTGCGCCAACCTGCAGGATCTCTGCCACGGCGGCTGGGCCTGCGTGCAGGGCACCTGCGCGCCTCTCGTCGGCCAGGACCGCGACTGCGGCGACGGCAACCCTTGCACCATCGACAGTTGCGACCCCAAGGTCGGCTGCCAGCACCAGCCCCTCGGCGACGGCGCACCCTGCGCCGATGGCAGCGTCTGCACCGCCGCCGAACGGTGTCTGGCCGGCGCTTGCGTCGCCGCCGCCACCTTGCCCTGCGGCGTCGCCCCTGCTGGCGCGTGCGTCGCCAGCCTCTGCGACGCCAAGCTTGGGTGTCAGGCGGCGGACGTCGACCAGGGCGCCAGCTGCGACGACGGCGACACCTGCACCGGCGCCGAGACCTGCCGCGATGGCGCTTGCGTCGGCGTCTCGACCTGCGGCTGCCGCGACGACGCCGACTGCGCTGTGGCCGGCGAAGACCTCTTGGCCTGCGCCGGCGCGCCGGTGTGTCGCCTCGGCCGCTGCGAGCGCGACATCGCCAAGGCGGTGCCCTGCGCTCAACCCGACGCGCCGTGCAGCGTCGCCCGTTGTACGGCCAAGGGCTGTGAGGTGACGAAGCTCCCTGGCGCGTCCGCCTGCGACGACGGGGACGCCTGCAGTGGCGGCGACGCCTGCAATGGCGACGGGGTCTGCAAAGGCGGGACAACGGTCGGCTGCGACGACGGCATCGACTGCACGCAGGACGCCTGCATCCCCTCGGTCGGCTGTCTGGCCGGCCCTTCGTCGTTGACGCTGCCCTGCGACGACGGCAACGCCTGCACCAGCTTGGACGCCTGCGACGGCCTACAGTGCATCGGCAAGCCGACGACCTGCGACGACGATGACCCGTGCACCACCGACTTTTGCCATCCCGTGCTCGCCGCCTGCGCCCACGCCGCCCTGGCCGAAGGCGCCGACTGCGTCGACGACGACGCCTGCACCCTCGGTTCGCGCTGCCTGACGGGCCTCTGCGTCGCCGCCCAGGTGACGACGTGCGACGACGGCACCCCTTGCACCACCGACGGCTGCCTCGACGACGGCGCCTGTGACTTCGCCGCCGTCGCCACCGCCACGGCCTGCGACGATGGCGACGCCTGCACCGCGGCGGACGCCTGCCTCGGCGGGGCGTGCGAGGGCGGCGCCAACACCTGCGCCTGCAAGAGCGCCGCCGACTGCAAGGGCAGCGAGGACGCCGACCTCTGTAACGGCACGCTGCACTGCGTCGCCAACGTCTGCGTCGTCGATCCCTCGACAGTGGTCGCCTGCCCGCTGGCGAAGGACCCCTGCATCACCATCGCCTGCGCCCCAGCCACGGGCCTCTGCCTGGAGGCTGCCGCGACCAACTTCGCGCTGTGCGACGACGGCGACGCCTGCAGCGAGGGCGAGCGCTGCGCCGCCGGCGGCGCTTGTGTCGGCGGCGTCCCTAAGGCCTGCGATGACGGCGACGCCTGCACGCTCGACGGCTGCGATTCGGCCAAAGGCTGCGTGGCGCTGCCGCTGCCGAGTGGGGCAGCGATCCCCTGCAGCGACGGCAACCCATGCACGTTTGGCGACGTCTGCGGGCTGGCGGGCTGCACGCCGGGCAAGAACGCCTGCCAATGCCAGACAGACGCCGACTGCGCCGCCAGCGACGACCAAGACCTCTGCACGCCGCCGCTGGTCTGCAACGCCGGCAGCTGCAAGCCAGCGTCGCCGCCCTTGGTGTGCGACGCCTCGCTCGGCTCGCCCTGCGTCGACCACCTCTGCCTGCCAACCACCGGCAAGTGCACGCTGGTGACGCGCGCCGACGCCGCCGCGTGCAAGGTCGGCAGCGGCGCGGGCTGCCTCGGCGCTGGCGTCTGCCAGGCCGGCCAGTGCCTCACGGGCGCCGCCATCGCCTGCGATGACGGCAAGGTCTGCACGCTCGATCAGTGCACGACCGCCGGCGTCTGCGCGCATTTGCCCGCCACCGGGCAGCCCTGCGACGACGGCGACGCCTGCACTGAGGCCGACGCCTGCGGCCCGGGCGGCGCCTGTGACCTCGGCAAAGACACCTGCGAGTGTAAGACCGACGCCGACTGCCCGGACGACGCCGACCTCTGCAACGGCATCCCGCAGTGCCTCTTTGGCAAGTGCGCGGTCATCGCCGGCACCGTCGTGAGCTGCTCGATCCTCGGCGACGGGCCCTGCAAGGCCACCGCCTGCGTCGCCGCCTCCGGCGAGTGCAAGGCGACCCTGCAGCCGGACCAGGCGCCGTGCGACGATGGCAACGCCTGCACCACCGCCACCGCCTGCACTACCGGCGCCTGCGTCGGCGGCAGCGACGTCGCCTGCGACGACGGCAACCTGTGCACCAGCGATGGCTGCAACCCCGCCCAGGGCTGCTTCGCCATCGCCAACACGGCGCCCTGCGACGATGGCGACCCCTGCAGCCTCGGCGATGTCTGTCAGGCCGGCGCCTGCACCACGGGCCCTGGCACTTGTGAGTGCCTCGTCGCCGCCGACTGCAAGGACGATGGCGACAAGTGTAACGGCACGCCGAGCTGCAAAGCCGGCCTCTGCGTCACCGATCCCGCCAGCGTCGTCACCTGTGACGCCACGGGCGACGGCCCGTGCCACGCCGCCGTCTGCTCTCCAGCCAGCGGCGCCTGCGTCAAGACCGCTTTCCCCGATGGCACCGCCTGCAGCGACGCGAACCCTTGCACGGTGCAGGATCAATGCACCGCCGGGGCCTGCGGTGGCAAGGCGTTTGGCTGCGACGACGGCAACGTCTGCAGCACCGACGCCTGCGACCCCCAGACCGGCTGCAGCAACCAGCCCAACGCCGCCGGCTGCGATGACGGCGATCCCTGCACCGGCCAAGACAGCTGCGCCGCCGGCAGCTGCAACGGCGGCCCGGACGTCTGCGGCGCTTGCAAGCTCGACAGCGACTGCCCGAACGACGGCAAGCCCTGCACCGCCCAACAGTGCGACGTCGCAAAGGGCACCTGCGTCGTCGTCAACCTGCCCACTGGGGCCGCCTGCGACGACGGCGACGCCTGTACGCCGCAGAGCGCCTGCGCTGTCGGCCTCTGCAAAGGGCAGGGCGCCCTCACCTGCGACGACAGCAAGGTCTGCACCGGCGATGGCTGCGACCCCATCGCCGGCTGCGTCGCCGCGCCCCTGACCGGCGCGCCCTGCGAAGACGGCAACGCCTGCACCGTAGCGGACGCCTGCGCGCTCGGCGTCTGCCAAGGCGGCCCGAACACCTGCGAGTGCAAGATCGACGCCGACTGCGCCGCCAAGGCGACCGACCTCTGCACCGGAAAGCTCGCCTGCAGCGCCGGCGCATGCGTCTTGGTCCCCGGCACCGCGGTGGTCTGCGCGCCCTCGGCCGCCACCTGCGCCAGCGAGCAATGCCAACCGGCGACCGGCGTCTGCGCCAGCGTCGCCAAGCCCGACGGCGTGGGCTGCGACGACGGCAGCGCCTGCACCCTGACCGATACGTGCGCGGCAGGCATCTGCAAGGGCGGCCCGGCGCCCGGCTGCGACGACGGCAACCCGTGCACCAGCGACGCCTGCGATTCCAAGCTGGGCTGCACGCAGACCGCCAACGATGGGCCCTGTGACGACGGCGACGGCTGCACGCAAGGCGAGGCCTGCCTGGGCGGCAGCTGCAAGGGCGGCGTCGTGACCTGCGAGTGCAAAGCAGACGCCGATTGCCTGCCCTTCGATGACGGCAACCTCTGCAACGGCGTGCCGGTCTGCAAGCAGAACGAGTGCCAAGTGTCGGACGCGACGAGCACTATTTGCCCGGCGAGCGTCGAGCCCTGCAAGGCGTCGGTCTGCATCGCCAGCACCGGCAAGTGCGGCCTCGTCGCGCTCGCCAATGGCCTGCCCTGCGTCGACGGCGACGCCTGCACCAGCGGCGAGATCTGCCTCAGCGGCGTCTGCAGCAAGCAGGCCGTCGGCTGCGACGACAAAAACGCTTGCACCACCGACGCCTGCGCGCCAGACAAGGGCTGCACCCACGCGCCGGTCGGTGGCCTGCAGACCTGTAACGACGGCGACCCCTGCACACCGATCTCGGTCTGCCAGAGCGGCGTCTGCGTCGGCCCGATCAACACCTGCGGCTGCCAGACCAACGCCGACTGCAAGGACGATGGCGACGCCTGCAACGGCAAGCCGACCTGCCAGAGCGGCAACTGCAAGGTCGACGCAGGCACCATCGTGACGTGCGCCGACAACGGCAAACCCTGCCAGCCCGAGACCTGCCAGCCAGCCACCGGCGCTTGCCAGCCCGCCCCGGCGCCGGTCGGCACCAGCTGCGACGACGGCAACGGCTGCACGATCGGCGACCTATGCAGCGTCGGCGCGTGCATCGGCGTGCCGCTCGGCTGTGACGATGGCGTCGACTGCACCAAGGACGCCTGCGCCACTGGCCTCGGCTGTCTGCATCAGCCCGACGCAAAGCTCTGCGACGACGCCAACGTCTGCACCAAGGAGTCGTGCGATCCGCAGGCCGGCTGCCTCTCCGGCGTCGTCTCCGGCACGCCCTGCGACGACGGCGACCCGTGCAGCGAGGGCGAGCTGTGCAGCGGCGGCCCTGAGGGTGGCATCTGCGGAGGCGGCCAGCCCAAGGCCTGCGACGACCTCAACCCGTGCACCATCGACGCCTGTGATCCGGTGCTCGGCTGCCTCCAGAAGGGCGTCGCCACCGGGGCCCCCTGCGACGACGGCGACGCTTGCACGAGCGACGACGCCTGCGGCGCTGGCGGCTGTCAAGGCAAGGGCGCCAGCTGTGACGACGGCGATCCCTGCACCGTCGACGCCTGCGACGCCAGCGCGCCCGGCGCCCCATGCGTCAGCACCCCGCAGCCGGGCGCTGCCTGCGACGACGGCGACGCCTGCACCAGCCAAGACGTCTGCAGCAGCGTCGGCGCCTGCGGCGGCAAGCCCCAGGTCTGCGACGACGGCAACGCCTGTACGACCGACGTCTGCAAGGCCGGCGCCTGCACGCAGACCCTCGCCGTCGGCGCCTCTTGCAACGATCAGCAGCCATGCACTGACCTCGACGCCTGCAATGGCGCCGGGCTCTGCGTCGGCGTCGCCAAGAGCTGCGACGACGGCAACGCCTGCACCGCCGACAGCTGCAACAACGCCGTGGGCGGCTGCGTCGCCTCGGTGTTGCCGGGCTACAGCAACGACTTTTCGATCGGAACGCAGGGAATCGCGCTGCAATCGAACAACGCCCAGGTGAGCTGGCAGATCGACGGCAAGCGCGCCGCCAGCCCGAGCAAGTCTTTGTACATCGGCAACATCCAACCCTTGTTCGGCACGTACAGCTACAACTTCGGCCTCACCGTCGCCACCGCGACCCTGCCGTCGGTGCTCGTGCCAAAGGGCGTCTCGAAGGCGACCCTGAAGCTGCAGGTCTACTTCGACTCTGGCGAAGCGGGCGGCTGCACCGGCGTCTCGGATCGCGTCGCCGTGGCGCTCGGCGCCCAGGTGCTCGGCCAGGTCTGCGGCGACACCGGCGGCTTCGTGCAGCTCGAGCTCGATCTCACCGCCCAGGCGGGCAACGCCATCGCGCCGGTGATCACGTTCTTCGCCAATCCCTTCCAGAACAGCGGCGAGGGAGCCTGGATCGATGACGTCGAGCTCGGATGGACCTGCACGCCCTGAGCGTCCCTCGGGGCGGCGACAGAGACCGTCGTGGCCGGCGCGTCTGCATCGGTGCAATCGCGACGGCGAGGAAGTGCACGCCGCCCTCTTTTGGCGGGCCGCGGAAACCGCTACACTGTGGCGGAGCGCCCGGTCGATGAGCCGGCGCGTCGAGACTTCAGGGCCCCGCCTTGCCGCCCGACCGGGAGAGACACTGATGAAGAAGCGCTTTGGATTCGCCGCACTTGTGGTCGCTACCCTGCTGGCCGCGCCGGCGTACGCGGAGACGGATGCCGGCAGCGTGCCGCAGGACGCCACTGGCACCAGCGACGCCGGCTCGACGGACGCCGGCTCGACCGACGCCGGCTCCAGCGACACCAGCTCTGGCGATGTGGGCAGCGTCGACGCCCCCGATGCGACCACCGCCACCGGCTTCACGGTGAACCCATGCTGGGACCAGAAGTGCAAGGCCGAGATTGACTCGTGCAAGAAGAACAAGGGCTGCGTGGATCTGGCGGGATGCATCCTCTCCGGCAAGGCCCCTTCGGCTTGTTCTCAGGCGCTCAAGACCACCAAAGAGTCGGCCGACCTGTTCACCGCCATCCAGAATTGCGGCTACAAGGCGTGCAACGATCCCAACGCCGGCACCTGCGCCGCCCCGGGCAAGGGCGGCGCCGCCAACCGCTGCGGCCAGTTCGACGACAACTGGAAGTGCAATTGCGACGACGCCTGCAAGAACTACAACGACTGCTGCGCCGACCGCGGCACGGTCTGCGGCGGTGGCGCCGGCGGAGCCGACAGTTGCAAGGGCAAGTGCGGCACGCCCTACGACGACAAGGCGAAGTGCCAGTGCGACGAGGAGTGCGCCGGCAACAAGGACTGCTGCTCTGACTATGACAAAGAGTGCGGCGACGGCGGCTCGGGCGGCTGCACGCCCAAGTGCGACGGAAAGCAGTGCGGCGCGGACGGCTGCGGCGGCAGCTGCGGCGTGTGCCCGAGCGGCGCCAACTGCAGCGGCGCCACCGGGATGTGTGTCGGCGGCGGCGGCAATACGGACGCCGGCGCCGGCGGCGGAGCGGACAGCGGCACCGCGGACGGTGGCGGCGCCGCCAGCGAC
>SXGT01693068.1_pt1 | contig 20924 bp, 14 predicted proteins | sample 3176221 | NCBI WGS metagenome assembly SXGT01 (sample SAMN11356862, study PRJNA531348) | freshwater metagenome | isolation source: freshwater sample F1-120 | place: China: Fuxian Lake, Yuxi | collected 2017-12-25
ACATCCTGTTCATCTGCGGCGGCACCTTTGTGGGCCTTGAGGACATTATCGCCCGCCGCCTGGGCAAGAAAACGATTGGCTTCGGCGCCAACGCCGAGCATCGCGACCGTGAGCTGGGCGAAATTCTCAGCCAGGTGACCAGCGACGATCTCCTCGATTTCGGCATGATTCCCGAATTCATTGGCCGACTCCCCGTGCTCGCCCCGCTCGACCCGCTCGACGAGGGTTCGCTCGTTCGCATCCTGACGGAGCCGCGCAATGCCCTGGTCCGCCAGTACAAGAAGCTTTTCGAGATGGAAGGCGCCGAGCTGGAATTCACCGAGAAGGCGCTGCAATTGATCGCGAAGAAAGCCCACGAACGCGATACTGGCGCGCGTGGCCTGCGCAGCATTGTCGAAGACGTCATGACCGATCTGATGTTCGAGCTGCCCGAGATGGAGAACAAGGGTAAATTCGCCGTCACCGAAGCCGTCATCCGCGGCACGGAGTCGATGTTCGAGAAAAAGATCGACAAGAAAAGCGCGTGATCGAAAAACGGCACATCGAAACCCAGGGGCAAGCGCGGCGAACCCCTGGGTCTTTTTTTTGCGCTTGTGCCGGACGATCGTCCTGGTACACTAAACTAAGCCAAATCAGTATCCCGTCCCGGAACCTTTGGTCATGTCGAAATCCAAGCCGCCGCTCGTGCGCCTCTCGGAGATGACGCCCGGCCAGTCCGGCGATTTCTTTGCGCAACTGGCGGAACGCACCCGTGCCGCCCGGCGCGACGGGAAGCCGTTCTTCACGTGCCGATTTCGGGACCCGCAGCGGACTGCCACTTTCATGGCCTGGAGCGATGGGGACTGGTTCCAGACCTGCGAAGCCGACTGGGAGCAAGGCGCGTTCTACAAGATCCGCGGCGTCTACCAGGAGCACCCCACCTACGGCGCGCAGATTGACATCGAGAATATTCGCCCCATCATCGACGAGGACAAGAACGACGGCTTCAGCCTGATGGATTGGATCGACCATACGCGCTACGACGTCGATGCCCTGTTTGAGGAAATCTGGAGGCTGGCGGAAACGCAAATCGAGGACGTGCCGTTGCGGCGTTTGGTGATGACGATCCTTGCCAAGCAGAAGGCTCAGCTCAAGCAAGTCCCCGCGAGCCAGAAGCACTTCTTTCCATTCGCGGGAGGTCTTTTAGAGCACATCGTCTCGGTCACCAACACGTGCCTTCATCTGGCTGACAAGTACCTTGGTCACTACCCCGACCTGCAACCGCCGATCAACCGGGATCTGGTACTCGCCGGGGCGATTTTGCACGACATCGGGCGCACCATCGAGTTCAATGAAGAGATCGCCAGCCCGCAGCCGACGGTTCCCGGCCGGCTATTCGGCCATCTGGTGCTTGGCCGCGACCTGGTGCGCGACACCGCCCGTGAGCTGGGCGATGTGAATCCGGACCTGGTCCAGCTCTTGGAGCACATCATCCTGACCCATTTGGCGATTCCCGAGTGGGGTTCGCCGAAATTGCCGTTGATTCCGGAGTGTTTGATCGTCCATCATGCAGACGACCTGGACGCCAAGCTGGAGATGTACGCCCGTTGCCTGACGCGCGACAAAGAATCCGGAGATTTCACGGCGAGCGATCCGGTTTTGAAGCGGCAGCTGTACAAGGGACGGAAGGTCTGAGTCCAGGGCGTGAAACTGAGCATGTGGCGCCAAAGTCGAATGCCATGGGAAGACACGCATGTCAGAAGAAGACTTGATACAATCCATGGTTGTGCCGTTCTCGTCGTAGGATTAGTTTAGCAGTGTGTGGAAGTGGGTAATACTCGCAAGGCAATGCACCCTAGTGCGGCTTTATTGAGAATGAAGGGACGCATCATGACCACCAAGCAACTTGGCGTATCCGTTGCCATGATCTTGTTTGCGTTGACTTCGGCGCCGGCGCAAGAGCCAGCCCGGCCCAAGTTCAACGTCAAGTTCGCCGACGACAAAGAAGTCGTCGTCAACCTTGAAGACTCCGGCGCCGTCGATCCGGTCAAACGCATCAACTTCCAGTCGCAGGGCCAGGGGTTCTACATCAACATCACCACGATGCAGAACCAGATGCTCCACCTGAGCCATTTTCCCAGCTTCATGATCGACGGCCAGGTAATGATGGGAGGCAACGGCGGACGCTTCGAAGCCGTCAATCAGCCCATCAAAAAAATCGCCGGCGGCAAGGAACGCGTCGGTTTCCAGAGTGTCTGGGTCATGAATGACCTCCGCATCACGCAGACTTTGGAATTGCATCCCTCGAAATCGAAAGGCCTCGGTCAGAAACGGCTCTCCAACAACGTGCTCATCAGCTATACGCTCGAAAACAAGGGCATGCGCTCACACAACGTCGGCGTTCGCAACTACATGGACACCTACGTCATCGACAACGACGGCTGCCTGTATGCGTCGCCGATGACGCACCCCGGCAAAATCCTCGACGGCATGGTACTCGAAGGAAAAGTGCTGCCCCCGTTTCTGCAAATGCTGCAGCGCCCCGATCTGAAGAACCCCGGCTTCGTCGCCCACCTGACGCTCAATGTGGGCAGCAAATATGAGAAGGCCAACAAGCTCATCCTGACACGCCACGGCGCCGGCTTCGGCGGTTGGGACATGCCAGCCATGCCGGCGATGTTTGACTCCGCGATCGGCCTGTACTGGCCCATCAAAGAACTGAAGGCGGGAGGCAAACGCGATGTGGCTTATGTTTACGGCGAGGGCGTGGCAGTGACTGCCGAAAGCGAGGGGCGTTACAAGATGTCGCTTGGCGGTTCGTTCGAGCCCGGCAAGCTTTGTACCATCTCCGCTGTCATTGCCGACCCGGCCCTCGGCCAAACGATGACACTTGAATTGCCCAAGGGAATGCAGCGCATCGAGGGCACGGCGGTGCAACCAGTCTCGCCGCTGTCCGAGGAAAACGAGTACAGCACGGTCCTCTGGAAGGCGCGCGTGCTGGAGCCCGGACAGCACACCATTCGCATCCGCTCCAGTACCGGCGTGACGCAGACGAAGATTGTTACCGTCACTGCCGACAAGTAATCCTTCATTGCGTTTAGCGCTCGTACTCCACCTTGCGAGCGCCAAGCGGTATACCGAGACGCCGCCGATGCCTCTGAAGCCAAAAGTCTTCGTCAGCCGCGAAATTCCGGCTGTCGGTCTCGCGCTGATTCAAGAAGCTTGCGACGCGGATATCTGGCGCGACCCCCTCCCCCCGCCGGGCGAGGTGCTGGCCCAAAAAATCGCCCATGCCGAGGGACTCGTTTCGCTGCTAACGGACCGACTGGATGCCGCGGTACTCGACAAAGCCCCGCGGCTCAAAGTCATCAGCAACTTCGCAGTGGGCTTCAATAACATCGACGTGGCGGCCTGTACCGCACGCGGGATAGCCGTCGGCAATACGCCGAGAGTCTTGACGGACGCCACGGCCGACATGGCATTCTGTCTCCTGATCGCGGCGGCGAGGCGCGTGGTCGAGGGGCATCACTACACCGTGTCGGGGAAGTGAAAGACGTGGGAGCCGCTGGGCCATCTCGGCCAGGACTTGGCCGGTCGCACGATTGGCATCATCGGCATGGGCCGCATCGGCTATTCACTTGCCAAACGTTGTCATGGCGGGTGGGGCATGAAGGTGCTGTATCACGACGTGCACAGAAATGCGTCTGCGGAGAAGGACTTCGGCGCCACGCAGGTCGGTCTGCCAACCCTGCTTGGCGAGTCGGACTTTTGTTTCTCTGCACACGGACCTCAACGACGCGACAGGTGGGATGATCGGTCCGGAGCAGTTCAGGATGATGAAGAAGTCCGCCGTGTTGATCAACACGGCACGCGGCCCGCTGGTGGATCAAAAAGCATTGGCCGCGGCACTCACGACGGGCACGGTCTTCGCAGCCGGCCTGGACGTGACCGACCCGGAACCGCCGCGCATGGATGATCCATTGTTGCGGTGACCGAACGTCGTCATTGCCCCGCACATTGCCAGCGCCACGATCGAGACGCGCAATCGGATGGCCGAGATTTGCGCCCACAATCTCATCGCCGGGGTGACGGGAACGGCGTTACCGGCGTGGGTGAACCCGGACGTGGCCGCGAGACGCCGCTAGTTGACAGCGTGTGTTGCTCGTTGCTGCAGATCCGGATCGCGTGGGGCCCCATCTTACTTGCGCTGTGCCGCCTCAATCAACTCCTTGAAGTGCCCTTCGAGATCGCGGTTGTTGGCCTTGAGCGATGCCGACAAGCCGTCCTTGGCGTACTTCTGCGCCTTGGCGCTTTGCTTGCCCGACAGCATCGTCTCGGCTGCATTGACGCGGTAGTTGAGCTCCGTGGGCACACGTGCGATCAGGCCGTCGTAAACTCGTTCCGCATCGTCAAACTCGCCACGCTTGGCGTGAAGCTGGGCGCGGCGCAACTCGTACTCATTGCGGCGGCGCCCCTCGTTATTCTTGCAATCGTCCGCTTCGCCGGCGTTCACATGATCGAGCGCGGCGTCGACTTGCCCTTCCGCCAGCATCTGATTGATCAAGAACTGGAAAAGCGTGAAACGATCGAGACGCTCGGCATAGGCAGGCCGTTCCACCAGTGTCGCCGCAAACCTGCCGGCGAGTTCCCGCGCGTCAAGCTTGACGGCGGCCTGAAACGCTTGATCCAGATCGGCCGAACTGACGGTATCAAGGGGCAGGCCGGCGAGTTCCGCGGTACTCATGGCCGCGACGTCAAGCTTGGGTGTGCCATCTGCGGCTAGGCGTTGCGCGCTGCCTTCCAGCAAGCCGAGTTTGCGGGCCAGTCGATCGAAATCGTAAGTGCATTTCGCCAGACCGCCGCAATCGCGCAGGAATTGCAGCACCCCTCGAAGTTTCTTGCGCAGGATCGGGTGTCCTGAGGCATCAATGGGTGGTACGCCGCCCAGGCTTTTCAAGGGCCGATGCAGCCACACTTCCTCGAAGAACCGTTCGTATCCTTGCCCCAGGCGCCGCTCGGCATCTTCTTTCGAACCGGGTTTTCGCGGGATGCTCAGGCTCTCGGAAATCGATTCAAGAAACTTGGCCGGACCGCGCATGATTTGTGATTCGCCGACCGCTTCTCCGAGTTTTTGATGCACGTCGGCAAAGATGCGTTCGAGCGATTCGCGATTCGTGTGCCACATGCGGACAAAATTCGAGATGAGAGCCACATACGCCCCTGGTTTCAGGCTCTGCTTGGCTTCGAGTTCGGGAGTCAATGCCGGCGGCGGCGCTTCCAGGATGACCGCTTGCAAAACGCCTTCTTCCTGATTGACCTGAGCACCGGTCAGCAAACCCGCTTTTTCATATTCACCCAGCAATGCCACGAAGGGGCGCGGATCGGCCAGAGCAAACGCGTAAGAATGCTCCACGACGTCGGCGTGGTCCTCCATACCTTGTCCAAAACGCAGAACTTCGGCCAAAGCCCAGGCCTGGGCCGCCTGAGCCTCGACGGCTTCGGCGCTCACATACTGATCGAGGGCCGCGACGGCGGCTTCGTTCTTGCCCAGCCAGGCCTGACACAACCCAAGATTGTACCATGCCTCCGGTTCGGCCCCGCTGTGCTGCGTTAGTTTTTCAAACGCCTTCACCGCATCAGGCAGCTTGCCCGAGCCAGCGGTCTTTAGCGCGGCGTCCCATGCGGCTCGGCGTTCCGGTCCGGCCGAGGCGGGAAGAATCTTGAACGCATACAATTGCCGGGCCGGCTCGGGGAGATTCGGGTTATCCTTGCCAAAGATCGCACCGAGGCCGCGCCGGATGTCTTCGTTCGCGGGGTCGAGCCTCATGGCCATTTCCGCGGCTGCCCGGGCCGCAATCGGATGATTGAGTTTCATCTCGCAATCGAAAATCTCGATGTAGATCTGTCCGAGGATGTCGGCAGCCGTCGGATCGTAGTGCTCGGCTGACTGACGTAGGTGACTGAGCGCCTCGGCAATCTTGCCTTCGTAGAGGCGGAATCGCGCCTTCAGAAAATGCCCAAAAGGGTAGGTCGGAAAAAGCTCGAACGCCTTCTCGATTACCTGTTCCGCCTCCTCGGCGCGTTCGTTCTGAAACAGGAGTTGTGCCTTGCGCCCCCACGCTTCGGGGTTGGTCGGGTGTTCGGCAACGAGCTGATCCATCGCACGCAGCGAGGCCTCATGCTGCCCCTCTTCGTCCATGGCGTAAACCTTGGCAATCTGCGCGTGAATGGGCTGGCAGCACCACTTGAATTTCTTCCCGCTGCCACACGGACAGGGGGAATACGGATCGTTCAACATATGCGTCCTTCTTGGAGTTGGTCGGGGCACGTTTTCAGCGCGAGTCCCTTCATCAGAATAGGATTTGCGGACATGGTTGGGCAGTGGGGAAACGCCGCGGAGGTTTCAGCAAGCGATGAGGCTTTCGGGCAAGATTGTGGATTTTAGGCAAGCCCACGGATGAGGTACCCCGAATCACTGGGCTTGGGGCAGAGCCCGAATGGAGAATCCCGCGAGACGGCGTTCAGAGGTGAAATTCGTATGCCTCTTCGCCGGCCGGGTCGTGTCTGTTCCTGGCGGCCAATCTTCTGGCAATGATGGTGTCCAGCAGCAGTTGCCCGACGTGGTAGAAAAGGAGTGGCATCACCGCGAAGGGGTATTGGTCCTTGAAATATTGCTCGTAGAGCATCAGCGAGACTTGCAGCGTCTTTTGACTTGCCGAGAACCCGACCGCGATTTGTCGGCCACGATCAAAACCGAGCCATCGGCTGGTGAAAAGCCCACTGGCCAATGCCAGGAGGTGAAGTGCGACTGCCAACACGATGCTCCACAGAAAAATGCCTGGCACGGCCCAGCCCGCCGCTCCTTGCAGCTTTTCACCGGCGGACACCCCTGCCTTTAGCACCATGGCGAGCACCAAACACTGCGACATGATGCTCAACGCGATCTTTTTGTGATCTGCAATCCAGGCCAGCGCAGGTACTAGCCGCAAGATCTGGCCGACGATTACGGGAACGATCAAACTCAACACGAGGTCCTGCATCATCGCCGTGGCGTCGAGTGAAAACTCAGTTCCCGTAAGGGCGTAGAGCCAGGCCGTCGTGAGAAACCAGCTCGTAAAGGTGGTCCCCATAACCGTCATCAGTGCGACCGCCTCGTTGCCGCCGGCCATTCGCGTCCACAGAACCGCCGACGCCAACGTGCAAGGAGCCGTGGCGACCAGGATCAAGCCAATGCGGACGTTATCGGGCGCAAAACTTCCGAGCAACCAGGCAAAAAGCGGCACCAGGCCATAGCTGAGCACGACGGCCCAGGCCGAGGCGTACGGTGCGCGGAGTTCCACCACCAGCGTGCGCGTCGGCATGGTCCACGCCATCAAGAACATCGACAACGCTATCGTGGGCCGTGGCTCAAGGTAATCGGTCGCCGGGCGGACCGCGCCGGGCGCTACGAGCGTCACGACGACCGCGGCAGCGAGAATGAACAGAAACCAGTGTCCAATGAGAAAGGCGCGCATGTGAGGAGATCGTAGGGACCGTTGGCCTGCTTGGCCCACTCTTGCCAAAAAGGGCGATCAGCCTTCGCAAAGATTTCCCATTGCGGTCGGCAAGATCGGCGCACGCACCGAGTCGTTTGCCCAACCGAACAGGACCTGGACCGCTGGCCCACAGATTCGTCCCTGGCACGGACCCATGCCGCAACGTGTTTGCAGCTTGGCATCACGCCAGCCGGCAAATCGTTTCAAGACGCCGAACGAGACGTCTTCGCATCGGCATACGATTGTTGCCTCGTCGGCAAGGGCGCGCAATTCGTCGCGCAGCGCAAAGGTGTTGTCTAGCAGTTCCACAAAACGTCTTGCCCGCACGCCGGCCTTTTGCAGCTTGGACGCGATTTCCGGACGATCTGCGGCCGCCCAGCCGGCAATCTGTCCTTCGATCAGCGACTTGTCAACGCCGCCGATGCCGGTCAGTTCGCCAGTCGCATAGACGCCCGAAACCGTCGTGTGCTGATGCTCATCGACCCTGAGAAAACCGTCCTCCGTTCGACAACCGAGGAGCATGGGTAATTCGAGGTTCGGCACCATGCCAAATCCGCACGCGACGGCATCGCACGGTTCGGTCCAGGTGCGACCTCCGTCGCTCAGAGTGACGGATGTGATCTGCTGGGCGCCATCGACGCGAATCGGCCAGCAGCCGGTGCGATACGGTACGCCTCGCAATCGCCAGCGCAGACCCATCGCCTCGAACAACTTACTTGGCTGGCGCCAGAAAAGCGACTGACCGAAGCGAAATAGTTTGCCTCGCGATGCTTGTTCGGCCACGAGTCGCACCTCGGCGCCATGCTCCTGTAAATAGGCTGCCACCGCGAGTAGCAGAGGCCCCGAGCCGGCAACGACTATCCTCTTGCCATGCACCGAATACCCGGATTTAACCAGCGCCTGCAAGCCCCCTGCCCCGAAGACGCCAGGCAAAGTCCAGCCGGGAAAGGGGAGAAAGCGCTCGCGTGCCCCACACGCCAGGATGAGCCGCTGGAATCGCAGGGTGCATGGCCCGCCCGGCGATTCCGCCAACACGGTGCCTGGCGCCATCGAGCCCACGATTTGCGTGGAGGCAAGAATTTCCACGGAGGTGCGATTCAAACGATCGAGCCAAGTTGCGGCTTGTCGCGGTATTTTGGCTGGGTCGTGTCTCCAGATCTGGCCGCCGGGAAGAGAATTGTCATCAATCAACGCCACCCGCCGCCCCGCCTCGGCCGCACAACATGCCGCGGCGACCCCGGCCGGCCCCGCGCCGACGACGGCAACGTCCACGTCCTTGACGCGAAACTCCGTGCGCGAGGCGGAAGGAATCGCTTTCGCGAGATTGGCCGCTTGCGTATCGATCGCCATGCCGGCGCGGCACGGCAGCAAGCAACTACGCTGATGAGGCACGCCGTCCACGGTCAGCCGGCATTCGAAACAGACCCCCATGCCGCACAAAGGGCCGCGAGCTTGCCCCGTCACCGATTCTCGCACCGCTAGGCCATGCGATAGCATCACTGCCGCGGCAACGCTGGTCGGAGCCGGTACGTCGATTGGCTGATCGTTGACAAGGAGTGAGACGCGCTCAGCCATGCGTGCCTCCCTGGAACCGCGAAGGCAGGTACGGTTCTTTCGCAATTGCTGAGCGCCCGCCAGTCAAATGGCTTACGATCAACTCGGCCGTTGCCAGCGACGTCGTGATACCAAGCCCTTCGTGTCCGGTGGCTAGAAGATGGCCCTGAATGTCTGCCGGCCCGATCAAGGGGAGCGAATCGGGCGTCGCCGCTCGAAACCCGGTCCAGGCCCGGATTGCGCTCAAGCGTGCGAGCCCAGGCATGTATTCGAGGCCACGCGCGATCATGCGGCCGAGCATGCGAGGTTCAACTTCCTTGTGGTGAATATCGAATTGCCTGGACGAGCCGAGCAGCATTTGCCCGGTCTTGCGTGGTTGCAAGTTGAACGCGACCGACTCACGATCCGAGCCGTGGGCGCTCTTCAGATAGCCGAGTTCGACAATCTGATGCCTCAGCCAGCCTGGATAGCGATCCGTGATGATGAGATGCCCTTTGCGAGGCCGCACGGGTAACTGGGGAAAGAGCCGTGTCGCTCCCGCACCGGTTGCGTGGAGAATGGCGCCTGCGGAGAGGGAGGAGCCGTCGCTCAACTCAAGGGCGGTGCTGACAAAGCGAGTTACTTCCACGCCGCATCGGAGTGTGGCGCCATGGAGCTGGGCCTGTTCGATAAGCCAGCGCGCTGCACAAGGGGGATAGATCACGCTCTCGCCTGGAATGCGCAAGCCGCCGGCCAATCCCACGCGCAGGTTTGGCTCGGCCTCTTCAATTCCGTTGGCATCGAGAACCTCCGTTGCGACACCACGCTGCTGGTAGAAGGCGTGTTTCCAGCTCACCGCGGCCATCTCGTCCGCGTCGGCAGCGATCCACAGCGTGCCGGTCTTCACAAATTCCACGTCGGCGGGCAGCTTCTCGGACAGGTCGTTCCAGAGTTGTTGCGAATGGCGTGTCAGCGCAAACTGGGCTTCCGAGTCGTCCATGACCGTGATATGCCCCATGCCTGCTGCCGTCGCTCCGCTGCCGATTGGATGGCCGTCAAGGATGATGACGCGCAGTCCCGTGAGCGCCAGCGCCCGAGCGCACGCTGCTCCGACGATGCCAGCACCTAGGATTGCGACATCGCAGGTCTGAGCGCTCATCCGCGAATACCCCACTGAAACGGGTCGGCGTCATCGAGAAGAAGTATCGTCTCAGCGGTCACGTGAGCTTCGCCGCGAATGAACGGTAGAACGCTCTGGCCCTCGATGGCGCCCCATGCGTCAAAAGAGGTGCCGACGATGCTCTCCTGTCGCCAGACTTCGCCCGGCTTGATCTTGCCGTCGGCAAGCAGGCACGCGATCTTGGCACTGGTGCCGGTGCCGCACGGCGAGCGATCGTAAGCTTTGCCGGGACAGAGTACGAAGTTTCTGCTATTCGCGTGTGGATCGTGAGGCGGCCCAAAGAGCTCGATGTGATCGATCTCCGCTCCGTCCGCTCCGGTAATCCCGTCGCGCGCCAGTGCCTGGCGAATTTTCCAGGCAAACTGCGTGAGGGCCTCGACATTGCCAAGGTGGAGCTCCTGGCCATGCTCGCTGACGAGGAAGAACCAGTTGCCTCCCCACGCGATATCGCCAGTAAAGGAACCCAGTCCCTCGACTTGGACGCCGACCGCAGTGCGGTATCGATAGCTTGGCACGTTGCCGACCGTGGCTTGATTCATGCCATCGGTCTCAACGCTCACAACACCGACCGGTGTTTCAAGTCGATGCGTGCCTGCTCCGAGTCGGCCCAGATGGCTCAAGGTCACGACGGCGCCAATCATCCCGTGGCCGCACATACCGAGATAGCCGACGTTGTTGAAGAAGATGATGCCGGCAACACACGACGGATCGAGAGGCGGGCACAATAGTGCACCGACCATGACATCGGACCCGCGCGGCTCATTAACGATCGCTGAGCGAAAGCGGTCATATTCATCGCGAAATCGCTTCTGCCTCGCAGCAAGTGCCCCCTGCCCTACATCCGGACCACCCGATACGACAACACGCGTGGGCTCCCCGGCCGTGTGGGAATCGATGATGTGGATGCGATGGCTCGGCACAGCAGTCATTGCTCCAGAGGGAAGGCAAGGCGCATAGTTCGTTGACTTGCTATTCACGTTACGGCGCAGTCTTCGCCCTGGCGCGTGCTTTGTCGAGTGCTTGCACGGCCCGCTGGTCTCCAGATCGGGCAAACCGCACGGCATTCTGAAGATGCTCGATCGCTTCTTTCATCTGCCCCTTCTCGACGAATAACTCCCCCAGTTCCAGGTGCGTGTCGGATGCCTCCGGTTGAATCAGCACCGACTGCCGCAGCGCCGCGATGGCCTCATCGGTGCGCCCCAGATACTTGAGTGCCGAGCCCCGAATCTGGTGGGCAATTGCCAATTCACTCTTCAATACCAGCGCCTGGTCTGCCGCGATAACCGCCTGGCGAAATAACTCAAGGGCGGCTTCCTTGCCGCCGGGCTCCTGGTGTTTTTTTTCGCCCCAATGCAGATAGCACGAGCCGATAAGGAATTGGCTCTTGACGTTCGTGGGCTCGTAGCGGAGTGCTGCCTTGAACATGGGCTCGGCGTCTTCGAATCGTCCCGCCTTGAAAAGGGCCAGGCCGAGAGTGTAGCAGACCTCTCCGTCCGGAGCTTCGGCCACGAGCTTCCGCAGGTAGGCCAAGGCCTCCTCGTGTCGGCCTTGACTGTCCAACATCGTAAAGGGCGTGATTCGCCGCATGCGATTCACATAGTTTCCTTTCATCTCGTACATGAAAGGATCCGGCCAGGCCTGGTCTGTCGGCAACTTTTCCGCGCGTTCCTGAAGTTTGCGGGCCTCGTCCTTGTCCTCGACCAGGCCCGCCAGCAAAGTAGACGCGCATTTTTGGATATTGGGGGCCTCGATGAGTGTACTCAAATGTTTGCGGGCGCTTTCCCGATCGTCGCGGGCAAGTGCGAGCAGGCCCAGCAAGAATTGCACACGGGGCCCCGCTGGATCCGCCTGACGCACGGCTTGCAGGTGCCTATCGGCTTCCGCCAGTTGGCCTTCCTCGATCAGTACCAGGGCGAGGCGAAAATGAATGGCGGCCTTCTCCACTCCATCGCTCGCCAGCGCGAGCGCCTTGACGAGCAAAGGCATCGCCGCTTTTGGTTCGAGCTCCAGCCGATTCATCCCGTTCAGATAGGGCCAGGCAGGATCGGCTGGATCAAGCCGCGCCGCCTCCGCGTAACACTGCGGCGCGAGCGTCTCGAAGCCATTCGCATCCAACACCATGCCTAGCTTACCCCAGGCCGCGCCGGAGCGAGGTTTCTTGTTGACAACCTGAAGTGCATCACGAACCGCTTCGGCAACGCCCGGGTCCACACCCGCGAGCGGAATCTCCGGCGGAACGGTGGCAGCCTCGGGCTTCCACGCATACCAGCCGGCAGCGAGGGCGCCAAGCAGCAGCAATCCAAGAAGTACACTGCGCACCTTCATAGAGCCTCGCCAGGAATGGACGGGGGCCTGACTACTTCGCTTCGGCCCGTGGAATTTCTTTGCCGTCACCGCGGCGCAAGACAACGATTCGGTCCGCCGCACCGCCCGGGAAAACCTCCGCCAGCCCGTCGGGCCAAAGAACGTCGATCGCATCGTAGCTGGCAGCGTCGCCTAGTCCGAAGTGAGCACGCGGATCACTGCTGCTCTGAAAACTATCGCCCGGATTGATGACGCGAGGCCAAACCCGCTGGCCCGCTCGCAGCCGAACTTCAGCGCCATAGGCATCGCGGTTGAGCTTTGGATCGAATGCCTGGACCATGAGCCAATGCCCGCGCCGCCGTGCGACATTGCGGAAAATCCTGGCTCGATTGCCGACCGTGGTGATTACCAGATCCATGGCGCCGTCGCCATCCAGGTCGGCGCAGGCAAGCGCGCGTGCGACATTGGGGCTGCCGCAAAAGGCGGCATTCAGAAGCGACACATCGCGGAATTTTCCGCGTCCTTCATTCCGAAAGAGCTGGTTGCGTTCGGCGTACTGCGAAAAATGTTCGCCCAGGGCCAGATTGGGCGTGGTGCTGCCGCTGCCGATGCGTCCGTTAACGACGGCCAGATCGGGCCAGCCGTCGTGGTCGAAGTCGGCCATCAGGGTGCCGAAGCCGGTGCCTCGCCAGTGCGAGCCGAGCAAACCGGTGTTCGCGGTGGTGTCGCGAAAGTAACCGCGTTTAGGGCCCTGCGTCCACAGGGCGTTGCGTTCCGTGTTCAGGTGAGTCATGTAGATATCGAGCAAGCCATCCCCGTCGATATCGCCGACCGCTACCCCCATGCCTGCTTGAGCTTGGCCCATCGAATCCACGGCGATTCCTCGTGGGAGCGCCTCTTCGGTAAAGGTACCGTTCTTTTGATTGATCCACAGATGATTGGGTTTGTTGTCATTGACAATCAAGATGTCCTGCCAGCCGTCGCCGGTGAAATCCGCACAGAAGACAGCGAGGCCAGGCCCCGGTTTGGCGAGACCGGCCTGAACGGTTACATCTTGAAAGCGCACGGCGCCCTTGGGGCCCTTGCCCGTGGGGCCGAGGTTGCGAAACAGCTTGCTGACCGTTCCCGGAAAGTGCGTTGGCCCGCAGTAATCGCGCTTGGATGCTGGATTGTAACAACGCCAGTGCGGGTCGTCTTCGAGGTAGGTGACGATGACCAGGTCGAGTTTGCCGTCACGGTCGAAGTCCACGAAGTTGGCAGACGTCCCCCAGAGTGGGTTCTTCAAGCCAGATTCTTCGGTCGCATCGGTGAAGGCGCCGTCACCGTTGTTCAGGAATAGCTTGACGCCGCAATGTTGTGTCACGAGCACATCGGGTTTGCCGTCATTGTTGACGTCGCCGACGATTACGCCGGTGTTGTAGCCCGCGATGCCGAGTCCCGAGCCGGCCGTTACATCCTTGAAGGTGCCGTCGGGCATGTTCTTGAAGAGGCGGTTGGTCGATTTGGAATCCGGACCGCCAAAGTTGAGCAGGTAGATATCGATGCGGCCATCACCGTCAAAATCGAAAAGTGCAACGCCGGAACCGTGGATCTGCGGCTGCCAAAGCCTGCTGAGGTCGCCCGGATCGTGAACAAAGTCCAGGCCGACCTTTTCGGTGATGTCCTCGAACCAGGCCTCTTTGCCTTCGTCGACGGGACCGACCCCCGGGGGTTTGAAGAAAAGAAACGCGCCGCCACCGAGGACGAGCAGCGCCATGCCGACGATCGAGCATTGCAACCACATTCGGCGGCCAGAGATTTCCATGGAGAACTCCGAGGTGAACTCCCCCTCATTCTCCGCGCCGGCCTCCGAGTTGGCAAGCGCGAATTGCGGTTGGCCCCACACCTGAAAAACCACCGGGAACACGGGGAAGTACAGGATAGACGGGGGCCGAGTGACGGTCTCACTTGGCTGGATGCCGAGTGCGCATTCCGGGTGTTCACTGCATTTACATTCCTGCTCCTCCTCGTGCTCCCCGTGGTTTAATCTCCGGTGTGGATCCGCGAGAACTGCTCAAATTTCCAACGAGAACAGGACTCAGCTCGCCAGGTCGCATATCATGATCCCCAGCGAAGTTCTCTGTCGTCTTCCTCGGGGAGTCTTACCGTGTCGAAATCGAGCATCGCATTCGTCGCCGTCTTTTTGCTTGCAGCTACTGGAATCTCGCGGTTCGCCACCGTGGACGCCCTCGCGCAAAAAAAAGGCGCCGCCACCCCTGTCTGGATCTGGCACGGCGAAGCTCAGCCCGACCAGACCGTGTATTTCCGTAAAACGATTGACCTTAATTACCGCGTCGTCAGCGCCAAGCTCTACGGCACCTGCGACAATCACATGACGGTCTTCATCAACGGCAAGGAAGTCATCGCCAGCGGCGACTGGGAAACACCGATCTTCCGTGAAGTGACTGACGCGTTCGTCAACCCGACCGTCGTCGGCAAGCCGGTGCGCAATGTGATCGCCGTCAAGGCTCACAATTCCGACGGTCCGGCCGGCTTGCTGTTGCGGCTCGTGCTGGAGAACTCCAATAAGCAGTCCATCACGCTCGTCACCGATGGCAGCTGGCGAACCTCCGACAGAACTGATCCCAACTGGAAAAGCGATGAATTCGACGATGCCGCATGGAAGCCCGCGACGGTGGTCGCCTCACTTGGGGGCGCTCCGTGGAACAAGATTAACGAAGTCGCGCTGCAAGGCGGGGCCAAGTTCAAGAAGCCGACGGCGACGCCGATCGAACTCATCAAGGTCAAGAAGGACTTCAAGGTCGAGCTGCTCTACTCGGTCCCGCGGCAAACGCAGGGCTCGTGGGTCAGCATGTGCGTCGATCCGAAGGGTCGGCTCATCGCGTCGGACCAGTACGGCAAGCTCTATCGTATTACGCCGCCGGCGCTCGGCGGGAAAGCTGAGGACATTCAGATCGAGGAGCTGCCCGTTGAGCTCGGGGAGGCTCACGGTTTGTGCTGGGCATTTGACTGCCTCTATGTCGTTGCGAACGAAGGCCGCAAGTACAAGCCGCGTGGACTTTGGCGCGTATCTTCGTCGCAAGGCAATGACGTGCTGGACAAGAAGGAATTGCTGCGCGCAATCGACGGCAACGGCGAGCATGGGCCCCATGCGGTCATGCTTGGACCGGATGGCAAGTCACTCTATGTCATGTGCGGCAACCATACCAAGCTTACCCCGATTCGCAAGCACATTGTCCCCAAGCTTTGGGGCGAGGACTTTATTGTGCCACGCCAATGGGATGCGAGCGGTCATGCCGTCGGCATCTATGCGCCAGGGGGATATATCTGCAAGACCGACAAGGACGGTAAGGATTGGGACCTCTTCTCGATGGGTTATCGAAACCAGTACGATGCCGCCTTTAACCGTGCCGGCGAGTTGTTCACTTTCGATTCCGACATGGAATGGGACATGAATCTGCCGTGGTACAAGGCGACGCGCATCTGCCACGTCGTTCCCGGCAGTGAATTCGGCTGGCGCTCGGGCACGAGCAACTTCCCCCATTACTATCCAGATAACTTGCCGCCGACATACGATATCGGCCCCGGCAGCCCTACGGGCGTCGCGTTCGGCTATGGCGCCAAGTTTCCGGCGAAATATCAAGAGGCCCTTTACGCCTGCGACTGGAGCTACGGGAAGCTTTACGCTGTCCATCTCACGCCGGACGGCGCGACTTACAAGGCCGAGGCAGAAGAGTTCATGAACGGGTCGCCGCTCCCACTCACCGACATGACGGTCAACCCGAAGGACGGTGCACTTTACTTCGCAATCGGCGGCCGCACCACCATGTCGGGCTTGTATCGCATCACCTATGTCGGCAAGGAATCAACCGAGCCGTTGCCGCAGGTGTTGGCCCCTGTTTCCGCTGCGGTCGCTGCACGCAAGAAGCTCGAGTCGTATTACGGCGCCAAGGATCCCAAGGCGATCGAAGCGGCCTGGCCGTATCTCAGTCATGACGATCGTTTCCTTCGCTACGCAGCCCGGACCGTTCTGGAGTTTCAGGATTCGACGGCCTGGCAAGAGCGGGCGTTAACCGAGAAGAATCCGATTGCGTCGATTCATGCCTTGCTGGGCTTGATCCGCCTCGGCGACAAGGACTTGCAGCCCCGGATTCTCGATGCCCTGGATCGGATTGAATTCGCAAAGCTGACTACTTCACAGCAGATCGACCTGTTGCGCTGCTACCAGCTGGCGTTCATTCGACTCGGCGAGTCGAGCGCAGCTACTCGCCTGCGCGTCGGCAAGCGGCTGGACGCATTCTATCCATCCAAGGACCGCGACACCAACGCGGAGCTGTGCAAGCTTATCTCGTACCTCGAAGTTCCGGGCGGCGTGACCAAGTCGCTTGCGCTTCTTGAGAAAGCGCCTACTCAGGAAGAACAGATCGAATATGCTTTCTCGCTCCGCACGGTCAAGTCGGGCTGGACCATCCAGCAGCGCGAAGAGTATTTCAACTGGTTTCACAAGGCCGTCAACTATCGCGGCGGCAATAGCTTTGAAAAGTTCATGGACAACATCCGCACCGACGCCATCAAGATGTCGCTATCGAAGGCGGAGCGTGAAGCCCTCAAGTCTGTCCTCGCCAGTGTGCCGAAGCGCACTCAGCCGAAATTCACGTTCAAGGAACGCCCGCTTGTCAAGAAATACACCGTGGAGGAGCTCGTTCCGGTTGTCGAGAAGGGGCTGACCGGCCGCAACTTCGACAAGGGACGCAATCTGTTCGGCGACACGAAGTGCTTCATGTGCCATCGCTTCAACAACGAAGGAGGCGGCACCGGGCCTGACCTCACCATCGTTTCCGGCCGCTTCGGCGTGCGCGACCTCCTGGAGTCGATCATCGAGCCAAGCAAGGTCGTAAGCGACCAGTACGCCGCCATCGTGGTGACCACCACCGACGGGCGGCAGATCATCGGCCGCGTGGTCAACCTCGCCGGCGACGGCATGATCATCAACACGGACATGCTCGATCCCAACAAGCTTACCAACGTCAATCGCAATCTGATCGACACGATCGAATCGTCGAAGATCTCGATGATGCCGAACGGTTTGATTGACGGCCTGGACCGTGAGGAGATTCTCGATCTCATTGCGTATCTCTACTCGCGTGGAGATCGCAATCACAAAATGTTTCGGCGGGATTGAGTCGCGTTTGGTTTATCGTTGAGCGCCTGCTCGGCGCCGGGCGAGCGCTCAACGTAGAACCGATGCAGGGAGCTCATCATTTCTTCTTGTCGCCGCTTTCCGCCTTGTTGATGGCGCGAACCAGGCGCCATGCAAATACCATCGACACGACCAGCCCGATGACGCCGGTGATCGAAAGGTCCCCCGGCGCCGGCGGCACTTTATGCGCCAGCAAGAGCGACGAGCCGATGAAGAACGACGCCGACAGCACCCCCATGATCAGGCGGTTGATTGTCGATTCCAGCCGTTGATGCTCGTGCCGCATCTCGAAAGTGCCGCTGCGAACACGGCGAAGTATTTCGGTCAGATCGCGCGGCAGCATGTCGATGAGCCGATCCCAGTCGCGGTACGCTCGGTACATTCTTTTGAAGAGGCGATCGAGCGAAAGCCGGTGCTTGAACACCTTGACCTGATAGGGCTCGATGAGGGCGGCGAGATTGAAGTTCGGGCTCAAGGTCCGCGAGGTTCCTTCCAGCATGACCAGCATCTTGAGCATGAGCGCGAGCGAACTGGGCAGGATGATGTGATAGCGGCGCACGATGTCCGTCATCTGCTTGAGGGCGGCACTCAGGTTAAAATCACGCAGGCTACGGCTGCCGTACTCGCTGACAAAGTTGGAGATTTCTGCCCGCAGCCCGTCCCGATCCAGGTCGGGCGGGACGGCTCCGAGACGCATGACCGTGTCGGTCAACTCGACTGCATCCTTGCTGATGATGGACAGGAGCAGCGATTCGACTTCATCGCGCATCGTATCGTCAAGCCGGCCGACCATGCCGCAATCGAGGACGCCGACGACGCCGCCCGGCAGCATCATGAGGTTGCCCGGATGCGGATCGGCGTGATAAAACCCGTCGCGAAAGATCATGTCAAGGTACATGTTGGCGCCGCGCTGAGCGAACTCATTGAGATCGAACCCGGAGGCACGCATGCCGGCGACATCCTCACCCGAGACGCCGACGAGCATCTCCATCGTCAGGACGCGCCGGCTGCATAACTCCGCATGGATCTTGGGGAAGTGGACGTTCTTGTCCTTGGCGAAGTTCTCGGCAAATTCTTCCAGGTTGCGTTTCTCGGCAGAAAAGTCGAGCTCGGCGAGGAGGGTTCGCTTGAATTCACGCAACATCGACACCGGCTGATAGGGGCGGACATACGAGACATGTTTCTGCGCGAGATCGGCCAGGACGCCCATGATGTCGAGATCGCCGAGGATCGTTTGTTCGATGCCGTCGTGCTGGACCTTGATGACGACCTTCTCGCCCGTCATCAGCGTCGCCTGATGCACCTGGCCGATGGAGGCCGATGCGAGCGGCGTATCGTTGAAGTCGGCAAAGAGGTTGTCAACGGTTTGGCCCAGTTCCGCGCGAATCGTCGCCTTGATGGACTCGACGGGGTCGGGAGGAGTGTGCGAGCGGAGTTGCGCCAGTTCGACAGCCAGCGCAGGGCCGATGACGTCGGCGCGCGTGCTGAGCATCTGGCCGAATTTGATGAAAGTGGCGCCAAGTTCGGTGAGAGCGAGGCGAATGCGGGCTTCCTGCGTCATCTTGCCGAGACGTTCGCCATCAAAGCTGACGAATCGGCCCTGAAGCCAGTTGTAGTCGAGCCCGCTCAGCCAGTCGGCAAGACCATAGCGACCCAGGATCGCCAGGATTTCACCGACGCGTTTGGCGTTGCGATCGAAGCGTGAGAACATGGCGGTACTTTCGAACCACTGAAATCTCAGGCGGTTGCTGTGCTCGCCCGTGAGCTTGCTGGAAATGTACCTATCCTATTCCCGAACCTTCCTCATTGCAATCTGCGGTGTCGTTCATTAAAAACTAGGTAAGGCACACTCACTCCCAACCTCTCTCCCGCTAGGAGAGGGGGGAAAGCGACGCCATGGCCATTCTCAGCAAGATGTACTTCAACGCCGTCTTCGGCGCCCTGGGTGGATTGCTTGGCTGGATGCTGTTCGGCGTTCTGGGAGAGCGGAACCCAAGCGAGCAATATCTCAACTTCAATCTGCTCCTGGGCGGCGGCCTTATCGGCGGTTCCATCGGCTACTTCGTCGTCAGCGTCGAAGCTATTCGCGATCAATCCCTCATTCGGTTCGCCCGGCTCGCATCCTACGGCGTCTTGATCGCCATGGTTGGCGGTGCAATCGGCATGTTGACCGGCGACTTGATCAACACCGGCATCCAGAAAATCTTTACTGCGATGGATATCACGCTCGACACGCAGGGCGTTTCGTATCTTTTTGTCGGCATGATTGCGCGCGGTCTGGGGTGGAGCCTCCTGGGCATCACCATCGGAGCCAGTGAGGGGATCGCGGCTCGCTCCCTGGGCAAGTTCAGCTACGGCACCATCGGGGGCCTGCTGGGAGGATTCATCGGCGGCGTTCTTTTCGAATTGCTCTATTCCTTCGCTCTTCAGGCCGGCGCCACGACCTACCTGGGCAACGCCTTTGGCCTGGTCATCCTTGGCGCGTGTATTGGCTCCCTCTCGGCTCTCGTGCAGACGGTGTTTCAGCCGGCGAACGTCAAAGTGATGCGCGGCTGGCAGGAAGGCCGCGAGTATCCGCTCGACAAGCCGGCCAGCCTCCTCGGGCGCGACGAACATGCCGATATCGCGCTATTTCGCGACATGAAGGTGGAGAAGAAGCACTGCTACATCAAGCAAATTTCCGGCAAGTATTATCTCATCAACAACGGCGCGCCCGCGGAGCAGACGCTTGTCAACGAAGTGCCCGTGGCTGATCAACGTGAACTGCTCGATGGCGATCGGATTCAGCTCGGCAATATCATTCTCAAATTTCAACTTCGTGCCGCGATCATCCGCGCCAAGAAGGGCGCACAACTGGCAGTGGCGCCAAGCGCGTCCTGATTGATGTTGCGGCTTCGCGCTCGCCGTGGGCTGCGCGAGCGCTACCGGGCAACCAAGACCTCATCCCTGTCCCAGGAACTCATGGAGTTTCTCCATCTCCTCCCGGCCTCCGACCAGCAAGGTGGTCCGTTCATGCAGTCCCTTCGGTTGTTTTTCGAGGATACGCTGCTTGCCATCGGTGGCGACGCCGCGGGCTTGTTCTGCCAGAAAGGCAATGGGATTCGCCTCGTAGAGCAAGCGTAGCTTTCCCTGCGGATGTGATGCAGTCGGTGGATAAAGAAAGACGCCTCCCTTGAGCAAGGTGCGATGGAAA
>SXGT01311097.1_pt1 | contig 20922 bp, 17 predicted proteins | sample 3176221 | NCBI WGS metagenome assembly SXGT01 (sample SAMN11356862, study PRJNA531348) | freshwater metagenome | isolation source: freshwater sample F1-120 | place: China: Fuxian Lake, Yuxi | collected 2017-12-25
CCACTTCGCATAAGCCATCGCGTCGAACCACGCCACCTGCACGACCGGATGCTTCTCGCGGCCCTTGATGTTTGTGTCCGGGCCTTCGGGATGCCGCCAGTTCGCCCCCGGCACGTAGCGCCACCACGCCATGTGATTGTGCAACGGAACCTCACCGGGCGGCGGCGTGAAGACGATTGAGCCAGGCACCAGCGCCTCGGGCGGGGCGTCCGGGAAATCTTCCTGCCTGGGCTTGCGCTCGGCGATGGTCACATAGCCCGTGGCCTTCACGAACTTCTCGAACTCCTCGTTCGTGACCTCGTAGGTGTCCATCCAGAATCCGTCCACGGTGACTTCGTGAATGGGCTTCTCGTCCGGTTGGCCTTCTTCTGATCCCATGTGAAACGTGCCGCCGGGAACCCACTTCATCCCATTCGTCCACGAGCGATCGTTCGGGTTCGAGACGGCGACGGACACCTGCTGGTCCTTCGTCGTGGGCACCGAGTGGCCCATGCCCTTGGGCGCGTCGTTGCGGCGCGCGTAATCCTTCCCCGCCTTCTTTTCCAGCATCGGCGAGACGAACCAGACCAGCCCGACAACCACGACGAGCGCGACGATGAACTTCCACGGGCTGACGTGATGGGGCTTTGGTTCAGGCTGTTTGCTCATGCTCGGTGCAATTCAGTGTTCAGTGTTCAGTGCTCAGTAATCAGTAATCAGTAATCAGTCCCGAGCCATCGCCGACCGACTGCCCCACTAAACACTGAACGCCGATGACTGAAAACTGAATACTCTCCCGCCCTACTTCCCTCCGTGCCGCTCCGCCAGCTTCCGAGCCCCCGCCCGAACCGCCTCCACCAACTCACGCGGCTCCACCGCCACCGCCCGCCCTGCCCACGCCAGCACCCAGCGCTCGACCTCCACGAGGCTCGACAGCTTCATCCGCAGCTCCAGCCCGCCGTCCGGCAGCTCGGTGGATTTCTGCGACGCGTGCCAGCGCTTCTCGCGGATGTAGTCCGCGATGGAGGCATCGAACCGGAGGCAAACCTCGAACTCCCCCTCCGCCGAATGCACGCCGAAGCTGTCGCGCAACCGCTTCTCCAGCGAAAACTTCTGCGGCCGCGCGAAAGTCTTGCCCGTCTCCTTCACCTCCGTGATGCGCGCCGGCGCGAACGTCCGCACGTCCTTGCGCCCATGATCGTAGGCGAAGAGGAACCATTCACCGTTGATGTTCGCGAGGTGATACGGGTCCACGACGCGGCGGTCGGGCGCGGCTTGGCCGGGCTTGCGATAGGCGAGTTCGAGCTGACGTCGCGCAGCGGTGGCCTTCGCCAGCGTGTCGAACACGCCGAGGTTCAGCACCGGCTCCGCCGTCGTGCGGAACGAGATTGTCTGCTCCACGTCCGCGAGGTTCAGCGAGATCGTGTCGGGCAACGCCTGCTCCATCTTCTTGATCGCCGAGAGCAGCGGCTTCTCGAAGCTCGTGCCGCGATACTGCTGGAGCGCCTTCTCCGCCACGATCAACGCAAACAGTTCGCCCTCCGTAATCTGAAACGTCGGAAATGCACTGACTTCTTCCGTATAGCCGTAGCCGTTGCGCTGCTTGTCGAACTCGATGGGCAAGGCCAACCGGTCGCGCATGAACTCCACGTCGCGGTAAATGGTCTTGGTCGTGACCTCGAGGTCCGCCGCGAGCGTTTTCGCGTTCGGGAAACCTCCAGCGTGCAGTGCCTGGTGGATGCGCTGCATCCGCTCCAACGGCGGGCGGGAGTGCATCCCCGTGTCTGGCTTGGCCTTCACCTTCATGCGCGCTGACTATGTGAACACCGGAGCGGAAGACAACCGCTCAATTCACCACGTTCTGCGGCGTGCCGGAGAGAAACGCCTTCACGTTCGCAACGGTGGTGTCCAGCAATCGCGCGCGAGCGGCCTTCGCGGCCCAAGCCTGATGCGGCGTGATGAGACAGTTCTTCGCGGAGAGCAGCGGGTTGTCAGCCTTGGGCGGCTCGGTTGAGAGCACGTCCAGCGCAGCGGCGGCGATGCGTCCGCGGTTCAGCGCGGCAGCCACAGCAGCCTCGTCGAGCAACGGTCCACGACTGGAGTTGAGCAGGAAGGCCGTGGGTTTCATCAAGGCGAGCCGCTCCGCGTTCACGAGGTTCTTCGTGTCCGGTGTCAGCGGGCAATGCAGGCTCACCACGTCCGCGCGGCGGAAGAGCGTGTCCATGTCCACGAACTCGACGCCGTCCTTCGGTGTCTTCGGTGTGCGGCTGGCGGCGATGACCTTCATGCCCATCGCCCGCGCGATGTCCGCCGTTGCCTGCCCGATGCGGCCCCAGCCCACGACACCGAAGGTCAGCCCGTCCAGCTCCAGCAGCGGGAAGCGCGAGTAGCACCAGTCCGCCGACTTCACCCAGTCGCCCGCGCGCACCGAATCCGCGTGCGCGCCGACGTGATGACAAAGCTCGAGCAGCAGCGCGATGGTGAACTGCGCGACCGCGCGCGTGCCGTAAAGCGGGACGTTGCTCACCGGAATGCCACGCTCCTTGGCGGCGACGGCGTCCACGATGTTGAAGCCCGTGGCCGTGACCGAGATCAAGCGCAGCTTCGGCAGCGCGGCGATGACCTCGCGCGGCACGAGCGCCTTGTTCGTGACGATGATCTCCCCGTCCGCACAGCGCGCGGCGACCTCAGCCGGAGGCGTGCGGTCATGAAGCGCGACATCGCCCAGCGCCTTGAGCGCATCCCAGCTTAAATCACCGGGGTTGAGCGTGTGGCCATCGAGGACAACGATTTTCATGCGCGGATGGTAGAGCGGAGACTCCTGTCCGCTGTCAGGGCTGATTCGAGGGGGACAAGAGTGTCCCAGTTACTTGGCCACGCGAACCTTCACGTTTCGGAACCAGCACTCGTCGTTGTGATCGGTGAGCAGGATATGCCCCGTCACCTTCGTGCCGAAGTCGCCGATTTTGCTGAACTTGCTCTTCGCGACCGCCGCCTTCACCGCGTCGCTGCCCAACTCGTATTCGAGCACCTTCGCGCCGTTGAGCCAGTGCTGGACCGTGTTGCCCTTCACGACCACGCGCGAGGCGTTCCACTCGCCGACGGGCTTGGTGGGCTTGTCCTTCGCGGGCGGCAGCACGTCGTAGAAGGACGCGGTCTGCCGGTGCGCGCCGACCTTTCCATCGGGATGGCCGTCGTCGTCGAGCATCTGATACTCGTGGCCCAGCGCGCCCTTGCGGGCCTCGGTGATGAAATACTTCAAGCCGTTGTTGCCGTTCTTGGCGATGCGCCACTCCCATGACAACTCCCAGTCAGCCGCGGCGGGGATGGGCTGCTCCGTCATCATGTCGCCGCCACCGATCTTCGCCTGCTTCTTGAGCAGACCGTCCTCGACGATCCAACCCGCGCCGATCTTGCCGCCCTCCTTGTAAGTGCGCCAGCCAGCCAGTGACTTGCCGTCGAAGAGCAGCTTCCAGCCGTCCTTCTGCTCGGCGGCGGTGAGGGTGTTGATCTCGGCAGCGCTGGTGATGGCCGCGAAGGAGACCAGAGCGAGGAATGAGGTGAGTGCTTTCATGGAAATGAGATTGGTTGCGTCACCAGAGATCAAAGCTTCCGCACCCGGATGTTGCGAATCCAAAACTCCTGCCCGTGGTGCTGGAATACGATGTGGCCCTCCGGCTCGGCCATGAAGCGCGGCTTGTCCTTGAACTTGCTCTTCGCCGCGAGCGCCTTCACCTCGTCGCTGCCCCAGGTGTATTCCACGATCTTCGCGCCGTTGAGCCAGTGCTCCACCTTGTTGTCCTTGAAGACGATCTTCGCCGCGTTGAACTCGCCCACCGGCTTGAGCTTCCGCTTGTCGTTCGGCGCATAGAGGCCATAGAGCGCGCCGGCGGAGGTCAACGGATTCTTGCCATCGGGATGCTTGTCGTCGTCGAGGATTTGCATCTCCGGGCCGGTGAACCACGCGGGGCCTTTGTCCAGTTCAGCCACGCGATACATCACGCCGCTATTGCCGCCGGGCGCGACCTTCCACTCCAGCTCCAGTTCGAAGTCCTTGAACTTTTCGGTGGTGATCAGGTCCGTGACCTGCCCGCCAGCTTCCTTCGGCACGGTCTTGAGCGCGCCGTTGTCGAGAATCCAGCCCTTCGACGGGAAGCCCTCGCCCTTGAAGGCGCGCAGACCCTTGGTTTCCTTGCCGTCGAAGAGCACCTGCCACTCGCCGGGCTTGTCAGCGGCGGGGGCAAGGGTGGCGGCGAAGGCGAAGGCGGCGGTTAGAACAGAGGCGAGGGGTTTGTTCATGTTGGCGGGCAGTTGGACGTTTGCGTGGCGCGTAAGGTGACAAGTCGAGGACGCGCGGGACAAGCAGATTCCAGCAACGGAGTTGCGTAAGGGAGTAGCCCACGGCGTGAGCCGTGGGATCGGCGGACGACGATCACAAGCCCCAGAGGGGCGACAGGAACATTCGCTCACCGGCGAGTCCTCCGGCCATTCTGCCGCCGCTCTGCGGCTTGCCTCATCCGGCTGCCAAACCCACGGCTCGCGCCGTGGGCTACTATCTATCGCAACTCCGTTGCTATACCGAAGTCGGCCAAGCGGTGCGGGGTCATCACACGGCCTACGACGCTGCGTGCTACGAGACTCCTCACGTCGTCTCCTACGCGGGCAGGTTAAAACCGCGCCAGCGCTTCCAGCTCCTTCACGCGCGCGTCAATCGCCTTTCGCGTCGCCTTCGTGGTGGCGACGACGCCGAAGCCTTCGCAGCAGAACGACGCGGTCACGGTGCCGTGGATGATCGCACGGCGGAGATTCTTCTCGATGTCCCCCTTCGCGCTGGCGAGATAGCCGATCATGCCGCCGACGAACGAGTCGCCTGCACCCGTCGGGTCCACGACCTTCTTGAGTGGATACGCCGGGGCGATGAAGAAGCCGTTCGGGCCGGACAACACCGCGCCGTGGGAACCCTTCTTGATGATGACGTATTTGGGTCCGAGCTTGTGAATCTTCTTCACGGCGGTGAAGACGTTGTCCTCCTTGGTGAGCTGCGAGGCCTCGCTCTCGTTCAGCACGAAGGCATCCACGCGCTTCAGCAGGCGCAGCAGGTCGGGCAGCATGATGTTCATCCACAGGTCCATCGTGTCGGCGACGACGAACTTGGGCCGGCTCAACTGGTCAAGCACCGCGTGCTGGATGGGCGGCGCGATGTTCGCCAGCAGCACGTAGGGCGTGGTCTCGTAATCCCCCGGCAGCTTGGGCGACCAGTGCTCGATGACCCCGAGCACGGTGTTGAGCGTGCGACGGTTGTTCATGTTCACCTCGTATTCGCCCGACCAATGGAACGTCTGGCCGTCCTTCACGCGTTCGAGGCCGACGAGTTCAATGCCGTGCTTCTGGTAGAGCTTGATGTATTTCGCCGGGAAATCCCCGCCCACCACGCCGAGCAGCTTGGTCGGCGCGAAGTAACTCGCCGCGATGGCCGCGTGGCTGGCGGAGCCGCCGAGCAGGCGCGGGTTCTCCGCGTTGGGGGTCTTGATGGAATCGAGGGCCGTGGTGCCGACTACGAGAACGCTCATGCAGTGTGGTTAGAATTCAGTTCGTTGCGGCGCGGACGCTACCGGCAACGGCCCGGCGGGGCAAGCGGCTTGAAGCTTTCCCTCCTTACCAGGTCATCGCAGATCCCACCGACCAAGTGCCGATTAACGACCCGAAGCTCAACGACAGCCGCGCCCGCGCTACAGCCCATGGTTAGGCGTTTCGGTTGACTGGAAAGAGGCGCTCACACGGCTGGTCGCCAAGAGCCGGGTGGAAACTGGCCTTGCCCCGATTTGGTGGACAGGCGGCGGGGGAGTGCGCGGCTGACTTGTGGAGGGACGTGGGCTAGCACGAAGTTTTGAAAACGGACTTGCGCATTTCTGTAAAGGATTTCGACCGGGGCAAAAACCTCAAGTTGCTGCTTACTCGCGCACTGTTCCATCCCCAACAGTATTGGGTGCGGATGAACGGCGCGCCGTGGCCGCAGTCCGGCCAACCGGTCTCCCTCACGCGGGTGCTCAAGGCAGTGCGTGGGAACAGACTGTCGGCGGGCGCATTCCACGGGGCACATGCAACCTTGCGCCATCCCCTGCCCTCTCCTTAAATCTCCGTGTGCCGACCAAAGTCATCGCCGTGGCGAACCAGAAGGGTGGCGTGGGCAAGACCACCACCGCCGTCAACCTCGCCGCCTGTCTTGCCAGCCTCGGCCAGCGCGTGCTGCTCGTGGACATTGATCCGCAGGCCAACGCCACCAGCGGCGTGGGCATCGAGAAGATCGAGGGCGCGAGCAGCTACCGCGCGTTGCTCGGCGAGGACACGTTGACGCATCGCATCAAGAAGACCGCGTTCGATCGGCTGGAGCTGGTGCCGAGCGAGGTGGACTTGTGCGGCGCGGAGGTCGAACTCGCGCGGCTGGAGAATCATTTGCAGCGGCTCACGCTCGCCTTGAAGCCGGTGCGCGATGCGGGCAAGCACGACCTCATCGTGATTGATTGCGCGCCGTCGCTGGGGATTCTCACGCTCAATGCCTTCGCCGCCGCCGACTCGCTGCTGGTGCCGCTCCAGTGCGAGTATTACGCGCTGGAGGGCATCTCGATGATCCATCGCGTGCTCGGGCAGGTGCGCGACTCCGGCGTGAACGCGCAGCTGGAACTGCTGGGCGTGGTGATGACGATGTTCGACGGGCGCACGCGGCTCTCGCAGCAGGTGGTCAGCGAGGTCCGCGAGCATTTCGGCGAGAAGGTCTTCGGGACGGTCATCCCGCGCACGACGCGCCTCGCGGAGGCGCCGAGCCACGGGCAGCCCATCATCCACTACGACAAATACAGCGCCGGCGCGTCCGCCTACGAGGTGCTCGCGCAGGAAGTGCTGGAGCGGCTTCAGCCCCTTTCCCAAGCGCCCGCAGCGGTTCCCGGCATTTGACAGCTTGCCGCTCGCCGGTATAGTCCGCGCCCTTTGGCATGAACAAGAACCCTCATGTGGCAGTGGTCGGCGCGACCGGTGCGGTCGGCGTCGAGATGATCAAGACGCTCGAACAGCGGAACTTCCCCGTGGGCAGGCTCACGCTGCTCGCCTCCGCGCGGTCCGTCGGCAAGACGCTCAAGTTTCGCGGGCAGGACATCGCGATCACCGAGCTGACGAAGGATTCGTTCAAGGGCGTTGACATCGCGCTCTTCAGCGCCGGTGGCAGCATCTCGAAGGAGTTCGCGCCCATCGCGGTGAAGGCCGGTTGCGTGGTCGTGGACAACTCCAGCGTTTTCCGTCAGGACCCGACCGTCCCGCTCGTCGTGCCGGAGATCAACGCCGCCGACTGCGCGAAGCACCAGGGCATCATCGCCAATCCGAACTGCACCACGGCCATCACGCTGATGGCGCTCTACCCGCTGCATCAGGCCTTCGGTGTCACGCGCATCTTCGCATCGTCCTACCAGGCCGTGTCCGGCACGGGCGCGAAGGCCATTGAGGAGCTGGAGCGGCAGGTTGGGGAAATCGTCGCCGGGAAGCCCGTGACGAAGGAAGTTTATCCGCACCAGATCGCCTTCAACGTCTTGCCACACGTGGACTCGTTCCTCGACACCGGCTACACGAAGGAAGAGATGAAGATGGAGAACGAGGGCCGCAAGATCATGCATCACCCGAAGTTCCGCGCAAGCGTCACCTGCGTGCGCGTGCCGGTGTATCGTGCGCATTCGGTGGCGGTCAGTGCCGAGTTCGAGAAGCCGGTGACAGTCGACGCCGCGCGTGCCGTGCTGAAGAAAGCGCCCGGCCTTGACGTTGTGGATGATCCGGCTACCAAGGTCTATCCGATGCCGCTTTTCACCGCCGAGAAATACAACTGCGCCGTCGGCCGCCTCCGCATGGATTGCGCGCTGGAGAACGGCCTCTGCTTCTGGGTCTCTGGTGACCAACTCCTCAAGGGCGCGGCGCTCAACACCGTGCAGATCGCGGAAGTGCTGGTCAAGTAACCGGCAACGCCGGACTACACTTCAATCGCCTGGTGCAACACCGGCACGGTGACCTCGGACTTGGGCAGGAGTTGCCTCAAGGTCCCGGCAAAGGCGAGCGAGTATTCCTCCTCGCCGTGGATGACGAAGGTTTTCTTGATGTGGCCGGTGAGGCTCTTCACATAGGCGGACAGCTCGTTGCGGTCGGCGTGGCCGGAGAAGGCGTCAATCTTCGCCACGCGCGCGCGGATGGCGTGCGGCTCGCCGAGGATGTTCACCGGGCTGCGGCCCGCCATGATCTGCGCGCCGAGCGTGTGCTCCGCGCAGTAGCCGACGAAAAGGATGAGATTCGCCGGGTCGCCGCCGTGGTTCTTCAAGTGATGCAGCACGCGGCCAGCCTCGGCCATGCCCGACGCGCTGATGATGATGGCGGCATCCTTCATCTCGTTGAGCTTTCGCGAGAACGCCACGTCGCGGATGTAGGTGAGGTTCTCCATGCCGAAGGGGTTGCCCTTCTCGCGCAGGAACGCATAGGTCTGCTCGTCGAAGCACTCCGGGTGCAGCCGGAAAATCTCCGTGGCGTTCACGCTCAACGGGCTGTCCACGTAGATCGGCACACGCGGCAACTGTCCGGCGTCGGTGGCCTGGTTCAGCGCATAGACAACCTGCTGCGTGCGGCCCACGGAGAACGCGGGGATGATGACCTTGCCGCCGTGGCTCACCGTCTCGCCGACGAGCTTGCACAACTCATCGCGCGCGTCCACGGGACTGGAGTGAACCCGGCTGCCGTAGGTGCTTTCGATCTGGAGGAAGTCCACGTTCTCCACCGGCTGCGCGTCGCGGAGGATGTCCTGCCCCGGCCGGCCGATGTCGCCGCTGAAGAGGTAGCGGAACTTGCGCGTGCCCTCGCGCACGTCGAGAACCACCTGCGCGGAGCCGAGGATGTGCCCGGCGTCCTTGAAGGTGACCGTCACGCCATCCGCGACGGGCATGGGGCGGTCGTAGTTGATCGCGACGAACTGGCGGATGGCGCGCTCGGCGTCAATCGCGCTGTAGAGCGGCTGCACGGGAGGCTTGCCCTGCTTGACGCGCTTCTTCGAGACGAACTCCGCATCGGCCTGCTGGATCGAGGCCGAGTCCTCCAGCATGATGCTCGCGAGATCGCGTGTGGCGAAGGTCGAGTAGATGTTCCCGGTGAAGCCCTGTTTGCAGAGGTTCGGGAAATTCCCGCAGTGGTCAATGTGCGCGTGGCTAAGGATGGCTGCGTCGAGCGTCTTCGGATCGAAGGGGAAGCAGCAGTTACGCGTGATGGATTCCTCCCGCCGGCCTTGAAACAGCCCGCACTCCAGCAGCAGCCGCTTGCCGTTGACCTCCAGCAGATACATCGAGCCGGTGGTGGTGCGTGTCGCGCCGTGAAAGTGGATTCGCATGAGCGGAAGGTAGGTTCAATGATCGCAGTTCAAAGGCCAAAGTGATGCGTGCCGGCGGTTGCCATGGCGCTGTCACCCGCGCTCAAGGCGTGGCGGATGATTTCGCAGGAGCCGCGGACGGAGTGGCTGGCGCGGGCTTGCGCGGGATTTTCTCATCACGCATCGCGGCCTGATAGACGAAGGCGGCCATGATGACGGAGGCTTGCTTGAGGTCGTCGGCCACCGCGCGGTCGAACACGTCCATGTTCGCGTGGTGCGTGCGGGTCCAATACTCGATGTCGTCCTGGATGAACTGGAAGCCGGGCAGCCCGATGGCATCGAAAGGCACGTGGTCGGTCGCGCTCGTGCTGGCGTAGGTGACGGTCTCTGCACCGAGTTCGCGAAACGGCACAAGCCACTGGCGGAAGAGCGTGCGCGCGGCCTCGTTGTTCTGAAGGTAGATGCCACGGATTTTTCCTGTGCCGTTGTCGAGGTTGAAGTAGGCAGAGAGTTTGTCGTAGGCGGGCTTCTTGGCAATTGTCGTGACCGGACGCGACGAGCCGGATTTCCCGGACACCGGCGCGGCGTTGGTGCTCGTCACGGTGGAGCCAAAGTGCTTCGTCACGTAAGCCTTTGACCCGAGCAACCCCTGCTCCTCCCCGGTCCACAACGCCACGCGGATCGTGCGACGCGGCTTCAGCCCGAGCGCCTGAAGGATGCGCACCGCCTCCATGACAACGGCGCAGCCAGTCGCGTTGTCGGTGGTGCCGGTGCCGCTCTGCCACGAGTCAAGATGTGCGCCGAGCATGACCAGCTCCTCCGCGAGATCGGTGCCGGGGATCTCCGCGACCGTGTTGGCCGCAGAGAGGTCCTGCGTGTGGTAATCCGCCTGCAACTCGACGGCCACGCGCAGCTTTTCGCCCAGCGCAATCATGCGGACGAGCCGGTTGTAGTGCTCCGCCGCGACGGTGACCTGCGGCGTGATGGGCGGACAATTCGTGCTCCACGGCGAGAAGCTGCGGGCGGAGCTGGGCGAGGTGGAGGGGGCTGTGGTCTTGGCAGCGGCGGTGTCCGTCGTGTTCGTGCGGCGCGGCTCATAGACCGTCGCGCCCTGCGTAAAGAGCGTGCCGGCCTCACCTGCGCGGCTGGGCTGCAGCAGCACGGCGACGCCTTCCTCCGCGTAGAACTGGTAGCGGCGCGGTGTCAGCGCGATGGCCGCACGCTGCTCCGGCGTGCTCAAAAAGTTTGTCGGCGTGGGACGAAAGGAAAACGGCACGCCCTCGGTGGCGTTGGCGAGCGCGAGCAGGTTCGTCTCGCTCCGGCGGACGGCCAGCGGCTCGAAGCGCATCTTCACGTCTTGCAGCGGGCCATCGAGGACGACCTTCCCACGGAGCTTGCCGCGAAACTGCGCGAAGTCCTCCGGCTTCTTGATGTCCACATGGACAACCTCCGCCGTGACCGGCTGCGCGCCGATGCCCGGCGACCACGCCTTCGGATACGCGATGAGCGGGATGCTCTGCGGCGCGACGACCTGCGCGGAGAAACGCTTCAGCGACCATCCGCGTCCGAACTGTCCCCACGGCTCGGCCTGCGCGTTCGTGAGTCCCCACGCGCTGAAGCGGTCGCGCGTCCACTCGTTCGCGCGTCGCAACTCCGGCGACCCGGTGAGGCGCGGGCCGATGACATCGGTGAGGTAACTCAGCGTGGTCATCACCTGGGAGCGGTTCAGCCCCTCGTCGCGGATGCGCTCGATCGGATCGTTCGTGCGCCGGGTGGGCGTGGTCGGCGTCGCGACGCGGTTCGTGGAGGCGCCCTTGGCATCGGGAGTTTGGGCGGAACCACGGCTTCCCAACCACAGGGCACAGATGAACAGAACAGCAAGGCGGGAAGGCGAATTCACGTCGGGAGCATCGCAAACTGTGGACGCTGGGCAATCCGAAAGGCTGCGCAAATCCCGTGGCAAGCCGGGCCGCACTCTGGCTAAATGTGCGCCCGTGCAAATCTACACGAAGTTCAAGCAGCCCAAGCCCAGGAAGCGCTCCGGCGGCGACTGGCATTGGGGCTGGGCCGTGCTTGTCGTGACGATGTGCGTCGGTGGGTGGTGGTCGCGCAAGTATCAGACGAAACCAACCGCCCCGCCCGCACAGTTGCAGGCGTTCACCTCAGTTGTCACGAACTCGGAGCTGTCGGTGACCGTGGTGACAAATCATCCGCGCCCGGTCATGGGCACAAGCGTGGTGCCGACGAATCGTCCGGCGACGACGACTGCGACCAACCGCATCTCCGCGACCGAACCTGTCTTCGACAACAACACGTTTCCCCGCCCGCCACAGAACAGCTTCGAGGTGCAACTGGCGCTCGCACGTGCCGGTATTTCCTCCGGCTCGTTCGACGGCGTGGTCGGTTCACAAACCCGCGCGGCGCTCCGGGCCTTCCAACTGCGCGAGGGGATCACCGAGACGGGCGTGGCGGACGCGGAGACGAAGACGCGGCTGCAACTCACGATGCCGCCGTTCACGAACTACATCGTCAGCTCGAACGACGTTGCACGGCTTCAGCCGATGAGCACGACGTGGCTGGGCAAGTCGCAGCAGAGCGCGCTGGACTACGAGACGTTGCTGGAACTCGTCGCCGAGAAGGGACACGCGCATCCGCTGCTCATCAAGCGGCTGAACCCAGCTGTGGAGTGGACAAACGTGACGGCGGGCGTGGAGTTGCGCATCCCGAACGTCAGCTATCCGCCAGTCCGCGCGCGTGCGGTGTTCGTCGTGATTCACCTCGCGGGCAAGACGCTCCAGGCGTTCGACGCGAACACGAACCTGCTGGCGCATTTCCCGTGCAGCATCGCGGCGCGCGCGGAGAAGCGGCCCGTGGGCGAGTTGCACGTCGCGGTGGTCGCGCCGAATCCGAACTACACGTTTGACCCGGAGGTGTTCCCCGAGTCGGCGGAGGCAAAGCAGTTGGGACGGAAGCTGATCTTGCAACCGGGCCCGAACAACCCAGTGGGCGTGGCGTGGATGGGCCTCGACAGACCCGGCTATGGCATCCACGGCACGCCGTCGCCGGAGCAGGTGGGCCGCACGGAATCGCACGGCTGCTTCCGGCTGGCAAACTGGAACGCGGAGTTTCTGCTGAAGCTCGTGACCGTGGGGACGCCGGTGAGGGTCGTGGAGTGACAAGTGGCAGGTGACGAGTGACAAGGACAGCCACAGAACTCCGAGCGTAACCGATGAACCGAGGCCCCTTGTCACCCGTCACCCGTCACCTGTCACTCCTCTCGTGAGCGCGAAATACTCCTTCAACCTCACCTCCGAGGACCGCCGCCGCGCCGACCTGCCGCGCAAGATTCTCATCGCCCAGCACGACGGGGAAACGGTCGCGCACGTGACGCTGCGGCTGCTGGCGTTCCTCATCTTCTGGCGGCCCCGGCTCCAGCTCGAAACCAACCTGCACCAGGACGACATCCCGTTCGTGCCCGACCTCGCGCAGTTCGACTATCAGTCGCGCCTCGCGCTGTGGGTGGAATGCGGCGAGTGCACGACGGCCAAGTTGGACAAGCTCGCGGTGAAGTGCCACGACGCGGAGATCTGGGTGGTGCGACGCTCCCTGACCGAGGTCGAGCAACTCGCGCACGCGATGAGGAAGGCCGATCTGCGCGAAGACCGCTACAGCCTGCTGGCGCTGGACCCGGAGATGTTCAACGAGGTCTGCGGCCTGGTGCAGCAGCGCAACAGCGTGACACTCTACGCCTGCGAGTTCGACCCGCCGAAGTTTCAGTTCGACTTCAACGGGCTGTGGTTCGACGCGGAGTTCAGAGTGCTCCGCTTCTGAAGAGGGAACCTACACAGAATCATGGAGCACAGAATCATGATTCTGTGCTCCATGATCCTGTGTTTCCTCCCTACTTCTTCCCGAGCACTTCCTTGAGCTTGTCGGCGGCTTCCTTGCCGGCGGCGAGCTTCTGGCGGACGAGTTTGTAGGCCTCGGAGGCGCGCTTCTGTCCCTCGGTGATCTGCCACGGGCTCATCAGGCGCATGACCTTGTCGCGGGCCTCGACCGCGCGCTGGTGGCCGAACGCACCGACGAGGTTATACCACTTGTAGGCTTCCACGTAGTCCTGCGCGACACCGCGGCCGAGCTCGTGGCAGTTGCCGAGGCGGAACTGCGAGTCGAGGTGCGCCTGCTCGGCGGCGCGAGAATACCACTTCACCGCCTCCGCGTAATCCTGCGGCACGACTTGCCCGGCTTCGAAGAACTGGCCCAATCGCGCCTGCGAGTCGGCGATGCCAGCTTCGGCGCTGAGGCGATACCACTTCACCGCCTCCTGCTGGTCCTGCGCCACGCCCAGGCCGAGGTCGCAATACTGCGCGAGCCGCGCCTGCGCCTCGTGAATGCCCTGCTGGCCGGCCATGCGGAAATACTTCGCCGCTTCCGCGAAGTCCTGGAGCGTCCCGAGACCGCGGTCAATGCACCGGCCCAACCGACCTTGCGCCTCAGCGTGCCCGGCGTCAGCGGCCTTGCGATACCAAGCGACGGCGGCCTGGTGCGATTGCAGCACGCCGCGTCCGAACTCCGTGCAGAAGCCGAGGCGGAACTGCGCGTTCGGCTCGTTCTGGTCGGCGGCGAGCCGATACCAGCCGGTGGCCTCGGCGAAATCCTGCGCTACGCCCTCGCCGAACTCGTAGCAGTAGCCGGTGAAGAACTGCGCGCCAGCGTGCCCGTTGTCCGCCACTGCGCGGTAGAGCGAGTAAGCCTGGTTGACATCGCGCTCGACGCCGAGGCCCTGACGCAGCAACTGCGCGAGGAGGAACTTGGATTCGAGATGCCCCTGGTCGGCGGCGGCGTGGAAGCACTGCGCGGCCTTCGAGTAATCCTGCGCGATACCGTGCCCGTGCTGATAGCAGACACCGAGCTTGTGCTGCGCGCTGACGTTGCCCTGGTTCGCGGACTGGAGGAACCAGCGCGCCGCGGTCACTTGATCCTGCACGACGCCCTGCCCCTTTTGGTAGAGGCAGCCCAGCGCGTTTTGCGCCGAGGCGTTGTTGCGATCGGCAGCGCGTTGATACCAGCGGGCGGCAGCGGCGTAATCCTGCGGCACGCCTTCGCCCAGCTCATACTTCGTCGCGAGCGTGAACTGCGCGCCGACGTGGTCCTGCTCGGCGGCTTTGTGAAACCAGACGATGGACTCGGCGTAGTTCTGGGGCACGCCCTGGCCGCGCGTGCAAAGCTCGGCGAGCGAATACTGCGCCTCGGGATTGCCGTTCTCGGCGGCGAGCTGGATCAACATCCCCGCCGCGACGAAGTCCTGCGGCACGCCGTCGCCGATGAGATACTTCTGGCCGAGCGCGTATTGCTCGAAGGGGTTCGCCTGCTGCGCGACGCCCATGAGCGACTCGGTTTCCTCGAAGGCGGGCGCGACCACCTGCTCGGGCGCGGTGACGGGCTGCGGCGGAACGAACGTCGCCTCGGTGAACAACGGCGCGGGCATCGCCTGCGGTGGCGGGGCGAACTGCGGCTGGGTGATGAACCTCGTGCCCGGACTGCTCGGCGTCGCCGGAGTGTAAACCGGCTGCGGCATCGGAGCCGGCGGCGCGTAAGCCGGCGCGGGAGCGGGAGCAGGTATCGGCTCCGGAGCGGGCATGGCAAAGGCGGCGCGCGTCAGGGAAGCGGTCGCGACTGAAGTCGGGATGATCAACGGCGGCTCCGGCGCGACGGACTCCGGCGCGGGTTCGGGTTCCGGCGCGGGCGCGGGCGCTTCAGCGATGCCCTCGGCCTCGATGGGCTTGACATCTTCCACCGGCGCGGCTTCGACGACGGACTCCGGCTCCGGCTCCGGCGTGGGCGCGACTTGCGAGCGGGTGGAGATGACCGTCTCGGCATCGGGGTCGGCTTCGCCCTTGGTCAAATCTTGCAGCGCGGCCTTCGCCTCGGGGTCGCCTTGCCTGGCGGCGCGGCGATACCACGCGATGGCCTCGTCGCGGTTCTTCGGCACGCCTTCGCCGATCTCGTGGCAGTAGCCTAGATTAAAGTGCGCGGCGGCATTCCCTTGCAGCGCGGCCTGCCGATACCACTCGACGGCCTGCGTGTAATCCTGAGAGACACCCTCGCCGCGATGATAGTGCGCGCCCAACGCGAACTGCGCCTCCGGCAAACCCTGCTCGGCGGCGCGGCGAATCCACTTCACCGCCGTCTCGTAGTTCGGTTGCCCCATGATGCCGTTGACGTAGGCGATGCCGAGGTCGAACTGCGCGTTGGCGTCGCCCGCCTCTGCCTCACCGACCATCTTGGCCTGCGGGTCATCGGACGCAGGCGAAGTGCTCGCGGCGAACGTCGGCGCAGGCATCGGCGCTGGCTCGGGCTGCGGCAGGGAAATCGTAATCGGCGCGGCAGGCTCCGGCGCGAGCACGGGCGCGGGTTCAGGTTCGGGCGGCGGCCCGGACTCACGCATCATTGGCGGCGCGGTGGACAACACGGCTTCCACCTCCGGGTCTGGCTTGTGTGCTGACTGCGTGAAAGGACTCGGCCCGCCGCGCGCGGATTTGGGCATGGTCTTCTCCAGCTCGATGATCGCCTGGCGCGCGTCCTCGTCGCCGGAATCGGCCGCCTTGCGATACCAGATGAGCGCCTCGTCGGGATTCTTCTCCACGCCTTCGCCGATCTCGTAGCAGTAGGCGAGGTTGAACTGCGCGAGCGTGTGCCCCTGTTCAGCAGCCTTGCGATAAAGCCCGACCGCCTTCTGGTAATCAGCCGTCACGCCCTTGCCCTGCTGATACAATGCGCCGAGGAGAAACTGCGCATCCGCATGGCCGCGTCGCGTGGCCTTCTCGAGATAATCAGCGGCGAGCGAGTAGTCCAGCGGCACGCCTTCGCCGCGCGTGTAGAGGTGGCCGAGCTGGTATTGGGCGTGGGCGTCGCCTTGTTGAGCCTTGAGTTGGAGGGTCTTGATGTTGGCGCTCGCCATGGGCGGATTGTTTGATTTTCGAGCCGGTGAAAGCAACAAGAAATAGGCTCAACAGGCCAAGTTCCAAGCCTCAAATGCAGCCGTGCGCTCGAATGAGAGTGTCCGACTTTCTTGGAGGGACAGCCTTGCTATAGCGCGGAGACGCAGAGGACGCGGAGGAACGCAGAGACGGGAGCAAACCATTGGCGCTGAACTCTGGCTCGGCCTCCGCCCCCGTCTTCTCCGCGCAACTCTGCGTCCTCTGCGTCCTCTGCGTTTAAGGCTGCACTCCCGTTTCCACTTCATCGTTCGGCAGAGTTGAGCCACGCCTTCTTCCCCGGAGGCTTGGGATTTCGAGCTTGGAGCTTGTTCCACCCCCTCGTTATCCTTGCCGCGATGAAAGCCTTGGCTGCCGCGCCCTTCCGCGCTCCGCACTCCGCCTTCCGCGTTCCCATCGTCCCGACCGTGGACCAGATCATGGCCGAGGAACGCGCTGCGAGCTTCACCAAGCGCAGCATCAAGACCAGCGCCAAGCTGGCCGGGCTCAAACTCGCCATGAGCATGATGGACCTCACCACGCTGGAGGGCAAAGACACCCCGGGCAAGGTTGCCTACCTTTGCCGCAAGGCCCTAGCACCCGCCGAGCCGCGTTTCGATGTGCCGCCCTGCGCTGCCGTCTGCGTGTATCCGAACATGGTCCGCCACGCGCGCAAGCTCCTCGGCGCGGACTCGCCCGTCCACATCGCCGCCGTCGCCACTGGCTTCCCCAGCGGCCAGTATCCGCTGCCCACGAAGCTCGCCGAAGTCCGCCGCGCCGTCGCGGACGGGGCCGACGAGATTGACATGGTCATAGACCGCTGCGCCTTCCTCACCGGCGACCACGCGAAGGTCCACGACGAAATCGCCGCGACCAAGCAAGCCTGCGGCCCCGCGCACCTCAAAGTCATCTTCGAGACCGGCGAACTCGTCACCTACGACAACGTCCGCCTCGCCAGCCAGATTGCGATGGAGGCCGGCGCGGACTTCATCAAGACAAGCACCGGCAAGGTCACGCCCGCCGCCACCATGCCCGTGACCCTCGTCATGCTCGAAGCCATCCGAGACCACTTCTTCGCCACCGGAGTTCGCATCGGCATGAAGCCCGCCGGCGGCATCCGCACCAGCAAGCAAGCCCTCGCCTACCTCGTCATGGTGAAGGAAACCCTCGGGGACGACTGGCTCACGCCCGACCTCTTCCGCTTCGGTGCCAGCACCCTCGTCAACGACGTGCTCATGCAGATCGCCAAGCTCGTGGACGGCCGCTACCAAGGGCCGGATTACTTCTCCCTGCCGTGAAGTGTTCGGTCACTGGCTACCGTTGAACCTTAGCCGTCGAGCGTGGAAAACAGCAGTTCCTGTGGTGGATAGGGCGCGTCTGTCCTCAGCACGTCGGTTGGGGCAAGGAGCGCTTCGGAGCGCGCGGTGAGGACCCCGCGCCCTACCAAACCCCGGCGTAGGTGACAAGGTGACGAGTCTCCAACAAACGCGGAACGCGGAAGCAAGTGAGGGACTCCTCTCGTCGTCTCCTACGCCAGCCCTGCCTCTGGGTCACCACTTCCGCCACACTGCCAGCAGCGAGTAGAACGCGACCGCCAACGCATACGCGAGCATCCCCATGCCGACCGCCAGCGGCACGGACGGCCATTCGCTCGTCATCACCACCGCCCCGCCCACGAGGCCGAAGAGCAACGTCTCGCCCAGCACGCTGATGAAGTAAGCACGGCGGCTTGAACGGTTCATCGCGTCGCCCACCATGAGCGAGTAATCAACCTCGCCCAACGCGCGCATGAACCATGCGGATTTGAAGTTCCGCGCCGCCACGAGAAGGCTGGTCGTCACCACGATCAATCCCGCCAGAGTCCAGTGCGCCACGGCCACGCACAGCAAGATGTTGAAGGCAGCTCCCCACTTCCAGCCGAGCCGTTTCGCGAGCGGGTTCGCCTCAAGTTCAAGGTTCGGCGTCGCGAACCAAGTGCTGAGAAAATCCATCCCGCGGGCGAAGACCAGCAGGCCGAGCGTGATGAGGTAATCACGGCTGGCGAAGGCGACGAAGTCTTCCATGAAAGTATGATCCGTGATCCGTGATGCGTGACTAAGTCCGGGAATATTCGTTGCAAATCAAGCATTACGCATCACTTCTTCCCGTAAATCTGCTCCGGCGTTTCCAGCCTCGGCTCCGTCTCCTGCCACTGCGCGCCGTCGCCCTCGATGCTGCGGAAGAAGCAGCTCTTAAATCCCTCGTGGCACGCCGCGCCGGTCTGCTCCACTTGGATGAGCAGCGTGTCGCCGTCGCAGTCGAACGCGATGTCCTTCACCACCTGCACGTGCCCGCTGGACTCGCCCTTCATCCAGAACTTCTGCCGCGACCGGCTCCAGAAGTGCGTCTTGCCGGTGGCGATGGTGGTTTCGAGGGAGGCGTGGTTCATCCACGCCATCATCAGCACGCGGCCGGTGGATTGCTCCTGGATGATGGCCGGGATGAGGCCGTCGGCGGTGAACTTGAGTTGGTCGTAGAAGCTCATTGGAGAGAGTTGAGAGTTTAAGGTTGAGAGTTGAGAACGGGGGAAGGCGATGACGAGTTGTAAGCCGCTTCGAGTCGGACGAAGAAGACGGCGGCGAATACGCAAAAGACATTCAGGGTGATGACTTCCTGCATAATCTTAAGCTGCGTCGCGGAGTAAGTGCCGTGGCCCCAGCGGTTCGCCGGCGCCGTCCGGCAATACTCGAAAAACGCGATGCCCCAGCTCGCCAGCACGACGAGCCAGAGCGGGGAGTTCTTGAACTTGAGGTGCCCATACCACGCGAAGGTCATGAAGACGTTCGAGGCGAGGAGCAGCAGGATGGGGGCGAACCGGGATTGGGCAAAGTCGGACATGGGCGACTTATGGTTCAGGTCGGGCGCACGGGAATTCCCTTCCCGGTCAGGTGGCGCTTCACGTCACCAACGGTGTAGGTGCCGAAATGAAAGATGCTCGCCGCTAGGACGGCATCCGCCCGGCCCTCCAGCAAAACATCCGCCATGTGCTCCAGACTGCCCGCGCCGCCACTGGCCACCACCGGCACGCCGACCGACTCGCTCACGCGGCGGGTGATGACGAGATCGAAGCCCGCCTTGGTGCCATCCGCGTCAATGGAGTTGAGAACGATTTCCCCTGCGCCAAGGGCAACCGCGCGCTTCGCCCATTCAACTGCTTCGAGACCGGTCGCCTGCCGTCCGCCCTTTGCGAACACTTCCCAGCGGTCGGGCGCGACCTGCTTGCAATCAATCGAGACGACGATGCACTGACTGCCGAACTTCTCCGCGCCTTGCCGAATCAGATCCGGCGTCGCGAGCGCGGAGGAATTGATGCTCACCTTGTCCGCACCCGCGCGGAGCATCGTCTGCATATCCTCCAACACGCGGATGCCGCCGCCGACGGTGAGCGGCATGAAGCACTGGTCCGCCGCGCGTTCGATGACGCCCACCATGCTCGCACGCCCGTGCGCGCTGGCTGTGATGTCGAAGAAGACCATCTCATCCGCACCCTGCTCGTTGTAGCGCACGGCCAGCTCGACCGGGTCTCCGACGTTGCGCAGGCCGCCCGCTTCCGCACGCCCGAACTGCACGCCGCGCGTCACCTGGCCGTCATGAACGTCCAGACAAGGAATCACTCGTTTTGCCAGCATGGTCGTAAGCGGCGGAGCAACAGGCTGAAAAAGTCACCCGATGACCCAGGTCGAATCATCGGACATCAAGCAGCAATCCTGAACCGGCCGGCGGCCTCAGTCGGCTCACACCGTTCCGTTCAGCTCGCGGCTTCTATAGTTTCCCAGCCTCACGCTGGCAAGCGGTCTCCGCCGCTTCCTCCCCTGCGCCGCCCCTTGACACTCCCCTGCCCTATCCTCATTTTCGGCGCGCCTGACGGACGCGAGACGCGTTGTCGGGGCTAATTTTTTTATGAGCCACAACTTGTTCAACACCCTCCAAACCTTCGACCTCGGCAACGGCAAGACCGGCAAGTTCTACTCCCTCCCCGCGCTGGAAGCCGCCGGGGTCGGCCCCATCTCGCGCTTGCCCGTGAGCGTTCGCATCGTGCTGGAATCCGTCCTGCGCAACTACGACGACAAGAAAGTAAGCAAGGCGAACGTGAAGGAAATCGCGAACTGGAAGCCGAACGAGACGCGCACGGCGGAGATTCCATTCGTAGTCGCGCGCATCGTGTTGCAGGACTTCACCGGTGTCCCGCTGCTCGTGGACCTTGCCGCGATGCGCAGCGCCGTGGCGAAGCTCGGCAAGAACCCGAAGATCATCGAGCCGCTTGTGCCGGTGGATCTCGTCGTGGATCACTCGGTGCAGGTGGACGCAGCGGGCTCGGCGGATTCGTTCGCGAAGAACCTGGAGATTGAGTTTCAGCGCAACCGCGAGCGCTACCAGTTTCTCAAGTGGGGCATGCAGGCGTTCGACACCTTCAAGGTCGTCCCGCCCGGCATCGGCATCGTGCATCAGGTGAACCTCGAATACCTCGCCAAGGGCGTGCTATCGGCCGGTGGCGTTTATTATCCCGACACGCTCGTCGGCACGGACTCGCACACCACGATGATC
>SXGT01580014.1_pt1 | contig 20920 bp, 19 predicted proteins | sample 3176221 | NCBI WGS metagenome assembly SXGT01 (sample SAMN11356862, study PRJNA531348) | freshwater metagenome | isolation source: freshwater sample F1-120 | place: China: Fuxian Lake, Yuxi | collected 2017-12-25
GGATCCTGGAGCCTCCGGGCGATGGACACGGCACCGCGCACCGTGAGATCCAGATCCGGGAACTCTTCCCTCGCGACGTCGCTCGCGGAATACACGGACGCGCCCGACTCGCTGACGGGCACCACCATCACGGAGGTGAGCTTCTTGTCGCGGAGCACCTCGCGCACGAAATCCTCGGTCTCCCGGCCGTGGGTGCCGTTGCCGACCGCGACGGCGAAGGGGGCGTACCTGTCGAGCAGCCGTCCGACGATCTCCTTGGCCTGGGCGGTGGCCCGATCGCCCATGACCAGGTTGATCAGCGTGTGCTCGACCAGCTTGCCAGTGTCGTCCACGACGACGCATTTACACCCGGTACGCTGCCCGGGATCGATGCCAAGCACCACGCGGCGGCCCAGCGGCGCGGCGAGCATCAGCTTTCGCATGTTCTCGGCGAAGACCTCCACGGCATCGCGATCGGCGAGCATCTTCTGGTCGATCCGCGCGTCGCTCTCTATGCTCGGACAAAGGAGACGCGACACCGAGTCGTCCACCGCGGCGCGCAGCTCACTGGCGAACGGGGAGCTCGCCTTCACGCCGACCATGCCCTGGACGCGGGCGCTCGTGCGCTCCTTGTCGATCTCGATGTCCACGCGGAGCACACCCTCGGCCTCGCCGCGACGGATCGCGAGATAGCGGTGCGAGGGTATGGTCGCGAGCTTCTCACGAAAATCGTAGTACATCTCGAACTTGGTCGGCTCGCTTGTCTTCTCCTTGACGGGCGAGCACCCGAGCATGCCCTCCTTCTGGAAGACCTCGCGCACCATGGCGCGAACCTCCGGCTTCTCGGCGACGATCTCCGCGACGATGTCCCGGGCGCCGGCCAGGGCCGCCTTCGCGTCCGCGACGCCCCTCTCGGCGCTTACGAACACCAGCGCCTCCGCCACCGGATCGCCGCTCGGGGGCTGCTGCAAGAGCCGCAACGAGAGAGGCTCCAGGCCCTTCTCTCGGGCGATGATCGCGCGGGTGCGGCGCTTTGGCTTGTAGGGCAAATAAAGGTCCTCGAGCTCGGCCTTGACCCAGCAGCCCTCGATCTTCTTGCGGAGCTCGTCCGTCAGCTTTCCCTGCCGCTCGATCTCCGCGAGGATGCTGACGCGCCTCTCGTGGAGTTCCGTGTAATATACACGTTTATCGTCGACGCTCCGGATCTGCACCTCGTCGAGTTCGCCCGTCTGCTCCTTGCGGTAGCGGGCAATGAACGGGACCGTAGCCCCCTCCGAGAGGAGCTTCGCAGTCGCGCGTACGGAGGGGAGCGGCAGGCCGAGATCCGCCGCGATTCGGGGGGCGGGATCGTAGGCGAGGACGGGGGAGTCGGATGTCATGAGGAACGACTTTCTAGCGCAAGCTGCCGTACGCGTGAACAGGCGAGAGCGCCCGAAGCGGCGGCCGCCGCACGCGGCGGCCGGGGTCGCCGAGGCGGCGAGATCAGGGCTTTAGCACCCAGCTCAGACCCGCGATGCTGAGCCCGATGAGGGTGACGGCCAGGAGCACGACGGCCACCTCCGTCGCGCCGAAGACCTTGCGGGCCCTGCGCGGCAGGAGAGGCTGCGACGGCACTGCGGACGGGCGCGGCAGCGGTGCGTCGTCGCCGCGCGAGGAGCGGGGAGCGCTTTCCGGAGAGGGCGCAGCGACCGGCGGAGGCTCGGCGGGAGGGGGAGATCCGGGCTGTGGCGGCGCTTCCTCTTCTGCGACCAGCTCGTCCGCGACGCCATCGAGGCGGGCCAGCGCCGTGGCCATGGGCTCCTCGTAGGCCAGTACCGTACGGCCGATCTGGATCATGCGACCGCTGGCGAGCGGCACCTCGTGATGAGGCGGGAGGCGACCACCACCGAGGTAGCTGCCATTCTTGGAGCCCAGATCCACGACGCTGACGGCCGCGCCTCGCCGGACAAATACGACGTGCTCACGCGAGCAGTCGGCGTCTTCGACGGACAGATCGCATGACTCGCCTCGACCCACGACGTAGCCACGCTCTTCTTCCACGAGGCGAAGGACGGCACCCGCGTCGATCCCCTGGCGTACGACGAGCCGCGGCAAGGTCTCGCCGCCGCTTGCCTCCAGCATCTCGGCGACCAGCGCGAGCGCGATGTCCCGGGTCGCGAGCGCGATGTCCCGGGTCGGAGCGGCGGCGCCGATGCGCACCTCGAGCCAGAGCCGCCCGACGCGTATCCGATCGCCGGTGCGCAGCAACCTTGGCATCTGCGGGGTGAGGCGAAGCCCCCCGACCCACGTGCCGTTCGTGCTTCCCTCGTCGACGAGAGCGTACTCGGGGCCGCTGGTTCGGACGCTCGCGTGACGCTGGCTGACGCTCGAATCGGGGAGCACCAGGTCGGAAGCCGCGCTTCGACCGATGACCACGCGGGTGCCGTCGACGGTGACGGCCCGCTCGGGCTCCGCCTTGCGACCGGGAGAGAGGCGGGGGGGCGACGCGTCGCTCTCGGAGCTTCGGAGGACGACCAGCGTGATGGGCATGCGAAGGCCAGCTCGATCAGCCCGGGCTCTCGGCGAGCGGCTGGTAATCGGCGGAGCGGCGCTCGATCCACTCAATCACAGGCGCGGCCATGTCCCGCCCTACGTGGCGCGAGAGCTCCTGGATCCCCGTCGGGGATGTGACGTTCACCTCGGTCAGGCGCCCGCCGATCATGTCGAGCCCGACGAAGACGAGGCCGTCCTCGCGCAGGCGCGACGCGATGCTGGCGACGACGGTCCGCTCGGCCTCCGTGACCTCGCACGCCTCCACGCGACCGCCGACGTGGATGTTCGAGCGTAGATCGTCGGGGCGTGGAACGCGGTTGATGGCGCCGAGCACCTCGCCGTCGAGCAGGAGGACGCGCTTGTCGCCCTCCACCACGGCCGGCAGGTACTCCTGCACCATGACGAGCCGCCGGCCCTCGTCCGTCAGGAGCTCGATGATGGCTCGGGTGTTCTTGTCTCCGGTCTGGATCAGCATGACGCCGGAGCCCCCCGCGCCGAAGAGCGGCTTGATGACGCCCTTGCCGCCCATCTCCTCCACGAAGTCGAGGATGAGGCCCTCCTGCGCCGAGACCAGCGTACGCGGCATGTGGCGCGCGAAGTGGAGCGTGTAGAGCTTTTCGTTGGCGTCGCGAAGACCACGGGGATCGTTCAGCAGCACGGTGCGACCTCGGGCGCGCTCGAGCAGGAGCGTGGCGTAGAGGTAGGCGTCATCGAAGGGCGGATCCTTGCGGATAAGGACCGCGTCGACGTCCGCGAGCCGCACCTTCGCCCTCTCACCGAACCGGAAGAACGGAGGGGTCGCCTCGACGTGGAGCTCGCGAACGGTGGCGTGGACGTCGCCGTCCTTCACATAGAGATCTCGGAGCTCGCAGTGCAAGGCCTTGTGCCCCCGGTGCTGCGCGGCGCGCTGAAAGGCAAAGGTCGTGTCCTTGTCGACCGAGACACGGACCATCGAGTCCATCAGGTACACGAAGCGCATGCGACTCTCTTCCTCTCCGGGTCGGCCTTGCCACGCCCCATACGGGGCTGCACGAAGAGCAGCCTAGCATTCACTCCGAACCTTGTGAGTGCGCTCGCTACAGACCCTGGGCCTGCGCTCCCAGGACAGGAGGCGCCCCTCCCGAGCCGGCGGGGAGCTCAGTCCTCGTCCGTGAAGGCCACGAGCTGGGCGCTCGCCTCAGGCTCCAGATCCGACGCGACCGTGTAGCCGACACCCGCGCGCTGCATGACGGCGACCGAGTGCCCCTCGGAGCGACCGACCTGGACTTCTGACGTCCCCACGGTGCGGGGGGAGAGGCCATCGCCTGTGATCTGTATCTTCTGTGGATCGTAGATGAAGACGCTCACGCGCTGGCTCTTCGAACCCTCACCGACCTGATACTGGAGCATGGCCGCTCGCTCGCGGTGAAGGTTGAACACCCGACCGCCGACGAAGCGGGCGGAGGGGCTCCTGAACGTCGGGGGACGCACCGGAACGCCAACATAGCGCTCCAGCGCCCGCACGTCCTTCACGCTGGTGCTGTCGGGGGGCAGAGGCCTCGAGTGCTCTGCGAGAAGATCGGCGAGGGCCTCGTTTCCAGCAAAGCCTGCGTGCACAGGCCCGGCGCTCGCGCGAGGGCCAGGACCCTGGGACAGGGTCCCCCACGCGAAGACCAGCGCCGCGGCCCCAGCGACGGGCATCAGCGTCCTCCAGTGGAGGAGGCCACGCTTGCCGCGCTCCCGCTCGAGTGGGCGAGAGGACTCGGGTGCAAGCGTCGCGACGGCGGCCGCGGCCGTCTCGCTCTCGACCCTCATCGCCTCGGCGACCATGGCCGCGCGCATACGCTCCTGGAACCCCTGGCTCGACCCCCTCACGGCCCCCCGCACCACGCGCTTGAGCGACGCGCGCATCGCCTGCTCCAACGCCACTCGCTCGCGGCACGGCTCGCAGGCCGCGATGTGCTCCTCCACGTCGAGCATCTTGACCGCATCCAACTCACCGTCGAGCAAGGTGCCGATCAGACGCGCGTGCTCCCTACACGAGACACTCATACGCTTCCTCCGGAAGACCAAGCAGAATACGACCCGACGCTCACGCCGCACCTCGCCGACGGCGGAAGGCCGCGAGATCCGTCGGCTCCGTCGTCACACGCTCCTCGCCCTTCACGATGCCCAGCGCCACGGCCTGATTGTAAAGGGAGCGCTGGAGGAGCTTCCGCCCACGATGCAAGCGGCTCATCACCGTTCCGATGGGGCAGCCCATGACCTTGGCGATCTCCTCGTACGAGAGCTCCTCCACGTCGCAGAGCAGGACGGCCAGACGGAACTCGGTGGGCAGCGCGTCAAGCGCCCGCTGGACCTCGCCCTCGACGAGGGGGGCCAGCACCACCTGCTCCGGATCACGGAGCTGCCGCATCGTCGAGGCGCTCACCCAGCCGTCCGCGAGCGGGTCGGCGTCCGGCCCCTCGAACACGGAGCGCTCGAGCCCCCCTCGGCGGTACTTGTTGATGAAGGTGTTCGTGAGGATGCGAAACAGCCACGCCTTGAGGTTGGTCCCCGGTTGGTACTGATCCTGGGCCCGGATCGCCTTGACCAGGGTGTCCTGGACCAGATCCTCGGCCTCGGTCGGATTTCGTGTGAGGCGGCAGGCCACGCCATGGAGGGCGTCGATGTGGGAGGCGGCTTCGTCGGCAAACGCGTTCTTGGTGTTCATGGTTCTTCCGGCAGGCGAACCGAAGCCGCACGCGCTGCACTCCGCCCTGCGAGCGTAGCAACCCGAAGCCACCTCCGCCTATTCCTCAGCATGGTGTGCGCTGAGGGTACTAAACACTGAACGCTTGGCTAGTTTTCTCCTTTTTTCAACCTGGCCTCGAGCTCATCAACCCGGCTGGCAAGGCGCCGCACTTCTTGCTGGAGCTCGTGCCAGGGAAGGAGGCTGGGCAGCACCGTCTTGATGCGCTCATCCATCTTGTGCTGGAGATCCTCGAAGGTGACCTTGGCCTGATCGACGAAGCTCGCCTTTGGCGCCGACGGGGGGGGAGGAGCAGGCGTCGGAGGGGCGGGGGGCGGCGAAGAGTCGACCTTGTCGACCTCTGCCTTGGCTCCAGGGATGAGGCGGCCGATGGGCCCCTCGCGAAGATCCGAGAGGACCTTCTCGGTGCGCTGGTGGATCAGCTCCTTTAGTGTTTGCAGGGGGACCGTGCGGCTGTGCGCCTTCTTCTCCTCGTAGATGATCTGCGCGAGCGTGACCTCGGTGAGATCGTCCTTGGTGTTGTTGTCGATGATCTGCACCTCTTCGCCGCCCCGCACCATCTCCGCGATCTGGAGGAGCGTGACGTAGCGGCTGTCCTTGGTGTCATAGAGCTTGCGGTTGGAGTAACGCTTGATGACCCTGCGAGGCCGCTCGGCCATGTCCGGGCCGAGGTTCGTGTCTGCCTTCGTATCCATCCACTCCTCCAACCGTTCGGTCTTCCGCCCAGCGTACACTAACGCGGAGAGTCAATGTGGCTTTGACGAAAGACCGGCCGCTTCTCGAGCTCCAGGGGGTGGACGCAGGCTACGCCCGGAGCGAGCCGACGCTGCGAGGGGTCTCGCTCACCGTTGGTCCTGGCGAGCTGTGGACGGTCTGCGGACCCAACGGCTCGGGCAAGAGCACCCTGGTGCGTCTCCTGTCGGGGGCTCTGGCAGCCAGGCGCGGGGAGATCCTGTTGCGCGGGCGCCCGATGGCCGGACTCTCCCGGCGTGAGGTGGCGCGCGCGGTCGCCGTGGTCCACCAGCAGAGCGAGGTCGCCTTCGGCTTCACGGTGGGCGAGGTGGTGCGCATGGGACGCGCGCCACACCAGGATGGTTTCTTCGTCGGGAGCGCGGAGGACGAGCGGATCGTGGCGCGCGAGATCGAGCGCTGCGCCCTGGGCGGCCTCGAGGATAAGCCCGTCGCGTCGCTCTCCGGAGGCGAGAAGAAGCGGGTCGCGCTCGCTCGCGCTCTCGCCCAGAGCCCCGCGATCCTCCTGCTCGACGAGCCCGCGGCCTTTCTCGATGTCCACCACGAGGCCAGGTTCTTCTCGCTCGTCTCCGGCCTGGTGCGGGACGAGAAGCTCGCCTGCCTGGCCGTGCTCCATGATTTTGGCGCCGCGCGCGATCTCGCGACGCACGCGCTTCTGCTCTCGAACGGCGAGGTGAGGGCGCAGGGCCGGCCGGAGGATGTCCTCACCCGGGAGCGGCTCGAAGCCCTCTTCGACGTGACGCTGATCGAGGCGCCGCGCCTCGTCGTGAAGCCGTGAACGCTCAGGCGTACTTGCCGAGGAACGGCCAGAGCGCGAGGAGCCGCTCCCTGGGCCATGCTGCCTTGGGCGTGAGGATCGATCCGCGCAGAGCTTCGTGGGCGGCGGTACTCGTCCCGAGTGGCACGGCCGCCACAGCCCGGGTCAGCACCCGCTGCGCCAGCCTGGCGTTCGCGTGGAGCTGGGCGACCACCCCCTCGACGTGGACCTCCTCGTCGCTCCAGGAGTCGTAGTCGGTCACCATGGCCATGGTCGCGTAGCCGATCTCGGCCTCGCGCGAGAGCTTGGCCTCGGCCAGGTTGGTCATCCCGACGATGTCACAGCCCAGGGCGCGGTGCATCTCGGACTCGGCGCGGGTGGAGAAGGCCGGGCCTTCCATGTTCACGTACGTCCCGCCCAGCTTGCAGCTGGCGCCCTCTCCCACCGCGGCGTCATGCATGATCCCCGCGAGGACCGGGCACACCGGAGATCCGAAGCTCACGTGGGCGACGATGCCCTTGCCGAAGAAGGTGTGCTCATCGCGCGACTTGGTGCGGTCCAGCATCTGGAGGGGGAAGACGAAGTGACCCGGCGGCAGCTCCGCCCGGAGCGAGCCGACGGCGCTCGAGCTGAGCAGCCACCGCACGCCCAGCTGACGCATCGCGTGAATGTTGGCACGATAGGGGATTTCCGATGGCAAGAGGCCATGAGCCCGACCATGGCGAGCGAGGAAGGCCACCTTCCGCTCGCCGAGCACCCCGATGCGGACGGCGTCCGACGGCGGGCCGAAAGGCGTCTCGAGGCTGCGCTCCTCCAGCAGGGTCAGACCCTCCATGCCATAGAGCCCCGTCCCTCCGAGCACCCCGATCTGCACGTCGTCCATGCTCTTTCCTATCGACGATGCGCCGGGACTTGTCGAATCTTTCGAGGGGGCCTCCGTCAAACATCGTCCCCCTGCCTCCCCGCCGAAACCGGCGTCCCGGCCTCGCGTAAAGCGTAGGCTCCAGCCTCACCCACCTCGCACTAGAAAGGCCTCGCCATGCTCCAGAAGATCGCAAAACCCCTGGTTCTATTTACGGCCCTCGCGCTCCCGCTCACGGCCCTGGGCAACCTGAACAGTCCGGAGGGTGCCGCGGTGGCCTTCGACGCCTCCGGTCCAGGCGGGCTCAAGATCGAGGGAAAGACGAGCGAACTCCGCCTGGCGGACGACGGGACCACCGTCACGATCACAGTCCCGCTGAGCAACCTCGATACGGGCATCGGCCTCCGCAACAAGCACATGCGGGAGAAGTACTTGGAGGTCGGCAAGTTCCCCAACGCCGTGCTCGCTGTTCCCAAAGCGCAGCTCAAGTTCCCCGAGGGTGAGACCAGCGGGGGTTCTGCCCAGGGCACCATGAGCATCCACGGCAAGAGCCGCCCCGTGACCTTCAGCTACAAGGCCCGCAAGGTGGGCGAGAAGCTCGCGATCAATGGCTCGGTCCCACTCAACATCAACGACTTCGGGATCGAGGTGCCCTCCTACCTCGGCGTCACCGTCAAACCCGACATCACGGTCCGCGCCGCCTTCACGGCATCCCCCTGACAACCAGCGCAGAGGTCGGCCAGAGCAGAAGGCCCGCAGCTCGACGAGAGCCGCGGGCCTCGGCCGTTTTAAGGAGGCAAGCTCACTGGGGGAGCGAGGCTTGCTGCTGCGCCAGGAGCTGTTTGATGGCCTGAGCGCGTTCGATGGCAAACTGCTTTACCTCGCGGTTGGACGAGGTCGCCAGCTTGTTGAGGAGGGCCGTGATCTTGGGGATGTCCCTCGACTGGAAGAGCGCCTCGAAGTAGTTGTGGGCGAGCCTCACGTCCTGCGTCATCGCCGCCTCGTGGGGGGCGAGGAGCTTGACGACCTCGTCCAGCCTGCCCGCCTGGCCGTAGAGCGCCGAGAGGCAGAGCAGAGCGATCGGGTCGTTGGGCGCGCGGGCCACACCCTTCTTGGCAAAGGCGATGGCCTTGTCTCGGGTGGAGTCCTCGCCTGCGTAGAAGCCCTGGAGCGCCACATAAGGCGCGGCGGACTTGGCGTTCACCGGGGTGGCGGCGAGCCGCTCGACAGCGGCCACCGCATTCTCCTCGCTCTCGTTCTCCTTGACGCAGTTGAAGAGGTAGGCCCATGCGTCGACCGCGAGCGGCTGGATCTGGACGCTGCGCTCCGCGGACTCCCGCTCCGCAGCATAGTTCTTCTTGGCCTTGTAGAGCTTGGCGAGGTGGAGCGCCGGGTAGGGGTTGTCCTTCATGAGGTTCTGCGCACCCTTGAGAGTGCGCTCGGCCTTGTCGAACTTCTCCTGGGCGAGCTGCGCCACGCCGAGGCCCAACCAGTCGTCACCGTTGTCCATGCTCTTGGCCACGATCTTGGCGAGGACCCCCTCGGCCTTGGCGTGGAAGCCGTGCTTCATGAGCTCCTGCGAGTAGATGCGGCCCCGCATGAGATCCTCGGAGTCCTCGGTCCAGTGCTTTTCGAGGCCGGCGAGGAGGTCGTCGCGACCGATGGCGATGGGTCGCCCCTGATCGTCCTGGACCTGGACCGCGGGACCGTTGAACCCGAGCAGCTTCCAGACCTCGTCCATCGTGAGGGCGACGGGGCCGTCTATCACCTGCTTGGTGAGTGGCTGTCCGTTGGGCGAGAGCGGGATGAGGACCATCGCGTTTGCGGGGACGCCGTTGGGGAAGGCGGAGATGGGTGCGAGGATCGCAGCTCCGCCGGTGAGGGTGATGCCGCCTTCGGGGTTCTGCTCGGGGTTTTGCTGGCTCATGGAAGTTGGGCGACGCTAGCGCGAGCCAGCGCCGACGGGAAGGGAAACACGAAAAACCCTCCTCCCTCGACGGGAGAAGGGCCTTGCGAAGCTTGCGGCGGGACAGCGGAGGTCAGGGCGAAGGTGGCGGCGGAGGTGGCGGCCCCGAGTCCGGGGTGGGTTGGGGGCAGGTCGAGGTGGCGCGGAAGCACTTGCCCGTGGCCGTGTCGCAGCAGTTGGAGCCACTGGTCACCGCCGGGCAGGTCCTCTGGCAGTCGGTGTCCGTGTTGCACGAGGGGGTGCAGGTGGGGGGCGGCGCCGAGTCCCTCGTCCCGGAGTCAGGGGTCGTCGAGGGCGGGGCGGCCTCGGGAGCAGCGTCCTTTGCCGATGTGCCGTCTGCCTCGGGCACCTCCTCGGATGAGGCGCAGGCACCAAGGAAAACAACGGTTGTCAGGGAGAGGGCGTGAAGGGTGATGCTGGCGATCCGCACGATAGTTGGCGCACTCTACGCCGGGGCCAGGTGGTAGACAACCCATTCCCAGAAATTGCCGGAAATTTAGGAGAAGATGACGAGCGATCCGCCTCCGCCCGCCCCCGTCCCGCCTCTGGCCACCGCCCCTGTCCGGACGCGTGGGGGTAGCGCGTCGCGCCGCGGCTGGCTCGCGTGCGTCGCGCTCCTCGTGATCGGCGTGGTGACCTACCTGCCCGCCCTCCGCAACTCGTACATGCTCGACGATTACCTGCACCACTCGATGATCGAGGGGACCTACCCGGCTCGTCGCAGCCCCTTCGATCTCTACAACTTCGTCAGCGACGCGGACCGCGCGCTCCTCTTCGACCGCGGGATCTTCCCGTGGTGGTCGCACCCCAGGATCACGATCCGGTTCTTCCGCCCTCTGTCGAGCGCGCTCCTGTGGGCCGATCACACGGCGCTGGGGCGCAGGCCGCTGCTGCTCCACCTGCACTCGTTCGCCTGGTTGATCGCGGCGGTGCTGGCCGCCAGGGCGCTCTTCCGGTCCGCCTTCTCCGCGAGGGTCACGGCGCTCGCCACCGCGATCTTCGCGCTGGCGCCTTGCCACGCGCTGCCGATAGCGTGGCTCGCGAACCGTGAGGCCCTGGTGTCGCTCACCTTCGGCACGCTCGCACTCACGGCCTACGTGCGGTGGCGCCGGGACCGGCGGGGGCGGGACGCGGTCGCCGCAGCGGGGCTCTTCGTGGTCGCGATGCTCGGCGGGGAGTACGGGCTCCTGTTCGCCGGCTACGTCGCCGCGTTCGAGTGGGGGGTGCGAGGAGAGCAGCTCGCTCGCAGGGGGTTGGGCTCGTTGCCCTTCGTGGCGCCGGCCTCGATCTACCTCGGTGTCCGCGGCGCCCTCGGGTACGGGGCGTTCGGGTCGGGTTATTACGCCGATCCTTTCCGCAATCCCGGGGCCTTCTTCCTGGCTGCGCCTCGCCGGATCTTCACCTTGCTGATCGAGGGCTGGTTCACGCTGGACGGCGAGACCTTGACCCCCACCACGCCGTTCTGGCTCCTCGCGCTCCTCGCGCTCTCGGCGGCGGCGCTCCTGATCGTCCCCCTCCGCCGGGCGATCACGCGGCTCGAGCCGCAGCCGCGGGGGCACGCGACCTGGCTCCTCCTCGGGTCGGTGCTGGCGCTCGTGCCGGTGCTCCCCGTGGTGCCCTCGCCTCGCCTGCTCGGCGCCAGCATCCTGGGCGTCGCCGCGGCGGTCGGCGTGCTCCTCGATCACGCCTGGTTCTCGCCGCGGATCCAGGAGCGCTCGAGGGCCTCGGAGCTCACTGGGTTCGCCGCCCTGATCCTTGGCTTTGCGCACATCATCCACGGCCCAGTGACGGCTTGGCTGACCGGGCGCCATTACCGGCACGGCGCCGGCGTGTTCGCCAGGAACGCGGCCGCCCTGAGCGCCAGGCTCCCGGAGGGGGAGGGCTCCGAGGTCTTCGTCGTGCGCGGCGTCAGCGACATGCTCTTCATGCCCTTCGCGCTCGACGCCCGCGGCCGTCCCCCGGCGCGCTGGCTCACCCTCACACACACGGGGCACCTGCTCGTGCTACGGCAGGACACCCACACCCTCGAGCTCGTGGTCCCCAGGGACAAGAGCCTGTTTCCCTGGGGAGGCCTGGATCTCTTCAGAGGAGACGGCGCGTCGCTCCGGGTGGGTGACCGGATCGATCGCTCCGGGGTGAGCATCACCATCCTCGACGTGGGCCCGGCAGGGCCTTGCTCGGCGCGCGTCTCCTTCGACCAGGATCCGACCTCGGCGAGGCGAGTCTGGGTCGTCGAGGACTACTCTGGATTCCATGCGGTGGAGCTGCCAGAGCCGGGCTTCGGCGTCCCCTTCGACCTGTGAGGTTGGAGGTCATGCCGCGAGCCATTGACGGAGGCGCATCGACGGCTTCTCGATGAGCACGTGGATCGCGTAGGCGACCACGAAGGACACCAGGATGTCCCCCAGCAAGCACGCAGGCCAGACGAGCACCATGGAAGCCTGCCGGGCATGAAAGGCTCCGGCGATGGGGATGACGACCCGCTCGAAGAGCGGGATGTGCACGAGGTAGACGCCATAGCCAAGGGTGGCCAGCCGGCGGAAGAAGGGCGCCGAGAGGGCGTGATGTATCCAGCCGTTTCCGTGAAGGAGCAGGAGGAGCGCTCCGAAGTACATGATGCTGGTGATGGTCCCCCAGGCGAACACGTGCACGAGCTGGATGTGGTGCTCGCCGAACATCGAGGGCCGGAGAAGGAGCCAGAGGCACGCCATGGAGGGCAGGGCGAGCAGGGCGCGGTGGAGAGGAGCCGTGAGCCAGCGCCCTATGGCGCCGCCGTAGCGTTGGTGGACGAACGCCAGGAGAATGCCGGCGACGATGGTGTCGAAGCGGGTGTGGGTGCGAAAATAGAGGGCACGGTTCAGAGCGAGGTCGGCCCAGGGAGAGTAGCGGGCATAGATGTACAGGCGCAGAGCGAGCGCCAGGGTCCAGAGAGCCACGAGCAGGAGGATCCTGGCTCTGTCGCTCCTCAGCCGGTGGAGCACGAAGAAGAGGGCCGGCACCACCAGGTAAAACTGCTCCTCGAGCGCCAGGGACCAGCCCCACAGCATCACAGCGTCGCCGTGGCCCAGGGGGAGGTAGTTGGTGGCGTAGATGTACTCGTAAGGGAGGTGCTTGCGCTGGGTCGCGGTGAGCGCCGTCGTCAAGGCGAGCAAGGTCAAGACGACGTAGTAAGGCGGGAAGGTGCGGAAGATCCGGCGGAGGTAGAAGCGGCGGATGTTCTGCGTTCCCTCGAGCTCGAGCGAGCGGAGGAGGATGGATCCGATCAGGAAGCCGCTCAGCATGAAGAACAGGTCCATGCCGAAGAAGATGGTGAGCGACCCGGCCACGAAGTCCCGATCGAGCGGGAAGCCGTGCTCCCCGGTGAGGATCCATGTCACGTGGATCTGCACGACGGAGACGATGGCGAGGACGCGGAGGCCGTGGAGCGCGGGGTAGCGGTTGTCGAGCAGATCCAGGGAGAGAAAGCGCGTCAGGAAGGGACGCGCGTCGGGCGCGGAGGTCATCGGCTTGGGGAGCGGAGGGCGGCCAACATCCTCCTCGCGCGCTGGCGGACGATCCCAGGGAGATCCCCGTCGGCCGCGATCTGCGCGAGCTCGAGCGCCGAGCGCGCGTCGCCCAGGTGCCTCGCGAGCCTGGACGCGTCCAGGCGGCTGGCGCCGCAGAGACCACCCAGGACGAAGCGCTCGAGCGCCGTGAGCTCGCGACCAGACCGCGTGACGCGGACGGGGCGAGCGGGGCCCGCCATGGTGAGCAGGTCCGTCGCCACGCCGCGCGGCCCGCCGACGAAGGCCCTGTACGCGGGAGAGCCGCGGAAGACGCTCCTCTGGGTCTCGGACACCGAGATCGACGAGCCGACGAGGGTGGGGAACATGAGGTTGTTCTTGTCGGGGCAACGATCCAGGGTCTTTGGGTTGTTGGGATCGAGGATGCCCGCGCACGATGGGGTGTCGGCGAGCGGATCGGCGGCGGCGCCGTCGAGCTCGGTGGTGTGGGTCAGACCTACGAAGTGCCCCACCTCGTGGAGCAGGGCCAGGCCGTCGAGCTCGCCTGGCGTGTCGTCCGTGACGGCCAGGGCCATCCCGCTCAGGACCGTGCCGGTACGGGTCGCGGCGCCTGGGATGCCGGGGGCGATGCCCCAGACCCCCTGTCCGAAATCCAGCTCGTTCGTGAGGAGGACGTGGAGGGCCTGGGTCTCGAACTGCCCCTCCGAGGCTGCGAAGGCGCGGCCCAGGGCGGCCTCGGTGCGGATCGTCCGCAGGCTCGCGTCCGCCGCGTGGAAGACGACATCGCCGCGGACAAGCCCAAAATGCGTCCGGAGACCCGCGAAGAATGCCTTGAGGCGTTGCTCGACGGAGCGATCGCGCGAGGCCCCGGAGGCCGAGACCACGTGAGCGACCTCGGGGTCCGATATACGGAGGCCTTCGGGGATGTAGACGTGCACGTCCACCGCCCCGCCGTGGAACGCGCCTTCGCTCGAGATCTGGATGCGCGCGGCGGCGCGCAGGGTCGAGCCCGGGGAGCCGCTCAGCTGGATCTTCCAGGGGCCAGGCTCGACCGGGAACGTCGAGGAGAGGCGGTTCTGAGGCACGGAGGCCGCCGCGATCCCCTGGGAGAGGCTGGTCTCGAAGGCGGCTCCCACGGGCATGTACCCCCGATGGACGACCTCGCCGGACGGGCTGGTGATCGTCTCGACGCCGAGCTCGCCCTCGGCGTCGCCCCTGACGACGACGTTGAAGCCGAGGGCGCCGGGAGGAACGTCGAGCGTCGCCGTCTCCCCGGCGGCGACCGCGCCCAGATCGATGTCCGCGGCGAGCATCGTGGGAGGCAGAGAGGCAGCGGATCCGCGATCGGTTCGATCCGGCGAGGGGTCGACCGACGGGCTCCACGCGCCAGCGTCGGTCGACGCGTCGACCATGGACGAGCTGTCGATCTTGCCGCCGCACGCGTGCGTGGTCAGTACAGCGAACACGAACGCGACGGGGAGCGCCAGAAAGCGTCGCGTCAAGGACGAAGACATGCGGGAGCCTCGAGCGTAGAGGAGGTAGCGAAGGTATGTGAGCAACGGCCCCTCGGGCATGGTGCCGTATCCCCGACCCTCCCGCTAGCACGAGATGTTTTCATGGCGAGGAGCGGACGCGCCTCGCCCAGGCTCGCCCCACGAGATAGACGATGGGCGGCAGATCGCGGAGGCGCAGCTTGCTCCTCTCGCCGCCGTACACCGCTCGCACGGGAACCTCGGCGACCCGCAGGCCCCGCGCGGCCAGCTGGCCGAGGAGATCGTTGGGGTAACCGAAGCCAGCCCAGAGACCGGCGAGATCGAGGCGGGCGCAGGCCTCGGACGAGAGCGCCGTGTAGCCGCACTGGCTGTCCGTGATGGGAAGCGCCGTCGCCAGGGCCGTTAGCGCCGAGAAGACCCTGCCTCCCAGGTAGCGGCCCCGTGGCATGGCGCGGATCGAGGGAGTCGAAAAGCGCTCTCCCTTCACGTAGTCGGCGCGCCCCGAGGCGAGCGGAGCGAGGAGCGAGGGCATGTCGCCCGGATCCATCTGGCCGTCACCCGCCATCACGACGAAGGCCGCGGGCTGGCTGGCGCAGAGCTCCTGCGCCGCCCTGTAACCAGTCGCGATCGCCGCGCCCACGCCGCGGTTCACCGCGTGCCGGAGCAACCGGACGCGAGCGTCCCCGGCGGAGGCCGCGAGGACCCTGCGGACGGTGCCGTCCAGGCTGGCGTCGTCCACGACGAGCACCTCGTCCACGCACCGGGGGACCCCCCCGAGCACCTCGTCGATGTGCCGCTCCTCGTTGAAGGCAGGTACGACGACGACGACGCGCAGGCCCTCGTACATACCCATGGCCCTATCGGGCAGGAGCTACCCAGTCAACCGGCCTTCGCGGCCAAGACACGCAATCGTCACACACTCCGGCTATGAGAAGCGCCATGGCGCGAATCCTGGTCATCGAAGACGAGGCCGACATCCAGCAGATCCTCGAGTACAACCTCCGCGAGAAGGGCCACAAGGTCCACATCGCGGGTCGAGGGGACGAGGGGCTCCGGCTCGCCCGGGAGAAGAAGCCCGATCTCGTCCTGCTGGACCTCATGCTCCCGGACATGTCCGGCACGGAGGTGTGCAGGCAGCTCAAGACCGACCCGGCGACCAAGGGCGCCCAGGTCATCATCCTCACGGCGAAGGGCGAGGAGATCGACCGTGTGGTGGGGTTCGAGCTGGGCGCGGACGACTACGTGGTCAAGCCCTTCAGCGTCCGCGAGCTCTCGCTCCGCATCCAGGCCATCCTGCGGCGGAGCTCCGGCGAGCCCGAGCCTCAGAGCTTGATCGTGTTCGGCAAGCTCAAGCTCGATCGAGGGGCCCACCGGGTCTGGTCGTGCGACGAGGAGCTCGATCTGACAGCGCTCGAGTTCAAGCTGCTCGTCACCCTCTTCGAGCGCAAGAACCGGGTGCAGAGCCGAGGGGCCTTGCTGAACGACGTGTGGGGCATCGAGGCGGACATCACCACGAGGACCGTCGACACCCACGTCAAGCGCCTCCGCGAGAAGCTGGGGGAGTCGGGCGGCTACATCGAGACGGTCCGCGGCGTCGGCTATCGCTTCGCCGAGGCCCCGGAAGGCGCCGGCTGACACCTTGTTCGGATCGGGAGTTCGCGGCCGCCTCTTTCCCATCTCGATCGCGCTCTTCGCGCTCATCGGGATCGGAGCGCTCGCCGAGAGCGGCGGGCTCTCGGTCACGAGAGTGTGCGCGGCGCTGCTGGTGGCGGCCGTGTTCGCCGCCGTCGTGTCCGAGCTGTCCGCCCGGGCGGCGCTTGCCCTGGTGCGCCCGCTGACGGACGCGGCGCGCCGCATCCACGCGGGCGATCTCAGCGTGAGGCCGCGCTCCTCCGAGGACGAGTCGCGCGAGCTGGGGCAGGCGCTCGATCGCCTCGCCGCGAGCCTGGCGAAGACCCTGGGCGAGCTGCGCGCGGAGCGTGATCTGCTGAGCGGCATCCTCGAGGGCATGCAGGAGGGCGTGATGCTGCTCGACACGAGCGGCAACGTCGCCCTCATGAACCCCGCCTTCCGTGAGATGCTCCTCGTGCGCGGCGACATGGTCGGCCGCCCCCTGCTCGAAGTGGTGCGCCACGCCGAGCTGAAGGAGCTGCTCGATCGCGCCCGGCGCCTGCGGTCGGCATGCTCGGGCGAGATCGAGGTGTCCGGCCTGAAGCCGCGCCGCCTCCTGGTGCGGGCGACGGCCTTCGAGGGCGAGGGCGGCGGGGTGCTCGCCGTGTTCTTCGACGTGACCGAGATCCGCAGGCTGGAGTCGCTCCGGCGAGACTTCGTCGCCAACGTGTCGCACGAGCTCCGCACGCCGGTGACCGCCGTCCTCTCCGCCGCCGAGACCCTGCGCTACGCCGCGGCCAGGGATCCCGAGGCCGCCGAGCGCTTCCTGGGCATCATCGAGCGCAACGCCGAGCGCCTCCAGCGCCTCATCGAGGATCTGCTCGATCTGTCGCGCATCGAGTCGAGGGAGCTGAAGCTCTCCCCGGAGCTCTTCCCTTTCCGCCCCTTTGCCCAGCACGTCGCGGGGCTCTTCAAGGAGCGGGCCGACAAGAAGGGCATAGGCCTGACCTGCAGCGTCGACGGGGGCGTGGAGGTCTTCGCCGATCGTCGAGCCCTCGAGCAGATCTTCACGAACCTGGTCGACAACGCGGTGAAGTACTGCCCCGAGGGCACCTCAGTCACGGTCGGCGCCACAATCGACGGGCCCCTCGCCCGCCTCACCGTCACGGACACCGGCGCCGGGATGGATCCGCAGCACCTGCCCCGGATCTTCGAGCGCTTCTACCGGGTCGACGCGGGGCGATCACGGGAGGTGGGCGGCACGGGGCTGGGCCTCGCGATCGTCAAGCACCTCTCGGAAGCGATGGGTGGGGCGGTGCGCGTGGAGAGCGAGATCGGCCGGGGCACCACCTTCACCGTGAGCCTCCCGGCGCACAAGATCGTCCCTCGCGAGCATGTCTCGACACGGATCTTGCCGTGAGCGCCCTCCGGGCCATCGCCTGCGGCACCGCCCTCGGCTTGCTCGCCTGCGGGCGATCGGGACACCTTCCCACGCTGCGGGGAGCGGGCGCCAGCTTGCCTTTCCCTCTCCTGTCCCGCTGGGTCGAGGCCTACCCGGGCGCCCGGGTCGACTACCAGTCGGTCGGCTCCGGCGGAGCGCTGCGCCAGCTCGAGATAGGGGCGCTCGACTTCGGCGCCACCGACGTGGCCATGACCGACGCCGAGCTCGCCAGGGCCACCGCGCCCACGATCCACGTGCCGCTCGCCCTTGGCGCCGTGGCGGTGGCCGCCAACCTCTCTCGAGAGCGGCTGGCCCTCCGCCGCCGCACTCTCGGGCGTATCTGGCTCGGCGAGATCACCCGCTGGGACGACCCGGAGATCGCCGCCGACAACCCCGGAGCCGGTCTGCCTGGCTTGCCCATCGTGCTCGTGCATCGCTCCGACGGGAGCGGCACCACCAAGATCTTCACGACCTACCTGTCGATCGTGAGCCCCTCGTGGGCAGAGCGCGTCGGCTCGGGGGCGAGCGCGCGCTGGCCCGCGGGGATCGGCGCCAAGGGCACGGAGGGCGTGGCGGGCGTGCTGGGTCAGACCCAGGGCGCCCTCGGCTACCTCGAGGTCGGCGTCGCGCGCAAGGCGGGGCTCACGACGGTCGCGCTCGAGAACCGGGCAGGCCAGCTCGTGGAGCCTTCCGTCCGGGGGCTGATCGCGGCGACCGAGCACTCGGAGCTCCCGGGTGATCTCAGGGGCTCGCTCGTCGACTGCGCCGGAGCCGAGACCTACCCCCTGGCGACCTACGTCTTCGCGCTCGTACCCCTCCGGGCTGGCGAGGGGCACAAGAGCCGGGCGGTCGCGGGCTTCCTTCGCTGGTCGATCCACGACGGCCGAGGCCTCGCGGGGGAGGTCGGCTTCGCGCCGCTCCCTGAGGCCCAGATCACGCGAGTCGACGCGGCCCTCGCCCGCGTCGATCGGGAGGCCTCGCCGTGAAGCGCCGAGCGCCCTCCGCCGGCTTCCGTCTGGCCGATCTCACCGCGGCGTGGCTCACCCAGGGATCCGCTGCGAGCCTGGTGCTCGTCCTGGTGGCGCTCTTCGCCTTCCTGGCCCTGAGCTCCGGGGAGAGCCTGGCCGCCTTCGGTCCGGCCTTCGTGATCGGGCGGGAGTGGGATCCGGTCCACGGCCGGTTCGGCGCGCTGCCCTTCCTCTTCGGGACCTTCGTCTCGTCGCTGATGGCGCTGGCTCTCTCGGTGCCGCTGGCGCTCGGGGTAGCGCTCTACGTGACCGAGTTCGCCCCTCGCCGGGTGCGAGGCCCGGTGGCCTCCGTCATCGAGGTCCTCGCTGCGGTCCCGAGCGTGGTCTACGGGCTCTGGGGCGTCTTCGTGCTCGCGCCCTTCCTCCGCCGCAGCGTGGAGCCCTGGCTGGGACGCCACCTCGGCTTCGTGCCCTTCTTCGAGGGTCCCGCGCAGGGCCTGGGCATGCTGGCCGCGGCGCTCGTCCTCGCGATCATGGTGCTGCCCACGATCGCCGCCGTGATGCGCGACGTGATCTCGGCGGTCCCCTCGGATTTCCGCGAGGCGGGCCATGCCCTCGGCGGCACGCGCTGGGACGTGCTCCGGCACGTGGTCCTCCCCCACGCGCGAGGCGGCCTCTTCGCCGCGGTGATGCTCGGGTTCGGGCGCGCCGTCGGCGAGACCATGGCGGTCACGATGGTGATCGGCAACCGCGCCGAGATCTCGGCGTCGATCTTCGCCCCCGCCTACACCACGGCGAGCGTCCTCGCCAACGAGGTGGCCGAGGCCTCCGATCCGCTCCACGCCTCCGCCCTCTCGGAGCTGGCGCTCGTGCTCTTCGGGCTCACCCTGGTCTTCAACCTCGGGGCCCACGCGGCGGTGCGGAGGCTGGTGCGCCGCAAGACCGCCGGGCTCTCCACCGGGCCGGCCGAGGGCGAGATCGGGGGCGCGCCATGAGCGAGGCATCGCCCGGGAAGGACAGAGCCCTGTCGCGGCGCCGTCGCGCCGATCGCGCGGCGCAGGTCCTCGCCACGGCCGCGACCGTCGTCACCGTGGCGGTGCTGGCTTCGGTCGTGCTGAACGTCGTGCGGAGCGGCGTCGAGGGCTCGTCGCTCTCGCTCCTCACCTCGCTGCCGCGCCCGGTCGGGGTGCCCGGAGGAGGCGTCGCCAACGCGGTCCTCGGCACCGTCTTGCTGGTGATGCTGGCCTGCGCCATGGCCCTCCCCGTCGGCCTGCTGGCGGGCGTGCACCTGGCCGAGTCGCGCTCCGGGCGGATCGTGCGGATCGCGCGCCTGGCCGCCGACGCGCTCGCCGCCGTGCCATCCATCGTCTTCGGCATGTTCGTCTTCGGCACGGTGGTCGTGAAGATGAGGCATTTCTCGGCGCTCGCAGGCAGCGCGTCGCTCGCGCTCGTGATGGTGCCCAGCCTGGCGCGCGCCACCGAGGTCGCCCTCCGCGCGGTGCCGGAGAACGTCCGGGAGGCCGCGCTCGCCCTGGGCGCGACCCGCCTCCGCGTCGCGCTCACGGTCGTCCTTCCCAGCGCGTCGCGCGGCATCGGGACGGGCGTGCTCCTGGCCATCGCCCGCGCCTGCGGCGAGACCGCGCCGCTGCTCTTCACGGCGTGGAACAACCGCTTCTTCTGCGACGATCTACGGGATCCCTCCGCCTCCTTGCCTGTCCAGATCTTCACCTACGCGGTGTCGCCCTACGAGGACTGGCACCAGAAGGCCTGGGCCTCGGCGCTGGTGCTCCTCGCCTTCGTCCTGGTGCTCCACACCGCCGCTCGCATCCTGTCGCCACGCCGCGAAGAAGGAGCTTGAGAGCCCCATGCCGATGATCCCGTCCAGCGTCCCTCCATCCCAGCAGCCGCCGCCGCCCGAGAAGATGCGCGCCGAGAAGCTGGGCGCCCGCTTCAGCGGCACCGTGGCGCTGAAATCGATCACGATGCCCGTCGTCATGAACAGGGTGACCGCGGTCATCGGCCCCTCGGGGTGCGGAAAATCCACCTTCATCCGCTGCCTCAACCGCATGCACGAGGTCGTGCCAGGAGCGACGACCGAGGGCTCCGTGCTCCTGGACGGCGAGAGCATCTACGCCGCCGACGTGGATCCGGTCTCCGTGAGGCGACGCGTCGGCATGGTCTTCCAGAAGCCTAACCCCTTCCCCAGCATGTCGATCCGCGCCAACGTGCTCGCCGGCCTGCGGCTGAACGGCATCCGCATCGGCAACGTGGACGCGGCGGTGGAGGGGGCGCTCCAGAGGGTGGCCCTCTGGGACGAGGTGAAGGAC
>SXGT01144679.1_pt1 | contig 20917 bp, 13 predicted proteins | sample 3176221 | NCBI WGS metagenome assembly SXGT01 (sample SAMN11356862, study PRJNA531348) | freshwater metagenome | isolation source: freshwater sample F1-120 | place: China: Fuxian Lake, Yuxi | collected 2017-12-25
CACCAGCCGACTTATCACCAGCCGACTTATCACCAGCCGACTTATCACCAGCCGACTTATCACCAGCCGACTTATCACCAGCCGACTTATCACCAGCCGACTTATCACCAGCCGACTTGTCACCCGAGGGCGGCACGGAAAGGCGTTCAGACTCGGCCTTGCGGGCCTGTTCGCCAGCATCGGCCAGCTGCTCTCCGTCGGCGACGAGCGCATCAAGCTTCTCCTTGATCGCCCTCAAGTCCGCAATGGGCAGGTTCTTCCCGCCCAGCTTCGAGAGCCGGTCGTTCAAGGCTTCCTGCTCTGTTTTCAGGCGCCTGGCGGTCTCCTGCGCCTCGAGTAGAGCCTTCTGATCGGCCGCCTCGGCCCCGGGTGCGACCTTCTCGGGATCGGCGCCCTGATTCAGGTTCGACTGGGCTTCTTTGATCTGGCTCAGGTCAGTTTGCAGGTCCCTGAGGCTCTCAAGGGCCTTCATTCGATCCAGAAAGTCCTTCGTCTTCTGAAGAAGTCCTTCCTGTTTCTTCGTCACGAGGCCAGTGGCCCTGAGAAGGTCCCTCAACTCTTCCGCCTTGCGCTCGAGATCTTCGGGCTTTTCAAACTGAGTTCGTTCGAGGATGCGGAGGATCGCATCGAGCTCCTCGAGGACCTTCTCCTCACGACTCAGCGCTTCAATGAAGTTCGCCTTCGAAAGGAGGGTCGAGATTTCGTCGATGGCGCGGCCGACATCGGAGCCGTGGATCTTGTCGGCAGCTTCTAGCATCCGCCTTGCATCCTCGGCGTCAGTCGCTTCAACTTTCTTCGCCAGGCTCTGAAGGCGAAGACCCACATCTTGAAGCTCGGTCCGGATCTGCTGTGCCTCCTCGCCCAGCTCCGCCGGGGGCAGGCGATCCTGGGCCGGGGTCTTCCCGAACCAGGAGAGGCTCAGAGCCCAGGCAAGACAGGTGATCTTCGAGTGGTACGTGAATCGAGGGAGCATAACTGAATGCCTGGCCATCATTTCTGCGGCTCCTGAATGGGCTTTCCCTGGACACGAACTCGCGTCTCGACGCGGATTTCGTCCATGCGGCGGCGGATCTCCCGCAGCCTTTGAATCTGTGCATTCTTGTCCCCGAACTCGGACAGGCGCAGGACAAGGTTCTCGAGCTCACGCTCCACGGCGCGCTGCGCCAGGGCGACCCCCCCCAACCGACTCACACTTTGTGGGGAATCCGTCGCCTCATTCTGAAGAGTCTCGAGCATTTGCTCCACCCCTGGCGATGCCCGCTTCGTGAGCAACTCGACATCGTCGCGCACCCCTGTGACCCAGGCCTTCCACGGCTCGTCCCCCACACGGTTTCGCACAGTACGCTGCAGGATTCGGCCCAGCTCGAGCGCCTCCCTCTCGAGAGACTGAGTCACCCGGCGCTGGTCTTGCTTGTGTCGGAACAGCTTCGGCGCCTCCGCAGGCTCGATTTTCTCCCTGAGGGCGATCTGCGACTGAAAGTCCTCGAGGTCCTTCCTCGCCGACCTCTGCTTTCGGAGGATCTCCTTGAGCTGGTCACGAACAATGAGGAGCTGGTCCGTGAGCACTCGCAGGAGCTCCTCCTTCTCCACAATAACGAGAAAGTGCTCCTCCGAGAGCTTCACCTGACCCGCCGAGTCCATCGCCTGCGCCCAGAACTGAAAGCGGCCTCCTGGCGCCGGCGCGACGTCGCCACCCGTGGAAAGCTCGGCAACGGCGAGGAGGATCTCATCCTCCTCGGGCTTCCTGGAGCTTGCTCCTGGCGCCTGCAGCGCGACCCCGGCATCGGACCTCGGCCAGCGAGGGAACTCGCGGAATTGCTCGACGCCCTTCTCCTGTGCCGGAACAAAGTAGGTCCCCTGGAGCACGACCTTCGAGACCGCGTAGTCATCGCTCGCCGAGACACGGATCGGCAGCCTGGCGACCGCCGTGACCTCCTCGTTCATGCGCTCGGGATCGATCACCTTGACCAGAGGCTTCATGTCCGCGACAGCCTCGACCCGAAAACGGTCGGGCTTCACGCTGCGAAAGCCACCCGTGGCCTCAAGTTGGAAGTAGTATTGACCACTCTCCCTCACCTCGAACGCGCCAGAAAAGCCCCCCGAGGGTTCCAGGGTGAGAAGCTCAGCTCCCGCATCGGGCCAAACGGCTGGGACATCGACCGCTGGCGGCGGAGCGGCCAGGCCAGCGCTGCTCGGACCCGTGGCAGGCGCTGCCACAGCCGGCGCCGTCGCAGGCCGAAAGATGAAGAACGCTCGATCGACCGGCACGTTGGAGGCCATCCGGTAACGAACCTTCGTGCCCGTGGGCACCTTCAGGTTGCCGAAGCGGATGGGCTCATCGTCGGGAGTCTTCACAAGCCCCGTGTAAGCAGGGTAATCGCACCAGAGGTGAATAGAACCCATGTCAATCCGTGGACGGAGTCGGACCTCAACAGCAAAGGGCCCAAGCTCGTCGTCACCGCCACGAACACGAAAACGCAAGGGCTTCGAGATATTCTCCAGCGTCTTCTCGTAAGAACCCGGCGAGACCTCGGGAAGGACCTGAGTGCGTGTCATGCTGCCTTCGATATCCAGGTCCAGGACCACCGCAGCCGGGGCACCCCTGACGGCCCGTACTTCCAGCTGCAAATCATCGCCGATCGCGAGCAGGAAGGGGGGCACTGGTTGCACGAGCTCAAGCTGTGTCTCTTTCGGCCACGGCTGTCCGCTGAGGAGCACGTTTCGAGAAAACCAAATCCGCGTAAGCCCCGGATTGAGTCCTGCGAAACTGAGTGCCACGGCCAGCGCGCCCATCGCAGCCCAACCCTTGCGCTTGAGACGCCCAAAGGAAAAAATCCGGCTGAAGGAGACCGCCTGTACCTTCTCTTCCACACTCTTGAGCACATTCTCAAGCAGGCTCGCCGAGACGTAGGCAGAGGCCTCGCTCGAGCCCTGTGTGAGCTCGACGGCCGTGATCAATTCCTGCGACAATTGCGGGTTCGCACGCTCGAGTAGGTTCGCGAGATCACTGTCGGAGATCTTGAGCGCCAGCGGCCGGGCGATCCTGCGCTGAGAGAGGTAAGCGAGAAACACCCCGCCTGCTCCGAGAAACACAGCCCGGACACCCCGGGGAAGGGTGAGGAGGTAATCCGCGAAAAAGGAGACCAGGAGCCCGGCAAGAATGAGTCCCGCGATCGTGACCAGGCCGTCAACAAGGAAGGCCTTTCGCACCTGGTGGCGCAATCGCGAGAGGACCTCCATGGCTCGTTGCGGCCTCGGAACGGTCCTGGGCAAAGTGTTGGGTGTAATATTGGGGTCGCTGGGCATCCGCGGAACTCAGTTCTCGGTGATCGGCAAGTACTGATTGGGCATTTGAAGGATGATAGCTGCCATGGCAGTTGCGTAGTTGGAGCCAACCAGATCCGTCCAACTCCCATCCTCCGACTGCATCTTGATCAAGTCGTTCTTCACGTCCTCGTACCAGCGGATCCAGTAGTCTCCCCCGGCCTGAAACGCGGCCTGAACCGCGTAGTACTGACCATAGAAGTAGTCGAATCGGCTCCTGGAGTACTCGGCAGGCGGCATGTTCCTCCAGAGGTAGTTCAACCCGAAGCGCACCATGGGATCGTTGTACTCTCCCGCCCCGTAGAGGGTCGTCACCCCACACGCCGTGAGCGCGAAGCTGTAGCGGTGCTGGATGCCGGGATTGTCTGGCGAGATCTGGTAGTAGAACGCTCCAGCCCCCCCGGGGAGGTTCGTGAAGCTGTCCCGCACATACTTGACGGCCCGTTGCACCGTATCCCTGGGCACCTGGATGCCGGCGTTGCGCGCCGCACGCAGGGACACCACTTGACAAACCGTGATGGACATGTCGGCGTCCGGGGCTCCGGGAAGGTAGCGCCAGCCGCCGATCTTGTTCTGGGAGTTGACGATAAGCCGGACAGCCAGCTTCAAGCGTTCCTGGAGCTTTTCGCTGTTCGGATGAAGGGCAGTGCCATAAGCCTCGGAGAGAAAGAGAGTGGCGAAGGCATGGCTATACATTCTGCTGCCGTTCATGCTGATGAAGCCATTTTCCTGCGTTTGCTCCATCACAAAGTCGAGGGCCTTGCGCACACAGTGGCAGTAACGTTCCTTGAGGCCCTGCCCGGCCAGCGTCCCGCTCGAGAGAAATGCGAGCCCGGCGAGAGCCGTGACACCGACATGTGGCGCCACGGTGCCCCGGTACGTGTTGTGAACCTTCCGGCCCACACGATCGGTCCAGGAACCGTCAGCGTTCTGGTTTCGGTAGAGGAACTCGAGCGCTCGGTCGATTCGTAGCCGGGTATCGGCATCGATCCCGATCGGCACGCGGGCACTGGATCGATTTCCAATCTGGGGCACCGGCCCACGACTCGAGCGGTGCTGCCAGGTATCCTGAGAGCGGAGGCCAACTGGAAGCATGGCGCTGAGCAGGCCCAGAAGGGCCAAGAACAGGGAACTTGTCAGCTTTGGGCTCAGGGGAATTCTCAAGGGCTCTCGTCTCCTTTATCGGCAAGAGCCACCGGGATCGCCACACAGGCCCTCTCCGTCGTGGCCTTTCAACCAGGCGGCTCACGCATACATGGTTACCTTTTACAGCTGAAACCTTGGATTCGCAACAGTTTAGAGCGTATCCCGGCAGACGCTCCGTCGCCCCAGGCCGAGCCCGCAAGGCCCGGAAGGAAGAACGCTCTCGAGATCCGCATTCACTTCGCCGGGCCGGAAGTGGGAGCGTACGCGGACAGAAGCCGCCGACTCGTCATGTAGACGCTGCCGCCCGAAACCGTGATCCTGCCGGGGTAGGAGCCGACCTCGGCGGAACGGTAGGCCCCCAGGGTAAGCGGTCGAACCGATTTCAGATCGAGCGAGACGAGTTGGAGCCCCTGCCCATCTGCGTACAGGACCCCGGAGCGGGTGACCACGCCGGGACCCGAAATGGGGCCGGCGACTCGAACTGGCGGAAGCTTCATGGGAGGTCCACCGTTGGGAAGCCGACCGAGCACATCGAGCGGCCTGAGATCCAGCGCTGTCACCACTGCAGGTCCATTCACAATGTCACCAGGGCCCGAGAAGTAGAGACGCCCCTCCGCATACCCGAGGAGATCCCGCAGCTCGGCCTGGCCGGAAGCCAGGACTGGGTTGCGAAAACGCCACAGAATCTGTCCCCCGGCCACGGGGCCCTCGGGCCCGGTACCCGCGTCGACCGCGTAGAGAAACTCGGAATCTCTCGGGGTGGCGAGCAGGATATGGCCGAGGAGGATCATGGGGTTGGGGCCCCAGCTCAAGACGCGTCTCAATGCTTGGCGCTGGAAGGAGGCGTCGACCTCGATCGTGTCGTAGCTCGTGATCCAGCGAGCACGACCGGTCTCAATCTCAACGGCCCCGATGACACCCCCCTGGTTTGCGACGTAGACGACTCCATCCGCCTCCAGAATCGCGCCGGCCAGAGGCTCCCTCGCCAGCTCGCCGAACATGGTGGGCTCCATCTGAAAGCCGGAAAGGAACGTCTCCCAGATCAGCGCCCCCGTCGCGAGGCTCAAACACCTCAGCGAGCTGTTGACGTAACCCCGCTGAATCCAGCCACTGGCAACCACTCGGCCGGCCTTCACCACCAGAGGGGAGGTAAAGCTGAAATCGCGGGGCTTGGAGCCCTCGCTATCATCAGGCCCGCCCGCCCGTGGTAGCAGGGGCTCATGCGGATCCAGGATCGCGACGTCCTCATCGTCATCCGTCTCCTCGTCACTCTCTTCGATCTTGGGGGGACGCCCCTGGAGAGCGCCCCTGGGGGACGCCTTCTTCGCATCCTCGAGGAGTCCCTCCCGCGCAAGGACCTTCCTCTCTTCGGTTCCCGTCTGCCACAGGACATGCCCTTTTCTGGCATCAAAGGCAACGAGTGACCGAATCGGCAGCTCGACCGTGATGTCATACTTCATGAACTCGGTGGGGCGCACTCTGTCGCTCACATAGTGCGTGATCAAAACCTCCTCCGGCAGGCCCTCCAGCTGGCAGCCAGGGTCATTCTGGCGTTTCCAGAGCGTCGTCGTGTAGAGGCCAGAGTCATAATTTTCTCTCTCTTCGTAGCGTGAGGCCTGCGACCTACCGAGTGGCTTCCGATACTCCTTCCTCAGCAAGCCGCTGCCGGGCCTGGCGTCGAAGGAGTAGAGGCTGAAGACCCCTGAGAGGAAGACGCGGCCCGAGTCGATCAGTGGACAGAAGGCAAAGTACGGAGAAACGTTAACATCTCCTCGATAGGGGAATTGACGCCGCGGTAACTCGCTTCTGCCCGAATCACGCACCCCCGTGCGGGACCAAGCCCAGCTGTCCCATGAAAGCTCGAGCAAGCCAACGGGCTCCAGCGAGAGAATCGCGGGCTCGGACCCGATCTCGCCCCCCCAACGCGAGGGCGGTGGAGGCGAAATGCCACCGCTTCTCGATCCGGTCGGCAGGGCCTGCTCGAGTTGGGTGAGCATCTCCGCCTGTGCAGGAAAAGCGGACAGGAACTGCGCCCCGAGAAGGTCATACTCAGGATCGCGCTTCAAGAGGCGCAAGGCCTCGAGCACCTTCAGAAAAATCCGCACCTTCGGAACGTCGGAGTCCGGATGGAGGTGAAGCACGCGGCGCCATTCCTTCAGCGCATCCGTGTACGAGCCCGCTTCGAGAGCAAGATCGCCAAGAGCCTCGGCAGCGTTGTCGCCCACATTCGTGAAGAAAAGCTCCGCCGCGACTCGCTCAAGATCCTCCACGTTGCGTCGCTCGAGGTAGGAGGTGTACAGCCTTCGGGCCATCGGGTCATAGAGTTCTCGGTAGGCCTTGAGCCCGTCCGGTGGGAGCGCGGCAAGGCACGCCTCGGAGACGGTCGAGAGCTCAAGGAACCGGCGACCTGGCCTGGGAGCCTCGCGACGAAGCACAGGACTCGGCGACGCCCTGGCCACCTTGCCCGCTCCGGGTACTGGGTTCGCAACCGGGGCAGCCAAATTGCCGGACTCCTTGGCAGCCACGAGCGCAAGTGCCTCTTTGAGCTCGGGCAAGCTCCTGGGCAAGACCTGCGGCACCTTCACCAGAGCATTCTTGCGCCGCCCGATCACTGAGGACTGGACCAGCCCACGCTCCAGGACCTCGATTCCTTGCCGATACTGGCCTTGCTCGAGGTTCTCCAGTGCCTCGATGAGCTCCGAGCTATCGGTCTCGAGGGGCACGAGCGCGGCATCCTCCCCACGGACCTCGTTGGCACAGAGGCCGAGCAGCAGGAAGAGCCAGCGAATTCGGGGAAGTGCTCCCATCATGGGATCACGCGGCGAGAGCCGCGCCTCACAGCAGGTTCATCAGTTTTCGGAGGATCCACTCGAGCGCCAGGATTGCGGTGAAGGCACCAACGAGCCACGCGTCATCCCAGAGGGGGTCGTCGGAGACCTCACCAAGGCGAGATCGTGTTTCCCCCCCAAGTTTATCCACTGCCCGAGAAATGTCGTGGATCTCAAGGTAAGCACCGCCGGTCAACCGGGCTATATCCTCAAGGAATGCGGTGTTTCGACGCGGGTCCTTGAGCTCGAGAGCGGGCACGGTCACCTCGAAGGACCGGAACGCGAACCTTTCCGTCTCCGAGCCAATCCAGACATCATGTCCCCCAAGGCGGTTGGCAATGAGGCTTCCCCGGTAGAAGCCCTGTCCCTGAATGGGATCGAGCTCGAGCTCCACCTGCTCGTGGCCCTTGACGTCTTCCGCCTGCGCAGCGTGGTAAGCCGTGAGCGTCCGCTCGGTCGATGGCTTCATGTTGGCGTCAAAGATCCGAGCTTCCACCTCGATGGTCTCTCCCACCGAGTAGCTCAGCTTGTCCGTGGTGATCGAGTATCGCGGAGTCTTGCCAAGGAGCCTTCCCGTCGACAAGAAGCGAATCACCTGGCCCCAGAACCGATAGAGGTACTGATTGTCGACGCCCGCCCGCCAGCGCCAGGTATCGTCGACGGCACTGAGGAACGTGCGTCCTTTTCCGTAGTTCATGTAGGCGAAAACAACAAGGCCCTTCTGATCCATCGGATTTACCCGGCTCGGGTGCCGCGCAAGAACCACGGCCCCCTTCTTCGCCATGCCCGTCTCCTGGAACGACAGGAACCCTGGCAAATGATCGAGAGGGCGACCATCGCGGTTCTCCCAGAGCTTGAGATTGCGCTCCGGATCGTTGTCGAGCCGCATCAAGGTGTGCTCGCGCCCCGCCTGCGTGAGCTCAACGTTGAAGGGCGCGGTCTTCGGCGTGACTCCCCCACCCGTGATGCCCGAGCGCTCATTGATCTCGATGGGGATCACGCCACTTAGCTCTGTGTGGAGGTAACTCCACGGATTTGCGGTCTCCCCTGCGATGAAGATCAGGCCGCCCCCGGCCTCGTAGACGAACTCCTTGAGGAGCGCGATGCGCTCCGTGCCGAGCTTCGCGGCGTCAACATCTCCGAGGATCACAACATGAAATGCAAAGAGCTCCTCCCGTTTCCTGGGGAACTCCCTCAAGGGGGGCACTCCGGGCGAGCTCTCCTGAACGAAGTTGGCGTCGGCCGAAAAGAGGAAGATCTGGGAATGCATGGTCGTGTCCCGGGTGAGCGCATGCATGAGAAAGCGGTATTCCCAGCGCGGGAGCCCTTCCGCGTAAAGAACGCGGATCTTCTCGTCGAGGACTCGAATCACCTTCGAGACAACGTTATTCTCGACGAAGAGCTCACCGGGCCGCTTCTCAACCTCCACCGAGGCCGTCAGCTCACCCGGCTTGGAGGGCCGAAACTCCAGCCGCACGGGTTGTTGTCGACCCTGGCCTTCCAGCACGATGTCTTTCGAGGCGACGATGGCCCCATCGAACTTCAGCTCTACGCGCACGTTCTCGCCCGGGAATCCATCGGCAGCAATTGAGACGTCAAACGGGACCATGTCTCCGGCAAGAACCACGTCGCTAACGTCAAGGCTCACGATCCGAATGTCCTTGGGCTCGTCAGGATTTCCGACACCCACCGCAAAGACCGCGATACGCTGCTGGCCGAGCCGCCGTGCCACGTCTTCGATGGGCCGCGCTCCCGGTGTTTGCTGACCATCCGAGAAGAGCAGGATTCCGGACACCCGCTGGTCGGACCCAGTCAGTCCCGACGGGCCCCGGGTCCGTTCGCTCGAGACAACTTCGAGGAGCGCGTCCGAGATTCGAGTCTCGCGCACCCGTTCCTCTCCCCGGACCTGCGCATAGTCGGGAAGAATATCTCTCATCGCGTCCGAGAGCGGCGCATCGCCGTCCCTGCGCCTCGGGATCTCGATCTCACGCCGAATTCCAGCGCCAAAGGAGTACACGCTCACCCTGGCTTTCTCTCTGAGCTTCTCGAGGAGCCCCGTGTCCGAATCGCGCAGAAGCCTGCTGACAATATCGTAGCGCTTCGTGCTCTCGATGGTGTCGGGCGACGAGCGGAGGAAGTCGGCAATCTTCTGCAGCAGCTCACGGTTGGCGTACTTGTCAGCGATATCCATGCTGAGCGAGTCGTCGACGAGGAGAATCACGCTCGAGTCCACGTCCTGGTACTTCGTCCGACGCAACACAGGCTGCGCAAGGAGCGCGGCGATCAGGAGGATTGCGAGCACCCTGAGGGCAATCAAGATCGCATACCCTGCCTGTACTCCACCCGTCGCCGGGCGTTGCTCGGAGGCCAGCGGCCGCTCCCGTCGGTAGATGAAAACCGCAAAAGCGACAACCGCAGGCACGATGGCAAGGAACCAAATCCAGGCAGGAATCGGATTCAGCCAGGAGATCTCCGTCAATTCGGACCCCGCCACCTGTAGCAAGATCTGAGAGGTCATCGTACTCTCCTCCCAAAAAACCATGCAAGGATCGACTCAAGGAAAAGCAGCCCCAGGACGCCCGCCACCAGCCAGGCCCAGTGCTCCTTGCCCCGCGACATGTCGCTCCTCTCCTTCAGATCCCTGATGCGAGTCGAGGCGTCAAACCTCTCGAACTTGAGCGACGCAGCCGCGGTGTGAAAGTCCTCATCTGTCATTGCCCTGAGGTCACTTTCGCGGGTGTCCACGTTGGCGCTGAAATACTCGGAGGAGTTGCCACCTTGCAGCCCCGAGCGTCGCAGCTCGATTTGATAGAGCCCGGGCGTGTCGGTCTCCTCGTGGACAAGCTCAAACTGGGTCTCGGCAGGCTTCAGCGCCGGATCATCCGAGAACGCAACGCCCTTCATTGCCTTGCGTAGCGTCCGGACCCGATCGAGATGCCCACTTCCATCCTCGGGCGCCACGAGAACGATATCGGCCGAGAACTGCGAGGCCGGGAAAGTCTTTCGGAACGGTTCCCCCGTGGGCAAGTTGAACGACTCAAGCCCAAACTTGACGAGGTACGAGATCGCCTCGTGGAGGAAAATCACATAGTCCGGCCAGCGTGGAAACTCATTCCATGTCGTGTCAGCGGTCGAGGTCACCCAGAGCACGCGGCCCGAGCCACAAGAATTGTCGACGATGGCTGGGCTCCGCTCCAGGTCGGTGTAGCGGAACGCGACTCGTGTGCCGGGTTGGTCCGGCGGTATGGATCCCAGTTGGAAATACTTCTCAAATGAAATGATCGGTCGCTCGAGATGCGTGACATCTCGTCGCTCGCCAAAATACTGAACGATCGGGTGGCTCAGATCGGCGGCCTCAAGGTTCACCGGGTAGCGCTCGTCACCGCGGATTGACCCCAGAAGGCCCGGCAGCAGGAAAGGCTCCCTTGCCCGAAAGTGCTGGTTGTAAAATTCGGGCCGGACATTGGGGCCGAGGAAGACGATGAGAGCGCCACCAGAGCGGACGTAATTTTCGACGGCCGTCACGTCCGAGCTCGCCAACTCCGGCACACCCGAGAGGATGACAATGGCGTACTGCTTCCATTCAAGTCCGCCCAGCTGATCGATCGTCACGTACTCGGTCTCAAACGGGGTAAAGCGGCCTTGCATCTTGTCCATCGAGTCATCGTCAGGCTCCAGCGCGACCTTCAAGTGAAACGTGGAGCGATCGGAAGGGTTGGCCGCTGGATCACCGTCCACAAGCAGCACCCGTACCCTCTCCTCAACCTTCAGGGCGAGGAATCTGCGATTGTCGACAACAAGGTTGTCCGAGCGGACCTCGGCCACCACGGTGTGATATCCCGCGTTTGAGAACTTGTAGGGCAGAGACCTCGAGACGGACTGACCGCGCGCCACCCGGATGACCTGCCCGACTTGAGGCTCGGTGCTCCGATCACTGGGATCCTGGTCAACACGCAATGTCAGCTCAACATTCGAGAAGTCCTCCTCGCCGAAGTTGCGTACCGTCGCCCGCAGCTCGACAAAGACATCCCTGGCAATCAAACTTGGCCGGACCGACAAGTCGGTCACGACGAGGTTGGGACGCTCATTGAGGGCGCTCAGCCGCGCAAAAGCGAAGGAACCACCTTCCTTCTGGATCTTCTCGACGTACTGCTCGAGCCCGGCCGACCGGGGACCGTCATCACCGAGCCAGTCCTTGCGCTGAAGGTCGCTGAAGACGATGATTCTCTTGGGTTGTGGGTCGCCCGTGGGCGTGGCGAACTTCCCCGCGAGCTCGTCGAGGACCGCGAAGGAGGCGCCAAGGTCGACCGAGCCTGTGCCGAGCTCAAGAGCCTCGAGCTCGCGCCGAATCGCGTTCTTGCTCTCATCGTTGATGCGGGTGGGGCCCAACACGATCTTCGGCCTGGCCTCAAGAGTCATGAGCGCCATCTGGTCGCCCGGTCGGAGGAGGCCATCGACCATCTGTAAAACGGTCTCCCTCGCCTGCTCAAAGAGGCTTTGCGAGCCTTCCTGGTAGCCCATGCTATAGGAGAGGTCCATGGCCAGGATCCAGCTCTGATCCTCATCCGGCTTCAGGCCAAGGATTCCCAGCCGGCTCACCGGCCGAGCTGCCGCAAGCACCATCAAGAGCACGATCGCGCAACGGACGAGGAGCAGAAACAAGTTCTGCAGCTGAACACGCCTGCGATTGCGCCTCATGGCGCGGATGAGGAACTCCATGGCGGCCCAGCGCCGGCGCTGATGGCGCTGTCGGTTGATCAGGTAGATCACGATCGGCACGGCCACAAGCGCCGAACCCGCCAACATCCCTGGGTTAAGAAAGATCTGTCGAAGAAGGTCGAGCATGGGCGTTCGGTTCTAGGTCCTCAGCGTGCCCGCCCGTTTCGCCAGGTAGGCGGTCAGGGCAACATCGAGCGGCGAGGCAGTGTTGAGCTGCACGTAGTCCACTCGCAGGTCCCGGCAGATTTTCCGAACCTCCGCAAGGAAGCTCGTAATCTCTTCCAGGTACGCGGCGCGGAGCGATTGCGGGTTTGCCAGCAGTTCGGGGAAGCCTTCGAGGCCTTCAAAGAGCGTCATGCGCTGAAACGGAAAGGTAAGCTCGTCCTCGTCGAGCACGTGGAAAACGATAACGTCGTGGCCCTTGTGGCGCAGGTGCTTGAGCCCTCGTTTCAGACGCGCGATGTCGTCGAACAAGTCCGACACAATCAGAATCAGCCCCTTCTTCTTGATCCGGTCCGCCACCTCGTGAAAGATCGAGCCAACGTCTGTTTTCTCCCTGAGCGGACTCTTCTCAATCTCGCCAAGAAGGGCGCCCAGATGGGAAGGACTTGAGCTGGGCGCCACGAAGGTTCGGACTCGATCATCGAACAGGGTCAGCCCGACCGCGTCCTGCTGCCTCAGGAGCAAGTAGCAAAGCCCGGCAGCCACAAAGGTGCCATATTCGTACTTCGAGACACGGTCACCTTCCTTGCCAGAGCCTGGTGCGTGGGGGTAGGCCATCGACTGGGAGACGTCGAGGAGGATGTACGACCTGAGATTGGTCTCCTCCTCGTATTGCTTGATATAAAACCGGTCCGAACGGCCGAAGACCTTCCAGTCGATGTGCCGAATATCGTCACCCGGGACGTACTCGCGGTGCTCGGCAAACTCAACTGAGAACCCGTGATAGGGGCTCTTGTGAAGCCCGGAGATGAAGCCCTCGACAATCAACCGGGCCTTCATCTCGAGACGGGATATCCTCGAGAGGAGCTTCGGGTCCAAGTATTTTCTGGGGTCACTCGTCATGGGTGATGGGCCGACTGGGCGCTCCCAACGAAGTCATGCTGTGCCTGGGATCGCCGCAAGGAACCCTCAGGATTCAAGGACCCTGGGAATTCCCGCATCCTTGAGGCTCGTGGCTTCGTTCACAGGCGTTTCGGCGAGCAGTCGGTCGATGATCGTCTTCGACGATACCCCCTCGGCCTCTGCGCTGAAGTTCGTGAGGATTCTGTGCCGAAGTACCGGGTAGGCGACCGCCTTGATGTCCTCGGCCGAGACGTGACTCCGACCATGAAGGATCGCGCGAGCCTTTCCGCCAAGGATCAAGAATTGCGAGGCTCGGGGACCAGCACCCCAGGCAAGCCAGTCCTTCATGTACTTGGGCGCCTCTTCCTTCGTGACGCGTGTGGCACGCGTGATACGAAGCACGTAGCGAATGATCTCGTCCGTGACAGGAACACGCCGAACGACGTCTTGTAGCCTGAGGATCTCCTCGCCCGTCAATACGGCTTGAACGTCGGATGACTGCGGTACGGTGGTCCGCCTCATGATCTCGACTTCCTCGTCCTGCGTGGGATAGTCGACGTGGATATTGAACATGAAGCGGTCAAGCTGCGCCTCGGGAAGCGGATAAGTGCCTTCCTGTTCGATCGGGTTCTGGGTCGCAAGGACGAAGAAGGGGTCTTCGAGCACATGCTTCGTCCCGCCAGCCGTCACTTGTCGTTCCTGCATGGCCTCGAGGAGCGCGGCCTGGGTCTTGGGGGGTGTGCGGTTGATTTCGTCGGCCAGAATCACGTTGGCAAAGACAGGGCCTTTCAGGAACCTGAACTTGCGCTCACCCGTCGCACGATCCTCCTGAATGACTTCCGTGCCGGTGATGTCCGACGGCATGAGATCCGGGGTAAATTGGATTCTTGAGAAAGAAAGGCTCAGACACCGAGCCAAGGTGCTGATCATGAGCGTCTTTGCGAGGCCCGGCACGCCGACCAGCAGGCAGTGCCCGCGAGCGAATATGCTGACGAGGATTTGTTCGATGACCTCGTCTTGCCCCACAATCACTTTTTGAAGCTCGGCCCGGACGGCCCGATACCGCTCCCTGAGAAGCTCGACGGTGGCCAGGTCATGATCGTTGTCGTTCATCCAGTTCAACCTCAACTCGTGGGGCCGGGCTTGATTCGGGAAAATCTGCTCTCTTGTAAAATGGCGCAAGAATTCAGGACGGGCGAGATCATAGGAGGACGAGCCGGGTTGGGCAAATGGAATGTCGAGGCGGCACCGGCCAGGTGGGCGGGCCGTCGAGCCCACCCGTTCCAGGACGCGCACAAGATATCTGGAGCATTCCGTGCCGCTCACGAGGGAGACCATCTGCGAGGGGGGCGCCTGCGCCTTCTCGGCCATCCGCTCGTTGAGGGGAAATCACCCTCGGTTCCGCCCTCCTCCATGCCGAGTTTCGGCGCCAGCCGAAATGCGTTTCCCGCGAGGCTTGTACTCCCGTCGTGCCGTGGCGATCCATCTCGCCTCTTGATTTCCCGGGGCCGCTACCTATCCTTACTGGATTCTTTCTTGCAAGCTTGGCTGTTCTTGAATGTCCTTCGGCGTGGGCCGGATCGAACCAGCGAGTTTACTGACTTTTCGCATTTCCCGGGGAGGAGTAGAATCCATGCAACCCGACGGGCAAAGCGCCGACGAGCTCTTTCAGAGAGTTGAAGGGGTAACCTACAACGACTTCATCATTCTTCCGGGGCACATAGATTTTGGCGCCGAGGAAGTGGACCTCTCGACCCGCATCACACGTAGGATTCCGCTCAAGGTCCCCGTCGTCAGCTCTCCAATGGATACCGTCACGGAGAGCAAGATGGCGATCAGCCTGGCCCTCATGGGAGGCCTCGGAATCATCCACTACAACAACTCCCCGGACGAGCAAATTGCCCAGGTCCGGAGGGTGAAGCGATTCGAGAACGGTTTTATTACCGACCCAATCGTCCTGAGCCCCAATCACCGCATCGGCGACATCGACCGTATCCGCGAAAAGGAGGGATTCTCCGGCATCCCCATCACTGTGGACGGTACTCTCAAGACGCGCCTCGTGGGGATCGTCACGAATCGGGACATTGACTTTGAGCCAGACCGCAGCCGGCTCCTCAAGGAAGTCATGGTGCGCGAGCTGAACACAGCGCCCCAGGGCATCTCCCTTGCCGAGGCCAACCAGCGCCTCCGCGAGTCGAAGAGAGGCAAGCTGCCGATCGTGGATGAGGAAGGGCGCCTCGTGGGGCTCGTGTCCCGCACGGATCTCAAGAAGAACCGCGACTTTCCTGACGCCTGCAAGGACAAGCGCAAGCAGCTCCGGGTCGGCGCCTCCGTTTCGACGCGCGCCTCCGACCGAGAACGCATTGCCGGCCTCGTCGAGGCCGGGGTCGACGTACTCGTGGTCGACAGCGCCCAGGGGGACTCGATCTTTCAAGTCGAGATGCTCGCCTATCTAAAGAAGAATTTCCCCAACCTCGATGTCCTCGCAGGAAACGTCGTCACCACCCGGCAATGCGACAACCTCATCAAGGCAGGAGCCGACGGCATACGAATCGGAATGGGACCTGGCTCGATCTGTACCACGCAAGAAACCATGGCGTGTGGAAGGGCCCAGGCGACCGCGGTCTACGAATGTGCGAAGTTCTGCCGGGAAATGGACGTTCCGTGCACCGCCGACGGAGGAATCTCAAGCACCGGTGCCCTCGCCAAGGCACTCTCCCTGGGGGCCTCGACCGGCATGATGGGGGGTATGTTCGCCGGGACGCAGGAGGCGCCGGGGGAGTACTTCTACAAGGACGGGGTCCGGGTGAAGAAGTACCGGGGTCTGGCCTCGGTCGAAGCGATGGAGAAGGGCGGCGCCAAACGCTATCTTTACGGCCTGAAGGGGATCAAGGTCGCGCAGGGCGTATCGGGCCTCGTGGTCGACAAGGGCTCCGTGCTCGACCTTGTGCCCTACATTGTGCAAAGTCTCAGGCAGAGCCTTCAGGATATGGGCGTGCGTGGCCTCGGTGAGCTTCACCGAGCCCTTTACTCCGGCCAGTTGCGTTTTGAACGCCGCTCCCACTCGGCTCAACGCGAGGGCGGAGTCCACAGCCTCCTCGCCTACGAAGAACCCGTGCTGGGAGTACGGCACGAGCCTTAGACTCCAGGAAAGTCCTCTCTCCGACGGACACCACTCCCCACGCCTCGACCAGCGAAAGCCCATGGCAGAGTTCATCGCGATTCTCGATTTTGGCTCCCAGTACACGCAACTCATCGCTCGAAGAGTTCGGGAGAACCGCGTCTACTGCGAGATCCTTCGCCACGACACCAAGGCCTCAAAGCTCAGAGAGCATGGCGTCAAGGGGATCATCCTCTCGGGCGGCCCGGCGGGTGTTTACGAGCATGACGCGCCTCGCTGCGACCCCGAGATCTTCCACCTGGGGGTCCCCGTCCTCGGCATTTGCTACGGAATGCAGCTCGGCTGCGAGCTTCTGGGTGGCAGGGTGCAGCCCTCGACTGCCAGGGAGTTCGGCTCGACCACGATCGACCTCGTCGGCGAGGACCTGATCTTTCAGGGGCTCAACGACCGCACCACCGTGTGGATGAGCCACGGCGACCAGGTGAGAGACTTGGGAACCTCCTTTGTGAACCTCGCCAGCACGCCGACTTGCGCACACGCCGCGGTGCGGCACACCTCGAGCAAGTTCTGGGGCCTGCAATTCCACCCCGAAGTGACCCACACTCCGGAGGGGCGAATAATCCTGAATAACTTCCTCTACTTGATCTGTGGGTTGAAAGGCGACTGGTCTCTCACGAAGTTCATCGACGAGCAGATCGAAAGCGTGCGCCAAACGGTAGGCTCGCGCCGGGTCGTCTGCGCCCTGTCGGGCGGCATCGACTCCTCCGTGGTTGCGCTGCTGCTTCACAAGGCGATCGGGAACCAGCTAAGCTGCTTCTTCGTCGACAATGGGCTCCTGCGGGGGGGTGAGCGGGAACAAGTCGTCAGCACCTTCGCGAAGCACTTCCAGCTCGATTTTCATCTCGTCGATGCCGAGGAGAGATTCCTCGAGCGGCTTCGGGGTGTGACGGACCCGGAGGAGAAGCGAAAGCGCATCGGCCACGAGTTCATAGAGGTCTTCCGACACGCAGTCGAGAACGAGCAACGCCACGGCAAGCTCGAGTTCCTCGCCCAGGGCACTCTCTACCCCGACGTCATTGAGAGTTTCTCCCCCACCGGGGGCCCATCGGCCACGATCAAGAGCCACCACAACGTGGGCGGACTGCCCGAAAACCTTGGCTTCAGGCTGATCGAGCCACTTCGATACCTCTTCAAGGATGAGGTGCGAGCCATCGGCCGTGAGCTTGGATTACCAGAGCAAATTCTTTATCGGCAGCCATTTCCGGGTCCCGGACTTGCGATCCGGGTCGTGGGCGAGGTCACGCGGGAACGTCTCTGCATCCTCCGGGCCGCCGACCGGATTGTTCAGCAGGAAATTGAGAAATCAGAGGCCTATTTGACGATCTGGCAGTCCTTCGCTGTGTTGCTTCCAGTGCAGTCGGTAGGAGTCATGGGCGATCGCCGGACCTACGACTGTACCATTGCGCTCCGCATGGTGGAGTCGTCGGACGGGATGACAGCCAACTGGGTCTATCTGCCGAGAGATGTACTATCGACGATCTCCAATCGCATCTCGAATGAGGTCGCCGGAGTGAACCGGGTCGTGCTCGATATCTCGAGCAAGCCACCCTCCACCATCGAGTGGGAATGAGCACCCAGTGACCTGCCAGGGACTTGACCAATGAAAGAGCATGAAGGAGACCTGAAGGCCGCAGGCAAGCGATTCGCGATCGTTGCCTCGCGGTTCAACGATTTTCTCGTGGAGCACCTTGAGCGGGGCGCGGAAGGAACCCTCGTGAAGCTGGGGGCAAGCTCGAACGATATCAGCCTTTTCCATGTTCCCGGCGCCTTTGAGATTTCACCTGTCGCCGCGTGGTGCTCCAGGTCCGGCAAGTTCGACGCAGTCATTTGCCTCGGCGCCGTGATCCGGGGCTCGACACCTCACTTCGATTACGTCGCCGGGGAAGCAGCCAGTGGCATTGCGCAGGTGGCCCGGGATTCGCCAGTTCCGGTCATCTTCGGCGTGCTGACCACGGACACCATCGACCAGGCGATCGAGCGAGCCGGTACAAAAGCCGGGAACAAGGGCGCTGAAGCAGCCATGACCGCGGTCCAGATGTCCAACCTTTACGAAATCCTCCGGCGAGAGCTGGGGAAGACACCCTGACGGGCTTCGAAAACAAGACATGCGCAAACGAACCCAGGCGCGAGAAATCGCCTTTCAGGCTCTGTACCAGCACGACTTGCACCAAAAGATCGAGAATGCCCTCCCCACAACTGTCGACGACTTCGAGTCCTTCATTACGAGCGCCACCGACGATCCCGAGGTCCGCAAGTACGCTCGTATCCTCATTGATGGCACCCTCGCCATGCGCCAGGACATCGATTCACGCATCACGCAAACGGCCATGAACTGGAAGTTGAGTCGCATCGCCCCGGTGGACCGTTCCATTCTTCGTTTGGCGCTCTTTGAGATGTTGGGCTCCGAGAATGTTCCGCCCAAGGTCGCGATCAACGAGGCAATTAACCTCGCCAAGCGCTACTCGACGGCGCAGTCGGGAGCCTTCGTTAACGGGATCCTTGACCGAATCTACAACGAAATCCGAAAGCAATAGGTAGCATGTTCAGGAAGTGGTTCGGGAAGAAAGAGAATCTTGAGGAGCCCCAGCCGCCGGCTCAGGGTGATGAGCCACTGTCCACGAAGGCCTCGCCGAAAGCCGCGGAAGGCCCACAAGGCCCCGAGGCTCAGGCCATGGAAGCCCCGGATAGCGAGGAGCCCAAGAAAGCGCGATGGAGCCTTTTTGGAAGAGCCCTCGAGAAGACCCGCAAGGGTCTCAAGAGCCTCTTCACGTTCCGAAGAACACTCGACGAGGCCTTCGTCGAGGAAATCGAAGCCGAGCTCTTCGGCGCCGACTTCGGCCCCGAGACCGTGCGCGCCCTCCTTGACGGCCCCAATGGCATCCGTCAAGCCTGGAAGGACAAGACCATTACCGAGGCGGAAGAAGTCCGGGAGTTCTTGAAGAGGAATCTCAAGGCGATGCTCACGCGACGGGAGGTGAAGCTTGCGCAAGCAGCCACGCCTCCCACGGTAATCCTTGTCGCGGGCGTCAACGGCACGGGCAAGACGACCTCGATTGCAAAGCTGGCCCGCAGGCTACGGGACGACGGCAAGAGCGTTGTGCTGGCCGCCGCGGACACGTTTCGCGCGGCTGCCGTTGAGCAACTCACGATCTGGAGCCAACGGTTGGGAGTCGACATCGTCACCGGCAAGCCCCAGGCCGATCCTGCGAGCGTCGCGTATCAGGGTGCGGAGACCGCTCTCGCCACGGGAGTCGACTACCTCATCGTGGACACGGCCGGACGCCTCCACACACAGGTGAACCTCATGCGGGAGTTGCGGAAAATCCGCGATGTACTCTCGAAGAAAATTCCCGGAAGCCCCCACGAATGCCTGTTGGTTCTCGACGCCACAACTGGCCAAAATGCCCTTAACCAGGCGAAGCTCTTTCAAGCCGAGGTTGAACTTTCCGGCATCATCCTCGCCAAGCTCGACGGCACCGCCAAGGGCGGAATCGTCGTCGCAATCAATAACCAGCTCGACATCCCCGTCAAGATGATCGGTGTGGGGGAGAAGCTTGAAGACATGGAGCCATTCGACGTCGACAAGTTTGTCGATGCAGTGTTCGAATAGGCGCGGGCAGCGCAAGTGAGGACCAGTTTCAGGAAAACCCTGCCGACCACGGGAATTTCCTGAGCACGCGAGAAAGACCCTGCGAGACAGGCTCCACCCGGCCATGATTGATTCAGCCTGTTCAACGCTCCCCACCACCATCGGCGTCGGGGGCGCACGCGCAGCGTGCGACCGGAGGGGGCCTCGAGCTAGCGTGGAGCGCGAGACGGAGGGAGGCCGCCAGGCGCGTGCCGGTGCGGGGGAGGTCTTCCTCCCCCGCAAGGAGCCTGATTACTGCCCTCCGGGGAGCGAATACGGCAAGATGATCTGACGAACCGCTGGGGTCTCACGGGTTATCCCGTTCGAGAGAATCGGAATGATGAATCGCACGAACTCATGGTCGACGAGAGCCCCTGGACTACTCGAGCCAAGGAGGCCTTCCGCACCCGTTAGACTGCTGAATTTTGCGGCCCCGCCGTGAACATCGAGACTCTCGAGAGCCCCCTGCCACGTGATGGTCAGGTCGGTGCCGTTGGGCTGGCCGAACTCGAAAAACCTCGCCAGTGTTTCGCGCAGTTGGATCTCATTGGTGGCTGCGACAGACCCGGGGCCAACCCCGAGGCGTATCGACTTGGAGACCGCAATACTGAAGACCGTATCTTCCAGAAAGGGGCCTGCCGAGTAATTTGAGTTGACACCACCAGTCGCCGCCAGCGAGTTCAGGTCGGCCTCAATTCGGATCCTTCCGGGGGCCCCGTTGCCGCCAAGACCGCCCGAGACGGGCTCGGGAGTTCCGGGCCGCACGTTCCCGGGGTACTCGGGTAAGTTTTGCCCCTGAAGAATTGGGACCTCCCGGTTGGCGATGCCCCCGGTGACATCAAGGAGTGCCCCTTGCTCGATCGTGAGGGAGTTCCGCACCTGAATAAGGATGTTTCCGCCCGCCCCTCCTCCCCCGTTGCCGCCGAAATCAATCGACTGGAAGGCATCGCCTCCACGCGCCAGAATTCGGGATGTCGAACGAAGGTTAAGGTTCTGGACGGAAAATCGAACGACACCTCCGCCACC
>SXGT01015562.1_pt1 | contig 20911 bp, 16 predicted proteins | sample 3176221 | NCBI WGS metagenome assembly SXGT01 (sample SAMN11356862, study PRJNA531348) | freshwater metagenome | isolation source: freshwater sample F1-120 | place: China: Fuxian Lake, Yuxi | collected 2017-12-25
AGCTCGTCGAGTGCAGTGTGGGTGCCGATCAGGCGATCCCGAGCGCACTCCAGATCATCGAGGACCGTGTCGGCGATGGCTTCGCCGCCGAAATCCCAGATCACGGTGCGCACCTTCCACTGTTCGTGGAAACACACGCCGTGATCGATGCCGAACACGCGACCGTCGTCGCCGCGCAACAGATGACCGCCCTTCCGGTCGGTGTTGTTGGCGACCACGTCGAACACGGCAAAGCGCCGGAACGCGTCGCCATGATCGGCGAGCAACGTGAAGTAGTGCTCCTCGGGATCGTGGTCGACGAAGACCTGCAACGACCCGAGGCCGTGGGGCAAGTCGTCGCGCAACACGGTGTCGGGGACCAGGTCCCAACCCAGCAAATCGCTCAATGCACAAGCCGCAACCTCGCGACGACACAACGAGCCTTCCGGAAAATCCCACAGCGGACGTTCACCGCGTTGGGGTTTGTAGATGGCCAGTACTTCGCCCACATCGAGGGACACCCTGGTCATGAACGTCGCGTTCGACGACCACGGCATGCGGCCAAGAAGTTCGACGTCGCCGTGGCGTAAGACTTCGCCAGCCGCGAGCGCGTCGATCGCCGCGACGTCGGGCAATCCGGCCTGCTCCGACAGTTTCGGCATCAGGATCAGTTCGAACGCGGGCACCAATGCCCGGTCGGATCCATCGGCAACTCGCACAGTTGACAGGTCGGGCGGCCCGACTCGACCGCAAGTTTGCCGTTGCGCGCCATCGCGCGGGCCTGCGACCGCGTCGCGAAGATTCGCGCAACGCGTGCGTCCGATCCGTCATCGGGTTCCATGTCTTCGGGCCACTCGCGGAGTTCGATCACGATGCGCGAACGGCGCGCGTCCCAGCCGATGCCGAGGACCCGAGCACGGAACACTGCGATTGCCTCACGGACCGCCCCGTCGAGGCCGAACTCGTCGCCGGTCGCGTCCGGGTGTTCGGCGTCGAGTTGTTCGAGAAACTTCAAGACTTCCTTCGCCAGGATTCGTACTTGCTCCTTCTCGAGCAGGATCGAGGTGACGTCGGCACCCTTCACGGCCTGGACGAGGAACGTCCGGTCGCCCGGCACGCCGTACGCACCGGCGCCGAGCGCATCGAGGTCGTCGAGCTCGATGATCTCGGTCACGGCGAACTCTCGGGAGCAGGCGGAAGCAACTCGTCGAGCGTCCCGGTGTCGTTGCTCTTCACGAGCATCACACCGAAAGCGTGGAACTCGAGCACCGTGACGGATGCGGGCGACACGTGGATGCGCTGGAACAAATCGAGGTGCACGCCGGTGTAGTGCGCGATCGCGGACTTGATCGGGTCGGCGTGACTCACCACCACGGTGTTGCGATTCGGATGCGCGGCGACGATGCCGTCGAGGGTCGCGACGGTGCGCGCCTGCATCTCCTGAATCGACTCGCCACCAGGAAACCTCGCTCGGGACGGCGCAGCCTGCACAACTTTCCACTCGGGAGTCTTCGCCAGGTCCTTGATCTCACCGCCGGTCCAGTCTCCGTACTCGGCTTCGATGACGCCTTCGAGCACGTGCACGGGCAGGTCGTGATGGCGGGCGATCGCCGCCGCGGTTTGCTGGGTACGTTCGATCGGGCTCGCATAGATCGCGCCGATCGGCAACTTCGCCAGACGTTCCGCCGTCGAGTTCGCCTGCTCTCGACCACGATCGGAGAGATCGATCCCAGGCATGCGTCCGCTGAGAATCGGACCCGTGTGCGCGGTCACCGCGTGGCGAACCAACAACAGGCGGGTCGGAGGCTGCGCAGGCTCGTGCGCCGCGGGGTGATCGCTGGCGACTTCGGGTTCACTCACCCGAGCGATGCTACCGAGAGCACCCGTGGCTAGATTCGGCCGGTGACCAACGTCAACCTCACGCCGACCGGGCCACCCGAGACGGTGCTGCTGCCGGAACCAGCCGACGCGCTCGCAGCCCTCGCGCACGCGTTGGATGCCCCGGTCGAACAGCGCCGCGACATGGTCAGCGATGTCGTTGGCCGGTGGCCGACGTTCCTCGACGCCTGGGCTCGCCTCGGCGAACTCGCCCGCGACGATGTCGAGGCCTACGCCTGTTTCCGCGTCGGGTACCACCGGGGACTTGACCGACTGCGTCAGTCGGGCTGGCGCGGCAGCGGCTACGTGCGTTGGCGTCACGAGCAGAATCGGGGGTTCTTACGGGCTCTCGACGGATTGCGGGCGTCGGCCGACGCCATCGGCGAAGCGCCCGAGGCTGCCCGATGCGCCGAGTTCTTGGCGCAGCTCGACCCCGAATGGAACCGCCGCAACGCCTGACGTCGGCACCGTGCACCGCAGGGCGCCATTGCTTCGTAGACTCGCCCATTCAGCCTGGAGGTCGAATGAAACGCGCGTTGATCACGGGGATCACTGGCCAGGACGGCCGTTATCTCTCGGAGTTTCTCACCGGCAAGGGATATCAGGTCTTCGGGATGATCCGAGGCCAGAACAACCCCAAGGCCAAGCTCGTCACCGACGAGAACCCGCGCCTCGAGTTGGTCGAAGGCGACTTGCGCGACCTCGGTTCGTTGATCGCCGCACTCGAACAGGTGCAACCCGACGAGGTCTACAACCTCGCCGCCATCTCGTTCGTACAGCTGTCGTTCCGTCAACCCGAGCTCACCGCCGAGATCACCGGACTCGGTGTGTTGCGCATGCTCGAAGCCATTCGAGTGGTTGGCGGCATGGAGAACAACCCGATTCGTTTCTACCAAGCGTCGTCGTCGGAAATGTTCGGCAAGGTGCGCGAGGTTCCCCAGACCGAAGCCACCCCGTTCCACCCCCGGTCGCCCTACGGCGTTGCGAAGGTGTTCGGACACGACCTCACCGTGAACTACCGCGAGGCGTACGGCATTCATGCCAGCAGCGGAATCCTGTTCAACCACGAATCGCCGCGACGTGGACACGAGTTCGTCACGCGCAAGATCACGTCGTCACTGGCGCGTATCAAGCTCGGACTCCAAGAGTCCATCAGCCTCGGCAACCTCGAATCTCGGCGTGACTGGGGCTATGCGGGCGACTACGTCGAAGCCATGTGGCTCATGCTCCAGCAGGACGAACCCGACGACTACGTCATCTCGACGGGTGAGACGCACAGCATTCGCGAGTTCCTCGACGTCGCCTTCCACCTTGCCGGTTACGACTCGTGGGAGCCGTACGTCACGCACGACACCCGGTTCGACCGCCCGAGCGAAGTCGACCTGCTGATCGGTAGCGCGGCCAAGGCCAAGGAAAAGCTCGGCTGGGAGCCGCGCGTCAACTTCGAAGGTCTCGTGAAGATGATGTACGAGGCCGACCTCGAAGCCGAGGCGAGGGAAGCATCCCGAGAGCAATAGACCCGCTGGGTCCTACAACCGATCTGCGGTCTTGCGTGCCGCGACCAACAACGGATCCCACACCGGCGAAAACGGCGGTGCGTAGGCAAGGTCGACGTTGATCAACGCGTCGATCGTCATGGCGTTCCAGATCGCAACCGCCGCTGCGTCGATGCGTTTACCCGCGCCGACACCGCCCACGATCTGCGCGCCCAGGGTGCGTCCCGTCGATCGCTCGGCGAGTGTCTTGACCGCGATCGGGGCGGCGCCGGGGTAGTACCCGGCCCTGGTGGTCCCTTCGATCGTCGCGGCAACCGCATCGATACCGAGACGTTCGCATTCCGACACCGAGAGCCCGGTACGCGCGATCTCGATATCGCACACTTTCGTGATCGCCGTGCCGATCACGCCCGGGAACCGTGCGTGCCCTCCGGTGACGTTGATCCCGACGACGCGACCCTGCTTGTTCGCGTGGGTGCCGAGCCCGATCGCAACCGCTTCGCCGCTCACGCGGTGCAGGGTTTCGATGCAGTCGCCCGCAGCCCAGACCCCCGGGACCGACGTGGCGAGCCGGTCATCGACGGTGATGCCACCCGACCGTCCGACCTCCAGCCCGGCGGTCGCGGCAAGTCCACTGTTCGGCCGAACGCCGATGCCAAGCACGACGACTTCGGCCGGGAGCACGCCGTTCGAGGTGTCGACGGCACCGACACGCCCGTCTGCTCCCGCCGTGAATCCCACCACCTCGGTGTCGACCACGACCGTGATCCCCAACTCGCGCATCGCGGTCGCGACTCGCGCACCCATGTCGTCATCGAGGGTCGGCATCGGTTGGTGACCGCGATGTACCAGGGTGACCTCATACCCGCGGGTGAGGAGCGCTTCGGCCATCTCGAGGCCGACATATCCACCGCCGACGACCACCGCGCGTCTGCGGCGCGCGGAACCCGGGCGCTCGGCAGCGCTGCCAGCTGCACCGACGATGTCGCGTTCGATCCGCAACGCGTCGGGAACGGTGTGCACACCGTGCACACCGTCGAGGTCGATCCCCGGGAGGTCGGGGCGAATCGGCGCGGCACCGGTCGCGATGACGAGTTGATCGAAGCGCTCGGCTCGCTCGATGTCGCTCCGCACGTCACGGACCCGCACGATTCGACGATCGAGGTCGATCGCAACCACCTCGTGGCGCGTGCGCACATCGATCGCGTTCGCTCGATGCGCCTCCGGGGTTCGGGCAATCAAACGGTCGGCATCGACGATGTCACCCGACACGTAATACGGCAATCCACAGGCGGCGTAGCTCGTGTACTCGCCGCGCTCGAACGCGACGATGTCGAGATCGTCGGACCCGCGACGGCGGCGAGCTTGACTTGCCGCACTCATCCCTGCGGCATCACCGCCGATGACAACGAGTCGTTCCATGCCGGCAGGGTAGAGCGATACCGACGCGTGTACGGTCGAGGTCAGCGCAACGAGCTGATGCGATCGAGCGAACGCTCGGCTTCGGCGACCACCGCCCGGACAATGTCGCCGGCGGGAACGAGCGAGTCGATTGCGCCGACGCCTTGGCCTGCGGGGTAGCACTCCCGATCCGGATCGACCGGCGTGGTCTCGTCGCCGCCGAGATGCAAGACGCCCTTTTCGAGCGACACCAACATCTGTTCGGGAAACGGTCGAAGCTCTTCGGGGTGTGCCTCGATGTGTTGCGTCCACGCGCTGCGAATCGCGCGCATCGGCTTGCCCGAGTATCCCTTCGAGATGACGGTTCCGTCCTCGAGGGTGGCGAGCAGTCGCTCCTTGTATCCCGACACCGTTCGAGCTTCGGGGGTCGCGATGAACCGGGTGCCCATCCACACGCCGTCCGCGCCAAGCGCGAGCGCCGCGGCGAGCCCACGGCCATCGAAGATTCCTCCGGCGGCCACTACCGGCACTCGATCGCCGACCGCGTCGACAACCTGGGGAACGAGCGGCATGGTCGCGATGAGGCCCGTGTGACCACCGGCTTCGGTGCCTTGCACGATGACGAAGTCACAGCCCGACTCCACGGCCGCGACCGCGTGGCGAACCTTGCCGCACATGCTCGCCACGAGCACGCCGCCTTCGTGCAATCGGCCGATGATGTCGCGCGGCACGCCGAGGCCCGCGACGAACAACGCCGCGCGCCCTTCGACGATGAGTTCGACGCTGCGCGTCAGCGATTCGGGCAACGCCGCCAACAAGTCGACCCCGAACGGCTTGTCCGTCGCGGCTCGGACGCCGGCCATTTCCTCGACCATCTGGTCTTGGGTCATTGGAGCGGCACCGAGCGTGCCGATGCCACCGGCATCGCTCACTGCGGCGACAAGTGCCTGGTACGACACGCCACCCATCCCCGCAAGCATCACCGGATGCTCGATCTGCAACAGCTCCGTCAACCGTGTCTGCATGGCCGGAAACTACGACCTCTCGGGCCGATCACGCATACCGACGGTCGATCGATGGCTTGCTGGCGGCGTCAGAGCCCAGCTCTCGACCGAACACGGTCACACCGATTCGCGGATCGGTCGATACAGTCCCAGGTGTGAGCGACGCGCCCCTGGTCGGGGTGATCATGGGAAGCGACTCCGACCTGCCGACGATGCACGATGCGGTCGATGCCCTCGGCGAGTTCGACATCGCGTGTGAAGTCAGGATCATCTCGGCCCACCGAACCCCCCAGGCGATGTACGACTACGCCCGCACTGCCGCCGAACGAGGACTCGAGGTCATCATCGCCGGAGCGGGCGGCGCCGCCCACCTTCCCGGCATGACCGCCTCCATGACCGCGCTCCCCGTCATCGGCGTTCCGGTTCCGCTCACGCACCTCGACGGGCTCGACTCGCTCCTGTCGATCGTGCAGATGCCCAAAGGCATTCCGGTCGCGACCGTTGCGGTCGGCAACGCGCGCAACGCCGGACTACTCGCGGTGCGCATGCTTGCCGCGACCCGCCCCGAACTCCGAGCGAGCGTCGAACAGTTCCAGCGTGACCTCGAAGCCATGGTCGCCGACAACGACGCGGCGGTCCGCAAGCAATTCGAATCTCGCTGAGGCGGTCGCCGACGTCAGTCGGTGGCGATAGCGCGCAGCACGTCGAGACGACTCGCGCGCCAGGCGGGGTAGAGCGCGGCGAACAGGCCACTCACCGCAGCAACCACCAACAGCCCGATCACGCCCTGCCACGGACTCGCCAACTCGGTGACCTGGAAATCCTGCAAGGCGCGGGTCAAAGCGAGTCCGAGCACGACGCCGATTCCTGATCCGAGCACCCCGCCCAGCAACGCAACGATCATCGCCTCCCACTCGACCATGAACGCGATCTGGCGCCGATGCGACCCCACCGCGCGGAGGAGTCCGATCTCCCGGGTGCGTTCGATGACGGAGAGTGCCAAGGTGTTGAGGATTCCGAGGATCGAAATGAACAACGTCAGCAGCATCAGACCGACGAACACTGCGAGGAAGATCATCGCCTGCTGGCGTTGCTGGTCTTTGAGTTCCTCGCGATCCTTCACGTCGACGTTGGGGTATCGGTCCCCGATGCGTTGTTCCACCGCAAGGCGCAATGCGTCGAGTTCGACGCCGGGGGCCGCCGATGCCAGCACGAAGAAGTCCTGCTGCTCCTTGTAGAGGTCCTCGTAGGTTTCGATCGAAACGACGATGTCGTTCATGAAACCCTGCACTCGAAACGTTCCGGCGATTGGAATCGACGCCAGCGCATTCTTCGGGAACGTTCCCTCGAGGACATCGCCGACCTGCCAACCTCGTTCGTCCGCGAGTTCGGCGCTCACCAAGGCTCCACCGTTCGCGAAGACGTCCGGAGCGAAACCTTCGGTATCCAAGCGCAGTAGTTGGTCGACTGCATCGGGCTCGATCGCACTCACCTCGGTGCCTTTGCCTTCGACCAACACCCGGTCCCCGTAGCGAACGGCTGTCGCACCCCCGATTTCGGCGACGTCGCGCAAGTCGTTGCGCAGCGCGGTCGTGAACCCGCCCGGCCCGCTGTCGCTGATGGTGAGATCGGCGGCGATGCTCTCGTCGATCAAACTGTCGATCGAACGAATCACACTTGCCGTCAGCACCATGACGGCCATCGCGATTGCGAGTCCGATCATGAGCGCGCTCGCAGTGATCGCAGTTCGCCGTGGGTTACGGGCAACGTTTGCCCGCGCCAATCGTCCGTTGATCCCCGAGATCGCCGCGACCGGGCCACCGAGCAGGACCGCAGCCGGCCGGGCCAAGAGGGGCCCGAGCGCAACCGTGCCCAGCAACAAGACCAGCGCGCCACCAGCAGCGGCAAGCAGCCCGGTGCGGGTCCCGGCCTGCGCACCCCAGAGCAACGCGGCAATCCCGGCCAGGGCGGCGACGAACCCGGAGGTGATGCGAGTCCAGTTCAACACTGCGGTCACGGCCTCGACCTCGCGGACCGCTGCCAGCGGGCGCGTGCGCGCGGCGCGAATCGCGGGCACCACTGCTGCAAGCATCGTGACGCCGATTCCGATCGAGAGGCCGACCACGACCGTACGAATGTCGAGCACCGGGTCGATGCCGCCGCCGGGATCGAAGCCGATCTTCGCCAACAGTGTTTGGATGAACGAACCCAGGATGTACCCGACGCCGATTCCGGCGGCCGAGGCCGTGATGCCGATCAGCGCGCTTTCGGCAAGTACCGCACCGACGATCTGGCGTGGGCTCGCGCCGAGCGCTCGCAACAACGCGAGTTCTCGCACCCGTTGCGACACCACGATCGTAAAGGTGTTCACGATGATGAACGCCGCGACGAACATCCCGACGAACCCGAAACCGCGCAACACCCACCCGAAGATCCCGATGAACTGGTCGAGCTGCGCGACTTGTTCGTTCGTGACCTGTTCGCCGGTCAAGACTTCGATGTCCGGCGGAAGCGACGATGCCAACGTGCGCTTCACCGCTTGGATGTCGGCCCGCGGTTCGACCGCAATCGCGACGAAGTCGAACTCGTCGACGGCCTCGAATACTTCCTGGGCCCGACTCGTCTCGAGCATCGCGACCTGGGCGCCCGAGAAGTCCTCCTGGTCTCCGAAGCTCAGCACGCCAGCGATGGTGAACGTCTGACGCCCGGCATCGGTCGGAAAGATGACGTCGACTGGGCCTCCGACCGTGAGGTCGCCGTCCTCGACCGAGTTGCTGTCGAGCAACACTTCATCGGGTCGTTCGGGAGCGCGTCCTTCGCGAATCGAGTACGGCGTCAAATCGAGTTGGTCGACATAGTTCACGGCAAAGACTGGGCGTCCGAGTTGCTGCACCACCTCGCCGTCGGCACCCACGATGGAGACGCCGGGGCGGAACACGAGACCCTCGGCCTCGGCCACTCCTTCGGTCGATCGAGCGAGGTCGAGCACCGCCGCCGGGATGGCCGGTCGCGAATCGCCGGGTCCATCGGTGCTGCCGCCGATCGGGTCGACCGCTCGAACTTGGAGGTCGACGCCGGCGTTCACGGTCGAGAACAGGCGCTGAAATCCCACGTTGGTGGTGTCGGTGAGGACATAGGTCGCGGTGATGAACATCACTCCGAGGAGCACGGCCAACGCGGTCAGCACGAAGCGTGCCTTGTGGGCGAGCAGTCCTCGCCACGACACTTTCCACACCGCTATTGCTCCAAACTGCGGACACGCTGCGCGATCGAGTCGACCGTCGGGTCGGTCAACGAGTCGACGATCGCGCCATCGGACAGAAACACCACACGATCGGCAAACGCAGCAGACGCCGGGTCGTGGGTCACCATCACGATGGTCTGCCCGAGTTCGTCGACGGCATTGCGCAGGAATCGCAGAATCTCGGAACTGGCCTTCGAGTCGAGGTTGCCGGTCGGTTCGTCGGCGAAGATCACCGACGGTCGATTCGCGAGCGCGCGAGCCACCGCAACGCGTTGTTGTTGGCCACCCGAGAGCTCGGTCGGACGGTGCGAGAGCCGCGAGGCCAACCCGACCGCCCCGACAACTCGATCGACCCATTCGCCATCGATGCTTCGCCCGGCCAACGACGCCGGCAACGTGATGTTCTCGTAGGCGGTCAACGTCGGCACCAGGTTGTACGCCTGGAACACGAAGCCGAGGCGATCGCGGCGAACTTCGGTGAGTTCGCGTTCGCTCAGGGATGAGATTTCGATCTCGCCGATGAACACTTGCCCACTCGTCAATCGATCGAGACCCGCAATGCAGTGCAACAACGTGCTCTTGCCGGACCCACTCGGACCCATGATCGCCGTGAACTGCCCGGCACCGAACTCGACATCGACCCCACCGAGCGCGACGACTTCGGTGTCGCCACGGCCGTAGATCTTCGTCGCACCAACGGCGCGAGCGGCGACCGTTTGCGTGGGCATGGTCATGATTCATCTCCCACGGCAACGCCATCGCTCAGCGGATCGCTGTCGTCAGCAGTGTCGAGCGTCGCCCCGAGCGGATCGTCGCCGTTCGGATACAGGTGCGGGCCGTCGCGTCGGCCGATCACAACGAATGCGATCAGACCCGCACCGCTCAGCACGATGGACAGCAACGCGTTGAACCGCATGCCGAACAACTCGCTCGCCGGATCGACACGAAGCAACTCCATGAAGAATCGTTCGATGCAGTAGAGCGCGACGTACAGGGCCAACGTCTGGCCCCGCCTGAAGGCGAATCGGCGTTCCGCCCACGACAGCACGAAGAACAACCCGAAACACCAGAGCGACTCGTAGAGGAAGGTCGGGTGGAAGGTCTCGACGTCGAGATACTCCGCCGGACGCTTGTTGAGCGAGATCTCGAGGCCCCACGGCAGGTCGGTCGGCCGACCGAACAACTCCTGAGTCCACCAGTTGCCCCAGCGGCCAATGCCTTGCGCGACCGCGACCGCCGGCGCGCACGCGTCGAGCACGACGCTGGTCGGCAACTTCTTGCGTTTCGACATGATGATGGCGCCGATCGCACCGCCGGCGACCGCACCCCAGATCGACAGGCCGCCTTCCCAAATCTTCGCCGCACCGGCGAGGCCACCTTCGTCCCAGTCGTATCCCGTGAAAAGGTGATACACCCGCGCACCCACGACGCCAGCGATGACCGTCACGGTCGCGATCTCGGAAATAGCGCCTTCGGGGAGTGCGAACCGCCTGGCCCGCCGATCGGCCAGACGGGCCGCGACGACGACACCGATCGCGAGCATCAGCCCGTACATGTGCAGGGTCAACGGACCGAGGTCGACCGTTCCCTTGGCAGGGCTCGGAATCGCTGCGAGCACCCCGAACGGTGTCATGGAACCCACTTCACGTTGACCTCATCTCGACGCGGCCAACCTATCGCCGGGTCGGCCAGCAGGTCGGTCCCAGCAGGTCGGTCCCAGCAGGTCGGTCCCAGCAGGTCGGTCCCAGTAGGTCGGTCGTGGAGTCAAGTCTTCGAAACGCGTCGCCCGCTCACGGGAACCCACGGGCGTGTCGACACGCATCTCGTGCGAACGGGATCGCCGCGTTACTTGAGCAGTCTCGACAGACGCCGGTCGGCGAGCAGTTTGCCGTTGGTCTGACACGTCGGGCAGTACACGACCTCGTGGGACTCGTAGGAGACGCGGGCGAGGTCGGCGCCGCAGTCCGGGCACGGCACCGCGTGCTTGCCATGCACCGTGAAGTGTTCGCCCAGCTTCGGCGCGCTGAGTCCGCCGGTGCGCTTGCGTTCCCGAACGAGCCCGTCGAGCAACACGAAGTGCAGGGACTCGAGCAGCCGCTCGCGGTCGTCGGCCGAAAGCGACTTCAAGGACGCGAACGGCGACAGCCGGGCCCGATGCAAGACATCGTCGGAGTAGCCACGCCCGACGCCCGCCACCGTGCGTTGATCGCGCAGGATCGTGTGGACCCGTCGCCCGTCGTTCGAGACGCGCAGCCACTCGGCGAACTCCGGCGAGAGCGGCTCAGGTCCGAGTTTGGCCATCGGCCCGTCGTCTCCCGGCCCGAGCACCCACCAGCCCGCCTTGCGTTCGGTGCCGTGCTCGCGCAGCAAGACGGCGACGTCGTGATCGAACACCCAGCGAACGACCGAACCCTTTGGTTTCGTGGACTTCGGCGGCGCTTCGATGTCGAGTCGGCCCGCCTGCGACAGGTGGAACGCGATGCGGTGATCGTTCTCGAAGCACATCAGGCCGTATTTCCCCCGCCGACCGACCTCGAGAATCGCTGGTCCGACGACTGATTCGACTGGCGGGACAGCAGTCTTCAAGCCAGTGAACCCAAGTGCCGAAAAGGATCGGAGCACATGGCCGGCCAGTTGCTCGTGCAACCGTTCGGCCAACGCCTGCATTTGCGGAAGCTCGGGCACGTCTTCACGGTAGGTCGTCCGCCCCATTTCCACCCAGCACCAAGCGCGCGAAAGTGATCAGGGCACAGGAGGGCCGGATGTTCAAACGAGCGAAACGAGACAGACGCCATCTCGTCGGCGGCAAGGCATTCGAGCACGCCTCGGGGTACGAAGATCCGGTATCGGTCATCGCCGAACACAGTCTTCCGCCTGGCGCCGAGCCGGACGTCATCGAAACCCCGCACGGGTACCGAGCGCGCACGGTGAACGACGCTGCGACCGAACATCTTCGGTCAGCCTGATTCGTTTCGCGTTCGCCTGACCGTCAGCGCTTGCGGCGGCGGGTGTCGATCTTCTCGCGAATGTTGTCTCGCCGCGCCTGCACTTCTCGATAGGTGAGTTTCTCGACGGATGGGTCGACGCCCATCGCCGCCTTCATGGCGTCGGGATCGAACACCGCTTGGGTGATGTCGATACCCATCTCGGCGGCCAACCGTTCGCCGTGACGACGCGCGATCTCCGTGTGCACCTGCTCGATCTCACCGATGATGTCGAGATCGGGTGCGAGCGTTGCGATAGCGCCGTCGAGAAACATCATGTTCTTGACGAAGAGCATGAGTTCTTTCGGCGCTCGTGCGCCGTACCCGAGCAACTTCTTCGTGATGTCTTGCAACTGCGCCAAGAGTTCGTCGGCTTCGAGCTGGGTGGGGTCGACCACCGGTCCATCGAGACCGAGATCGGAAATCACGCGCTCGATGTCGACGTCGGGCGGGAACGCGCCAAGATCTCGGAGCGCGCCGAGCTGGGAGCGGACATCGCCGGTGGTCGCTCCGAGCAACAAGAACAAGAACGCGGTTCGTCGGGCCTCGTCGAGGCGGCCGGTGATCCCGAAGTCGAGCAGCACGGTGCGGCCATCGGGGCGCACCATGAGGTTGCCGCCATGCAGGTCGCCGTGGAACACGCCGAACAACATCGCGCCCTCCATGAACGCGACGAGACCGGCGTGCAACACCCCTTGGGTATCGACGCCGGCATCTTGCATGCCGACCACGTCGTCCCAAGCGAATCCGTCGAGTCGTTCCATTACCAACACGCGTCGGGTCACCAAACGCGGGTGCGGACGGGGCACGATCACGGCACGTTGGTCGGTGACCGCCAGCACCGCAGCGACGTCGAGCATGTTCTGCGCTTCGAGCCGGAAGTCGAGTTCCTCGAGGATCGTGTCGGCGAAGAGTTCGACCAACGCCGGAGGGTTGGCCAAGGCGGCCACTGGAATACGCCCGACGAGAAACGGTGCCAGCCAGGACAACGCCCGAATGTCGGCCCGGACGAGGTCACCGATGCGCGGTCGCTGCACCTTGACGACCACCGGCTCACCGGTGAGGAGCCGGGCGGCGTGCACCTGAGCGATCGACGCCGCGGCGATCGGTTCGGTGGAGAACTCTGCGAAGATCGCTTCGATCGGGCGACCGAACTCGGCCTGGATCACCGAACGCACGTGATCGAACGACTCGGCGGGCACCCGGTCGCGCAGTTGCTTGAACTCGGCGACGAGTTCGGGCGGAAACATTCCTTCACCGCTCGAAATGATCTGCCCGAGCTTGATGTAGGTGGGTCCGAGATGTGCGAACGCCACCCGCAGCCGCTTGGACAACGCGGCCCGGCGCGGCGACTGCTCGAGTCGGCGCTCGGTGAGCGCCCACATGCCGAGCGCCCACCCGACTCGCGCGGTGGCGGCCACGACGCGATGGACCGGCGGCACACCGCGTCGCGCCAGCAGGCGCGGCACCTCGGCCCGTGCTTGTTCGCGCAACGGGCCGAGGCCTCGACGCCAGGCCACCGCTTCGGGGTCGACGACCCACGGGCCGTCGTCGGAGAAGCCCCCGATGTCGAGATCGGACATCACGAATCGGGACCGTAGCGACCCATCGAGTGCGATCTCCTACCGGTCGACTCGCGCAACCCCATCCGAGATGGTCGGGTTGGAGCCGCGCTCGCTACAAGCCCGCGCAGCGCCCAAGCCACGGATCCGCGCCTTGCCAACGATAGAGATGCAACGCAAGCGTGTCCTGGTCGATGACGCTCGCCGCGGCGGGATCGACACCGACGAGATCGAGCCGACCCGCGTGACGCGCCGTGTTGTCCCAGGTCGTGCGCGCGAACTGGTACGCACCGCGATACTTCCCGGAGGGACTGACTGCGTCGTAGCCGTCGTCGTACGCCGGCGGCGTATGGCTCGACTCGTGCGAGCGCGTGCAGACGAGGAACGGATGCATGTGGTCGACCGCGGTGCCCTGCAAGGTCCACGGCGTGCCGGTGGGATGTTCGGTCACGGCGACGACGGCCACGCCCGAAGCCGGCGCGAACGCCTCACGCTGCGCACCGGCTCGATACGAGACCACCGCACCCGTGTCGAATGCGATCCAATAGCCGCGACCATCGTCGTCGGGAATGATCCCGACCACATCCGGGCCGACGAAGCCGTGTGGATCACCTACGAAACGAGCATCGCCAAACGCGAACACGCGACCGTGAGCGGTGACGACGTAATAGCCGCGTCCTGACGGAGAAGCAGCGATGTCGACGGGCTGCTCACCGGCAAGCCCGCCGAACGCGTCGCCACGGCGCACTGCGCTCCCGAGCGCATAGACACGCCCGTCCGATCGCAACACGAACGCACCCGTCCCCGAAGGCTGCGCGGCCAATGCGACGTAGCGAGCGTCGGCGCTCGCGTCGGGCGGGAGGGACAGTGCTACCGCTCCGCCGCGTGCCGTGATTCGGCCGCGGGACGCGAGCACCCAGATTCCTCGCTGCGCCGTCGCAACATCGACCGCGGGGTTCGTCACCGGGTTCGTCGACGCGCCGACGACCGCACGAGCGCGACCGGCGACTCGGACTTGCCCGTTCGGTTCGAGCAGCCAGGCGCCGTTCCCGGCACGGTTCGCGGTCGTGGCCACGTACTCGGTGACCGGCGCGGGGCCGACGAGCGTCGGTGCGTCGGGACCGAGCAACGAGTGCGGCGCGATCGCGGTTTCCGCCGCGGCGTCGCGGGCATTGACAATGGGGACCGCGGCCGTTGCTCCGACGGCAGCGGCCACGACGGTCGCTCCGAAGACTCGAGCGATCTTGGTGATCGGACCGGTTGCGAACACACTCGGATCCGAGGTGGGACTCGTCGACTGACTCGCCGAAGCTGGGTCATCGACGATTCGAGGCAGGTGTTGCTGATCGTGGAGCGCCTCCGCCTGCGCCTTGCTCGCGTCCCCCGCGAGCGAGGTTGCCCCGGTATGGGAGCGCTCCTCGTGCGCATGACTTCGATCTCGGCTGGTTGCACGTCGTTGGATTCTGGGCATGACAGGACCTCCTGAAGGTCGTGAAGGCGCCGCTTCGGCGCACTGGGTGGTCGTCACCACACGTCCGGTGAAACTCGGGGTGGTGGAGCACCAAGCAGCGACCGTAGGAACCGGCGCGCGACCACTCCGAACATCCTGGGAAATCCTGGGAGAAAATTCACGAACGCACGATGCGCGCCGATCCCCGAGGGCTCGCGGATCCCGTTGGGTCGCGCGGATGTTTCGCCCAGCGTTGGAATACCGCAAATGCGTGAGTCGGATGTGGGGGTCGCACCAATGGCAAGATCACACCGTGCGCGAAGCCGATGCCGTCATCGTGGGGGCAGGACCCAACGGCCTCACTGCGGCGGCTCGCCTCGCGACCGCCGGGCGACGCGTGATCGTGCTCGAGGCCGGTCCGACCATCGGTGGCGGCGCCCGCAGTGCGGCATCGACCCGACCGGGATTCATACACGATGTGTGCGCGGGCTTTCACCCGTTCGGCGCGTCATCACCGGCCTTCGAAGCGCTCGGGGTCTGGGACCGGGTGCCGCTCGACCTGGCACCCGTCCAGTTCGCCCACCCCCTCGACAACGGCAGCGCGGGCGCCGTGTGGCGCGATGTCGACGTCACCGTCGAACACCTCGGACGCGACGGGCCACGGTGGCGACGACTGGTCGCACCGCATCTACGCGCCTGGCCGCGCCTCGCGCCAGAAATCCAACACCCGATCGTGCACATCCCCCGCGCCCCGATCCCGCTCGCCCGATTCGGCCTGGTCGGACTCGGTTCGGCAATGCGTATCGGGTCTCGATTCACAACCGACGCGGCCGCAGCCTTGGTGCCCGGATGCGCCGCCCACTCGGCGGTGCCCCTCGAACAGGCCCTCGTCGGTGGACTCGGCCTCGCCCTCGCGATCGCGGCGCACGGACCGGGGTGGCCCGTGGCGCGCGGCGGGTCACAGTCGATTGCGGATGCGCTCGGCGCAATCGTGACCGAACACGGCGGATCCATCGAGTGCAATCGACAGGTCCACACACTCGCCGATCTCCCCGAGGCGCCGGTCGTGCTGTTCGATACGAGTCCGCGCCAACTGAGCCGCATCGGCGGCGCACGGCTTCCCGATCGCTACCGCCGCCGTCTCGACGCGTTCACACCCGGCCCGGGCGTTGTGAAACTCGACTACGCGTTGGGCCAGCCGGTTCCCTGGACCGCCGAAGTCGTTCGCCAGGCCGGCACGGTGCACGTCGGCGGAACGATGCTCGAAATCGCCGCCGCCGAACGAACGATTGCCGACGGCGGTTTACCCGCGGCACCGTACGTCCTGGTCGGACAACAAAGCGTTGCCGATCCGTCGCGAGCGCCGGCCGGTCAACACACCTTGTGGGCCTACACCCACGTTCCCCAAGGCGCGCCGTACGACGCAGACGCCGTGCGTGGCATCACCGAACGCGTCGAAGCCCAGATCGAACGGTTCGCCCCGGGCTTTGCAGACGTCGTGCTCGAACGTCGGGTCACCACCGCCCACGAGTACGAGGCCTACAACCCGAACATGCACGGTGGAGACTTCGCCGGCGGTGCCGTGACCGTGCGCCAACTCCTCGCTCGTCCCGTCATGCGGCTCGACCCGTGGCGCACCCCCGGCGGGAACGGTTGGTATCTCTGCAGCGCGTCGACCGGGCCCGGCCCAGGTGTGCACGGAATGAGCGGCTGGCTGGCCGCCGGATCGGCGCTGCGTCACGAACTGCGCTGACGCGACGAATCGCGAAACCGCGTCGTCAGGCGCGCCCGCCGACGGCCGCGAGCTCGGCGAGTAGCTGCACCTCGCTGGCAATCAGGTTCGCAAAGTCGCCCAGATGCAAGCTCTCGTCTTCTCCGTGCGGTCGCGAGTACGGATCCTCAGGGCCGATCAGCAACGCCGGGATCCCTCCGAAGGCCGCTGCGAACGGCCCGACGAACGGAATCGACCCGCCGATTCCCATCGCCACGGGTTCCACCCCGAAGCCGACCCGCAGCGCGCGTCGACACGCGTCGAAGGCAGGCCCGGTCGGGTCGGTGCTCCACGCAGGCGCGCCCTCGAACGCCTCGACATCGCACTCGAGTCCCCAAGGCCGGTGACGTTCGACGTGTGCGGTGACCGCTTCCATCACCGCCGTCGGGTCCTGCCCTGGCGCCAGGCGGAACGAGAGGCGCGCCGTGCACTCGGCGACGATCTGGTTCGACGAACCGGTAATCGGATGCGAGTCGAACCCGATCACGGTGAGCGCGGGTTGGCGCCACAAGCGTTCGTACACCGGCACCGAGTCGTCGCCGATGATCTCGACGCCGGGACGCAGCCCGTACGCCCGGGCAAAGCCGCGCTCGCCCCCGAGCGCAACGATCGCTTCGCGCTCAGCCGCGCTCGGTGCGACGACATCGTCGGCGAAACCCTCGATGGTCACCACACCCCGGTCGTCGCTCATCGACGCAATCAACCGTGCCATCGCCTGCACGGGATCGGGCACCGCTCCGCCCGTGATTCCCGAGTGCAGTGGGCCATCGAGCGCACGAAGCCGCACATCGCAGCTCGCCAACCCCCGCAATGAATAGGTGATACCCGGAACTCCGACATCCCACTGGCCTGCGTCGGCAAGCACGAACACATCGGAGCGCAGGTCGTCGAGGTGCTCGCGCAAGAACCGCTCGAGGCTCGGTGAGCCAATCTCCTCTTCGCCTTCGATCAACACGCGCACGTTGCAGGGCAACTCTCCCGCGGTCGCGAGCCAGGCACCCACGGCATGTGCGTGAGCGACAGCGCCGGCCTTGTCGTCGGCGGTACCGCGCCCGTAGAGCCGACCGTCGCGTTCGGTGGGTGAGAACGGATCGGTCGTCCACCGATCGAGTCGACCCGGGGGCTGAACGTCGTGGTGGGCATAGAGCAGCACCGTGGGAGCCTCGGGTCCGGCGTGCAGCCACGCGCCGATGACGTAGGGAAGCGCCCCACGGATTCGTTCGATGCGGACCTGTTCGAGCCCGTGGGCTTCGAGCAACGCGACGGTCGCCTCCGCGCTGCGTTCGACGTCGGGGACACGCGCCGGGTCGGCCGAGATGCTCGGAATCCGAGCGAGCAACTCGACATCGTTGCGAGCGGCGTCCGCAGCGGCTCGCGCCGCGGCCCGCGCCGATTCCGAGGCCGAGTTCCAATCGTTCGTCACGAAGATGAGTCTGGCCGATCAGTGGCCGATCACTGGCCGTTTCGGTGCGCTTCGCCGCGAATCGCACCGCGCGAGCAGAGACCGGGTGACCCATGATCGACACTGATGCGTCGGTGGGACAGAATGCCTCGACGCGAGCGACGCGGAATCGGGAGGAATCGTGGTGGGAACGACAACTTTGCGTCGCCGGTTCGCCGCGGTCGTCCTCGGGGCGCTGATCGGGAGCGCCCTCGTCACCAACGACGTGCGGGTCGCCGTGGCCGCCGACGACGGCAACCTCCGCTTCGAGGCGCACTCGACCTACACCGTCGATCCCACCGCCCGAGTCATTCGCGTGTCCGTCGACCTGATCGCGACGAACAACCAGCCAGACTCCAACGACGGCTTCACCATCACGCAGTACTACTACGACGAACTCTTCGTGGGCATGATTGCTGGTGCGTCCAACCTTCGCGCCGTGCGCGACGGGCGCGAGCAAGGAGTGCGGATCGAACCCTCGGAGAACGGCGAGTTCGCGTTCGCTGCGATCGACCTGAGCCCCAACCTGTACTACCGCGACACGGCGCGGGTCCAGTTCACCTACGACCTGCCCAGTCAACCGCCACGCAGCGACGCGACGACCCGGGTCAACAACGCCTACGCGACGTTCTGGGCTTTTCCCGTCGCGGACCCGAACCTGACGTCGGTTCGTATCCGTATCCCCAAAGGGTTCGAGGTCGAGTTGATCGGCAGCGACCTCGAGGAGTCGTCCGCGGGTCAGTACACGTTGTGGGAATCCGGCTCCATCAGCGATCCTGAAACGTGGGGTGTGATCGTCTCGGCTCGCGATGATCGCAGACTCGACAAGACGCGCTTCAAGTCCGGCAAGCACACGGTGGTCATCCGCGGTTGGCCCGACGACGAACAGTGGTCGCGGTTCGTCGAACGCACCACCAAGCGAGGGATTCCGCGGCTCGAAAAGCTGCTTGGAATTCCGTGGTTCAACAACGACCAGTTGACGATCACTGAAACTGTTGCCCCGTATCTCTACGGCTACGCCGGCTGGTATTCGAGCGACGACAACACCATCGAGATCGGCGACGAACTCGACGCGGAAGTCGTGCTCCACGAGATCTCGCACATCTGGTTCAACGATGAGTTGTTCGACAATCGCTGGCTGAACGAAGGGTTCGCGCAGACATACGCCAACCTGGCCCTCGCCAGCAGCGGACAAGATGCGCGCCAACCCGACAAACCCGGGACGAACGCGCCTGGCAAGCAACCGTTGCTCGAGTGGGGCACACCGAGTCTGCGCGACGACGAGGAAACAACCCAAGCGAAAGAGGAGTACGGCTACAACGCGTCGTGGTTCGTCATCAACGAGATCACCGACGAGATCGGCACCAAAGCGATGCGCGACATCTTCATCGCTACGAACAATCGAGAGTTGACCTTCCTCGGCGACCCCAAAGCCGAAACGTACCCCGGCGCGGTGAACTGGCAGCGCGTGCTCGACCTCGTCGAGCTGCGCGGCGGGTCGAAACGCGCCGACGACCTCTTCGTGAAGTACGTCGCCGACAAGGCCCTTCGTGACGACTTTCGCGATCGGACCAAGGCCCACCGCGCGTACGACCGTTTGACCAAGGCGGGAGGCAAGGGCGACAACGCGTGGTCTCCCCCGCTTTCCGTTCGTCGGGCATTGACCATCTGGGACTTCGACGGGGCCTCCGATGACATGCAGTTGTCGACCTCCATCTTGCAGTCCCGCAACGCCACGACCGAGACGCTCGCCGCGTCGCGCGTCGCGCTTCCCGACTCGTTCGAAGATGCGTACGAGTCGGCAACCCGAAAGGAACTCGACGAACTGGTCGCGACCGCGGAGCAGTATCGGGAGGACGCCGAGGCCGTGGCCGACGCATTCGATGACGTCGAGGCGGACCACGGCATCTTCGACAAGATCGGCCTGATCGGGAACGACTACGAGTCGGTATTCGACGACGCGCGCACCGCGTTCGAGGCCGGCGACACCGACGGGGCCGTCGATCTGGCCAAGGACGTGCAGGCCACGATCGACGACGCCGGCAACGTCGGACAACAGCGGGTGGGCATGGCCGTCGGCGGACTCATCGTGCTGCTCGGGTTGATCTGGGGCCTGCGTCGACTCCTGCGTCGACGCAAGGCAGGGCGCGCCCGGCGCGCCGCGGCAACGGCTGCGGCAGCCACCACCACAGCGACCACCGCCGAGATCGGTCATCCGACCGCGGGTTCTGCGACCTCCCCGGTCGCCTCGTGGGGCTCGCCGATCACGTGGGCACCCCCCGTGCGTGCCGCGGCGCCCGCACCGCCCGCTCCACCCGCGCCGCCCGGGCCGCCGCGTACGCTGACTGCCGGGCGTTGCCGGTGTGCGCGGCAAGCGACGCCACATTGACGATGCGCCCGGCGCCCTGCGCCACCATGATACGCGCGACTTCCTGGCCGACGATGAAGACGCCGTTGAGATTGACCTCCAGAACGCGCGCCAGGTCCGCGTCGGTGGTGTCAAGGAAGGCCACCGGCTTTCCCACCGCCGCATTGCTGACCAGGATGTCGATACGCCCGAACTGCGCCGCCACCTCCTTGACCGTCGCCGCAACCTGGACACGACGGGTGACGTCCATGGCATAGGGCCGGGCATCGCCCCCGCCAGCCGCGATGGCCGTAGCCGCCGCGGTGACGCCCTCCAGGTTGACGTCGGTCAGCG
>SXGT01579981.1_pt1 | contig 20911 bp, 20 predicted proteins | sample 3176221 | NCBI WGS metagenome assembly SXGT01 (sample SAMN11356862, study PRJNA531348) | freshwater metagenome | isolation source: freshwater sample F1-120 | place: China: Fuxian Lake, Yuxi | collected 2017-12-25
AGGTGACACCGAGACGGAAGTGAATGGGGTGTTAACTGAGCATGCCGAAAGGATCAATACGGCCAGGGAAGCAATTACCGCAATGGTCTTGGGTGGTTGAATAGACGCGCAGTATGATCGGAGCGATTTCATGTTTTTCGTATTGTATCAACATTGGTGAAATGGTTGCCACAATCGCTGCAGGTATAATCATTTCGTATGCAAGAACCTACCCAAACAAATTCCAACCAAATTGCCCGCGCCGCCGGAACCGTGATGTTTGCATATATCCTCAGCAACATTACCGGGTTGATCAGGCAGGTGATGGTATCGAATACATTTGGAACCGGCAAAGAGTTGGATGCTTTTTACGCTGCGGTAACGATCCCTGATCTTTTGTTTAATTTGCTTGCTGGTGGTGCGCTTGCTTCTGCTTTTATCCCCATATTCACAGAAACCTTGCACAAGGATGAACCACGCCGTGCTTTTGGCTTGTTTTCTGCGATCACGAGCCTGATCTTGATCATCCTGGGGTTGGCTTCAGTGATCACTGTGGTGTTTGCACCGGGCATTGTCAATTCGATCTTGTATGCGTTCGATCCATCCTTGGATGAAGCCACCAAGCAGCTGAGCATTTCATTGTTGCGCGTGATCATGATCGCGCCAACCGTGTTTGGAATCAGCGGCATTGTGATGGGTGTATTGAATACGCACCAAAAATTCCTGGTGCCATCCTTGGCGCCAGTGGTTAATTGGGCGGGCTGGATCATTGGGCTCGTCTTCTTCGTACCATCGATGGGTATCTATGGGTTGGCATGGGGATACGTGCTTGGTGCCATTTTGCACCTGGGCATTCAATTGCCAGTTTTGCTGAGAATCGAGCGATTTGTTTTTTCGCCGTTTAAAGGCTTGTGGGAGCCATCTGTGATGAAGGTGTTATCGCTGGTTGGTCCTCGCTTGCTTGGCGTAGGGGCAGTACAGGTTAATTTTTTGGTAAATACCATGATCGCCGCCGGGCTGGAACCGGGCAGTTTATCAGCGATCAACATTGGGCGCATGGTAATGACCATGCCTTTATTTGTCATTGCACAAGCAATTGCAACCGCAGCGTTACCGACCTTTTCGGCACAGGTTGCCAAAGGCCAGAAGTCGGCCATGATGGTTTCTTTGGTTTCAACTTTGCGGGGGGTGCTTTTACTCTCGTTGCCGGCTGCGGTAGGGTTGATCTTGTTACGGGAACCGATCACCATTTTGCTATTTCAGCGCGGCCAATTCAATGAACAATCCACGCAACTCGTTTCTTGGGCAATCTTATGGTTTACAGTCGGCTTGGTTGGCCATGCCCTGGTCGAGATCTTATCACGTGCGTTTTATGCATTACACGATACAAAAACACCGGTTGCCATCGGCGTTTTGGCTATGGGGTTAAATGTGCTGTTTAGTTTTATTTTTTCTGGCTGGTTCAGGGAGTGGGGGCTAATCCCCTTGGGTGGCTTGGCATTGGCAAATTCGTTGGCAACTGCCATCGAATCGATCGTGTTGCTGGTGTGGGTTCGAAAGCGCCTGGGTGTTTTTGATCTAAAAAGCTTGATGGTAGGTATGGTTCAATTTTCGGTTGTATCGGCTGCAATGGGTTTGGCTATCTTTGGCTGGCTTGTGATGTCGCAAGGAACTGATAAGGTGTTTCAGTTGATCGTGGCGATCGTATTGGGGATCGCGGTCTATTTGATGGGTGTGACGGTTGCCAGGGTTCCCGAAGCGCGTGTGTTTGCCGAATATGCGATGGGCAAACTCAATCGCAAATCTGCTTCCTAACACCCCTATCCCATCTTCCACCAGTAAAGAAAACTAACCACAATCCCCAGAATAACTCCACCGAGAACTTCTAACGGGGTGTGGCCGATCACCTCACGCAATTCTTTATCAGAAATTGGGTGGCCACTGAGCAATTCGTTGATCAAAATATTGATCTTTTCTGCATGCCGGCCAGCCTCCCTGCGGACGCCAGCCGCATCGTAGACTACGATCATGGTGATGGCGATGGCGATCGTAAAAACCGGGCTGTTAAAACCGTCGTGCAAGCCAATACCAAGCGCAGCGCCTACCATCAGCGCGCTGTGAGAACTGGGCATGCCACCCGCGCTTAGCAAATACCCCCAATTCCATGTGCCTTTTCGCAGGTATTCTACCGGTGGTTTCAGTATTTGGGCTATGAACCAGGCCAGTATGGCCGTTATTAGTGAATGGTTGTCGAGAATGGATTTGATGAACATAAGGTTCCCGGGTTATTTGGCGGGCTCGATCTTTTGGATCCGCAACTGGGCTTTTTCCAGCAAAGCAGAACAATGCTCGGCCAATTTTTGTCCATCTTCAGAGAGAGATAACATCTCTTCGAGAGATTGGTCCTCGGATTCCAATTTGGCAACGATCTGCTCAAGAGCAGTGAACGCTTGTTCGTATGTAAGTTTGGCGATGTCTACTTTATCCATGCCTTCTCCATTATCCTAATTTTTCTACGGTAGAACCAAACCGGCCATCTGAAACCATCACGGTCAGTTTGCTGCCTACCTCAACATCCTCAACCAATTTTACAACTTTACCATCATTGGCGCGCTGTACAATTGAAAACCCTCTTTTGAGTATCAAAGATGGATGGTGAGCGAGGAGTCGCTTGTGAAGGCCATCCAAGGTGGCGCGTTGAATAGACATTTGGTGACCCATAGCCCGGGAGAGGCGACCAGAGAGGTCATCCAATTTTTGCCAGCTGGTATTCACTTGCTTATGGGGGGCCATTAGCGCCAACCTTTGTTGCATTGTGGACAAGGTTTTGAGTTTGTCCTCTATTGCATACGCAGCATTTTCAATCAGGGTTTGGCTCAAGCCTGCAACAGTGTCCTTCAATTGCTCGATCGTGATCGGGCTGGCCATTTCCGCGGCGGCGGTTGGTGTAGGCGCGCGCATATCCGCGGCAAAATCTGCCAAAGTGAAGTCGATCTCGTGGCCAACGCCGGTAATGACCGGGCAGCGGGTAGCGGTGACGGACCGGACAACATTCTCATCATTGAAACACCACAGGTCTTCCATTGAACCGCCTCCGCGGGCAAGGATGATCACATCCACATCCGGTTGGTTATCCAATGCCTGCAGGGCGCGCATGATCGATGCAGGTGCGTCAATCCCTTGCACAGTAGCGTGAGAGAGGAGGATGGTGGCCATTGGCATCCTGCGGCGCAACGTATTCAGAATATCCTGATAGGCTGCTCCGGTTTCGGAGGTTACCACACCAATATTCAAGGGGAAAAGAGGAAGTGCCCGTTTTTGGCTGGGATCGAACAGGCCTTCCTTATCCAGCTTGTCTTTCAGGCGGGCGAATTCGGCATAAAGCGAGCCCTCGCCGGTGGTTTTAATTTGGTCGACAACCAATTGGTACTTGCCCGTTGGCTCGTAAACGCTAATGTTGCCATGAACCTGAATTGAAACGCCTTCACGCAGTTCGGCGCCTTTTAATTTCTGGGCGTTGTTTCGCCACATCACGCAAGAAAGTGAGGCTCCTTGGTCTTTGACAGTAAAGTACACATGCCCCGATGTGGCACGGGTCACGTTGGATACCTCGCCTTCCACCCAGGCGTTATTCAAGCCTGGCTCATTTTCCAAAATGGCTTTGATATATCGGGTAAACACCGTTACGGTAATTGTATGTTGTTCAAACCTCTCATCAAAAAGCATATATGACCAATGTACCTCTATGGGCGGTGAATTGTTACGTTACAATAAATTTGCGTAAACTTGATTTTACATTACCACCTTTAAAAAATGCGAGGAACTTGGCAAAATGAAGCGATTATGGGCCTCTTGGAGGATGAAGTACATCAGTGGAAATACTCCTATGACGGCAGGCTGTGTGTTCTGCGAGGCGTTGAAACTTTCTGATTCTGCAGAAAACCTGATCGTAGAGCGGGGTGAACGCTGTTTTGTGATCCTCAACAAATTCCCATACACCAGCGGGCATGTGATGATCGCGCCAATTTCCCATACTGCGGAGCTCGGTTCGTTAGATCATGAAACCGGCGCGGAAGCGATGGCAATGATCACCCGATATACACAGGTTTTAAAAAAGGTTTACCGACCAGAAGGATTCAATATCGGCGCGAATATCGGCGCTGCCGCCGGGGCGGGCGTTCCTGGCCATTTGCATTTTCATATTGTTCCCCGTTGGAACGGTGACACAAATTATATGACCACCATTGGCGAAGTTAGGGTGCTGCCGGAGGATTTGGTTGATACTTACCAACGGATCAAGAAAGTTGCATTGGAGAATTAAATTATGAGAAAAGTAGCCGCACTTATGATGGTGTTGGCGATCATGTTGAGTGGTTGTAAATTGCCAACCGGACAAACCACGTTGGCGCGTGCAAAATCTGCAGTGGTTGCAACCTCGACGAAGACTGCCATCCCAACAGCAACCAAAATTATCCCTAATCCTACCGCCACCAACGAGCCAGCTCCAACCGCCAGCCCAACCCCCTTTCGCTACGGTCCAGAAATTTCAAGTTTTCCGTCCGGAATTAACCCGCTCACTGGGTCGCATGTAGTGGACCCCGCCAGCCTGGGGTTACCTGCGGTGCTCATCTCCATCACCAATTTCCCTCCTTCCGCAAGGCCACAGGCAGGTTTGTCTTTTGCTTCATGGGTTTTTGAGTTATATATTTCAGAAGGGATGACGCGCTTCCTGACCGTTTTTTATGGCGATTACCCGCGAGCAAGCCTGCCTGAATCTCAGCCAGACGTAACCAAAATGCCGGAATCGACCCAAACTGCTGGCAACACCCCATCGCAAGGTGCCGGCTCTGGCACAGCCATGGTTGGCCCGATCAGGTCTGGGCGTTTGCCGTATGCGTACGTGCGAGACTTTTTCAATAGCTCTTGCCTTGTGTATGCGGGAGCCACCGTTGAGATCAGAGACAGATTGCGTGGTTGCTCAATGGTATTTGGCAGCGATGAAGACGATATTAACAGCGCCATGCTGGATGTCTCCAAACTTCAAGAACTTGCCAAAACCAACTTTCGGCAGGGAGATGCCTTTAACTACGCTGGCAATGTTTTCTCGCAAGAACCGCCCGTAGGCGGCAAGCCGGCTGCCAAAATGGATATTTTTTACAGTTACCTGAACCAGGGGCAATGGGTTTACGATACGGAATCGCTGAAATACTTGAAATTTGAGGACTTTGCCGATGGCAGTGGCAAATTTAGGCCGATGACCGACAAATTGACTGGCGGCCAGTTGGCTTATGCCAACGTGATTGTGATTTATGCTGAACATACGGTGATCAACCCATATATCATAGATGTGAACATCGGCGCCGGCCAACGGGGCAAGGCGGTAATTTTTAGGGATGGCCAGCGATATGACGCGGTTTGGACAACCCTGAATGGCGATTATGAAAAGCAAACCGGCAAACGCCGGCCGATGCGGTTTGAGGATGTGAACGGGAATCCGTTCCCGCTTGGCCTTGGCCAAAGCTGGATCCATATATTTACACCATACTCTTACATAGAAGACAAACTGGAAGGAAATTGGCTGCTGCGATTTGTAGCACCTGCCGGAACAAAATAACTTATAAGGAAATAAAATATGGGTACGGGTGACGCGTTCGTATAATAGAAGTATGAAGGCGTTGCCCGTACTTTCGTTGTTGTTGCTGTTTCTGGCTACAGGTTGTACAGGCCAGAGATACGAGACCCCAACCAACAATTCTTCCCAGCATCTCCCTAATAAAACTCCAACCTCTCATCCAGTTATTGAGATTACCTCCTCGCCTACCGCGATACCGCTAATGGTATTGCATCCTACACCAACCAATTACTCCTTTGGCCCAGATGTTGAACCTTTTCCGGGTGTGGTGAATACCCTTACCGGAGAATTGGTGGATGACACCGAAAGCTTGTTGAGGCCAGCGGTTTTGGTTTCGATCAGTAATTCCCCCGTCACTGCCCGTCCGCAGGCAGGCCTGGCTTTTGCGCCAAACGTTTACGAGCTGTTTATTGGGGAAGGAACCACCCGTTTTTTGGCTGTATTTTATGGTGATATGCCCAAGAGGGCTACCGTGATTAGCAATGCGTTGCTGACAGAGCCAAGCCTAACCGCCCGGCGAGGGTTAACGCAAACATTAAGTGGCAGGGTTTGGGTGGATGAAGACCAGAATGGCGCGCAAGATCCATGGGAGGTGGGTGTTGGAGGTGTAAATATCACCATAATTGGTGCCGGCAATGGCAAGCCAGCCAGCAAGGCAAGTTCCGATAGCAATGGATACTTTGCGGTTGACACGCAAAAGTTGGTGCCCGGTGAAACATACCAAGTGTCCTACCTGTTCCCAGATCAATGGAAAAACCAAAACCGCACCTTTCAACTGGTTTGGGGTGGTGATAGCTTAAAAGGCGCAGATTTGGGAATTAATACAATGATAGGCGAGCCAGTTAGGATGGCATCTGATATTGCTCCGCAAAAAACGTATGTCGGCCCCATCCGTTCGGGGCGGTTGACTTACGACGACATTAACAGACTGTTCCCTGGAAGCTGCCTTGTGTTCGCCAGCGCAGGAGAGGGGATCTTGGAACGGTTGAATCCATGCCGAATTATTTACGGTGAAGAAGGGGCAGATACCCCCAACACTTCCTTGCTTGAGGTCGAGGAAATGGTAAGCCTTGCCAACGAAAGCACGCTTGCCCAACCGCCAAATTATTCCGGCAATTTATTTTCTACCCAATTACCTGAAGGGGGTGTCCCTGCCCAGTTTTTGGATGTGGTCTTCCACAAATTCGCGAAGTCACGTTGGCAATATGATCCGCTTTCAATGGCTTACCTGCGATATACCGACTCAATTGATGGGACTGGTGTATTGCATCCTGACCAAGACCGGCTGACCGGGCGGCAGATCGCCTTTGAGAATATTGTTGTGCTGTTCTCCAATTATGCGGTGTTTCGCCATGGCCAGTACGATGTTGACCTATGTTGTGGGTATGAAGGGTACGCGGTGCTGTTTCGTGATGGGCAAATGTTCAAGATCCGTTGGAATACCAATAACCGCGAGTGGGAACAAAAGACGGGTTTGCTAAGGCCGATCAAATTTGTTGGGGATGATAAAGAGCCGGTTGCTTTTCGGCCAGGAAAAACTTGGATCGCCTTGGTTACGCCGAATTCTGTGTTAACCGCCGAGCCCGGTAATGGCTGGCAAATGCAATTTGCGATGCCCAATGATGTAGCCCCAGATAAATAATATGGAGCCAATGGTATGAATACATTTTTGGTCGATCTTGTTCCCATGATGGAGCAACAAGCCAACCCATCTTTGGCAAAACCAATGGAAAGCTATATGCGAAACCAATTTTCGTATTTGGGGATCAGGTCTCCAGCGATGGCAGAGATCCATCGAAAATTTTTCGCCAGCCATTCACTGCCCGCGGTAAATGAGCTTCCTGAGATCCTAAAAGAATTGTGGCAGCTGCCACACAGGGAATACCAATATTTCGCGGTAGGGTTGTTGCGCCGGATGGCAGAAATGCTTCCTGGGGATTTTATCGAACCGATTGAAAATATGATCATCCAAAAAAGTTGGTGGGATACTGTTGATAGCATCGCTGGGGGCACCGTTGGCATCCATTTTCGCCACCACCCGCACCTTGCAGGAAGCGTGTTGCCAATATGGCGGTCTTCATCGAACATGTGGCTAAGGCGGACGGTGTTATTGCACCAGTTGGGTTACAAGAAACAGACCAATATTCAATTGCTTTTTGCTGTGATCGAAGAGAATTTGGGTTCAAAGGAATTTTTTATCAACAAGGCTATTGGTTGGTCTTTGAGAGAATTATCCAAGTCAGACCCAACAGCAGTGATCGAGTTTGTTAATAGCACCCCGTTAAACCCATTAAGCAAAAAAGAAGCACTCAAGTGGTTGGAAAGGAAAGGGCAGAATGATCGATAAATCCAATTATGTGCCGGTTGTGATCTCCGCGAAACGAACCCCGATAGGGAAATTCCAAGGAAGTTTGGCATCCTTGGGAGCGGTAGATCTGGGAGCGCAAGCGGTAAGGCAAGCACTCAAGGGCATCCCTTCCGAGCTGCTACCCCAGATCGATGAAGTGATCATTGGGAATGTTGTCTCCGCAGGGTTGGGGCAAGCACCTGCCCGCCAAGTGGCTATCGCGGCGGGGATCCCAAGCCAGGTTGGTTCGCTCACGATCAACAAAGTGTGCGGGTCCGGTCTTAAAAGTATCTCATTGGCAACGACATCTATTTTGGCGGGAGAAGGGCAGTTATTTGTTGCTGGCGGGATGGAGTCCATGTCGGGGGCGCCTTACTTGATGCATGGCCGTAATGGCGAGCTGCGCTTTGGACATACCAAATTGGTGGATAGCTTGTTGGCAGATGGGTTATGGGACCCGTTTGAGAATTGGGGCATGGGGAACGCGGCGGAATTGATCGCAAAAAAGTATGCGATCTCCCGATCCGAAATGGACGAATATGCTTTGGCAAGTCATCAAAAAGCGTTGGCAGCCAGAGCAGCCGGCAGCTTTTTGATGGAGATCGTTCCGGTACCTTTGGCCGATAAAAAGGGGAATTCCACTACCGTTAGCCAGGATGAATCGCCAAGGGATGGGATTACGATTGAAGCCCTGGAGAAATTGAAACCGGCATTCGAAGCGCAGGGTGTGGTAACGGCAGGCAATTCATCCCCCATGAGCGACGGGGCGGCGGCGTGTGTTATTAGCAGCGAGAGGTGGGCCAAGGAAATGGGCATAAAACCTATGGCGCGCATTGTGGCATTTGCTCAGGCAGCCGTTGAGCCGCGGTTTTTATTTGATGCCCCCTCTTTGGCAATACCAAAAGTATTACAAAAGTCTGGATGGAAGATGGCGGACCTGGACCTAATTGAGCTGAACGAGGCTTTTGCTGCCCAAACATTGGCAAATGGAAAAGCCCTGGCAGATAGCGGCTGGGATTGGTCCAAAGTAAACATTTATGGCGGGGCAATTGCTTTAGGGCATCCGTTGGGGGCAAGTGGAACGAGGGTTTTGGTGACCTTATTACACGCCCTGAACAAAACGGGTGGCAGTAAAGGATTAGCCTGCCTGTGCCTTGGCGGGGGAGAAGCAGTTGCGCTGACAGTGGAGAGGCTGTAAACTAAACCAAAAATAAAGGACCAAAAAAATGGATGATGCTGTATACAAAGATGCGGTAAAAAAATATGCCAAGGGCTACTCGCGCTTGCAAAAATGCCTAACAGTGATCCCACAGAAAGCTTGGGATTTTAAACCAGCAGAAAACGAGTGGAGCATTCGGGAAATCATCGTCCATTTGGTCGATTCTGAGACGAATGCCATGCTACGGGCACGCATTCTTGCGGCGGAACCTGGCCGAACATTGATGGCGTATGACCAGGATTTGTGGGTAAGCCAATTGGCTTACTCGAAATCGGATACGGGCTTGGCTCTACAGGCATTAAAATGGGTGCGTAAATTCACCAGCGCGTGGCTAAAGACAATCGACCCTTCCTCCATGCATACCGCGGTCCATCCGGAATATACCGTCGCTTATACGTTTGAAAAATGGCTGGATACGTATGCCAACCATATTTATGCCCACATTGATCAGATCAACGCAAATTACGGGTTATGGAAACAGCAAAAAAGCCACAAGTAACAGATTCATCAGGACATTTTGATTATGTGATCATAGGCTCCGGTTTTGGGGGCAGTGTGAGCGCATTGCGCCTTGTGGAAAAAGGTTACCGTGTCCTTTTGATCGAAAAAGGTAAACGGTATGCCGATAGCGAATTTGCGGCCACCAACATGCAATTTTGGAAATACCTTTGGCTGCCGCTGATCCGCTGTTTTGGAATTCTGCAAATCACCGTTCTGAATGGGTTGATGGTGTTGCACGGAAGCGGTTACGGGGGCGGAAGCCTTGGGTATGCAAATGTACTCGAGAAGCCGTCGGATGCTTCGTTTGCAACAGAGGCATGGAATACACCGATCCCATGGGGAAAGGTGTTGGCGCCCTATTACGAAACTGCCCGCAAAATGTTGGGTGCCGCCCAAAACCCCCGCATGTACCCTGCGGATGAAGTGTTGCACCAGATAGCACAGGAAGCAGGAAAGCCAGAAAGCTATCGGGCTACTATGGTAGGGGCATGGTTCGGTACCCCCGCTGTACAGGTAGATGACCCCTACTTTGACGGCGCTGGGCCGGCACGGGCGGGGTGTACTTTTTGTGGTGGATGCATGGTTGGTTGCCGCCACAATGCCAAGAACACATTGCCCAAAAATTATTTGTACCTTGCAGAACAAAAGGGGTTACAGGTCCTAACAGAAAACGTGGTTGAGAATGTGATCCCCCTGCCAACAGGCAATTACCAAATTTGGTACCGTAGCTCTACGGGTGGCTTCTCTTCCGGACAGGTGGAGGCGGCCAAGGTAATTTTTTCCGCGGGGGTAATGGGTACGATCAAACTGTTGCTTTCACTGCGAGATATCCAAAAAAGCTTGCCCAACCTCTCTGGCCGCCTGGGTGATTCGGTTCGAACCAATAGTGAGGCATTATTGGGTGGCCTCGCCAAAAACGATTCAATCAATTACTCGGAAGGGGTATCGATCAGTTCGATCATTGACACCGATGATGTGACCAGGGTTGAACCGGTGCGGTATCCGGCAGGGTCTGACCTGATGCGGATGATCAGTGCGCCCTTGGTGGATTTGGAAGCCGGAATCGCTACCCGGATGTTCCACAGTTTACGCTGGTTAATCCGCCATCCGGCAGATGCGATGCGGGCGTTTGTTTTGCCTGGGTGGGCAAAAAAGGTAACGATCTTGCTCATTATGCAACATGCCGATAATCGGATGAATTTTCGGATCGGCCGAAACTGGTTGACGTTGTGGCGGCGTGGATTGGTATCACGCGAGGTTGCCGGACACAAGATCCACGCCCAGGTAAAAGGCTCGCACGCGGTAGCACGGGCTTTTGCCCAAAAGATCGGTGGCGTGCCGCTGGGCTCTATGGGAGAAAATTTACTCAACCTACCTACAACTGCCCATATTTTGGGAGGGGCGCCAATTGGAAACTCAGCCGCAGAGTCTGTGATCTCGCAAAAATTTGAGATCCACAATTATCCAGGTTTGTTCATCATCGATGGCTCGACCATGCCAGCCAACCCTGGGGTGAACCCAAGCCTGACAATCACTGCCATGGCCGAGTACGCCATGAGTATGGTACCAAATAAGGACAAGAATTGAAAAAATACACCACTTTACTGTTTGACCTGGATGACACCCTATTGGATTTTGGAATCGCCGAAGACCAGGCATTTCGGCAGTTGATGACGGACAATGGCTTGCCATTTACCCAATCGATTTTTGACCGATATAACGAGATCAACAGGTCTGTGTGGAAACAACTGGAGGACCACAGCCTGACAAGTGACCAGGTCAAATTCCGAAGGTTTGAGATTTTTTGCCAAGAGTTCAAGATATCCATCTCATCAGAAAAACTGGCATTAGAATACCTGGTGAATCTTTCTAAAGGAGTCCAATTTATCGATGGAGCTTGGGAAATATTGCAACGATTTAGGCAAGACCATACCCTGATTTTGGTCACGAACGGGCTTAGTGCTGTGCAAACTCCCCGAATCCAAAAATCAGGGCTTGGATCACTATTTTCGGCGGTGATCATATCAGAGGAGGCTGGTGTTTCCAAACCATCGGTCGCGTTTTTTGAACTTGCATGGAAGATGGCAGGCAAACCGGAAAAAGACAAAATGCTGGTCATCGGCGACAGCATCAGTTCAGATATTCAAGGTGGAATAAATTTTGGAATTGATACGTGTTGGTATAACCCTGCGAATGCGGTACCACCTTTGCCTGTAACCTATCATATTCAGCGCTTGGGCCAGCTCCCAGAAATCATTGCCTGATCACTTTTGAGCTATTAGGATGGTTGGACTCCAACGTAGACCTCAATTGCTTTTAAAATAAATGAGGCCAAAGCAGGATGAATTGCGTCAAAATTGCGTTTAAAACGCTCATCCTGGTTATAAAGTTGCCCTAATCCCAGAAGTTGATCGGTAGTTGGCACCCAAAAATACGCCATATGGTCACGCCATTGTTGGATCAATTTTTGTACAGGCTGGGAACCAGGATCATCCTCTACCAATAAAGCCAATTCCTGATAGATCCTGCCGCCTTCGCGCAAGATCTCTTGCTGCCGATTTTTTCCATATTCCCGCCATTTTCGGTTGGATTCGCGAACAGTTTGGGGGTCATATAATTTTTCGGCTTCCTGAGCATAAGCCTCTTCTTGTTCGGGAGAAAAACCATGGAATAAATTTTCTGTATTCATATTTGATTCCCTTTGCAGATGTTCCAATGTGTAATCGATTGTTTTGATGAGGTTCTGAAATTTCTGAATCTGATGATCGCAGTAGCGTTTGTGTTCCAATAATGCCAAAGAAGCATCGAATAAGGGATCATTGAGGATGGCGGAAATTTTTTGGAGTGGCAAACCGGCTTGCTTGAACAAGAGTATTTGTTGCACGCGCAAAAGGGAATGATCGCCATAGTAGCGGTACCCATTTTTTCCGATCTCATCCGGTACCAACAAGCCGATGGAGTGGTAAAAACGAATGGTTCGCCGGCTTAGGCCGGTCAGCCTGGCCAATTGTACAACCGTTATCATAGCCGAACTATAAACGATGACGTAAGGTTAAGGTCAAGGGTTCAATGGGGCATTTGGTAATTTGACGATGAATTTGGTGCCTTGCCCAAGTTTGGTAGCAATATCGATGGTACCGCCCAGTTTTTCTATCAATGACCGAACAATGAACAGGCCGATACCTGTGCCTTGGATCTCCAAATTAATTGCGTTGGCCCCGCGAAAAAACCTGGAAAAAAGGAAGGGTACATCTTCAGCGGGAATGCCAATGCCATTGTCTTCTATGGTGAACTCAATTTCGGATGGTAATAACTTAAGGGCCAGCAAGATATTGCCTTTGGGTTCGGTGAATTTAATGGCGTTGCCAGCAAGATTAGCAAAAATTTGGTTCAGTACATTTTCATCGCTACGAAACATGTCTGATGGCAAGGAAGGGTCACGATAATACTTGGTTTGCAGGTCTATTCCTTTTTCGTTGGCAACGATCTGAAACTTGGTGAAGAAATTGGAAAACATTTCTTTAAGGTCAAATTCCCGTAACAACAATTTTGTTTGGGGGCTTTCCAACTTTCCGGCGGTTAATATGTCATCCACAAGGGTTTTTTCCCTGTCCAGCTCACTCTTCAGAATTTCCCAGTACTCAGATCGCTCTTCGGGAGAATCAGAGCCATCCATTAGGTTGGACATTAGCATCATTGTAGCAAGCGGTGTACGCAGTTCATGGGTGGCTTTGTTGATGAAATCAGATTTGATCATTTCTAATCGCGCTCTTTCACTGACATCGCGGATGATCGCGGTCACTTCGTTTGTGCCACTCGCCTGAAATCTGGCTTCAAGCACCCGGCTTGAATTGTTCACCTCAAACTTAAATTCAACGGTCTGAAGTGTCCGCGATTCCAACGCGACGGTGATACCCATCAGAACTTCTGCTTGCTGATTTTCCGCGACCAAATTTTGCAAAGAAACGGGGTTAATTACATCCACCTCCTTGTTAAATGCTGGGTCGGCGGCATATTGGATATCTAAAAGTGTACCGTCACGCGCAATCCGAAGGATCATATCGGGGACGGCGGTTAATAGCGCCCCTTTTCGACGCTCACTTTGAGCAAGATCGTGCTGATATTTGAAACGCATGTATGCGTTGGAAATAATATCGCTCACCATACGGAGCAAGATGATCGAATCATTCGACCAGGTTCGTTGTTCTTTTACGCTGTCAAATCCTAAAAAGCCGATCAGGTCATTATCGGAGATCAATGGTAGCACCAGCACCGATTGGATATTTTGCATTTCCAGAATTTCCCGCTCGGTAGAGGCTTCATCTGGGAGGTTGGAAACGATCGGCACATTGATCACTTCTAGCTTTGATAAATTTTTGATCCACCATGGGAAAATGGATAAAGGTAGGCCGGCAAGGTTCTCTTTTTCCGGCAAGATCCCATCTGCGGTCCATTCGTGGGTGTTGGTCATCGTTTCCGCGGAAAGGTCAAAGATGAACACATAACTTCGATCGACGTCGATAAGATTGCCAATTTGGGCAAGCACGTCGTTGATGGCTGCGTCAATCTTTTCTACCGGCATGTTGATTAATTTGGTCGAAATTGAAGTGAGTGTATCTTCAAAACGCTGACGAAACAGCAACAATTGCTCTTGCTCGGTTTTGATCTTCTCATCACGAATTTTGGTGGTGATGTTTCTGGCCGCAATGTAAAGCCTTTGATTGAAGTGATGGCAACGCCATTCGAAGGTCAGCCATTTCCCGTTGGCAGAGCGCATGCGGCAAGTGAAATCAACGTTAGCCCGTTCATTCGTCAATTCAGCCAGTTGGTCAATGATGATTTGACGCTCTTCTGGATGAATATATGAGGAGAATTGATCTCCGATTTTTGAATCGAAAGTACGTTCCCAGGCAAGGTTAGATTTAATGATGCTACCCGTTGGGTCCGTAATTAATAATGGGTCATTCAGGATCTGGAAAAAATTTTCAATTTCAGCGTCTTGTTCATTAATTATCAATTGAGTATTGTGGCGCTCAGTAATGTCGCGGCTGATCCCGATAATTCCGCTAATTTTCCCTTCGTTATCCAAGTAAGGGGCTTTAAGAGTTTCTAACAATATATTCTTGTTATCGCCAGCCAAATTCCAGTCTATATTCTTCCTTTGCTCCCCTGTACGGATGACTTCCAGATCTTCCTGCCTGAAGATGGAGGCTCTATCTCTCCCGAAGAGGTCTATATCGTTGCCGCCGATGATCTGGTCGATTGGTTTTCCCAATAATTCGGCGAGGGGTTGATTGCAATGTAGATAGATTCCATCAAGGTTTTTGATGAACATAATGTCAGGCATCGATTCCAAAATGGAGGCCAGATAGGATCCTTCCTGGATTGATGCCTCAAAAACAGTATGATCGGCATTATGCCGCGAACGATGATTCATCTTGGCCCAAGATCCCGTTCACTTTTTCAAGAACTTCGCTCACAACAAATGGTTTGAGGATGTAATCGGTTACTCCAAGCAACCTGGCACGGTCCTTGTCTGTTTGGGAAGTCTTGGCAGAGATGAACATGAACGGAATGTTTTTTAACTGCTCATCTTTGTTTATTTCGGCTTTTACTTCCATACCATCCGGTACTGGCATCATTACATCACACAAGATCAAATCGGGTTTTTGGGTACGAATACTCTCCAAGCCTTCGGTGCCATTACGGGAGTTGGTTACTTTGTACCCTTCCCGTTTTAGTATCGCGACCATACCAATAGAAAACTTGATATCATCATCAATTAAAAGAATGTGTTTCTGGTTCGGCATTTTCCTTATTTCCTCGGTTTACCATTATATCCAATCCTTTGTCAATCTAAAATACCCTCCTGAAATTATTTAAGTTTAGAATTGTAGGATGATGCCAACTGATTTGAAATTTGACGTATGTTATTTGGATGAGGACATAATTCTGCTGAACAAACCTTCCAGACTGAGTGTCCTTGTGGAAGGTTGGGAACCTAGTGCGCCGAGCCTGATAGATTTGGTCCGGCAAACCTGGCCAGAAGCGATGGTGGTTCACCGATTGGACAAAGATACCAGCGGAATCATGGTTTTTGCCAGAAACCCCAATGCACATCGAAGCTTGTCGATACAATTCGAAAAGCATTTGGTTCAAAAGCAGTATTTGGCTGTTGTTGTAGGAGAGCCTGGGTGGGAAGTTACGACTGCCAGACACCGGTTACGGGTTGGGGTTGGAAAGAAACATCGGACCGTGGTAGATAACGCCAAGGGAATATCTGCCGAAACGGTGATGAGGATCCTTGAACGATTTAATGGCCATGCATTGGTTGCGGCAGAACCGCGCACAGGCAGAACACATCAGATCAGGGTTCATCTTTACGCCAAAGGATTTCCAATTTTGGGTGATCCGCTTTATGGCGATGTTCGGTCCTCATTGATCAACCGTGCTGCCTTGCATGCCAGCACCATCCGATTCGCGCATCCATCTACCAATGAAGAGGTTGTTTTCGAAGCCCCTTTGGCGAAGGATATCGTTATGGCGATAGAAGCCATCAAAAAAATTAAATCGAGCGGATTCTTTGATGGCTTCCATTTAAATTAGGCGATCTTGCGCGACTCCATGTAAAACCGTTTTTCGTGGGCTTCTCCCATAGAGAAGGTTTTGCGAGGGAGCGCTCCGTCAACAATTACTGTTTTAAACAGGTCAGATTTATGCATTCCGGGCAATAACAAGCCAATGTTATTGGTTTGCATCCCTAACCGAACTGTAACTTCGGCACCATGTACATAGTCCAATTTTTCAGCGCCAGAATCCTTCATGAAGGCATCGATGAATTGCTGGAGTGTGCCAACGGCCAGGTTGGTTGTGGGGTTTGTGAATTTGGCGATGATGAATTGGCCATTTTGGACACATCCAACTTTTTGAGATCCATCTGCCCGTTGGTTGATGAGGGATTCCATTTCTTGCGCGCTATTTGCCTGCGATAATTCAATTTGCCCACTAAAAAAGGTGGATAGTTCAGCCATAAAGTCTTTCTTGAGGCTGAATACTACGCGATGGATCGGTTCAAATTCCAGAGCGTCATCATGAACATTTTCAATTTCAACCAAGGCATAACGGGCAGGATGGTTCGGCCCAACCTGGTCTTTAATTTTTTGCCAGATCGCTTTTGCAGTTGCCAACGAATGGTTTCCATCTCCCATTGCGAACAAGAGGACTGGTTGGTTGGTTAGGCCATATTTTTTGGAGAACACCTGGGGATCTGCCAAATTCCGAAGGCTGGCAATAACGCCCGCTTCTGCTTGTTGATCGACCTTATAACCGGCCAAATGTCCGCTATTAAACATCAGGTCAAAATCATACAGCTTGTCGCCGTCGCTGGCTTGTTTTGATACCGGTTCAATCACAGAATGCTCAGGGTCGTCGATGAGCACCAAAATGTGCGGGAACTCGAGAGCCGCGCCTTCGCGGATCTTGATGCGTGGTGGCAGCCGTTCAATAATGGTACCTTCGGTGGCGCGGATGAGGCTGGAAGAACCTTTATTGAAATCGTATTTTTCAAGGTCCAATGCCAACATTAAACCCGTACGGGTTTTGCCATTAACCGTTCTACGAACCAAAACCATGCCATCATGGGGGGCGACAGTTCCATCCTGAAGGACATTTCGCATGTTCTGCTGGATCGCCTGGATCATCTCAGGCTCATTGGGAGATTCGAGGTGGATCTCTGGCAAGGTAAGGCGCAGGGTTGAAGGATGATCCCCCACGATCTGTTCAACTTTGTTCCAATAATCAGGTTCACTGGTGTATTGGTCACAAGCAATCACAGCCCATTTGGTTGGGTTAATATCTTTGTTGGGCAAAAAAACTGTCGGAATCTGAACGCCAATATCGTCAAAAATTTTCATTAAGGCCTCTCATTAATATGAAATCAAAAGGGCGAGCCAAATGTTGGCTCGCCCTGAAGTTTGAACGGGCTATTGGTTCTTGGAAAAATTGATCACAATGTCGGCTACTTCCATGCCGACGCGGCCTTGGCCTTCCTTGGTCGAAGCGCCAATATGAGGGGAGCAGATCACATTCGGCAACTTGACCAGGCTCCAATCCGTTGGGGGCTCCTCGGCAAATACATCTAATGCCGCACCGGCTACCTTGCCAGAGGTTAAGGCTGCAGACAAGGCGACCTCATCGACGATACCGCCGCGGCCACAGTTTACAATCCGCACGCCATTTTTCATCATGTCAAATTGGGCTGCGCCGATCATGCCCGCGGTTTCTGACGTTTTGGGCATATGAAGGGTGATGTAGTCAGCTACTTTTATTAGTTCATCCAAATTGGAGACTACTTTGGTATCGCCGGTATTTTTGGCGTAAGGGTCGTATGCAACCACGGTCATACCCAAAGCTTTGGCACGGGCAGCAACGCCTTTGCCAATGTTGCCAAGACCAATAACACCCAAGGTTTTGCCACCGATCTCGTCGCCTTCAAAACTTTTCTTGTCCCATTTTTCGGCTTTCATCGAGGTTGTAGCTTGGACGATGGAGCGGGCCAATGCGAACATCAGACCAATGGTTAATTCAGCCACTGAATCGGTGCTGGCCAAGGGGGTGTTCATGACAGCAATTCCCTTGGAGCGGGCAAATTCAACGTCGATTGTATCGAGGCCAACGCCGCCACGAACGATCAATTTTAAATTGGGGCATTTTTCCAATAATGCTTGGCGAACCTTTGTTCGGCTTCTTACGACCATACCATCGTAACCTGGCAAAACATCAGGCAACTCTTCAGGTGTGATTGTGTCGCGTACATCGACATCCAAGCCAGCGGAACGCATTTTTTCAATAGCTTCACTTTCGGTCTTATCACAAACAATGATCTTCATACAGGCTCCTAATTTTAATTGACTCAATCAGCGCGCAAAAGGTGAGCGCCAAATTACAAAAGAGAGAATAAAGTTGTCATACAAATTTTACTCTTGAGGATATAATTGTCAACGAACATTAATCACAATAATAACCTGAAAGATATGATAATTTCCACTTTGTACCTTTCTTGATGATGTTATAAATTGGTAATGTTGTAACCAACATACCGGTTAACCAATCACTAGTTCACAAGGAGAACCTGAAAATGAACAGAGCTCATAACTTTAATGCCGGACCTTCCATCCTGCCTATGCAAGTGCTGGAACAAGCGCAAAAAGAATTGCTTGACTTTAGAGGTACCGGCATGTCGGTAATGGAAATCAGCCACCGTTCGAAAGAATTTGAGGCCGTGATCGGCGAGGCGGAAGCTGACTTACGCACGTTAATGGGGATTCCCGAAAATTACAAGGTGCTATTCTTGCAGGGCGGAGCAACCTTGCAATTTGCCATGATCCCAATGAACTTCAGGGCGCCTGGACAATCGGCCGATTATGTCGTTACGGGTGCCTGGAGTAAAGGTGCTTTGAAAGAAGCCAAAAAATTGGGTGATTCCAAAGTTGCCTATACCGGTGAAGCCGACAACTTTAATCGAGTTCCTGGCCAAAAAGATTTATCTCTCGATGCCAATTCTGCTTACTTGTACTATTGTTCCAACGAAACGATCCACGGTGTGGAGTTCAACGCCGAGCCGGTTCCTCCGTCTGGTGTTCCTCTCATTTGCGATTCATCCTCAGACTTTATTAGCAGGCCGGTGGATGTTGCCAAGCACGGCATGATCTACGCTGGTGCTCAAAAGAATGCCGGCCCCGCTGGTGTGGTAGTGGCCATCATTAGAGACGACCTGTTGACCCGAGTACCTGCCAATTTGCCCGCAATGTTGGATTACAACGTGCAAGTTGCTGGTGGTTCCATGCACAATACTCCACCCTGTTTTTCAATCTATATGGTTGGCTTGGTCTTTAAGTGGGCTTTGGGTTTGGGTGGTTTGGCAGCGGTACAGAAACGCAACGAAGAAAAAGCCGCGGTTGTTTATTCGGCCATTGATGCCAGTGGTGGCTTTTATAAGGGACATGCCGCGCCCGATAGCCGCAGTAAAATGAATATCACCTTTAGGCTGCCCTCGGAAGAGCTCGAAAACCAATTTGCCTCAGAGGCCAAAAAGCTGAATATGATCGGGCTCAAGGGCCATCGATCGGTCGGTGGCATGCGCGCCTCGGTTTACAATGCACTGCCACTGGAATCGGCCAAGGCTCTTGCGGAGTTTATGGCGGAATTCCAACGCAAGAACGGGTAACCTCCTAAGGATCATTGCACTCCTTCAAAGCCCTGGCGAGAGCCGGGGCTTTGTTATAATTTTGGTATGAATGATGACCCGATTTTTTTCTTTCCTGATCTGGAATCTGGAGAAGATGGCAATGTGCCTTTGCCACCAGCGGAAATGCGCTTTGTAGAGGTTCGGCCGGAGCAAGTATTGGACGACGGTCCGAAACGATTTCGTTTGTACATTGAAATTACCCCGTTCCAGCAAAGGCCGTACATCGACATGGCAGTGATGGATCTCGATGGAAACGAGGTTTCCTCGGCGAATATCATTGAACCGATCATGAAGAAGAATGTGCTAACGATGCATTTGCGAGGCGGGCAAAAAAGCGGGCAATTCAAACTGCATGCGCGCCTGTTTTACCCTGATGTCTGTGAATCGGATCGAATGGAGATCGATTTCTCAATTGATTAGGCAGCGCGTTCTGTTTTTGATGCTGGTTTGTGCCATTTTGGCGGGATGCAAACCCAACGTACCAACCCAAAAGGTTAACCAATCCTCAGGGCCAACAAATACCGTTCCTGTGCAGGCCAACGCACCTTCTGTTGAGGCAAGTACTACCCCAACGGTATTAGAGCAAAAAATGTGTTCCCCCTTGCAAGTTCAACCGTTAGAAGACCTGAGCCAAATCATTACCCAAACTTATTTGCCGCCACGGCAATTGGAAAGCGGCGAGTATTCGGATGAAGGCCACCATGGATTGGACCTTGGGTATTACACCCGAGAGGGCGCGTTGTTCACCGGGACAGGTGTGACGGCGGTTTTTGATGGTAATGTGGCGGGTTTGGTAAATGACCGTCCCCCTTATGGAAACGCGATCATCCTGGAGAGCCTGCCTCACCAGATCCCCGCTGAACTGGGAGTGGTATTCGCGGCCGGAGAGGGTGAATCGGTATACACCTTGTTTGCCCACCTGCAAGAAATGCAGATCCAACAATTGGGTGAGGATATATCATGCGGACAGCAGATAGCCCAAACCGG
>SXGT01276214.1_pt1 | contig 20910 bp, 17 predicted proteins | sample 3176221 | NCBI WGS metagenome assembly SXGT01 (sample SAMN11356862, study PRJNA531348) | freshwater metagenome | isolation source: freshwater sample F1-120 | place: China: Fuxian Lake, Yuxi | collected 2017-12-25
ACCACATCGGCGGCGAGCGCGCGCGCCCGCGTCACGACGTCGGCCGGCAAGAGCCGGGCGTTGTCCGGGTTGGCCACGAAGCCGACGCCGTCCTCGGCCAGGCCCAGCTCGCGCAGCCCGCCCTCGAACGTCCCGGCCACCACCTCGCCGACCACGGCATGCACCGCGACGTCGACCCGCTTGATCATGCTGGTCAGGACGCAGCACGGCGCCTCGTGGAACTGATCGGAGTCGACGCCGATGGCCAGCTTGCCGCGGGCCCGGGCCGCGCCGATCACGCCGGCGCCGGTCTTGCCGGACGCGTGATAGATGATGTCGGCGCCACGATCGAACTGGGCGGTGGCCAGCTCCTGGCCCAGCGTGGGATCGGCGAAGGCCTTGGGCTCGGTGCCGGCGTACGCGCCGAGGACCTGGCAGGTCGGACACACGTGGCGCACACCGGCGGCGTAGCCGGCCTCGAACTTGCGGATGAGCGGGATCTTCATGCCGCCGACAAAGCCGACCACCTTGCTCCTGGTGGTCATGCCGGCGATCGCGCCGACCACGAAGCTCCCCTCGTGCTCGCGGAAGCGCAGCCCGGCCAGGTTGGGCGGCATGACCGCGCCCTCGGTGGGCGAGTAGTCGACGCCGGCGAAGGCGACGTCGGGGAAGAGCCGGGCCATCTTCTCGAGGTCAGCCGAGAAGATGAAGCCGACCCCGATCACCAGGTCGACCTTGCGCTTGGCGAGCTGGCGGAGCGCCGCCTCGCGATCGGCGCCGTCGGAGGGCTCGATGGTGAGGACGCGGATGTCGTAGTCGCGCTTCGCCCATTCCAGGCCGCGCCAGGCCGCGTCGTTGAACGAGCGGTCGTCCTTGCCGCCCACATCGAAGACCAGGCCGACGGTGACCCGGGCCCGCTCGACCTCGACGCGCTCGGGCGCCAGCGCATGGCCGACGGCGACCAGCGCGACGTTGGCCGCGACCAGACCGCCGAGGAGCCGCGCGGAACCCACGCGCCGACGTTAGCTCGATTGGGCGTGCTACGCGGGCTTGCGGCCGATGAAGTCGATGCTGGTGATCGCCAGCTGCGCCTCATTGTACCGGCCGAAGCGCGGGTGGACCTCGATCTCGGCGAGCTGGGCCAGCCGGGTCGGGTGCGGCCGCGAGGTGTCGAGCTCGATGGCGAAGCCGGCCTTCCTGGCCATGTCGATGAAGTCGTTCGAGCGCAGCCGGTTCTGGTAGAGGAAACGGTTGTTCCACTTCTCCCACTCGTGGTCGGAGTAGCGCAGGTAGTTGAGCTGGTTGATCGAGCGGTCGACGTAGGCGTAGTGGTCGCCGCAGTTGACCGAGTGGAAGACCACGCCGCCGGGCCGCAGGATTCGTCTGGCCTCGTCGAGGCAGCGGTCGATGATCTCGCCGGGCACGTGCTCGAGCACGCTGTTGGAGAAGACGACGTCGACCGTGCCGTCGGGCAGACCGGTCGCCGACGCGTCGCCGGGGGCGCGGTAGCGCACCACGCCGCCAGTCGCCTCCTCGATGGTGGCGCCGCGGCGCAGGGCGCCCATGAGCTCCCGGTAGGCCGCGCGCACGTCGACCTCGGGCCGCCCCGACTCCTCGGCGATGAGCGGCACCCGGCTGTCGAGCAACGCCGCCGCCTCGAGGGTCAGGTCCTTGCGCAGGTAGCGGTTGAGATCGATGGTGTCGACCCGCGCCGCCCCGCCCAGGTGGAGGCACATCGGGAAGGTCGGGTACCAGCCCGTGCCCATCTCGACGAATCGCGTGCCGGCGAGCGGAAGCTTGGCGTCGCGCAGGTGGCCGGCCATGAGCCGCCAGTCCTCGATCTTGGCCTCCAGCTCCTTGGCCAGGTGACGCAACGCTCCCAGGTGGCGCTGCAGCCGGAAATGGAGCTGGTCCCCGGCGGGGACCACGCCGAGGACCTTCTGGATCGCACCCTTCATTCGCCAGTTCATGTGCTAGTTTCCATGTCTCAAGAGAGGAGAGAGAAATGGGAATTCTCGATTTCGTCAAGGGTGGCGTCAAGGAGATGGCCATCGCCCGTCCCGACGAGGCGAAGGACCACTGGGTCTACAAGCACCCCGATCAGACCATCCCCTGGAAGGCCCAGCTCACGGTCGACCAGGACGAGATCGCCATGTTCTTCAAGAACGGGCAGTACGTCGGCAGCCTCTCTGCCGGCCGTCACACCCTCGATGGCAACAACATCCCGTTCCTCGGCCAGCTGGTCGACAAGTTCACCGGCGGCAACGTCTTCATCTCCGAGGTGTTCTTCGTCAACACCCGCGAGCACCCGTCGATCAAGTTCGGCACCTCGGTCGGTGACATCCCCGATCCCCAGACCGGCCTGCGCGTGCGCCTGATGGTCCACGGCGAGTTTTCGGCCAAGGTCTTCGACCCGATGAAGTTCGTCATCGGCCTGGTCGGCCAGCGCGCCACCACCAACGATGCGTTCATCGGCTGGTTCAAGAGCCAGGTCCAGAAGGTCATCAAGGACCACATCGCCGAGCTGATCGTGAAGCAGAACTGGCCGGTGATGAAGGTGTCCTCGGGCGCCTACACCAGCGAGATCGAGGAATTCACGGTCGGCAACCTGCGCAAGCACATCGAGAGCTACGGCGTCGAGGTCATCCGCTTCGGCGACTTCACGATCTCGATGGACCCGGCCGACCGCGATCGCCTCGACAAGCTGGTCGAGCGCGCCGCCTACGTCAACATGGCCGGCGGCTACCAGCAGATGGCGCAAGCCGAGATGATGCTCGGCGCGGCCAAGGGCATGGAGAAGGGCGGCGGCAGCCCGGCGCTCGAAGGCGCCGGTATCGGTATGGGCTTCGCCATGGCCGGCCAGATGATGAACCAGATGAATCAGGGTGCCCGGCCCGCCGGCGCGCCCGCCCCGGCCGAGAGCAAGGACCAGATCATGACCATGCTCAAGCAGCTCGGCGAGCTCAAGGCCGCCGGCGTGCTGACCGAGCAGGAGTTCGATCTCAAGAAGAAAGAGCTCCTCGCCAAGCTCTGACGATGTGCTGCTGCGGGGGCGACGGCTGCGGAGGCCGCTGGCTTCGTCCGAGGGTCTCCTCCTCGTCCTCACGTACCGACGTACGCTCCGGCTCGGCCTCCGCCCCACGTCCTCGACATCGGCCTCCTCGCTCGTCGCGGGAAGACCACGCACGGTGCGACTCCGCTCAGGAGGCGCGGCGCGCGGGCAGTGGCGACTGCTGATCGATCAGCGCGACCAGATCTGAATCGAGGTGGGAGGCGTCGACGCGCGCAGTCACAGCTGACAGCGCACCTGCGAGCGTGGTGACACGCTCCTCGGTCGAGGCGCGCTTGTCGATGATCACGCGGTACTCGGTCTTCACCCGGCACAGCCCGCCCCGTGATGCTCCCGCCGACGCGGCGAGCAGCTCGTACGAGACCTTGACCCCCAGCTGGGTCGCGGCGTCCTCGAGCTTCGACAACATCACGTCCGGCTTCATCGGACGTTCACGCTACCAGCCTCGATCCACGGGGCCAACTTATTGACGTGTATATCTAGGCACCCGAGATCACTCCTGATCACTTCGGGCCACAGATCTACGACGGAGATCTGGCCCAGGAAGCGCGGGCGATCACCTCGGGCCAGGTCGTTTGCTCTGAACGACCGAAGTGCCGCCGCTGGAGGTCTTGCCGCGACGAGCGAGGAAGCCTGCCAGCGAGGCGCCGGGGCGGAGGCCGAGCCGGAGCGTACGTCGGTACGTGAGGACGAGGAGGGGACCCGGCAACGAAGCTGGCGGGCTCCGCAGCCGTCGCCCCCGCTGCAGCACAGCTCTACGACGGAGATCTGGGCAGGGTGACCAGGAACCTGGCGCCACCCTCGGGCGCCTTGCCGACGCCGATCGATCCCCGGTGCTGCTCGATGATGTTCTTGACGATGGGCAGGCCCAGGCCGGTGCCCGTGCCGTCGGTCTTGGTGGTGTAGAAGGGCTCGAAGATGCGGGCCTGGTCGTCCTGAGACACACCGGGCCCCGAGTCGTCGACCATGACCTGGACGGTGTCGTTGGGCCCGGTGCGCGTGCGTACCGTGACCGTCCCCCCGGCGGCCTCGACGGCGTGGGCGGCGTTGGTCAGGAGGTTGATCAGCACCTGCTCGAGCTGGCCCGGGATCGCTGGCACCGGCGGCAAGGCCGGATCGAGCTCGAGGCTGACCTGGATGCCGTTTCGATCGAAGAGGTGCTCGCAGAACGACAGCGACTGGCGGACCACCGCGTTGACGTCGACCACGTCGATCTCGTCGCCGACCGGCTTGGCGTACTGCACCAGCTCGCGCGCGAAGCGCAGGATGCGCTGGGCGCTCTGGCCGATGCGGGCCAGCTTCTCGACGTCGGCGGCCTCGCCGCCGCCGCGCTCGGCCTTGCGGAGCAGGAACTCGGCGTAGACCGAGATCGAGGTGAGCGGGTTATTGAGCTCGTGGACCACGCCGGCGGCGAGCTGACCGAGCGTGGCCAGGCGCTCGGCCTGGATGACCTGATCCTGGAGCTCGCGCAACCGGGTCTGGTCCTGGCCGATCGCGACCACCGCCTCGGCGGTGGGCTGCTCGCCGAGCACGCGATCCTGGCCGATCGCGGCCAGGCTCCACACCGTGCGCACGCGGCCGCGGTGGCGCGAGTTGATCATCGCCTCGACCGCGTCCTGGGTGTGGCCGCGCATCGCCGCCGCGAACACCGGCGTGAGCCGAGCCCGCTGATCGTCGGGGAGCAGATCGCGCAGGTCCTGGCCCACCACCTCGTCGCGGCGGTAGCCGGTGAGCTCGAGCAGCGCGCGGTTGCACACCGTCACCCGCCAGCTGCGATCGACGCCGATGATGAGGGCGTTGGCGTGCTCGATGAGCCGGGTCTGGAAGTCGCGCAGGCCCTGGGCGTCGCGCCACAGGCGCTGGTTGCGCAGCGCCAGCGCGAGCTGGTTGGCGACCGGCAGCACCAGCGGCTCGTCGTCGGTCGACTGATCCTGGCCCAGCGCGTAGCCGATGTCGAGGACGCCGTAGAGCTCGCCCGACGCCACCAGCGGCACGGTGAAGCCGGCGGCCACGTGCGAGAACGGCGAGTCCCAGCGGCTGTCGAGGCGCAGGCGGGCCGAGGCCGCCACCGCGGTCTTCATCCGCGTCTTCTGCACCGACGACTCCTTGATGGTCACGCGATCCGACTCGAGGCCAGGCCGCAGGTCGCCGCCCAGCGAGTAGACCCGGGCCGGCTCGCGGGTGCGCGGATCGAGCACGCGCATGGCGATGCGGCGGGCCGGGAACAACCGCGCCAGCGTGGTGAGGAAGCGATCGGAGAGCTCGCTCTCGGTCAGCTCGAGGTGGAGCTCGCGGCCGAGCTCGACCATCGCCGAGGCGACGTCGCCGAGATCGGGCATGGGCGGAGTGAGGGGGCTCATCGCTTCGGGCTCTTGACCACGCGCGTGGCCTCCTCCCCGGGTTGGCTATTCTCATCGGGCGCTGCCGGATCGTCGACCAGCTCGCCGACCAGCTCGCCGCCGTCGAGCAGGGCCTGGATGTCGGCGGAGGGCCGTAGCGACGAGAACTCGCGGGTGCGGCTTCCGTCGATGCTCTCGTCGCCGGAGCCGGTCGAGCTGGTCGTGCCCGAGATCTCGCCCGGGACCTCGCCGGTGAACGAAGGCATGTCGCCGGCGGTCGAGCGATCGAGATCGAGGATCGACGCGCCGCCCACATAAGGCATGGTCTCGTACTTGGTGATGCGTCCGATCTTCTTGACGATGTCGGCCATGCGCTCGGCCTGCTCGCGGATCACGCCGACCGCGCGCAGGTGCTGGGCGTCGGCCGGGCTCTGGCGCTGGATGAGCTGGGCGTAGCCGAGGATCGAGGTCAGCGGCTGGTTGAGCTCGTGGGCGGCGGCGCCGGCCAGCTCGGCGACCAGGGCCTGCTTCTCGGTGATCTGCAGCTTCTCCTGGGCTTGCAGGAGCCGCTGCTCGATGCGGATGCGATCGCGGAGGTCGCTGAAGATACCGACGGTGGCGACCTCGCGGCCGTTCTCGTAGATGATCGACGCGGTCATGTTGACCGGCACCAGCGCGCCGCCCTTGGCGCGGATCTCGCGCCGAGTCTGCTCGAGGTGGCCGACGCCGCCGTGCGACGTCGAGCGCAGCATGCGCATGATCTGCCGGGGCACGCCCTCGTCGTAGAGCGCCCACACCGGCAGCTTGCCGATGACCTCGTCGGCGCGGTAGCCGTACAGACGCTCGGCGCCCTGGTTGAACAGGATCACGATGCCGCGCATGTCGGCGGCGACGATGGCGTCGACGGTCGAGTCGATCAGGCGCTCGAGGAACTCCTTGGTGGCGCGCAGCTCGCCCTCCAGCGAGCGCTGAGCGGTGACGTCGCGGAAGGTCAGGATCACCGCGCCGGTGTCGGCCAGCACCGTCGAGGTCGACACGCTCACGGTCAGGTGCTCGCTGGCGGTGGTGGCCAGCTCGAGGTCGAAGGGCTCGACGTTGCCACCGGCCAGCACCTTGTCGACCACGCCGGCCAGGGTCGCGGTCGACGTCGGCGCCACCAGGTCGGCCATGGCCCGGCCGCGCAGGTTGGCGCGGGCGTAGCCGGTGACGCCCTCGGCGGCGCGGTTGACGAACAAGATGGCGCCGGTGTCGTCGACGATCACGACGCCGTCGGCGGCGGCCTCGAAGTGTTCCTTGAGCGACTCGATGCCGCGCAGGCGGCGCTCGGCCTCGTAGCGCAGGCGCGAGATGCGGTGGGTCTGGTCGCGCAGGCTCTCGAGCACGGCGCCGTGGCGCAGGTGGGCGGCGGTGAGCGACGAGATCAGGCGCACGAACTCGAGGCCGCGGCCGACCACGTGGCGGGCGCCGGGCGTGTTCTTGCGCAGGATGATCGCGCCCAGCGGGCGACCTCGCCACGTCACCGGGAACACGCCGACGCCCTTGACGCCGCGGGTGACCAGCTTGGCGGCGACCGCCGCGGTCAGGGGATGGATGGTCGCGTCGTCGAGCAGCACCGGCTCGCCGGTGTGGATGGCCTCGGCGATCTCGGGGTAGTCCGCGATGGCCAACGTGAACTGCGAGCGACCGGGATCGTCGGTGGCGGCGACCACGAAGGCGTTGGGTGAGCCCTCGATGTGCGCGACCAGCGAGGCACGGTCGAAGGCGAGCGAGTCCCGGGTCAGCTCGAGCACCTCGATCAGCGCCTCGATGTCGTCGCCCTGCGCGGCCAGGATGTCGTTGACCTTGGTCAGGATCGGGCCGAGCGAGCCCGGCGTCCACGGGCCGCGCAGGCGCCCGAGGGTGACCAGGTTGCGGGCTCGCCGCGCCATCGCCTGATCGGTGAGGTCGGGCAACGCGGTGTCGGTGGCGCCGGCGGCCAGGCAAGGGTCCGGTGCCGCGGTGACCGCCAGGATGGGCACGTCGGCGAGCGGCGGCGCGGCCCGGGCGGCGGCGACCAGCGCGGCGCAGTCGGGCCCGACGACCATCAAGAGCGCCGGCAGGGTGGTGGCGTCGTCGAGGTGCAGCTTGTCGAACGACGCGGCCGGGAGCTCGTGCGCCGCGAGCGCGGCCACCAGGCGATCACGCTCGAGCGGGGTCCCCCCGACGACGGCTATGGAGCTGCCGGACACCAGGACCGAGGATACCTCAGTGGCCTCGCGAACGAAGCCTCAGGGTCGCCGTCTCCACGCCGCCACCGCCGCCGCGAAGACCTCCTTCAAGGCTACCCCACGGTTCACCGCCGCCGCGGCGCACGCGTCGTGCTCGGGCGCCGCGTTCCACACCGCGCCGTCGGCTCCGCGCGCCACCTTGATGGCGATGGGTCCGTACTCGGTCTCCACCGTCACGGTCTCGCGCACCAGCATGGTCCGCTCCACGCGATCGAAGCGCACGCCGATGGTCGTGGTCTCGCGCAGGAGCATCTCCACCACCGTGTCGCGGACCGCGGCCGGGCACAGCGCGCCGAACAGGAGCGCCGGGCGTCCCTTCTTCATCGTGATCGGCGTCCACCAGGCGTCGACGGCGCCGGCGGCCAGTGCCCGCTCGATGACGTGACCGGCCAGCTCGGGGCTCATGTCGTCGATGTTGGCCTCGAGGCGCCACAGCTCGTCGGCGGCGCCGGCGCGCGGCGCGATCGCCGTCACCCGCAGCACGTTGGCGCGGTCGGGCAGCTCGAAGTCGCCGGCGCCCCACCCCACCGCGACCGGCGTGCCGGTGAGCGGACCGGACCAGGTGGTGACGGCGTGGGCCAGGATGGCGGCGCCGGTCGGCGTGGTCAGCTCCATGGCGAGCCCGCCTGACGCCATCACGCCGCGGGCCTCGCGCAGGATCTCGAGCGCGGCCGGCGCCGGCACCGGCAGCACGCCGTGGGCGCAGGTGAGCGTACCCTGCCCCATCGCGACCTCACTGCAGGTCACGCTCGGCGGCCCCAGCCAGGCCAGCGCCGCCGCGGTGCCGACGATGTCGACGATCGAGTCGATGGCGCCGACCTCGTGGAAGGCCACGTCCTCGACGGTGGTGCCGTGAATCCGGGCCTCGGCGCGCGCGACCCGCTCGAACATGTCGAGGGCGCGGCGGCGGACCTCACCACTCAGACCGCCTTCGAGGTGCCTGCGGATCTGGCTCCAGTGGTGATGGCCGCCCCCCGGCCCGTGCTCGTGCCCGTGCCCGTGCCCGTGCCCGGATTCCAGGTGGCCATGGTGCTGAAACGCGTCCGCGAGCTTCCCGCTCGCCAGCGGCTGCCGGGTCTCGACCTGCACGTCCACCGCCGCGAACCCACGCTTCACCACGCGTCGCACCGAAAGCCGGGCGCGGCCCACGCCGATCGCGTCGAGGGCGTCGCCGATGACGCTCTCGGGCACGCCGAGATCGATCAGCGCCGCCAGGGTCATGTCGCCGGCGATCCCGCTGGCGCAGTCCAGGTGCAGGTGCAGGCCTCGAACCTCGGGGGTGCCGCTCACGCTCACGTCGGTTTCCGCGGCCGCGCCGCGCGCACCGCGGCCACCGCCGCGCCGAACCCGTTGTCGATGTTGACCACGCTCACGCCGGGCGCGCACGACGACAGCATCGCCGCCATCGCCACCAGGCCGCCGGCACCGACGCCGTAGCCAACGCTGGTGGGGACCGCGAACAGCGGGCGATCGGTGAGGCCCGCCAGGACGCTGGGCAAGGCCCCCTCCATGCCGGCGATCACCACCACCGCGTCGCAGGTCCGGATCTCGGACAGCCGGGTCAGCAGCCGGTGCAGGCCGGCCACGCCGACGTCGTTGATGCGCTTGACCGAGGCGCCGAGGAACTCGGCGGTGAGGGCGGCCTCCTCGGCGACCGGCACGTCGCTGGTGCCGGCACAGACCACGGCGATCAGCCCCGCCGGCGGCCGCGGCGTCGACGGCCGGATCACCAGCGCACGCCCGGCCGGGAGGTGCTCGGCCTCGGGCACCAGCATCTGCACCGCGTCGGCCTTCTCGGGCGAGACCCGGGTGGCGAGCGCGCCCCGTCCGCCGCCGGCCAGCCCGCGCAGGATCGCCGCGATCTGCTCGGCGGTCTTCCACTCACCGAGCACCACCTCGGGGACGCCGGTGCGGGCCTCGCGGGCGTGGTCGAGCACCGCGTCGGCGATGGGCGCGGTGCCGCCGGTGGCTGCCGCCACCTGGGCCGCCGCGTCCTCCGGGCGCACGTCGCCGCGAGCGACGGCATCGAGGAGCTGGCGCAGTCGATCGGGGTCCACGCCTCCTCTTAGCACGATGGCGGCAGGACCGGCGTCGACTCGAAGTTGCCCTGCCCGCGCCGGCCAACCTACGATCATCTGATGCGCAGTCGTCCGGCCGCGGCCGCCGTCGCCCTGGTCGCGGCATGCTCCACTCCGCGCACGCCGCCCGCCCCGGCGCCGGCCGCCACCGAGGCGCCTGCACCGCCCGCCCGCGTGGCCTGGTCGCTGACGTGGCGCGGCGCGCCCATCGGCGGCGCCTGGGAGCGCGACGCCGGTCCGCGCTTCGAGCGGCGCGAGCAGGTGGTGGTCCGGCGCGGCGACGATCTCGTGGTCAGCGATCTGACCATCACGATCGAGCGCGACGCTCGTGGCCAGGCCGTCGCCATCGGTGTCACCCGCTGGCAGGACGGGCCGGTGCTCGACGGCACCGCAGTGCTCGACGCCAGCGGCGGCTGGCGGGTCGAGGTCGAAGGCGAAGCCCCGCTCTCGCTGCCGCCGGCCGTGCCCTTCGAGCTGGCCCTGCGCGACGCCGCCGGCGCCCGCGAGCACCACGGCGCCGTGATCCTCGCCGGCTGGGGCTTCGCCGTCGCGCAGCTCGATCTGGTGCCCGCGCCCGGCGGCGATCACCACGTGGCCCGGCTCGCGATCGGCGGCCGCCGCATGGAGGCGACGGTGCGCTACGACGACGACGGCGCCATCGCCGCGATCGCCGGCGGCGACGGCGTGGTCGCGCACCGCGCCGCGCTCGATGCCGACCTGCGGCCGGCGAATCCGCCCGAGGTAGTCGACGGCAACGCCATCGCCGTGGAGGGCGGCGGCCGATCGGTCCTGGCACTGCTCGACGCCACGGCGCCGCGGCCGCCGGCGCTCCCCGGGCAGCGGGTCGCGAGCGCGACGTGGGAGATCACGCTCGACGCGTCGGCGCCCGGTGAGCTCGCGCCCGCCGCACCCGGTCCCGACCGTACCGGCACCATCGCCATCCTGGTCCAGCGGGTCGCCGACGAGGTCGCCGATGATCTGGGCGCGACCGCAGCCACGGCCGGCGCCGCCCGCTCCGCCACGCATGGAGACTGCACCACGCACGCGCTGCGTTTCGCCGCGCTCGCCGCCGACGCCGACATCGACGCTCGGGTCGTGACCGGCCTGCGCCTCGACGGCGGCGCCCTGGTGCGCCACCGCTGGAACGTCGCGTGGACGGGCAGCCGCTGGATCACCGTCGATCCGACCTGGGCCGAGGCGCCGGCAGCGCCGATGCTGGTCGGCCTCGCCGTGCACGGCGCCCGCGCGGCCGACCTGGCCGCTGCCGACGCGACCGTGTTCGACGGCCTGGGCACCCGCGCGACGATCCGCTAGAGGTGCCCACGAACACACCGGGAAATGGTCGGGCGATTGCCAGGAAGGTGCGCGATCGATCCCGACGAGCACACCTGCACGTTGGGGATGGGCGTGGTGCCATTGACGTTCACGTACGAACGCTCGATCACACGGGCGCAGCGCGAGGCCCACGCGAAGGCGAAGCGCGACAAGGCCTCCCCCGGCGACCGCCGCGTCCAGGGGAACGATGACCGGTTCGAAGTCGGAGTCCTTCACCACCGGCCGCTCGGCCGAAGGTTCGAAAGACGTGTCACGACACGCCATGAAGAGCCTCTCGCAGCTGACCAGCCATCGTGAGCCATCGTGAGGACGGCAAGCTCGGGTTCACGCTGGCGGAGGTCGAGAAGCTCGACCTCGGCATCGGCGATCGCGCCGGTCTGGGCGTGAGCGCCGCGGTCTCCGCCGAGCAGACAGTTCGCCTGCGAGCCCGGCCTGCGCGCAATCGCGACCGGTCCGTGACAATCTCGGGCAGTGTCGCACCGCACTGCCTGCCTCGTCGCCATGCTCGGCGTCGCCTGCGGCCGCATCGGCTACGACCCGCTCGATGGTGACGCCGACCCGGACACCGACCCGGACGCCGACCCGGACTCGGCGGTTGACGCCGACGGCGACGCTCCGGACACCGGCCCCGATCCTTTGCTCGTCGGCTGCGTCGTCTACGAGCACATGGACGAGGCGGCGTGGACCGGCGTCCCCGGCGAGGTCGACGACGCCTGCGGGGGGGATGACCTCGGCACCGCCGTCGGCGGCGCGACCACCGTCAGCAACGGAGTCCGCGGGCGAGCCGGCTCGTTCCCTGGCGGCGCGGGCTGCGTCAACGTCCCGGCCAGCGCCGCGCTCCACGCCAACGGCGCGTTGACCCTCAGCGCGTGGGTGTTCCCGACCGCGCTCAACGGCGTCACCGAGTACGGCGTGCTGAGCAAGCGTACCAACTTCGGCCAGGACACCGAGTACAGCGTGTTCGTGTGGACCAGCGACAACGTCTACGTCGACGTCGACACCGAGAACGACCGTGAGCCCGGCGGTAACGTCGCCCTCGTCAACGACACCTGGCAGCAACTCACGGTGACCTACGACGGCGCGCTGGCCGGCGCCGAGCGCGTGCACATCTATGTCAACGGCGCCCTCGATCTCACCAAGGCCGAGACCAGCGCCACCGTGCCCCTGAGCGGCGCCGGCCTGTCCGTCGGTTGCCTGCCGCTGGGCGGCCCGGCCCAGGGCTGGGTCGGCAAGCTCGACGAGGTCGTGGTGTGGAACCGCGCGCTGTCGAGCGCCGAGGTCGCCGCCTGGTACCAGCAGACCCGGCCGTAGCCCGAATCGCAGCAGCGCCACCGCTGATTCGCGCGGCGGCGTCGCGGATCACCCACCGTCTCACCGTCCAGCTGTCCGCCCGCTCCACGCCTCGTAGTCAGCGACCCGCCGGGCCAGCACCTCCAGATCCTCGCCGGCCCGGGCCCGTTCGTCGGCGGCGACCACCAGGAGGCCCATCGCCGCCTGCAGGAACCGGCCACCGGGCAGCGCCAGGTTGGCGCCACGCAGCGCGTAGTCACGGACCTCGTCGAGGCGGTAGCCGATCGATCCCACCTGCAGGAAGCCGCCGGCGACGTGCACGGTCTCGTTGCCGACGGCGAGCGCGCGATCGACCTCGCGCCGGGCCGCGCGCGCATCGCCGCCGACCCCGGCGGCCAGCCGCCGCCGCGCGTCCTCGTAGACCTCGGGTCGCGAGATGGGCGCGTCGCGCGTGTAGGGCGCGAGCTGATCGCACACGCGCTTGGCGGCGTCGGGGCCGTCGACCACGTGCAGGGCGACCTCGAGATCGCCGAGCGCCAGCAGGAGGTCGCGGCTCTTGCCGCGGCGGCGGGCCTCGGCGAAACGTTCGTACGCGAGGTAGCCGAAGCCGGCGACCGTGAAGATGCTGCCGGGCAAGATCGCCAGCCCGCCGGCCAGCGCGCCCAGCGCGGCGACGCCCGAGGTCACGGCCGCGCTCACCGGCGAGCGGCCGATCAGCTCGACCCGATCGAGCAGACGGGCATCGAGGCGGATCACTGGATTGCCCGGCGGCGCGATCACCAGGTCACCGTCGTCGACACCGATGCCGCTGCGTGGCAGGAGCCGGAGCGGCGGTCGCGCGGGGACGATCTCTTTGCTCATCGCACGAACAGCCACGAGGTCAGGGTAGCAGGTCAGGTCAGCTCGACGATGCCACGGTCGATCAAGCGCGAGAACACCACCAGGGCCTCGGCGGCGCGCACCGGCGCGTGTTGCACCAGCGTCAGCAGATCCCAGCGTCCGTCGACGGCGTGGAGCAGGCGCCGCTCGAGGTCGGCCAGCTCGAGGTCGGCCAGCTCGCTGTCGCCGCGCCGGACCACCGGCACCGGCGCCCGCCCGTCGGGCCCGATGAGCAGCATGTGGGCCAGGTCGGCCACCCGCGCCCGCTCGATGCGGCGATAGACCGCGGCCACCGCCGGGTTGTCGGGCGCAGTGGTGAACGCCTGCGCCGCCTCGGTGAGCGCGCGATCCCACGCGCCGGCCAGCGCCAGCCGCTCGGCCTCGGCGACGTGCTCGGCCGGGGTCGGTGGCATCGCCGACTCCACCATCAGCTCGAGGACGCCAGCGGCGACCATCACCGCCAGGCGATCGAGCACCGCGTAGCGCTCGCCACCCATGGCCGCGACCAGCGTGCGCACGCCGGCGCCGCGATCGACCGCCGCCAGCAGGCGGGCGTCGTCGATCGCCGTCTCCGGGGATCCGATCGCATCCAGATCAGCGCCCTCGATGCGCCGGAAGGCGGTGTCGTCGTCGGGAATGACGTCGCGGATCTCGGGCCAGCGGGGAGCGCGGCGCGCCGACAGCGCCAGCACGTCCGACACCGCCACCACGCTGCGCACGCCGCCCGGCGCCGGTGCCGGCCCGGGATCGAAGTCGAACACGCCCTCTCGCCAGAGCAGGACGTCGCACAGGGCCTCGCGGATCTTGGTGAGCAGGGCCGCGCGCAGCGCCTCGGGCGCCACCGCGCCGTGCTCGACCAGGCGGGCGCCGAGCGGACCGCCGGCGGCGGAATCAGCCATCGATGTGGCCAGCGCCTGATGGTCGACGTGGCCGGCGCCACGCAGGATCTGGCCGAGCTGCTCGGTCGGCTCGGTCGAGCTGGTCCAGACCACCGCGCCGGTGTCGAGGGTGAAGGTACGGGTGAGGGCGTCGCTGTCGAAGACCAGGCGCCCGCTGACGCGGCGGCGCTCGACCCACTCCAGGAGGTCGACCACCGTCATCGTCGAGAAATTCCCTCGCAGCACCGATCAACAGTAGTCCGGCCGGGCCGCCGTCGTCGAGTGCGCCGGCCCGGGTCTTGGGCTATGCTCGGAGCTCATGAGCGACGCCTACCTGGTCGACGCGCGTAAACTGGCCGCCGGCGGAGCGGCGCTGGTCGTCGGACTCGGGGTCGCCGGTCTGTTCGTGTGGATGACCCCGCGGGCCGCGGCCCGCGAGACCCGCGCCGCCTGCGATGGCCTGCGCAGCGAGCAGACCAACCCCGCGCTCGGCGCCATCCCGGCGGTCGCACCCGACTTCGAGGCCCAGGACCACACCGGCAAGATGGTCAGGTTGTCCGACTTTCGCGGCAAGGTCGTGCTCATCAACTTCTGGGCCTCGTGGTGCAACGTGTGCAAGGCCGAGAAGCCGTCGTTCTCGAACATGACCGAGGAGATGGCCCAGGACGACTTCGTGGTGTTGAGCCTGGCCTCCAACCACGCGTGGAGCGACGTCCGCAAGATCCTTCCCCGCGGCGCCCCCTTCCGGGTCCTGCTCGATCCGCCGGCCGACATCGGCCGCCCCGGTCCGCTCGATGACGACAACCTCGGCGCCATCGCCCAGGCCTGGGGCGTCAAGGCCGTGCCCGACTCGTTCCTGATCGACAAGAAGGGCAACGTGCGCATGTACATGATGAACAAGCGCGACTGGGACACCGCGGTGGCCGAGACCTGCCTGCAGGCGCTGATCGATGAATGACCAGCGCCGAACGAGCGACGGCTGAACATGGCGCGCATCCTGGTCATCGACGACGAGCTCGACATCGTGCGAGCAGTGGTGAAGATCCTCAGCGCCCGTGGCCATGACGTCGACACCGGCCGCGACGGCCTCGAAGGCCTGGCCAAGGTCGAAGCCGACCCGCCCGACGTGCTGGTCGTCGACGCCAACCTGCCTGGCATCGATGGCGTCGAGCTGGTGCGGCGCATCAAGGCCAACCCGGCCACGCGCCACGTGCCGGTGGTGCTGATGTCGGCGACGTACCTCAGCCTCGGCGACGGACCCGCCGCCGATGAGTACGTGGTCAAGCCGTTCGTGCGCGAGGTGCTGATCGCCAACGTCGAGCGCCTGCTCAAGCGCGCACAGTCCCGGTGACCAGCGTCCCCTTCACGATCCTCACCGGGTTCCTGGGTGCGGGCAAGACGACCACGCTCAACCGGGTGCTGGCCGCGCCCCACGGCCGCCGGGTGGCCGTGCTGGTCAACGAGCTGGGCCGCATCGCGATCGACTCCAAGCTGATCGTGTACCGAGGCGGCGACGTGCTCGAGCTGGCGGGCGGCTGCGTGTGCTGCAAGCTCGACGTCAGGACCGACCTCTGGGACGGCATCGCCGAGATCGTCGAGCGCGCCCGCCCCGATCAGGTCGTGCTCGAGACCACCGGCATCGCCGAGCCCGCCGCCATCCTCGACGGGATGGCCCGCGTGCCGGCAGCGGTGCGCGAGCGCATCGTGGTCGCGGGAGTGGTGTGCGTGGTCGACGCCGAGGCGGGGGTGACGCAGATCGAGCGACATGAAGAGGCGCGGGCGCAGGTCGAGGCCGCCGACCGGGTGCTGCTTCGGAAGCTGGATCGGGCGACCGCGGCGCAGGTCGCGGCGGTGCGGGTGCGAGTGGCGCAGCTGGGTCCCGGCGCGGAGCTGGCGAGTTTCCCGGAGGATGACGGCGGGGCGATGGCGATGACGGGGTGGGTACTGGAGAAGCGGAGGCAAGGGCAAGGGCACGGGCAAGGGCAAGGGCATCGCCATCGGCATGGGCAGATGGGAGCGATGGTGTTCGTCGAGGACGCGCCGCTCGTCGGTGAGGCTGTGATGGAGGTGATCGAAGGGCTGGGCGATCGGCTGGTACGGGCCAAGGGCTTCGTGCGGCTGGCCGGCGACAACCTGGCTGGGTTTGCCGAGAAGGCGGGCGCCATCGTCGAGCTCCGTCGCGGGTTGGTGTGGCCGGGTCCGCCGCGCACCGAGGTGGTGCTCATCGGCGAGGACCTCGACGAGGCCGCGATCCACCGGGCGCTGTGGGCGTGCCGCGCTGGCGGCAACACCTGACGCTGTCAGGGTAGCTTGGGGTTGATCTCGTCGAGCGCGACGCCGGCGGCGTAGCGCTCGTAGTCGGCGGCGCCGAGCACGGCCTTCAGGGTGGCCACGTACTGCTGGCGCGCCCACGCCGCGTGCAGGCCGAGCGTCGTGCGGTCGATGTAGCCGCCGTGGTAGGCGGCCAGGCTGGCGAGCTGGGTCTTCAGCCAGACCATGAGCGCAGAGTCGATCGCCTCTCGCTTGTCGTCCGACAACGAGGACCCGAAGACCTTGTCGAGGCGGCGCCGCGCGATCTTCCAGCGCGCCTCGATGAGCGCCGCCGGCGGATCGCCCGGGTTGGCCAGGAGCGCGGCGAGCTCGAGCGGCGCCGGCACGACCGGCAGCCGCGCCTCGCTCGGAAACGGCGGCGGCTGCTGGATCGTTGGGCCGATCTGCGGCCCCGCCATCTCGAGCCCCTCGATGCCGGTGCGCGACGAGCCCGAGTTCCAGCCGCTCGACGACTTGCCGCCGATCGACCCCAGGAGGACCACCGCCACCCCCGTCACCACCCCCAGCCCGATAACCATGTTCACCATGCGCTGCATGTCGTCCGCTCCCCGGGTCAGATCCACGTGGTCAAGAGCAGCCAGCCCTCGCCGATCCCGTCCTGCGACAGTCCGTGGCTGTAGCCTAGCTCGAACGAGCCAGGCACGAAGTACCCAACGAAGGTATCGAGCCGGACCGCGCCGCCCACCGAATAGCGCAGGTCCTCGCGCGCGAAGGGCCCGTCGTAGGCGGTGCCGACGTCGATCAACGCTGCAGCGTGGAGCCGCTTGACGAACACCGGCAGGGTCGACGCGCCGCGCTCGATCTCCAGGAGCTGGTGCCGGTACTCGACGTTCATCAGGTGGAAGATGTTGCCGGCCACGCTGCGCGGCTCGAAGCCGCGCAGGAACCCGGTGCTCGATGCCCGCGACGAATCGATGATCGACTGTGCGATATCCTGCTTGGGCACGCCGCCCAGGGCGAAGGCCGCGCCCCGCGCGTTGTCGCCGTTGCGCACCCCGCCGGTGAGGCGCACCGCCAGGTTGGCGCTGTCGGCCCAGGGCGCCTTCCAGTACCCGCGCCAGAACCATGACAGGACGATGGCGCGCGCGCTGGCCCCGACCGCCGGGTGATCGACGCGAACCGCCCCCGACCCTTCCCAGCCGTCACCGGGACCCACGCCGTAGAGGAAGCCGCGCACGTTGCCGAAACCGGCGCGGAGCGCGATCCCGGCGGTGCGCTGATCGGAGGCGGGCACGCCGGGGATGGTCTGATCGGGGTTGCCGATCATCGACGGCGTCGACAGGCGGCGGAACCAGTCGAAGTCGTAGTCGAGCGACATCGAGACCGCGCTGCCGTCGTTGCGGCGGGCCGGGATGCCGATCGCGGCGGTGAGGCTGTACACCTCCTCGGTCCACGGCTGGGCCACGCCGTTGACGCGGAAGTTGGTGCGGCGCGCGATCGAGCGCGCGACGGCCAGGCGCAGGCCGGGGCGGGCGCCGCCGTAGCCGTAGGCGCCGCCGACGCTGAGGTCGCCACGCTCGAGCTCGATGGTCGTTCCCAGGGTCCAGCCGTGCAGGCCGGCGATGTCGGCGCCGCTGGCCTGGGCGGTGAACGCCTGCCCGAACTGGCCGACCGCGAAGGCACCGGTCCAGCTCCGCGGCGCCAGGGTCTCGATCGCCCGGTACGGTCGCGGCGCGCTGATCACGGCCTCGTCGTCGGGCACCCAGGTCGAGTCGGGACGATCGTCGACGTACGGCAAGGCCCGCGTCCAGCGCGCCGGCTCGAGCTCGAGCTCGAACAGGTCCCAGCCGGTGCCGACGAAGTCACCGTAGGCCAGGCGACGGCCGTCGGGCGACAGGCCGAGCTCGGTGACGCCGCCGATCGTGTTGGTGACCTGCCAGGTCTCGCCGCTGGTCCGGTCCCAGGCGAACACGTTGGCGATGCCGGTGCGGTCGCTGATGAAGTAGAGCCAGCGACCGTCGGGCGAGAACGCCGGATCGCCGTCGAGGGCGCGATCGTGGGTCACCTCGATCACGCCGGGCCCGTTGCCCTCGCTGGTGCCATCGACCGGGACCACCAGCACGTCGCGGTGACCGCCACTGCGCCAGGCCGAGAACGCCAGCCGGGTGCCGTCGGCCGACCAGGCCGGGTTGTTGGCCTGATCCCAGCGGCCGCGGCCCCGCCACACCACCCGGCGCTCCGACGGCCGGCGCCGATCGAGCACCACGATCTCGCTGGTCGAGGGCCCGTTGCGCGAGTACGCGATGCGCTCGCCGTCGGGGGCGACGGCGGGATCGCGGGCGCGCTCGCCGCGGGTCAGGCGCTGGATCCGCCCGCCCTTCACGTCCCAGCGGTAGAGGTCCTGGTAGGAGTAGGCGTCCTTGAAGGTCTGGTTCTGCTCGTAGACCACGGCCCCATCGTCGTCGAGGTCGAAGGTGCCGACCCGATCGATGCGGCGCACGTCGCGCGCGTCCCGGCGATCACCGCCGACCGGCAGGGCCCGAACCTGGGTGTCGCGCACGCCGTCGGCCTCGAGCCAGAACAGCTCCTTGCCATCGCGGCTGTAGCGCGGGTTGCGCGCCACCTCTCCGATCACCGACAGGCGGCGGCCGGTGCGCGGCGTCCGCCGCTCCACGGCCTCGAGCTGGAGGGTGGCCTTGTCGCGCAGGTGGCGCTGCCAGTCGTCGTAGAGGCCGTCGAAGTCCTGGCCCGCGGCCTCGGCGAGCTGGCGGTTGACGCCGAAGGGGATGGTGGCGCTGCCGCCGGCATGCGACATGCGGCGCAGGGTGTCGTCGCCGAAGCGATCGAACACGTAGCGCATGAAGTGCCCGCCGTACAGGTACGCGGCGTTGCCGCGCGGGAAGTGGATGGGCGCGTTCGAGACCTCGTCGAGGCGGAGGGCCTTGCCCTGCAGCGCCGGCACCCGCAGGTACATGTCGAACTGCGAGGCGCGGGTGCGGCCCGACGAGCTGCGCTTGCTCTCCTCGTAGGTCGCGATGCCCTCGATGATCCAGCGCGGCATGGTCTGGTTGGGCGCCCAGATCTTGCCGAACACGCCGTTGTAGAGCGTGGCCAGGCCGCCGATCGTGTCGAGGTGGAGGATGTGGGTGTACTCGTGGGCGAACAGGCCGTAGAGCCAGTCGTCGTGATCGGAGAGCACCGAGCCAGCGTTGGGCGCGGTGGCGAAGATCGTGATCTGGTTGCGGGGCAGGACCGAAGCGAAGCCGTTGGCGCCGTCGGTGTCGTCGACGACCAGGACGTGGGTCTTCTCGCGCGGCGCGTGGGCGAACACCGGCGTCAGCACCCGGTGGGCGCGCTCGGCCACCACCGCCACCCGCCGCGCCACGTCGTCGATCGGCGCGTAGTAGTGGACCACGAAGTGATCGCTCTCGATGGTGCGCCACACGCGATCGGGATCGCCGGCGCGCGCGACGCCGACGGAGCAGCAGATCGCGAGCACCACGGCCAGCCAGCGCATCGGAGCGATTGTAGTAGAGTCGCGGCCAACATGCGCCCGCTCTTCGCGTCCGTGCTCTCCGTGCTGCTCGCCGCCGCCCTCCTCGCCTGTGGCGGTGGTAAGACCCCGCCGCCGGCCGACCCCAGCGGCGCCGGCGGCGGCACCGCCACGCCCGTCGAGCCGGTGCTGGACATCGCCCAGCTCGGGGCGGCGTGCGGCGAGGACGGCACCTGCGCGCCCGGCGCCTCGTGCGCGAGGTACTACGGCATCGCCGGCCCCTCGGGTCCCGAGTTCTCGAGCTGCGAGATCGCGTGTGCCGACGACAAGGCCGCATGTCCGGACGGCTCGAGCTGCGTCACCATCGCCGACGGTCCCGGCCCGGTCTGCCGCACGGCCGACACCGCCGAGTAACGAACCTTGACCTGAACCTGAACCTTGATCTTGACCTTGACCTTGACCCCACCATCGACGTCGACCTGAACATCAACCTGAACCCGACCGTTGTCGTTGACCTCGACTTGATCCCCGCTCGTCGACGACAACGGTGGGGTTCAAGTTCAGGTTCAGGTCAAGGTCGAGGTCGAGGTCGAGGTCAAGGTCAAGGTCGAGGTCGAGGTCAAGGTCGAGGTCAAGGTCGAGGTCGAGGTTGCCGAGTCCTAGTTCTTCTGCCGGGCCAGGTAGGCCTCGACCGTCTCGCGGATCTCGCTGGCAGTCGGCATCGACACGATCCGCTCGACGAGCTTCTCGAGCTCGCTGAGCGTGGTCGTGCGCAAGATGCCCTTGACCTCGGGGATGGAGACCGCGCTCATCGACAGCTCGGTGAGGCCGAGGCCGACCAGCACGGGCGCGACCACCGAATCGCCGGCCATCTCGCCGCAGATGCTGACCGGGATGGCGGCGGCCTTGGCCGCGCGCGCCGTGTCGCGCAACAGGCGCAGGAGCGCCGGGTGCAACGGCTCGTAGAGGTACGAGACCAGCTCGTTCACACGATCGACCGCCATCGTGTACTGGATGAGGTCGTTGGTGCC
>SXGT01725080.1_pt1 | contig 20910 bp, 16 predicted proteins | sample 3176221 | NCBI WGS metagenome assembly SXGT01 (sample SAMN11356862, study PRJNA531348) | freshwater metagenome | isolation source: freshwater sample F1-120 | place: China: Fuxian Lake, Yuxi | collected 2017-12-25
CCGGTGGTCAGCTCGACCAGAAACAGCGCCTTGAGTCGATCACCGGGGACTGCCCGCAGGAATGCCTGAGTCTGCGCGGGCGTCCACACCGCCCGCTGCTTGCGTTCCAGCCTCGGCGGCTTGATGACCGCGGCGGGGTTGTACTTGATGTACTTCAGCGCCACCGCGTCCTCGAGTGCGGTGCGCAGCGCGGCGTGAATGTTGCGCAGCGTTTTGGAGTCCAGGCCGGGCGGTTTTGGCTGCGGAACGTTTCCCCGCTGATACCGGCGCACGGCCGCGCGGGCGGCGTGGATCGTCGTGCCGCACGCCTCGGAGACCGCTCGCGGAGTCGGCGCGGCACCGGCGGCCCCACCCGCGGCCCAGAACTCGTACATCGGCCGGTTGTTGTCGCGCTTTACCCGACCACCGTTGCGCAGCTCGACGTAGAGCTGCAGAATTCCTGACTCATCGAGCTTCTGTAATTTCAGGCCGCCGACGCGAGGGAGCACGTACAAGTTCATCTCGTCTGTGTAGCCCTGGACCGTCGTGGTGCTGGTGTTGAGGGTCTTGAACTCCAGCCATTCGGCGATGAACTCGGCGACGGTCCTGTCGGACGGATCGACGTACTTTCCCTGCTGTGCCTCCTCGATTGCTGCCCGCTGGGCGTCGGAAGCTTCGGCTTTGGTTCTGAAGCCGCCTTTGGTGATCCAGGAGTGCTTGCCCGTGGCGGGATTGATCTGCGGGCTGCGGAACTTGTAGTACCAGGTCGACCCACGCTTCTTGATCTAGCCGTTCATAACCCGAACTGCTTCATGAGCGGTTCGAAAAGGACCAGGATCCGTCCGCCGAGGCGCTTCACCTCGATCTCCCCTCTCTTGACGGCTCGATAGACGGCGGGCTCGCTCAGACCAGTTATCTCTGCCGTCTCGGCGACAGTGATCGAGATTCTCTTGATGCTTTCCGGAACAGACATGTCACGAAGACCTCCTCTTTGGTTGGTGTTGCAAAACCCCATCCCGATTCGGGATCCCGGGGTGTCGATTACTGCTGTGCCCCCTTCTCGCTCCGCCACACGCCCCGCCCAAATCGAGGGGGAGTACCAGATCGAGAGAGTCTCCGCTCGCAACGGGAGGGGAAAGATGATGGGCGCCAGGGCGGTTGAGCAGGTAGCGGCTCGAGCGTTGACTCCCTGACTCGTCGAACTGGTAGTCACGGGTGACATACCCTTGATACTCAAGCGCTTTGAGCGCTCGCCGCACGGTGCTTTGGCCGCTTGATGTTGCCCGGGCCAGCGTCCGCACCGACAGCAGGCATGCGAAATCACTGTCGACCCGCAGTGCGAGTTGCAGTAACACCAGGGTCGTGATTGCCGACCCGGTCTGCTGATTCCTCGCCCACGCAACGGCTTTCGTGTTCACCTCGCCGCATCCTCCCTATCCTTCGGGCGGGAAATCGGTACCGCTGGATTCCCCGTATCTGAGTCCTTTGCATGACGGTAAAACACCCCGCCCGAAGTTGCAGCACCCACCAACGCGGGCCTTACCGAACGGACGCCGCATGGCAGAGCAGGAGCCCGAAAACCCGGGCGCCGGCGCAAAGTGGCAGCCGCGACTCAGGCGGTCTACCGCAAAGCAGGTGCCTGGGGACGTGTCGTGCCCGACGTCTGCTTTTGGGCTATGCGCTAGCCGTCTCGGTGGCGGTGACGAGTTTGTGGATGGCCTTGGCCATGGGGCTGTCGTTGCGCTCGGGGTTTTCCATGTAGCGGCGTACCTCGTCTACCCCGAACACGGCTGCCCCGACTTGGTCGAGGTATTGGCGGGCCTCATCGACGTTGAGCAGGATCAACTCGTCGACACCGCGCCAGCCGAACGCGATCTGCAGGACGCGCGGGGAAATCGCCAAGCCCTCACCGAGCGTGGTGAGTTCGGCGAAGTTGGGGAAGTCCTCGCCGTCCTTGCGGCGCGAGTAGGTGGCTTTGGACAGGCCCAGGATGGAACCGATTTCACTGTCTGGAACATCGCGGTCCAGAAGCCACTCAAGGACTCGCCGGATGTCTTTCCCTGCTTGATTCAGTCTGGGCATGCCAACAACGCTACAGCATGCCAGGTTCAGCAGTCAAAACGCCTATACCGGAACTAGCGCAGTTTTTTGTCAGCTTTATGTTGTGAGATGAAACACTGTTGCAAAAATAGAACTAAAGATCTACCGTAAGTCTTGTAGCACCCAAGCCGGTACGGGAGTCACCCAAAAGGGATAAGATTCCTCCCGGGAGGGCCAAAAGATAGGAAACGGAACAATGAACGCTCTCAAGTACGCAGTCGCAGCAGTAAGCACCACCCTCGCGGCCATGATCATCGCCGCTCCGCACGCCCACGCCGACAGCCACGACTTCCTCAACGACGTGACGGCCGCCGGCTGGTACAACGACACCCGCGGCGATGCCGGACTGCTCTCCCTGGGACGGGCGGCCTGCCGGATGCTGGCTAATGGAGCCTCCGGGTACGAGACGGCCGACGCGGTCTACCGCAACACCGGGTGGACTGTGGATGGCGACGACGCCGAGGATTTCGTCATCTCGGCCATCCAGAACCTCTGCCCCCAGTTCGACGACGTGCTCGACGCACCCACTCGGCCCAGTAGCAACTCCCTAGTGTGACTCGCGGCGCCCGTCCGGGCCCCGCATCACACTCGATCCGACAACCGAATACGCCTCGGCCCCGCCCGGACCCCTCGTAGCCGGCGGGGCCGAGTCGCGTCCCCGCACACCGACCGGGTCCCCCTCAGCTAGACCCCGCCCCACCGGCAGCTACCAGTCAGCAGCAAGGTCAACCAGGGCAACTTCGTCGATCTCAGGCCAGTTGGTGCCGATCAACTCGTCGGCATGCGGCGACGACGGCCGCAGAATCACCGCGGCTGAACCGTCTTGCAAACCGCCCGAACCGCACCCGAAAAGTCATACGCAGCCATCCAGAGCGGGCGATCACTAGGCTGATAGTTCGGAAGACGAAGAATAAAGGCCTCTCCGTACGTCGCCTGCGCGCGAAGGAGGCCGGCGAGGAAGGGATCCTGAGCCTGGTCGGCGAGACGCCTCAAATCCGCAATCTGGTCCCTTACGACCAAGACTGCCCCGGCGTTAAGAGCACGCTGCTCAGCGGTCCAGGATGAGGACGTCAGGTTTGGATCACCGCTCTTCATGCTCCATTCCTTCAACTTTGCGTTGTAGGAGTCAGCAATAGGGCCCCATTCCGCGCAGACCGGATCCGGTGTAACAGGGATTGTCGGGTTGAATTGTGGGGCGGGTGCTTCCACGGTCACGATGGGTGCGGCTGCTGTCGCGGGGCTGCTGTCGGTGCGGCCCGCCCCGATGAGCCCGCCGATTATTCCGCCGCTGAGTAGTGCGGCGGCGGCGGTTCCTCCGATCGCGGCCGATGGTCCTCGTCGGCGGGCTGCCGGTTTGGGGATGATCGGGGCCGGGATGGGTGTGGCCGGGCGGGCGAGGAATTCGCGAACTTTGTCCTCGACTGCTGCGGGCGGCAGGTTGCGGTCGGTGAGTTCTTTGACGTAGACCGCCAGGGCCAGCTGCTGGGCCGCGTACATCGGCCCGGTCGGGGTGTCGGCGCCGGGGATGAAGCGAGTTATGAGGTCCTCGCGCAGGCCTGAGGCCTGGGCGAGTTCGGCGCGGCTCAGCCACGCCGGGGCGCCGGCGGCGTTCACATCGCCACCCCCTTGGTGTCCGCGGCCGGCCATTGAATCTCCACCCGCGTTGCGGGTGTGGGCCAGCGGCCGGTGACGACCCACTCCGCCGCGGCGGGGGAGGCGTCGGCCAGTAGCGCGGCCAGCAGTGCGGCTTGTAGTGGGGTCCTGTAGTCGTCGGCCATAGAGGCCTCCTTCGATCTTTATTCGCCTTTGGCTTCTCCCAGGCGGCCTGTGCAGCCGCGCATGTAGCCGCTCTCGTCATAGTTTTCGCGCCATTTGTCGGGGCCGATGCCGGTAGCCGCCGTGTAGGCCGAGCCGCACGCCGCAGGTATACCCATCCCCGTCTTCCACATCCGGTAGGCAGTGCCGCCGGGCTGCGCAGACTCGACACCGGCCCGGAAAGACGGATTAGACCCACCCGACTGGTGTGTGCCGAGTTCGAACCCCCAGGCGGCAAACCCTATTGCGGCGATTCCACCCGCTACAAACATCCACTTCCTGCGACTCGGGTCTCCTGGGACGGCCCCTTTTCTCAACCGGCGGGCCGTCAGCGCCCAAACAACTAGACCGAACCCGACAAAGCCCACCAAGCCGCTGATCGCATAGATCAAAACCTCCACATCAACCTGCCCCTTCCGGCGTTCAGTGTTAGCGAAGAATAACTCCGGTCTGCGCGTTTATGGTCCTGGGCGGCGGACGTGCCGGGCGGAGGTCGCCTCATCAGGTAATTGGGCTATTTGAAGTCGAGCGGGAATTTGTTCGCGGCCGTGTCCCTGTTTTACGGGCTTTGCCTAGCGGTGCCGCCTCAGTAGTTGATGTTGACACTTCGCGTCGCGGCGGCGAAGCGGGCGGCAGCCCGCCGCGCGTACCCGTACCCCCAGAAGTGTTGGTTGGGGCCTTCGAGGTTGCCCGCGGCGAGTGCCTCCAGCACCGTGGCGCATGCCCGTGGGGAGCGCAGCACGATTTGGGCGGCCTCGGCCGCGTCGACCTTCTGGGGCCGGATCTCGATCTGCTTCTCGACCCGGACGCGTTCGACGATCTGCTCGACCGGCTTCTCGATCACCTCGACGCGGACCGCGATGGCACCGTTGGCGGCGGCGCGGCGCTCCTCGTAGGCCGCCCGCCGGCACCGTTGCGAGCACCAGATCTGGGGCCGCCCACCTCGGCCCGTCCACCTTGGCGGCGCGAGGTTTTCCCCGCAGCGCGGGCATTGCCGGTCGGTCATCTTCGGAGCATAGGACTCGGGCAATAACGTACGGACGTAATCGCCAAGATTGGGGCAGGGCCCTGAGTGCAAGAGGTGTGCTATGCCTGAGAGAAGTGGTTAAGGGGATGGGTTGACGGGGGATGTCGGGAAAGAGGGAAGGGGCATGTAGGGAGCGAGAGTGGAAGGTTGAGGCGGTGAGGGTTGTAGGAGGGCGGATTGAAAAGGGGAGAAGAGCGGAGGGGAGATGAGAGGGATGAGGGTTCACTCGGCCGCGCCGGCGTGGTCGACGGCCCCGCGCATCGCCGTCAGTGGCCCGCCGGTTTCGCGCCACCAGTCGAACACCGCACGCCCGATCGCCTGTCGTTGCCGGGCGCGTTCACTGCAGTCGTGGTCCAGGCTGTCCTGATTGGCACCGATCCACACCTGATGGCGTTCCCGGTCGGCACTGCGGGCGTGCTTATCGCAGCCAGGCGACCACTGCCCCTCGCCCAGATACAGCGCCGGGCGGGCGCAGCGGCGACTGCCGTTCTTGCCGCGGACGTCCTGGCACGTCGGCCACGAGGTGCCGCCGTCGATGACCGGGGAATCGCCCTCGAATTGGCGCTCAAAGGCGCCGAGGAATGTGCCGGCGGCGGAGTACTCCGGTACGGCAGCACTCGCGGAGCCGGGCGCGCTGAGGCCCGCAGCGGCCCGGTAACGGCGGCTGGCTGCCTCGAACAGAGCCTCGGCCCGGAAACGCCCCTGCTCGACGTCCGCGGCCACCTGGTGGAATACGACGTCGGATTCTTCCTCGATGACGTCGAAGAGGAAGTCACAGCACATCAGATGCCAGCAGACCTGATCCAGCGCGGCCAAGGTCATCTCGGTGACGATCCGCCCTCCCAATGTGGTCGGGTCCCAGTCGGAATCGGGATCCCAGGAGTCGAAGTTGGGGGGCATGGGTCCTCCGTTCGGGAAGGTGGGTGCCGTCGAGATTAAGGCCTGTTCCAGTTGAGCACAATACACATGAGCCGGTTACGCTCTGGCCTCTTGCGCGTGGGCCGTATGAGGTTGGTAGTCGTGCCCGACTCTGCTCCAGCCGCCCTGAACGAGACGACCCGTGAGTTCGGAGAACGGGTCAGAAAGCGACGATTGCAGTTAGGGCTCAGTCAGGAGTCAGCCGCAGTCAGGTGCGGGATCCATTGGACGCAACTCGGGAAGGTCGAACGAGGGCAGCGGAGCCTTCGGCTGGAGACCATCGTCAAGATCGCTGCTGGCCTGGAGATTGAGCCAGGAAAGCTCGTGAACGGATTGCCGGCGCCAAACGCCTCGCCCTAACTGTCACCCCTGACTACTACTGTCGCCAGGGCTAAGGAAATGGGGAAGGGCAAGGGGGCTACGTGAACATCGTGTACGGGTTCGGAACAGGCAGTAGCGACAAAGACAGCGTTGTGTTTGCCGAACGTGAGAGGGCAGAACGGGCCATCCAGATCAGGGCTGCCATTGAGGAATCGAGAACTTGGGGCGAGTTGCGAAGGGCATTGCCCCGAGGGGAGTGGGAGTCTTATTTCCTCGAGCACTTTGAAGACTACGAAGAAGAAGTGCCCGACGACGACAAGCCCTTTGACAGCGACGACGTGCCCGGCTACGCCGAAGGGGACTACCCCGAGTGGCTGCAGCAAGTCCAGCTCGACTGGTTCCCACCGGAGCTGATCGCGAAGTTCGGAGGTGACGTCGGTTCGACGGTGCTCAGTGGCCCCGTCCTCGATCTACCTGCCGACAGAGCAGAGGAGATCGCGGCAGAGCTGAGGGCAATGGGCCACACGGTCGAGGAAACCGACCTCGACATCGCCTGACTTGGTTATGCGGCAAGTTGCCCGGTCACGATGACTCCTTGCAGTAGTTTTTCCTCTTAGCGGACTGGGCAAACGCCGGGCTACTACCTATAGGTATCGCGGCTTCGGCGGGTAAATGGGGGTGCACTTTGAGCGCGACATTGAGCCCTGCCAAGCTGCCCGTTTTAGGACAGCTGGCCAGGGTCCGCGGACGACACTGGGTTGTCACCGATGTGGCTCCGACGTCGATCCCGTTTGATATCAAGTCCAGCACGGTCGGCGAGGGACACACCCTGATCACGTTGTCCAGCGTTGAGGACGACGGCCTCGGTGAAGAGCTCCGGGTGCTTTGGGAGTTGGAGGCCGGCCGAAAGGTCCTTGACGCGGCCACGCTTCCCGACGTCAGCCAAGGGCGGTTTGATAAGCCTGAGACTTTTGGCGCGTTTCTGGACGCGCTGCGCTGGGGTGCGGTCACGAATGCGGAGACCACAGTGCTGCAGGCGCCCTTCCGCGCTGGGATCGCGATCGAGGACTACCAGCTTGAGCCCGTTACCCGCGCGTTGACGATGCCACGGGTGAACTTGCTGGTCGCCGACGACGTGGGCCTGGGCAAGACCATTGAGGCTGGTCTGGTCATCCAGGAGATGCTGCTGCGCCAACGCGCCCGCCGGGTGATGGTCGTCTGCCCTGCGCCGTTGACTGTGAAGTGGCAAGAGGAGATGGCCACCCGCTTCGGCCTGGAATTCCATATCGTCGATACCGCCGAGGTGCGGCGCGTTCGCCGGGAACGTGGACTGCACGCCAATCCGTTCCGGGTGCATCCGCACACGATTGTCAGTTTGCCGTGGCTTCGCGGGCCCCGGTGTCAACGTCTCCTGGGGGAAGTTCTGGGTGACGTCGGCCCCGCCATGCCGCGGGCTATCGACCTCCTCATCGTCGACGAAGCGCATCACTGCGCCCCGCCCGGGCGGGGGAAATACGCGGTCGACAGCCAGCAGACGCGGGCAGTAGCCCGACTATCGGCGCACAGCGAGAACCGCTTATTCCTGACCGCTACTCCGCACAACGGGTACGCCGAGTCATGGACGGCGCTGCTGGCGATGGTGGATCCGCAGAGATTTGCCCGAGGGGTGATGCCGGACCCCGCGGCCTTGAAGCAAGTTTTGATCCGTCGGCTGAAGTCTGAGCTCACCGATGCTGACGGGACTCCGCTCTACCCGGAGCGTCTGGTCGAGGAGATCACTGTCGACTATCCGACCCATGAGCGTGAGGTGCACGCGCTACTGAAGGAGTACACCGCCGCCCGCCGAAAACGATTGGCGCAGCAGTCTTTTCGAGGTTCGGGCCAAGCCGCCGATCTGGTGACACTGTTGCTGAAGAAGCGGCTGTTCTCCAGCCCCGCGGCGTTCACACGGACGATGGGCCTTCACCTGAACAGCGTCCAAAGATCCGGCCAGGCGCTGGATATCGACATCGCCTGGATCGGTGAGCAACAGGCGGAGTTGGTATACGGCGACTGGTCACAAGACGAAGCGTTGGACGAGGCGGAAGACGCGGCGGCGGAGGCCGCAACGATCGCCGCCGGTGAACCCAGCCCCATGGAGCAGGAGTTGCTCGCCAAGCTCGACACGTGGGTGCTCGAACACGGCGTCGATAGCGACGCCAAGGCCAGGGCGCTGATCGACTACCTCGACGGGGTGTGCAAGACAGACGGTCATTGGAATGACGAACGTGTCGTCATCTTCACCGAGTACCGAGACACCCAACGCTGGCTGAAAGAGCTTCTGGAGAAATACGATCTCGGCGAGGGCGGCCGCCTGGAGTTGTTATACGGCGGCATGGATGTGGAGTTGCGGGAACGCGTTAAGGGCGACTTCCAGAAGCCACCGCACATGCACCCGGTGCGGATCATTCTGGCTACCGATACTGCCAGCGAGGGCATTGACCTTCAGGACCACTGCCACCGACTGGTCAACTACGACATTCCGTTTAACCCCAACCGGCTCGAACAACGCGCCGGCCGCATCGACCGCTACGGACAAACCCATCGCCCGCAGATCTTCCATTTCGTGGGTGCTCACTGGAAGAACGCACCACCTGAAAGCGCCGAGGCAGATCTCGACTTCCTGACCCGGGTGGCGGTCAAAGTTGCAACCATGCGTGAAGACCTCGGCAGCGTCAACCCCGTTCTTGCCGCGGCGGTCGAACGACGCATGACCGGCCGATCCGACACCGCTTTTCGGCTGGATGCGGTGCAACCCAAAACGGCAGCCCGGGACGCTTTAAGGGTCGAGCGGAATTTACGTGCTGAAGCTGACCGGCTGCGAGCTGCACTTGCCGAGTCCGCCCACGAACTGCACTGCACCCCCGCCGACGTCGAACGTGTCGTCCGGGTGGGATTGGATTTGGGTCGCCAGTCGGCACTGCAGCCCGCGACTGACGACCAGACTGGGCAGGCAGTCTGGCAGGTGCCGCCGCTGACCGGATCGTGGGCTCGCACGACCGTGGACCTCATCGACCGCGACTACGGTGCGCGCCCGATCAGCTTTGATGCGTCGTTGGCGGCGAAACGCGACGACATCGTGCTCGCACACCTGAATCACCCGTTGGTGGCGATGGCTACCCGGCTGCTGCGCGCGGAGGTATGGGGCGCCGGTCACCTGGCCCGAGCGGCGAGTCTGTCGGTCGACGATCCCGACCTGACCGAACCGGTGTTGGCCGCGTACTCGCGTCTGGTCTTGGTCGGCGCGGACGGCAAACGACTGCACGAAGAGCTGTTCGCCGCCGGCGGGCGGATTCGTGGGGACTCATTCTCCCGACTCGGTGTAACCGCCCTGGCCGCCCTGCTCGATGCAGCCCTTGGCCCGGCCTCATCCCCGCGTGAGAGCCGGCTCGCCGATCAGGAAGCGCTTGTTCGGGCATGGCCGAAGGTGTCCGGCAACCTCGAGGCGGCGATCACTGCCCGTGCCAAGGAACGCGAAACCTCGCTCAACGCATCGCTCGCCAAACGTCAGGCCGATGAGCAGAGCCGCACCGCCGCACTGCTTTCCGGGTTTGAGAAATCCCTCCGCGAGGCACTCGACAAGCAGGATCAGGCCCAGCAGTTATCCTTCGCCGACCTTGAACCCGACGAACGCGATCAACTCAGCGCTGACCGCGCCGCGTGGCAGCAGCGCCTCGACTCCCTGCCGGCGGAGCGGGCCGCTGCGTTGGCGGAGATCACCCGCCGCTACACCTCCGTTCAGGTGCTGTGGTTCCCCGCAGCGGTCGTGCACCTCGTTCCCGGGAGACACGGCTGATGACTCCCGCCGGCCGCCGCCCCCACGCCTCGAACACCACTGAATGGCTGGACCTCCTCGCCGTGGACGGCCCATTCCTCGCCGCCCCAGTGGTCAAAGACGTCTGGCCCGGTGGGCTGCCCGCGCTGAACAAGGACGACGTGGGTGCGCTGCGTGAGGCCAGCAACGTGCTCGACGCCAGCCCCGGCACCCGCGACGCATTCATCCGCCACGTCCTGACGAGCTTTCTGGGGTGGAAGTCCAACCTTGTCGGTGCTGGCTACGTGCCCGCCACACTAACCACGCCCGTTCCCGAATACGGCACCGAAGTCCGCCCCGACTTCGCCCTACTGACCGATCCGGACGCCCTCACCTCACCGCCACTGCTGCTGGGAATCGTAGTCGACCCCGGAGTGCGCGCCACCGCCCGCCCCCGACCCGGAACCCCCGGCGCGGACAAGTGGCCCGCAAGTTTCGCGGACCGCCTCGCCCATGGGCTGCGGGCGCGCAAGGTCCCCCTCGGCATGGTCACCAACGGCACCGACTGGACGTTGGTCTGCGCCCCCGCCGGTGGGGCGACTACGACCGCCACGTGGACCCGCCACACCTGGTTCGACGAACCCGACACCCTCAAGGCGTTCGCCGCGCTGTTGGGCCGACTTCGCTTCATCGGTGTACCCGAAGACCAGACCCTGCCCGCGCTCCTCGCGGCGTCACTGGACCGCCAGCAAGAGATCACCACCCGGTTGTCGGAGCAATCGCAGGCGGTGGTCGAGATGCTCGTGGCGACCATCGGCCGACTCGACGCCGACCACCGAGCCCAACACGGTGAGCCGATGCTGCCTGCCTCGGTGGAGCCCGCCGAGGTGTACCAGGGCGCCGTCACCGTGCTGATGCGCCTGGTGTTCCTGCTCTACGCCGAGGAACGCGGCCTTCTGCGGGTCGATGACGACCTCTACGCCGACGCCTATGCCATCAGCACCCTTGCCGAGCAGCTACGCGAATGGGCCAGCGATGTTGGTGAGGACACCCTCGAGCGGTCCACCACCGCCTGGCAGCGCATGCTCGCCACCTTCCGGGCCATCCACCGCGGTGCCCGCCATGACCAACTCACGCTGCCCGGCTACGGTGGCAGCCTCTTCGACCCCGACCGCTTCCCGTGGCTCGAAGGCCGTCCGAACGCCGACGCCGGCCTCGAAGACGCCGAGCCCCTGCGCATTGACGACCGCACCCTGCTGCGTGCTCTGGAAGCGTTGCAGTGGTTGCGGTTCGCCGGCGAACGCCGCCGCGTCTCCTTCCGGGTCCTCGACGTCGAACAGATCGGCTACGTCTACGAGGGACTACTCGACCAAGACGCCCGCCGCGCCCACGACTGGATCCTGGGCCTCGCCGGAGACAGCAAAGGCGAGAAGGACGGCCCGGAAATTTCGCTGACCGACCTGATCGAAAACTTCGACCAGGGTGCTGAGCACTTCGCCACATGGCTATCGGGCGAGATCAAGGCAGTGGGCGGCAACCGCACCGCCGCCGCGATCACCAAAGCCCTCACACCACCCAAAGGCGTTGCCGCCGATGCCGTTTGGGCCGCGGTGCTCGAAGCCTGCGCAGGGGACGAGTCCACCGCGAGGTCGATCGTGCCGTTTGCGGGCCTGCTTCGTCGCGACCCTCGCGATCTACCTGTCATTTACCCGCCGGGCAGTATGTATCTGACCGACAGTGAACTGCGGACGTCCACCGGCTCGTACTACACGCCACGGTCCCTGGCCGAAGAGGTCGTCGCCCGCACCCTCGAACCGTTGGTGAAATCACCGGGACCACTGGACAGCGACGACGAGTCCACCTGGAAAATCCGCACCCCGGAGGAAATCCTCGCCCTCAAAGTCATCGACATCGCAGCCGGCAGCGGTGCATTCCTGGTAGCTGCCACCCGCTACCTCGCCGACAGACTCCTGGACGCAAAACGAGTCCACGACCCCGCTCAACCGGGCCTAGAGGTGGACGACGAGCAGGCCGTTATCGACGCCCGCCGACAGATTCTCGACCACTGCATCTATGGGGTGGACATCAACCCGATGGCCCTGGAGATGGCAAAACTCTCACTCTGGCTGGTCACACTCGACCCGAACCGTCCTTTCGGATTCCTCGATGACCGACTCGCCGTCGGTGACAGCCTCCTCGGGTTGACGAGCATCGACCAACTTCTCGACATACACCTTGATCCCCGCGAAGGGCGCAAAGCCCGTAAGCATGACCAGATAGCCGCCTACACCGCCGACGTCCCCGCGCTGTTGAAACAATCTGCCGCGCTGCGACAGCGGATAGCCGAGGTCGACCTGATTGACAGTCACTCCGCAGACCACAAGGCCCGACTACTCGCAGAGTCACAACATCTCACGCAGCGGTTGACCGTGTTGGCGGATGCGCTGTCTGGCGCGAGCTTGTCCGGCGGCACAGCAGAGAACTACGAGGCGGTTGCGGCCGGTTTTGGGATAGCCACCAGCGGTGCAGGCAGCAATACGGCGTGGACGAAGTTTGAGGACGATACGCGGTTTGCGCTCACTGACGAACGGGGCCATCTCCGGTGCCCGGCACACTTTCCGCTCTTATTCCCCGAGGTATTCGCTTTGCCGCGAACCGGTTTCGCCGCTGTCATCGGCAATCCCCCGTTCCTCGGTGGGCAGAAGCTAACCGGAGCGTTTGGTGTGCCTTATCGGGAACATCTAGTACGCGTTGTAGGGAATGGCGTGCGCGGCAGCGCGGACTTGATTGCCTATATGTTCCTAACCGCGGCATTGCTGTGTGACCGAGCCAACGGCAGCTTTGGGCTCATCGCCACTAATACTGTCGCGCAGGGTGACACCCGTGAGGTCGGCCTGGATCAGATCGCCGCCGACGGGTTAGACATCTATTCCGCTGTGAAGAGCGCAAAATGGCCCACGAAGGGCGCGAGCCTCGAGTACAGCGTCGTCTGGGCCTCTCACCGACAACGAAGCGCCACCGTACCCGCTCACGTTGACGGCATTCCGGCAGAGGGAATCACGCCAAGTCTGGAACCAGTCAGTCGTGCAAGGGGTAATCCACACCGTCTGGCGTCCAACAAAGGCCTAGCGTTCATTGGCTCGTATGTGCTCGGCCTCGGTTTCACCTTGGACGAGTCTGAGGCAAGGATGGTTATCGACCAAGATCCTCGTAACGCCGACGTTCTTTTCCCATATGTCACCGGAAAAGATGTTTTGAACCAACCAAATTCAACTGCGAGTAGATGGATCATCAACTTTCGGGACATGACAGAAGAGGTAGCCCGCACCTATGCGCTACCAATGGCGAGGGTCGAGCAGCTCGTTAGGCCGGAGCGTCAACGGAGGGCACCCGACGGCTCCTTTGCCGTGCGGGGAGCTCGTGCCACAAAATGGTGGCAGTACGCTGAGAAGGCAACTGCTATGTACAACGCAATTGCTGGTTACTCGCGCGTCTTGGTCAGGCCGATCACTACGAAGCACAACTCCTGGGCTTTCATTCCGACGGGTCAGGTTTTCGATCAGACCGCGCCCGTTTACCTGCTGCAGGATGACCACGATTTCGGACTGCTCCATTCGACGATCCACGCATCTTGGTGGCTTCGGCACGGGCCGACATTTGGCGCGGCGGCTCGTTATACGCACACTGATGTGTTCGAGACATTTCCGCGAGTCGATGGTTCATCGTCCGAACTTGGACGCTTATCGGGTGATTTGTTGAGGGTTCGACTTGAGTATATGAAGGTCAAGCAGGTCGGCTTGACCAAGTTGTACAACAACCTTCATGTCGAACATCCCACCCATCCGTTGCTTCAAGAAATGCGCCGCTTGATGCAGGAGATAGACCGTGAAGTCTTCCGCGTCTACGACTGGAGCGATCTACCGTTGGAATACGAACTCAGAGAGATTAAGGGAGCTGCTAGGTGGCACTTCGCCAAGCCGCTCGAATCCGAAATCCTAGACCGTCTGCTTGAGATGAATCACAAAGAGCATGCTCAAGAGAGACAGGGCGATCTGAACACTTCGAAACGTAAGGCTCAGAAAGGCCGAAGGGCAACGTCGGACGAGGCGACACTATTCGATGGAGATCGGGACATATGATCGCGAGCGACACATCCGCCGGGGGAAGCGGCGGGACTGATCGTGGCGCGGATCTTTCCTGGTCGTCGCGTCAGGTCCGGGCTGAACTCGAACGGTTCCTGGTGCGAGATCTGTTGGGCCCGTGGGCCGGCGAGGCTGAGGAGCTGCCGGCGGGCACTGTGCCTTCTGAGCGGTACATTCTCGGTGTGTTGTCTCCCGCACGGGTTGCGCTGGATGCGGAGGTCACCGACGACACGGCTAGCGATGACGGTTCCGGGGAGGGTGCAGCTGAGGTGACAGCGGCTGCGGCGGCGGGCTCGATGGCCCCTGCATCCCTCGGGCTGTCGTTCAGCCTGCCGTTGGAGGTTTCCACGGTGCGGGTCCGCGCATCGTGGGGCCGCTACGTTCAGGGCGAATCCTCCACCGAGGTCACCGACGCCGGGGCGCCACGGTTGGTGTGGCAACGCCTCAACGCCGGTGGATCGGTAGAAGTCAATGTCACTGAGCCTGAGTCGACTGAGGTGCCCGATTCGGAGCAGCCGGATGTGGTGGTGCGTGCCCGATGCCGTACCCAGGGGAAGTGCCGGGTCGTCGACGTTGCCATCGTCAACACCCAACCGGAACCGTCCGACCGCAAGGATGCCGCCCGAATCTTTCAGGTGCGTATCGAGGTCACCGCACTCGACGGGCACGAGGCAGTGTTCCTGCCGCACAACGACTCTTCCCAGGCCGCCTCCGACGACGACACGGTCGTAACCGACTTGGAGGTCCAGGGTCTGGCGATGCTGTACCGGCAGGCACGTCAGTTCGCGGTCGGTCGAAACGTCGGCGTGGAGGTGGACCGGCGGAATGGTGATGGGCTCGCGTGGCGCGTCGCCACCACCAATATGCCCGCCTATGAGGTCGAGCAGACCGTGGCTCCCGACCCCGCACAGGTGCCTCAACTGGCAGGGCTAGAGGTCGACATGCGCGCCTTGGCGACAGCACCCCGCGCCGATGTCGTGGCCGCGTTGCGTCCCCTGGCCGACGGTTACCGGGTGTGGCTGGATCAACAGGATCAACGCCTGGTCTCCGACCCGACGTTGACCGAGCACGGTGTCGCCGCCCGCAGTCACCTGGACGCCGCACGCGAGGCTGCCACCCGTATCGCTGCCGGAATCGATCTGCTGGCTGCCGACGAGCATGCTTGGCAAGCATGGCAATTCGCGAACCTTGCGATGGCGATGCAGCGTGAACATACCGAGATCGCCGTCGAGCGCGCAAAGAGCCCCGGCCTCACCTATGCTGACGCCGCAGCGCTGGTCGATGAGCCGCGACGGCGGTCGTGGCGGCCTTTCCAGCTCGCGTTCGTGCTCCTCAATCTGCCTTCGCTGACTGACCCGGAGCATCAGGACCGCGCGTTGGCCAGTGCGGCCAACGGCCCCGGTTTGGCCGACCTACTGTTCTTCCCCACCGGTGGTGGAAAGACCGAGGCATACCTGGGTCTGACCGCGTACACCTTGGCGATCCGCCGCCTCCAGGGCGTTATCGGGGAAGGTGACGAGGCTCGTGACGGCCGTTCCGGCGTGGCAGTCCTCATGCGTTACACGTTGAGACTGCTGACCGCACAGCAGTTCCAGCGTGCAGCCACCTTGATCTGTGCCGCTGAACAACTTCGCAGAACCGCGGCGGCAGCGCAGCAGGCGGGTGGGCCGCTCAATCCCTGGGGTGATGAACCGTTCCGCATCGGGTTGTGGGTTGGATCCAAGGTCACCCCGAACTGGTACGACCAAGCTAAGTCTGCGTTGGACGCGATGCGTAACCGGTATGCGGGAGCGGGGGCGTCCAACCCGATTCAGGTTTTGGTCTGTCCCTGGTGTGGACGCGGCATCGAAGCGGGACAGGACGCCGAGTGCGACGATTCCCGCCGCCGGGTGCTGGTGTGGTGCGGTGACCCTGACGGGCTATGCGCGTTCTCCCGCAAGCAGTCCCACGCATGGGGTGAAGGTCTGCCGGTCGTCATGGTCGATGAGGAGGTGTTCCGGCTCGCCCCTTCCTTGGTGATCGGAACCGTCGACAAGTTCGCGCAGCTCCCGCTTCGGGGGCAGACGGGGCTGTTGTTCGGTCGGACGTCGTCATGGTGTGAACGTCACGGATACCGCCACCCGGATCTCACTCGGAAGACCGATTGCAAAGACGGCGGCCACCCCCGGCGGGGGGAACGGGCCGGCACCAAGCCGCAAAGTTGCGGCCTGCTACGGCCGCCGGATCTGGTGATCCAAGATGAGCTGCATCTGATTTCAGGTGCCCTGGGCACGATGGTCGGGTTATACGAAACAGCGGTGGACCGACTCGGTGCGTGGTCGGTGAACGGCACTACCATCCGCCCGAAAGTGGTCGCTTCCACCGCGACAGTGCGCCGAGCCAAGGAACAAGTGCACGGCCTGTTCAACCGAGATCTGGCGATCTTCCCGCCGTCGGTCCTCGACGCCGGGGAAACCTTCTTCTCCACCCAGATTCCCGTCGACGAGGATCACCCGGGCCGGCGATACCTTGGCGTGTGCGCGCACGGCCAACGCCTCAAGCAGGTCCAGATTCGGGTCGCGCAACTGTTGCTGGCTGCGGGCCAGCTCCTGTTCGACGAACACGGCGACGCTGCGGACCCCTACATGACACTCGTGGATTATTTCTCGTCCACTACCGAGTTGGCGGGCATGCGCCGCCTGGTCGATGACGACATTACGACCCGATTGCAGCAACAATCCCGGCGTGGTTTGCGGGACCGGCGCAATATGGAAGTGCGCGAGCTCACCGCGCGAATCAACAGCCAGGACATCGGTAACGCACTGAAATCGTTGGCGAACGAGTTCGACCCCGACATCGACTCGACTGCCGCAAAAGCCACCGCCGCGCAGCTGAGCAGAGAATCCAGGGCAGGAGGCGGAAAGACCCCGGAGGCCCGCGCCGCGCGCACCGCCCTCGAAGCTCTCCCGCGGCACGCATGGGACGACAAACCAGTCGACATGCTCCTTGCCACCAGCATGCTGCAGGTGGGTGTCGACGTGTCACGGCTCGGACTGATGGTTGTCACCGGTCAGCCGAAAAACAGCGCCGAATACATCCAGGCATCGTCGCGAGTCGGCCGCACCCCGTCCAAGCCAGGGCTGGTGGTGACGCTCTTCAACTGGGCGCGTCCTCGCGACCTCGCACATCTGGAAACCTTCACCCACTTCCATGAAACCTTCTACGCCCGAGTCGAACCCCTGTCGGTGACGCCGTTCGCGGATCGTGCCCTCGACCGAGGGTTGGCGGCAGTGCTCGTCGCTGCCCTGCGCCACGCGTGCAATGATTGGGAGAGCGAACCTGGGGCCCATCGGGTACCGGTCTCCGGCGCCGAGATCGACGCCGCAGTCGAGTGGATTGCCGACCGCGCTGGCGATGTCCTCGGCGACGCCGGCAGGGTGGCCGATGTTGAGGCCACCTGTCGCGCTCTTCTTGATGACTGGGACCGTCGACGCAAAGGCCTCGAGGTTGGTGGGTTGTCCTACACCAGTGACCGAGACGGCCTCAATCCTCTTCTGGACTCCGGCACCGGCCGGTGGGGGACCTGGTCGGCGGGGTGGTCACTGCGGGAAGTCGAACCCGAGACGAACCTACTGATCAGACTCGAAGCTCCCGAAGTGGCAGAACGCCCCGGGTGGACGTTCGCGGTCGGACCGGGGCCGGCCGTTGAGGAACCCGATGACGACGACGCTGAACAGGCAGACGAGGTGGGACTGCTATCCGCACAACCAGTTCCGGCAGCAGAGGGTGAGCCCAACCGATGAACGTCACGCCCACGACACCCGCGACCGAGAAGTATCTGCGCAAGGTTGGAAGTCAGCGACCCAACGCCCTGCTGTACTCCGACGGGGTCGGAGCCGTCGTTGATCTACCACACATGTCCGTCGTGGTGCAGGGATTGGACTACTGGGACTACCGCCAAGCCAACGACTTTGAGCTGACCGAACCTCGACTCCTGCAACTGGTACGCCAGATTCTCGGCCCGCACGTGCGGCAACTCCGCGCCACTCCCCGCCGCGACGACACCACCGACCCGGATGACAACGAGTCCAACCGGGTTGGAGTCCCGGTGAGCCCGTTCCCGCGGTGGATGCGATGCACCGGCTGCCAAATGCTGGCCGGTATCAACGCCGAGGGCACGGGGCCGTTCCGGTTCGAGAACAAGAACAAGTACCGACCCGACGAGGCACGGTTCGTCCACGACTGTCGTCAGGCGGCCCCAGGGGGCAAGAAAGCTCTACAGCCGACCGTCGTGCCGGCGCGTTTCGTCACCGCCTGCACCGCTGGACATCTCGATGAATTTCCGTACTTCGAGTACGTCCACGACGGGTCCGTTTGTCCGAAGGGCAGGGAGGGCCGCCTGACGATGCTCGACCCTGGCGGCAACTATGGCTCGCAGATCAGCATCCGCTGTTCCTGTGGGGCCAAGCGAACCATGCGCGATGCCCTCAAGCATCACCGCACCCCCGGAAGCGCCGCGCTGCCGGGATGCCGCGCTCGACACCCACACCTGGGATGGTTCGACCCCAAAGGGTGCAAGGCCCCCATGCGCGCAATGGTTCTGGGTGCGAGCAACCAGTGGTTCAGCCTGTTGGTGAAGGCGCTGTACATTCCGGCGCTCGGCAGCGAACTCGTGGCCCTCGTCGACAAGCACTGGGGCAGGCTGTTCAAGGTCAGCAGCCCCGATATCTTGTCCTTCGCCTTGGAGACGATTCCCGAACTCTCACCGCTTCGAACACACGATCCGGCGACGATCTGGGCGGAAATCCAGGCCCGCCAGAAGGCCGACGAGGTCCTGCCCGACGAGCTGGTCGACCTTACTGCCCGGGAATTCGAAGCACTGAGCGATCCCACCAAGGCTCGCAGGGACAGTGACTTCACCGCCGACGTGGCGCCAACCCCGCCGGCGTGGACCGGTTTGATCTTTAAAGTAGTGCGGCTAAGCCGATTGCGTGAGACCAAGGCAATGGTCGGGTTCACCCGCGTCGACGCCCCTGACTGGGGCGAACCCGACAGCAGCCAGCGCGCCCCGTTGAGCAAAGCTGAGTTGGACTGGGTACCCGCCTCGACCACCCACGGCGAAGGCATCTTCCTGGTCCTTCAGCCCGATGTCGTGACCGCATGGGAGAACGCAGCCGAGACCAGTGCCCATATGGGCCGGCTGCGTGCTGCCCATGTCCGGTGGCGAAAGAACCGCGACTTGGCCGGCTCGCCCGAGGACCACTGGCCGGGGGATCGTTATCTCCTGCTGCATACGCTTTCCCATCTTCTGGTCCGTGAAATAGCCCTTGAGTGTGGGTATTCCTCAGCCAGCATCACGGAGCGGATTTACTCAAATTCCGAGCGCAGTGAAGCTGGAATTCTGCTCTACACCGCGGCCAGCGACAGCGAGGGGACACTCGGTGGCCTCGTCCGGCTGGCCGACGAGAACCAGATGGACAGGCTGCTGCGGGCCGCCTTCGCGAATGCTCGCCGGTGTTCGTCGGACCCGCTCTGTGCCGAACATGCACCGCTGATCACCGAGGACAGCTTGCATGGCGCAGCCTGCCACGCATGCGTTTTCGCATCCGAGACCACCTGTGAGCGAGGGAACCGATTCCTCGACCGAAGGCTGATCGTCCCGGTTGACCCGGCGGAACCGGCATTGGCACTGGACGGGTATTTCACCGTTGGGACTGTCTGACCCCGTGTCTGGCGAGATACCGTCCCGGCGACTTCTGGAAACGGCTGCGAGCGTTGGACGGGCCCTGCAACCGGCCCACGCCGAACGACTCGCCGCCGCTCTCGCGCCGCTGGAGGGAGCGGCTGATGCGCAACACGTGGCCGGTCTCATCCCGACGCCAGCATTCCGGCAGAGCGCGCAACGGCTGCTGGACGCATGGGCCGAGCACACCGGACCAACAGGTGTCACCGTGGGCGCCGCTGTCGCCGCGGCCGCGCATGCCCATCAGGATGCGCGCCGTAACCCGCATCTTGAGCTCGTCGTCAGCGGGCCGACAAGCAAGGCAATTCACGCACGCCGAACTGAACAAGTTCTGCTCCAACTGATTGATGAAGCTGCACAAGAGATCCTGATCATCACCTACGCCCTCCACATGCATGACCAGTTGCGAACCGCATTGACGGCAGCAATCGTCCGCGGGGTCAGCGTGACAGTTCTTGCAGAAGATCCTCTCGACGACCCGAACTTCACGGGCGCACCGGCTAAGGCCCTGGATGGCCTGCCAGTAAACCGGTTGCGCTGGCCAGCCGATCAACGCCCTGCATCGGGCGCTGCACTGCACGCCAAAACCGTCGTCATTGACCGGAACATCGCCTTCATCACCAGCGCCAACGTCACCAAACGTGCCGCCGGTGACAACATCGAAGCAGGTCTACTTGTCCGCGGAGGCGATATCCCACAACGCCTTGTCGACCATATCGGGCAGCTCCTGCGTGATGAGGTCTTGCTCGCGACCCAGGCTGGAGGGGATCGAAAATGACGGACTGGGCCAACGCTCGTCGCGAGCGCGATGAAGACAACATGCACGAGGCGCTTCTCTCACGTCGACCACCGCCGCCGCCGAGGCCGAGATCGCCGAAAAGTTCCTGCCCACAGTGCGGCCGGGTGTTCTTGACCGCTGACGAACTGCAGCCGCACCTCATAAGCGGACACAGTGTTGTGAGGCCGGCTCTGATGACGCAGGGACGGGAGTGGGCGCGCGGCCGACATGTGATTTACGACGCCACAACCCCCGACGACTGGGCCATTGTTGATGCTGAGGTCATCCTGATCAACGGCGTTCCACGCTCTTCCG
>SXGT01870527.1_pt1 | contig 20910 bp, 12 predicted proteins | sample 3176221 | NCBI WGS metagenome assembly SXGT01 (sample SAMN11356862, study PRJNA531348) | freshwater metagenome | isolation source: freshwater sample F1-120 | place: China: Fuxian Lake, Yuxi | collected 2017-12-25
AATGGAACAGTCCTTCGTTAACGCACTATTTGGCGGCATCATGGCTTTGCTGGGGTGGCTAGGTAAAACCCTTTGGGACGCTGTGCAAGACCTAAAGCAAGATGTCAAAGAGATCGAAATCAATCTGCCCAAGGATTATGTCGGGAAGAACGATTACAAAGAAGATGTCCGCGAAATCAAAGATATGCTTAAACAACTGTTTGAGCATTTCCACAAAAATGGGTGAAGTTGACGAAATCCTTGTTTTATTCGGGATTGCGGCTGTCTTTCTCGCTGTCTGGGACTGGCTGACAAAATGAAACCGTGTCTTTGCGATCGGTGTATGAACCGAGACAAGCAGGTTGAATACCGTGGCGGTGGGGCTGTCCTGCATTACCCGATCTGTCTTTTTCATCATGGCTGGTTCCAGCGGGTTACCGAGACAAAACAATGTCGTGATTTCGTGGATGAGAATTCTGACCATGAAGCATAAGCTATTACTTGCTCTGCTAGTGTCTGTAACCGCTCACGCTGAGGTCATTACGACGGATTCAACCTCGGTTAGCACGGTCAATTCTCGCACGGAGTCCATCAGCACTATCAAGTCTCCCCCGGCCTCGGCCATTAGCCCATCGATCAGTACATCTAACTCGGACCTTTGCACCGTTGGCGTGTCGGGGGCGGTTTAGACGCAGATCCTGGGGATCTCGGCGGGCAAGACCGTGGTTGATCTCAACTGCGAAAGATTGAAGCTCTCCAAGACACTCTACGATATGGGCATGAAAGTCGCGGCGGTTGATGATCTTCTAAGGAAGTTGATGCTAAGATTCAGAAAGCGTTAGATAACCCACTGGGAAAATGATATGACCAAGACCCTTGAAGCGAACTCAAAGTACGCGCAATTCGATATGGACAACGATGGAACGGTGTCGGACGATGAACTCAATCGGGCCGAGCGGATCGCGTTGTTTGAGAACTATGATAAGTTGCAAGATCAGCAACGGATTATGGCGTGGATGGCGCTGATCTTCCCGTTTGCCCTGATCGTGTTCATGGCCTTGCTTGTCAGTCTGGATGTTATCAACGCGCTAATGGGGGTTTTGACGACCTACATTGCCGCGATGGGCACGATCGTCGTGGCGTTTATGGCCGTCTCGGGCTGGACCCATGCCAAGACAGCGGGCAACGAATGAACTTTTACATCATCGGAGCCGTTGCTTTCGCCGCGTTTTTCTCTGGCTGGATGACGAACGGGTGGCGCTATGACGCGAAAATTGAAAAAATGAACGCCGAAAACGCGATGGCGGTAGCTCAGGCCACGCAAGAGGCGATGGATCAAACCAAAGTTTTACAGGAGAAAAAAGATGACGCTCTCAAAAAAGCTGCGGCCCGCGCCCAGCAAAACGCTTTTGCTGCCAATGCTGCTCGCTCTGAGCTTGATGGGCTGCGCCAGCAACTCGGTAAAGCCACCAGCGCCCTGCCCTCAAATACCTGCGAAGCCACCGCTAACTATGCCAGAGCCCTCGAAGCCGTATTCGCAAGTTGTGCAGGAGACCTTGAACAACTGGCGATTAAAGCTGACGGGCACAACCTCGACGCAGAAACTCTAAGCAACGCATGGCCGAAAGGGACTAACTGATGCAACTCTCTGCAAACTTCTCTCTAAAAGAAATGACTCGCTCCGATACGGCAACGCGGATGGGCCACGCTAACCAGCCGGATGCCAAAGCTACGGCTAACCTCAAGATGCTGTGCGAGAAAGTCCTGCAGCCCATTCGGGATCACTATGGCAAGTCGGTTAAAGTTAATTCTGGCTACCGTCACCCCGAAGTTAATGCCAGCGTTGGCGGAAGTAAGACCTCGGACCATTGCCAGGGGCAAGCAGCCGATATCGAGATTACCGGGGTTGCTAACGGTGATCTGGCTAGTTGGGTGCGGGATCACCTTGAATTTCGCCAGTGCATACTTGAGTTTTACACAAAAGGCGTCCCCGATTCTGGCTGGGTCCATGTCAGCTATGTTGAGGGCGACAATAAAAAACAATGCCTGACCGCTGTCAAACAAGACGGAAAAACCGTATACTTGCCGGGATTGCAGGCCTAGTGTAGAGTCGCGCAAGAATTTTTTTTAAGCTGAGGTAGCTATGGCAGGCTGGGTCAATCCAACTACAGGCGCGGTGTCTACCGCAAGTACCAGCCCCGGCGCGGGTTGGTTAGACGCCTCTACCTACTTTACAAACACGCCCGGCGATCTTTTGCTGGACCCGCCAAGCACTACAGCCACGGCGGCTATCGGCACAGCCGCGACCGTTGCGCCTCTGGGCGGGTTCGACGCCGCCCAAGGCACGGCGGCGAGCGTCGGCCCCCTGACCAGCTACGGGGTCACCCAAGGCACCGCCGCCGGCGTAGATGCTTTATCAGGCTACGACGCGGCACAAGGCACTGCGGCGAGCGTTGACCCGCTGACAGGCTATCAGGTCACCCAAGGCACGGCGGCCACGGTCGCACCGATGACCGGCTATCAGGCCGCCCAAGGCACGGCGACCACGGTCGCACCGATGACCGGCTATCAGGCTCAAACGGGTGCCGCTGCGGATGTCGGCCAGATGGCCGGTTATCAGGCCACCCAAGGCACGGCGGCGGATGTTGGCTTGCTTGGGGGCTATCAGGCCGCCCAAGGCACGGCGGCCACGGTCGCACCGATGACCGGCTATCAGGCGGCCACCACGGAAGCCGCTCAAGTCGGCGCCTTGCAGGGCTACACCGCGGCTCAAGCGGGGGCCGCCGATGTTGCGGATCTACAGGGATACGAAGCCGCGCAGGTTCAGGCTGCCACACGCACAGTCTCCTCGCCGGAGACCGTATCCAGCCAATTGACTGAGCTGCTCGCAAGCAACAGCCCCTATGTTCAGCAGGCCCGCACCCAAGCCACGCAACAGGCCGCCGCAAGGGGTCTACTGAACACCAGCATGGCCACCACGGCGGGGCAACTGGCGGCCATTCAGGCCGCGTTGCCGATCGCTCAAGCCGATGCCGCCACTCAAGCGCGGGCGGCTGAAGCTAATCAGGCCAATCAGCAAGCCGCTGCGATGGCCAACGCGGGAGCCACCAACCAAGCCCGGCAGTACAGCGCCGAGGCGTTTAACAAAGGCGTTCTGACGGCGGCTGAGTTTGTGCAGTCGGTCAACAACACCAACGCGGCGGCCACCAACTCGGCCCGCCAGTATCTGGCCGAGGCGCTCAACAAGGGCCAATTGACGCAGGCGCAGTATGACCAGCAGACCCGGCAGATCAATGTCGAGTCGCTTAACAGCTCGCGTCAATATCTGGCCGAGGCGCTGAACAAAGGTGTGCTGACGCAGAGCCAGTACAACCAGTCGATGGCCGAGCTGAATACCCAGTCCTTGACCGAATCGCGGCAGTATCTGGCCGAGGCGCTGAACAAGGGTCAGCTGACGCAGGCTCAGTACGAGCAGGAGATGACCAAGGCCAATGCGGAGTGGGAGAACAACGCTTCGCAGTATCTGGCCGAGGCGCTAAATAAGGGTCTTCTGACCCAAGCGCAGTACGACCAACAGATGGCGCAGGTCAACTTGGAGGCGGTCAACAATCAACGCCAGTATCTGGCCGAAGCGCTGAACAAAGGTGTGCTGACGCAGGCCGAGTTTAACCAGGCAACCATGCAGCTCAATGTGCAGTCAATGAACGAGGCCAGCCAGTATCTGGCCGAGGCGCTGAACAAGGGCACTTTGACGCAGAGCCAATATAGCCAGCAGATGGCCGAGTTGAATGTGCAGCAGCTGAACGAGGCCAGTCAATATCTGGCTGAGGCGGTAAACAAGGGGGCATTGACCGAGGCTGAGTACCGGCAGCAGATGGCGACCATGAACACCGAGCAGGTTAACGCCGCGCGCCAATATGTATCTGAGGCGTTGAACAAGGAAAAGTTGACCGAGGCCGAGTTTACGCAGCAGATGCGGCAATTCAATACCGAGCAAATCAACGCCGCCAGCCAGTATCTGGCCGAGGCGGTAAACAAGGGTATTCTAACCGAGGCCCAATACGACCAAGAGATGCTGATGGCCAACATGAATGCTATCAACGCATCTCGCGAATACCTCGCCGAGGCACGGAATAAGCAGCTGCTGACCGAGGCCCAGTACCGGCATGAGACGGCGGCGCTAGACACCCAACTCAAGACGCAGGTTAGCGAGACCAACGCCAAGCTTGATTTTGATGCCCGCACGGCGCAATTGGAGGCCAATCTGGCTGCATTTAATACAACGGTCGATCAAGATACGAGACTGTACCTGTCACAGATCGAGGCGCGGTATAACACGCTGATGCAGTCTAGCCAGTCGGCCAGCGACATATACATGCAAGCGATCAAAAATATGACCGACATCTCACTATCTGACCTGGACGGCGCCGCCAAAACTACCGCGATGAACAACCAGATCACCTACCTTTCCAACGCCATGAACGACATCGCAGCTATCCGCGACATTGGCTTTGCAGACATACTGGCGCCGTCGTCATGACAGCGCTTGCGGTGCTTACCCCACAACTTGCGGCCAAGCATGAGGCCATGTTTGCGCTCGAGCGCGAATTGGTTAAGTTGCCTCCGGTGGACCTACCTATTGAGCACGACTTTTGTGAGGGTGTTTATGCCCGCACGATGACAATCCCCGCAGGGGTTATCTTGACCAGCGCGATTCATAGTGGAGAATGCTTCTTTGTTATCCGCAGCGGCAGCATCATGGTGACCACCGACAACGGGCCAAAAATTCTGCATGCCGGACATATGAGCATGACCCCCGCGGGCACCAAGCGCGCCGGGTATGCGATGACCGACACGGTGGTAACCACTTTTCACGCCAACCCGCAAAACGAGCAGACACCCGAGAAACTCTGGGATATGCTAACGGTACCGCAGCCGGATCCACGGCTACCGCATCACGACATTAAGGAGATACCCGATGCATAAGACCTACCTTTCTGTAGCAATGTCCCGCGCGTGGGGCTTTGAGAATCCTATCGGCGATCCTTTTGGTGGACCGGCGTTCGGTGCGCGGGAGTCTTTGGGTATCGTGGCCGCTATTGGCAGTGTGGCCGCGGGCATAGGCATGATCGGAACCGGCGTGGCCATTACTGCGCTGGGAGGGGTTACTTTAGGCACTTTGGTTGGCGGAGCGTTGATCGCTGGCGGCGTATTGTCGACTGTCGGCATACTCACCGGGAACCAGAAATTAACTAAATGGGGCGGCACTCTGTCTATAGTCGGCGGGGTTGCAGCTATGGGCGCGGGTATGGTTGGCGGCTGGCAAAACGCGGCTCAAGCGGAGGGCGCCAGCTTTGGCTCCAAGGCTATGGGCGCGCTCGAGGGCGCGGTGGACCCCAACATGATCAAAGCGGGTATGGACTCGGTTGGCACCAGCTTTAACAACTTTACCCAAAGCATCTCCGGGAGTTTTAGTACCGCTCCGGTAACCCAGGGCCCTGGCGTCTCTACGGCCGATTTAATGAGCGGAGGCCCAAACGCGCCCGCTCCGCAGGCCGGGGCCACCGCGATGCCCAATACAGGGGCTGTACCTCTCGGCACGCCCGCTCCGCAGGCCGGGGCCCCCGCGATACCCAATACAGGGGCTGTACCTCTCGGCGTGCAGCCCGCTCCGGCGGGTATCGACCCAAGCCGGTGGGCCATGATGAACGAAACCACGCGTCAACAAGCGCTGCTTAACCTGAACACCGCTCAGCCGCAAACTTTCATGGGCATGAACTCGATGCAAATGTATGGCGCGGGTATGGGTGCGCAGGCTATAGGGTCTATGGTGGCCGCAAAATCCAACGAAAAAGCGGCGGCCCAACAAGCTCAGGTCCAGAAAGAATACAACGACGCAATGCTCGCGCTTAACGAGCGTAAGACAACGCTAGATGAAGCCATGTATGCAGACCAAAAGAAAAAACTCGATGAGGAGTTGGCCCGGCGTATGGAGCAGATTGCGGTCGTTAGCACGCAAGAGGAGTTTGATGCCCGCAGCGCTGCCGGCGAAGCCGTCGTGTTGTGGAACCCGCCGAAGCCGACCGCGCCCGCGGCACCGCAAGTGGCCGCTCCGCAGACCCGGTGGTGGAACTTTGATGTTCGCGGTGCCGCGGACCCCGGCGTCATCGGCGCTGTAGCCACTAACTAAGGAGAAAAGATATGGCTGGATTGCTTGATGCTGCAAACGGCGGGATGCCGATGCCTGAAGAGGGTATGCCCGGAGAGGGTATGCCGATGCCTGAAGAGGGTATGCCTGGAGAGGGTATGCCGATGCCGGGCGGGACCGAACAAGACCTGGACTACGATGCGCAGCTGCAGGATATGGAGGCGCGGGTTCCCGGGGACCTTAAGGATGAGTGGGAGCGGATCATGGTGGCGGGCATGAAGTTTATGTTCGACAAGCAAGGCAACAGCATGATCAACAAAGCGCTGGAGACTGAGGGCGACCAAGCCAAAACGGTGGGTCAGGGCTGCGCGCGGCTTATGGTTATGATGTTCAAGGAATCGGGGTCCAAGATGTCGCAGGAATTGATTATCCCCGCCGGCATTGCGATGATACTTTTGCTGTCCAAGTACATGAAAAAGGCGGGCTTTCCTGCCTTTACCGCCGCCGACCTTGGCCGCGCGGTGGAGATCTATATGTACACGATCCTGCCCGCGTTTGGTGTTCAACCGGAACAGTTTGACCAGTTCATTGACCAGCAAGCCGCCCAATACGAAGGGAAATAATTATGGCCAGTTCTTGGGGTGCGGCACTTGAAAGCCTCGGCTCGGGGCTGATGAAGTATGGCATGACGCAGATGGAGGAGGAGAAAACGCTAGAGCGTGAGGCCCGTGCTGACCAGCGCGCGCTGGCTTTGGCGAAGCAAAAGGCCGAGATGGAGGCCGCCTTGGAAGAGGCTGCCGAGAAGCGTATCAGCGAGCAGATCGCCGCCGCAAAAGGCGTTCAATCTGGGCTACTGACAGAGAATATACGCGCTCAGATGGGCGCACCTGAGTTGGCGCGCTTGCGTTCGGAGTCTTCACAGGCATGGGAACGCGCCGCCGCGCCCGGCGTGCCGGTTACCCGCTCAGGGGAGTCTACCGAGCAAACGGCTTTTGCGGATATGACGCAAGCCGAGCGGGATATCTATTCCCGCAATTTGCAGGAGCAGGCGGATTACGCGGCCACGCAAAAACCGTCTCAGTCGCAAATTGACATCGCCACTGCGCAGGCTTTGCGCGGGACTAAGGCGGGGGGTGAGCTACGCAAAGACGTCACGGAGGAGATCGCTTTCCAGCAAGCGGTTAAAAATCTGGATAAGAGCGGGGATCTTGAACAGTATCTTAAGAAGCTGCAAGCCGACAAGCTTAGGCTTGAAATAGCGAAACTAGAAAATCCTGAAAAGAAGGGCGGCGAGGTAAATCTCACCGAAGCGCAGCGCAATGCGCAATCCGCCGCAAATACCCTACTAAGAATGCAGATCAAAGACTCGGACGGCTCAACTCGCGCGCTGACCAACATAGAGATGGGCGTCTTGGCCGACTACGCGGCGAAGGGTAAAGCGAACAGCGGCGACGTACCCGCAAACGCGCCGCTATGGGTCCGCAACACAATCAAGATGTATGGTGGATCCGAGGCGGTGTCGAAGCTTTTTAACGCCGCCGGGGGGCAGCATCTGCGCAGCAAGAGTACAAGCGAAAAAGGCGCGGCAAAAAAACCGTGGGATAAAAATCGCTGATACAATAGTCCCCATCAATCGTTAGTCATCGGGTACGAAATATGGCGCTGGAAATTGGTTACATTGAAGATGGCTACACCTACCTTGGCGGCGACCCCAACCAGGCCAGAAACTGGGCCAAAGGCGGGCTAAAGCCGGGCGATGTTGAAGACGGCTATGCTTACCTTGGCGGCGACCCGAACGAGCCCTCCTCTTGGGCCGCTGTGCCGCCCAGCAAAGATGCCGCGCCGCTAGCCCCCACGCCGATCAGCAAAGGGGGCCTGTCCCCGTTGGAGACCGCACTAACCAATGTCGGCGTTGAGATGCCGAGCAAACGGGAGCCGCTTGTACCCCCGCAAATCAGGGATGTTATTGGCGGACGGTCTCGCGTAGAAGAGGCCCGCGTCGAAGCGATGCGGCCCGGCATGCCGCTAACCGTGGCCCCGGGATATGAGAAAGAATATCTATCCAAGTCTGGCCGCCCACAAGATGCGGCAACTTTGGCCCTTGGAGAGCAAGCCGCTGAAGTCGAGCGCCGTGCAATTGCGCGTGAGCAGGGCGCCGCGGCGACGCGGGTGCAGGCCCAAATTGACCAGCAGGCCGCGGAGGACACTGCTGAAGCCGAGCGGATTAAACAGGATCCGTTTTGGGCCACGGTTAAAGGTGGCGGGTGGATGGCGCTAGGGGGAACTCATGGCGCGTTAGCGGCCCTCGCGCAGACCTTGTCACCCTACAAATCAAGCGCTACTGCGGATTTTTTTGCTAAGCAGGCAGACGCGGCTACTGCGTGGGGTGAGCGGCTGATGGCTGATGTGGCCAAGCAGGATTTTGAAGACGCAGAATCTAAGATGGAGTGGATGGTGTACCAAACCGCGGCTAACGCGCCGTCCTACGGCGTCCTGCTCGCATCAATTTTTAGCCCCGCTACAGCCCCCTATGCGCTAGGCGCGATGGGTATCTATTCCGGCGGCGGCCATTACCGCGAACTTCGCAAACAAAATGTTGACCATACTACGGCGACTTTGGCCGGTCTCGGCCACGGCGCTATGGAGGTGCTTATTGAGCGCGCGATGCCGGTGGAATTGGGCCAGCAGATTCTTAAGCGCGCCAAAGCTTTGCCAATCGCCACGCAAGCTGAAATAGGCAAGCGCGTTATTCAAGGGGTCGGCGTCGGCGCCGGCGCGGCGGTTGGTATTGCCGCTACGGAAGGTGTTGAGGAAGTCGTTACCGGGGCCGGGCAACGATCGATTGATAAGCTTGTTGCGTTGAGCCTAGCTGCCGAGGGTAAAGACCCGGGTAAAGTGGGTGCAAAGGATATCTTTGACACACGGGAAATGGTCAACGAGTTTATGGGTGGGCTTGCTGGCGGCGGGGTTGTTGGCGCGCCGGTGGGTGTTGCCGGGGGAATGGATGCCGGCAAAAGCGCCGAGGCGCGTATTGCCGAAGCTATATCAAGCCTAGAATTCAAACCGCTAACCGAATCTCAAGTGCGAGAAGCGGCTGCGGGGCAACTGCTGCCGGCGCAGACTTTCCTGCCACCCGAGCGGCGCCCTATTGTCGCAACAGAAGAGCCGCCAAAAGACGAAGAGCCGGCCACACCGACCACGCCCGCCGATCTTGTGCGTAGCGTGTTCACCCCATCAGCCACGGGCCCCGCAGAGGCTACCGTAGCAAACAACATCAGCGACCCAAAAGTCAGCCTAGAGCAGGCGGTGTCGGATGCAGACTCGTTTATCAACGATACCAGCACCGCCGCCGCGCGCAGCCTCGATACGGTCATGGACTCGCTGGAAGATAATGATTTGCTGGATCTTCCCGAGGGGTTGGACATCGGTGATGGAGTGCTGCTTGAGGCCCGCACGCCGGTCCGGGTTCGCAAGACCCGCGATGCCCAGGGCCGCACATCGGCATTCGATATTGAGTTGCCAACCGGAGAGCGGCTATCCGCTCCCGCCATTGGCCGGGTGCTGTCGAGTCCCGACAAGTTTACCCTTATGGAGCGCGGCGGTCAGCCGACCAAGGAAGGCGCCGATGTTGTACGCCAAAGAACCGAAGTTCGAGATGCCGAGATGGCTACGGCGAGCCTTGAAGGCGGGAGTGCTGGAGTTTTGGGAGGCGTGGGCGATCCACGAGTTGCGCCGACTGAACCCGGAGCAGCCGTGGATAGACCCGCCGGAGGTGTTGCACCCAGCGTTGGACCGGTTGGGGCTGTACGAACGGCGCGGGTGGCCGACGCTGCAGTAGCTACTCAGGTCAGCAAGACGCTATCCAAACCGCTTGGCACTAAAGATGCGGTGGTTATCGCCCCCGCAGAAACCGTGGCCAGGTTTGCCGTCATTCCGGAAACCGACCGCACTCCTGAGCGTGAGGCCGCCAACCAAAAGATCCGCGAGAGCTTAGCGGCTGAGGGCTATGATGCCACACAGCCGATTGAGGTTGTGGTGGACCGCAACAGCGGGCGGGCTCAGATTAAGGACGGCAGTCATCGCGCCATCCTCGCCGCCGAAATGGGGATGGATGTCCCCGTCGTTGTGCGCTCCGCGCCGATTGGCCGGAAACAGATCTCGGTGGCCTATGCGGGCGAGTTGGATGCGGGTGTTGCGCCGGTCACGGCTGAAGTGCCTAGCGTCGCGCCGGTCACGGCTGAAGTGCCTAGCGTCGCACCGGTCACGGCTGAGGCGCCTAGCGTTGGACCGGTCACAGCTGAGGCGTTTATTGCGCCCGCGCCTCAGGCCACTACCCCCCGGGCTTTTAGAGGACCAACTGAGTATGCCATTCAAGAATCCGGCGCAGGCACGAGCGTGCTGGGCGCAGAAAAAGCGCAACCCCAAGTCGAAATGGGATTGCAAGGAGTGGGCCAAGAAGACGCCCAGGGGGCTGTTGTCCGAGGCGACACGGAAAGGAAACTAATTGACCAGGGCGTATCTCAACTATCTGCTGATCAAGAGTTCATTACTCAGTTTGGTGCGGCGCTTCGTGCAAGCAATACGCCGCAGTTGCAAATTACGGGCGAGAGCATCCAAGGAACCCGTGCCATACCACCCAACATGCTGGAAGATACCCCCGATACCAGCCAAGGACGGCTAAGCCAGCAAGACTATATCGTCCTTGCCGAAGCTATGCAGGCTCTGGCGGGGCCGGAAGCCCGGCCAGTGGTGCTCTACAACCCAAACCTGCCCTCGGCCTTTGTCAACCTCGCGGATCCAAGCCGGGTTTACTTCAATGTCGCAGAGCCTGAGGCCATATCCCCGCTGGCTATCCAAGGCCACGAGGTCACCCATTTGGCTTTGGCGTGGCTATCTGGCAGCACGAACCCAAACGAACGCCGTGTGGCCAAACTGGCTATGGATATTGTCGGCAAAGGTGTCGACCTGCCGGCATACGCAAAGTACTATGGCTCCAACGCAGCCAATATCGTCGAAGAGGCCGCCGCCGATATCGGGGGCAATCTGCACCTCGATCCGGCATTCTATGCCGAGGTTTTCCGTCGGGCTGAGCGGGATATGGGTAAGAGCGCCGCTCGCCGGGCTGTTGAGTCTTGGGCCAAAGATTTTATACGCAGCATCGATAGGGTCGTTAGCTATATCCGCGGTCGCCCCCCGAAAGGGTTTGATGTCGACCGCTACTTGAACAACGCCGAGAATGCCAAGATAGCCGTCAAAGAGGCGCTGATCCTCTACTACACCAAGCATGGCATCCCGCGTAGCGAGTCGGCGCTGAAGGCCCAGCAACTGACGGGCATCAAGGCCGGCCTAGCACCTCAGCGGGTCAGCGGTGCAGTCGGGCAGGATGTGGGCATTCAAGTCAGCCTAGAGCCCCAGCAGGCCAGCGGCGCAGCTGAGCAGGATGTGGGCATTCAAGCCAGCCCGCGCCGCGCCGACTTTGGTGCACTCAATGCAAGGACAGGAGTTGCGCTGAATGCGGACCCGGGGCTGGCCTTGCCCGCCGCGGTTCCTGTTGCGAGCAAAGTGCCGGATCTAGTGGCGCGGCTGGACGCTGTCGCGGCGGCGCACCCAAATGTGCTGACATCGCCCCAGCAATGGTACCGGTTTATGGCGGACATCACGGGGATCGATGGCGCGGCGTTTATGGCCCCCTCGCGGGCTATAGATTGGCACCGCAAACCGAACGATGCGCGCAATTTCATGAAGCGCATGACGCGCGGTCAGCGCGAAAGCGCAGCAAGCGGGCTTGCGGTTGCGCAGCAGATCGGGCAGGCGTTTACTAACGGCGATCTTGGTGCAGATGTGTTTACCAAGATCTTGGTTTGGGGTGCGATGTCCAAGCGGCTAACGGCATCGATACAAGAGGCCGGCTTTTTGCGCTTGCTCAGCGGCGGCATTCAGCAATATATTGACCGCGTAGTTGCGGGCCAGTGGACTGACGCTGACACTCAAGAGGGCCTGAAGTGGCTTGACGGGCTATTTACCTCTGGCCAGCGGGGTATGCCCGCACAAGCGAAGGCCAACGCAAATGCGCTGTTCAACACCACATTCCCCGCGCTGGCAAGAGCGCGGTTGGGGGACCGGCCGCTTGTACAGGCATTGACGCAGCAATTGGCTGACGGCGTGCCTAGCGCGCAGATCCGCCGCAACTTTATATTGAATGCTGGCAAGAGCGGTATTCGCAACAAGGTGTTCTCTTTTGCGCTGCTGGTCGCGGGGCGCACGGATATGGTTGTCATCGATAGGTGGCAGGCCCGCAATTTCTGGTTGGGTCCGCAGACGATTGACCATGCGCCGGTTAAGTACACCGTCATCGACAAAAACGGTCAGCGCAAAGAAAAGACCGCGGCCTACATAGACTCCATATATGATGGGCTGCCCAAGGGCGAGGGTCCCAAGGGCACTACATTCACAGGCATCGCGGATTTCATCGATGGGCCCCAAGGCCTTGCGATCTACGAGGCCTTTGAGCGGTCATTGCTGGATACCGCACAAGATCTGTACCACGGCAATGGCGACGTGGGGCGTATGCACTGGGAGTCGTGGCTGGTGATCAACCAGCAAGAGGTGGGCCACAGCTCTCTGTCCGCGATTCTGCGCAATGACCCAGAGTTTGCCCCCGTTCTTGAGGGCCGGAAAAACCTTTATACCGCAGGAGACATCTATGCAATCGAAGAAGGACAAGAAAATTACTATGTCGGCACCGGCCAAGGCACCTTTGGACGCTTTAGCGCCCAAGAGTATGGCCAACTCCCAACCGATACCGCAGAGCGACAAAGCCAAGCAGCTGCTCGACTCGCTGCTGATGGGATCGATAGGCCCTTTGCCTATGGATTGACCACGCAGCGCGCCGTGCCGGAGGACGCGCCGCGTCGGGGCATCAACATTGAGGTTGCCCCCGACCCCCGCGACCGGGCCGCAACGGACGCATTCAATGCCCTGCCCGAGAAAGCGCGGGCCAAGGTCACGCGAGAAGCTGCAGAGCCGATTATCAAGGATGCGCTGCTGCGGATGGGTATCCGCGACTACAGCGTCGAGTACACTTTGGGTGGCTTTGCGCAGGCCACTCAGCCCAGCATCGTGGTTAACTTTGGTACGAATGTACCATATGATTCCATCATCGAAGCCAGTAAAGTTCTAGGCACCTTGTGGAAGCAGCAAGCGGTCATCACCTTTGATGAGAGTGACACGGGCGGCGGAAGCCAGACCCAGTTCGTTAAGGTGGCGCCCAGCCGCGAGTTGTCTTATGCCGAGACTCAGGCCCTGTTCAAGAATATCTCGTCGCGGTACCCATCGGCGGCGGGCTTTACTGCTCGGGGCGGGGCGTTGGTGTTTGGTAACTTTGAGGGTGTTGATGGATTCCATGAGGGGATCAAGGCCGCATTGGCGAACATTGATGTGGACTACAAAGCCCAAACGGAAGCGCGTACTTTCCGTTCGGATTGGATTGAACCTGTTAATTTGGAGGGAACACGCTATGGAAGTGACAGAAGTACCACCCGGGACGCTGGGCTCGTTCTTCGGGGGCGGCAAGGGGTTTTTGACTCCCTTCAGGCCCGAGCCGACGAACTCTTCAGACGATCTGTCGAGCGCGCGGCTGAAATGCCTGGAGAGCGTGCTGTCCTCCGACTACGATCCTATCGAGCTGGAGATGCGCGAGAATCCTTTGCTTACGCGGGAGACGGCAGAGCGGATGGCCAGAGAGTTCGGGTTCTAAAGTCGCTGGGTGTCCAGTACACCCAGCGGTGGAAGGCCGGCCAAGGGCTTAGAGACCTGTTCCGGGCGCACAATCTGGCCTCACCAGAGTTTCTTGAGCTGACGCCTACAGCGGCAAATGCCGCCAAGTTTCAGGCCGCGATCGCTGCCAACAAAGCCAAGCTCGCGTTTGGCGCAGCGGTCTATGTTTACCCGGCCAAGGACTACAAAGGTATGCGCCTGTTCCTTGCCGAAGATGGCAAGTCGGGCGTGGCCGTCAAGCCTGATGGCGATATCGTCTCGGTATTCAGCACTGGCCGCGCTGGCCGTGCCGCGATGGATTTGGCTGTGGCCGTTGGTGGTCGCAAGCTAGATGCCTTTGACACTATCCTTCCCCGATACTACGCGCCGCACGGATTCCGTGCCATATCGCGGACCCGCTGGAATGATGACTTTGCGCCCGATGAGTGGAGCAAGGATACCTTTGCTGGCTTCAACAACGGCGAGCCGGATGTGGTGTTTATGGCCTACGATCCGGCGAAGGTGGATGCTGATTACTCGCACGAAGATGGCCAGGTCATGGAGGGCGACGACGCCTACGACCGCGCTGTAGACGCGCAGGCCCGCGAGATGGATAAGATCGCGGGGCAGGGGGGCATGCCTCCGATCGAGGGCATCAAGGCCAGCCCCGCGCGGGCCGAGACTTGGTACCGCAGCAGCTTGTATGACGCGCTTGAGTCCGCGCCAGACAAGGTGTTCAGCACCGGGCCGCAGGTCAAGGCTTGGATCATGGCCAACAAAGCCAAGATCGGATTGAAGGATGACGAAATTCAATGGAGCGGAATCCTCGAGTACCTGGACCTGCGCGGCAAGGACAAGGTAACCAAGGCCGAGATTGCCGACTACCTAAGCGGCAATGGGGTCAAGGTCTCGGATGTGATGAAGGGCCTCAAAACAAAAAGCGAGAGCTACCAAGACCAGCTTGAAAGCATGAGCCCCGAGGAATTCCGGGCTGAAGTTGAGCGAGAGCTTGGGATAGGCACAGAGGGCCTTGATTTTGAAGACGGTAGCGAGGACAGGTACGACTATACAAACGAGCTGGTAGAGGAGTGGGGTACCCTCAAACCAGATACCGTGTATTCCGGCTACTGGGGCTCCTCTTACACGGGCAGCATTCCCGGCACATACCGGGAGATTCTGGTGACGCTACCCGAGAAAAAGAAAGATCCTGCTGCTAGCATCAAGTCTCCGGCCACCATGCTGTTTGAGCGGGATATGATGGAGAAGTATGGCGGCGACACATTCCCGTCCGTCTACACCAAGCTCACGCCAAGCGAGGTAGACAAGTACGAAATGTATGTCCGGGAAGACCGCAACGCCGCTAAATCCGAGTCACTGGCGCAGGGCTTCAAGGGCCCCCACTGGGATGAGCGCAATGTCCTTGTCCATCTACGACTGGATGAAGTGAAGGGTCCGGGCGGCAAGCGCTATGTGCGGGTTGGTGAGGTGCAATCGGATTGGGGCCAGAAGGGGAAAAAGGAGGGGTTCTCCGCTGTACCTAAGGATAAGCCTGTTGTGGTGTTTGATACCACGACTGGTGAGAGCAAAGCATTCTTCAGGAGTGGCGCAGAGGCAGAGGCTTACATCGCGGAACACGACCCCGCGATGGCGATGATACTCGAGTATGAGGATACTACTGGGCGCGGGGGCGTTGAAAGAGGTAAAGTTCCCTCCGCCCCCTTTGTCACCGATACCAAAGCCTGGGTCGCCCTTGGCATTAAGCGGGCCATCGCGCACGCTGTTGATGTGGGCGCTGGCGGCGTGGTTTTTGGCACCGGGCAGCAGAACGCGGACTTGTATGACTTGAGCAAGCAGGTTGATGAGATTGCGTACCGCGATTACGGGGAGGGCAAAGACGGAAAATTTGTCGATCTATACACCACACCACGCGGGTCTGGCAGATCGGAAAGGATGGGGAGGTACGAGGTGGGGCATCTTGCTGATGTTGTTGGAAAGGATATAGCTGACAGGATCATGTCAGACATCAACTCAGGGAAAGCATCTGCTTCATACACAGGAGAAGACCTCGCAGTTGGAGGGCACGGTATGCGCGCCTTCTACGACCAGATCCTCCCTCAGGTCGCCGGGCAAGTGCTAAAGAAGCTGGGCGGCGGGGCGCTAAGTGATGTGAAAATCCGCGGCAAGAAAGCGGTCGGCTTTGAGATCACCCCCGCGATCCAAGAAAAGGCCGCCGTTGGCTTGCCGCTGTTTAGCCCAGCGCGGGTGGAAGAGCCGACCGATCTAGCCAAAAAGTTCGCGGCTGCTGTAAGCCAAGGCACCAGCGATGTTCTGCGCGAGCAAGTGGAAAACGCGCTGGCCCAAGGGCACGATGACTGGGTGGCGGCTAAGCGCGGCGTGGTCTCCCACGAAACGACGCAGAGTGTGGCCGACGCTTTGGCTCGGAGGATGGGCTACTCGATCGACGATACACAGGCGATATTGAACGGCAAACCGGTCGAAGTGGATGGCCGCCTGGCCCAGCCCGCCGAAATTCTGGCCGCGTCGATGGCGGTAAGCCGGGTTAATGTGGCCAACCTGTTGGCCGCAACAGACATCGGCGCGTTTGCCGACCGTATGGTGGATGTACTGAATCTGATGATCGCCACCCGTGCCCAGTACAGCGAGATCGCGCGCGCATTGGGCAACCTTGGATGGATGGAGCGCAAGGGCGCGACCACGATCGACGAGCAGATTAACGAGCGCTCGGATGTAATGAAAGCTGAGCTCTCGGCCAAGACTTCAGCTGAGGCGGCTAGCGACGCGCAGCAAGATGTTGAGCGCAAACTGGACGAGATCAGCAAAAAAGATGGCGGGATCACTCGGGATACCCTTGCGGCAGAGGATGAAGTTAAGGCCGCCGCCCAGCTGGATGAGGATGCTAAGCTGGCCGAGGGCGAGGCGAAAAAACTCAAGGCTGACGCAACAAAGGCCAAGGCGGCGGGCGACATAGCGGGCGCAGAGCGCCTGAACGCGGCGGCTGATGGGGTCTTGGGGCAGGCCAAAGAACTTGTCAGGACTGCCGGTAAGATCCGCAGCAAAGCATTGCAGAAGCTCAACCGTGCCAAAAAAGCGCTTGAGAGAGCCAAGCTTAAGCAACGCGATGCGGATGCGTGGATGGCCGATGCGAAGCGAACTATGGAGCGTGCGCGGGTACTAAAAGAGAAGGCCACAAAGGATAAGCAAGAGGCCCTGCGTTTGCGCGAGCAGGCCAGAAGGCTGATCGCCAAGTCTAACTCGGACATCACCAAGGCCCGGCTGACCGCCCAGAAAGCTAACTCGCAAATCAAAAAGATGCGCTACAGCATCACCAAGCAGCGCCTCATTGAAGCCTTTGGGGGCGAGCAGGCGATGGCGGATCTCATGGCGGCGATGCAGGCTCAGGGCCAGAACATTGACCTTGATGGCCTGACTAAGATGTTCCAGGGTATGGCTGGCGCGCAATTGAAAGCCATCAAGCGGGAAGAGCAGGTTCGGGGCAGCAAGCTGCACAAGGCGGTTGACTTCGTCAATCGGTCTGTGCTGGGTAGCCTGGCGGAATTGTTTAAGGCCTACATTTTGTCCAAGCTCGGCACCCACTTGTTGAACATCAGCTCGACATGGCTTCACCGTATGCTGGAGATGCGCGTTACCAAGCTGATCGCCGAGGCTATGCCCGGGGGCGCAGGGGTGGAGCAGCATCTGCGCGTGCTGCATGGCCTGACAGGCGTCACCGCAGACGCGTTGGCGGTTGCCAAATTTGCCATGTTCGGTGAGTACATGAGCCGGCAGATGGTTGAGTTGATCAAGATGGAACCGCGCCAGCAGAAGATGGTTATGGAGTTGACAAAAAACAAGTGGCTGGATCAGTCTGAGCGCTTTATCCCCGGCCGGGCGGGGCGCTTGGTGCGGAACATCGGATTTACCGCCCTGGGTGTAGAAGACGCTTTCATGAAAGTCTTGCCCTATCGGTATAGCTTAGCGATGCAAGTCGCCAGCGGTCGGCCAGTCGATTACGCCGAGGCGGTTGAGTATGCCGAGCTCAATACCTTCCAGTCGCATGCAGACCCGATCGCAAATGTGGTGCGGGGCGCGGTAAGCAAAGTGCCCGCATTGGGCCTGTTTGTGCCGTTTACAACCACGCTGTCGAACCTTATCGTTCAAAGTCTGCGGTACACCCCCGGCGTTGGTCTGTTCTCGGCGGCCAATAATCAGATGGCCCTTAGCGAGGCCCGGGCGGCGGGCGATCCTGCCAAGATCCAGCGGGCCATAGACAACCGCAACCAGGCAATTGCTCGGTCTATCGTTGGGGGTATGGTGGTTGTGCTATACCTATTGACCGCGGGCGACGACGACGAAGAGCCTTTAATCAGCGGGACGCGCCCCGCTGACCGGTTTAAGTACGCGGTCTGGAGACAAGAGAATGGCGCGCTGGCGATCAAGATCAACGGCGAGATCATATCCTTTGAGCGGTTTGACCCCTTTGCGGGCGCATTCGGATTGACCGTAGCTATGGGTGAAGCCGCCAAGGCGGATACCGCAGGGGACGCCTTGGGGGCATTGGGCCAGGGTGTGTACACGATGATCTTCGACAAATACTTTATGACCGACTTGGGTGAGATGCTGATGTCTCTCAAAAGACCGGAGACCGCCGGGCCGCAGGTAAAGCGGTACTTCGCCAACCTGCTAGCCTCGATGACCGTGCCGGGTATCGTGGCCCAGTTCCCGGAAACGGTTGACCCCTACCAGCGCGACACTACAGCCAGCAAAGAATTCTGGCAGATGTACACCGATATGGTGAAAAACAAGACGCCGGGGCTGCGCGAAGATTTGGCCCCGAGGCTTGATGTCCACGGTAAACCGCTTGAGAATGTGGCGTTTAGAAACCCGGCACCTGTCCGACCGCAGACGGAGCGCCCCGAGCCGCTGAACCAATGGCTGCTGAAGTTGGGCCGGGGACTGGACCCGAAACCGAAGAGCCTACAAGACTTGCCGATCGAGGAGAAGCAACGCCTGCTGGACAAGCGCCGTGAGATGCTGAGCTACACTATGGAAAGCACCCAGGGGCTGACTCGGGATCAAAAACGGAGCCGTGTTGAAAAACGGCTAAGCGCGTGGACCCGTAACTTTGTCAACCCCGCGCGGGCTCAGGCCGGACTTGTGGCTGAGCGCGCTGAGGATGCGGATGTGATCGACTAGCCTAGCTTGTCCGCCATAGCGGCCATGTCGGGGGCGTAGTAGGTGTTGAGTAGAATCTTGAGGTCTTTGTGTCCCGAGATCTTGGCCAGATCCATTGGCCCGACTCGGGCGGCGAGATGCGTCAAAGCCGTGCGGCGGGTGTCATGAAAATGGTACTCGGCCATACCCGCCGCCCGTTTGGCTTTGCGAAACTGCCGGTCCAACTGGGCGCTGTTGACTGCGAAAACCGGGTCAGTGTCGCCACCGCGGGGGCGATCCGCCAGTATGCGGCGCGCTTCCACAGACAGCGGTACGACGCGTTTTGAGCCGTTCTTTGTGACCGGGATGGCTACAACCTTGTCGCCAACATCTTTCCAACAAAGGTTTGTAATCTCGCCGGCGCGCATAGCCGTTTGTAGCGCAAAGCGGAACACATCGCGCAGGGCCTCGGGCGCGGCGGTGGTGATCTTCTCCACATCCGTGGCTGAATAGACGGCATCGCGGGGGCGCGGGGGTTTAGGCCGGCGGACGCTAGCAAAAGGATTGCTTTCGATCCAGCACCATTCCTTCATAGCGATATTGCAGGCGTTGCTCAGCAGATTCCACTCCCTCAAGACTGTGCCGGGGGATACCTGCTGTAGCCGCGCGTCGCGCCACTCGGCAACAGCCTGGGGGGTCAGCTGCTCAAGCGGAACTTTGGCCAGCGGATCCCGGCGCACGAAGGCCATAACCCGCAGAACTTCCTTGTCGGCGCCGCGCTTGTACTGCGAGACCTTGTCGCAGTAGTGGTTCATAAGATCTGCGAATAGCATTTGCTCTCCTTAACGAGGCCCTTGATGGCCTCAAGATGCATGTCCTGGACGATGTCCATCAGTTGGCACGCGGTCTGCACGGCTTCAGGATACTCATGCCGGTTCATGTTCTCCTCCAACTTACGGCACAGCGGCTGGAGTTGTACTGCGTTAGCTTTGCCCTTGCTTCGTTGTCCACGGTAAACGTTTCCGTCGCCGTACATGTTGTGATCTCCGCTCATGTGTTCTTCTCCTTTAGTTTGGCTGCGCAGGGTCGTCAATTTAATGCTCCATGTATGCGCCTCCCAATCCACCGCACCACAGGCACCGCCCAAGAATTGCCAAGCGCCTTGTAGCGGGGGCCGTCAGGGCAGTTATCCACAGGCTTGCCACGCCATGGAATGGCGGTGTAATGGTCGGGAAAACCCTGAAGGCGCTCGCACTCCACGGGCGTGAGGCGGCGCACTTGCATGGCTTGCAGAAGCGCAGGGGTTCGGTTGGAGCCACTGTCGGCGGCGCTCAGTGTCGGGCTGACATATTCGTCATACCCGATACCACCAGCCGAACTGCCTTGGCCTCCTTTGAATGCGGCAACTGTTGCCACCGCATGGCTGTGCCCCTTGGTCAGCGTGTAAGCAGGGTCGCCGGCTTCACCGATGCCAAAGCCTGTGCCTTCGCCAAGTGCCTCGTGTCTCAGGGCCACCATTGTGTTGATTGGCATGGGCTGTGCCGCAAACAGGCTTCCATTGGTTGCGCTGGCGTTGCCGTTCCACTTTGTTCCGTAAGCAGCGGTCAAACAGTCAGCGGTCTGCTGGAAGGCGATCGGCGCTTCATGGTTGCAGGTCAAGGTCGGGGCGCGATCTGTTGCGATCTCCGCACCACCTTGTCCGTGGGCCATTGTGATGACCTGCAGCGACTCTACGCTGTCAACGTCTCTGCCTGGGCCGTTTGCGCCACCGCCGTTAGAGCATCCCGCAATGCTGGGGGCAACTCTTTGCCCCGCTTCTCGGCTCGGCGCAGTATCCCGGCGCACGCCGTCGAACT
>SXGT01054600.1_pt1 | contig 20904 bp, 21 predicted proteins | sample 3176221 | NCBI WGS metagenome assembly SXGT01 (sample SAMN11356862, study PRJNA531348) | freshwater metagenome | isolation source: freshwater sample F1-120 | place: China: Fuxian Lake, Yuxi | collected 2017-12-25
CTGGAAGTACGCCGCAAAACGATGCAGGTACTGATCATACGGCAGGATCGCCTGCGTCTGGGCCCCGAAGAAATTGTTGTACCAGATGCCCAGGAGCCCCAGAGTGGCTGGCAAGTTGTGCTCCAGCGGCGCGGTGCGGAAATGCTCGTCCATGTCGTGAGCACCACTGAGCAGCTCCACAAAATTGTCGAAGCCAATGGCGATGGCAATGGACAGACCAATGGCCGACCAGAGGGAATAGCGCCCACCCACCCAGTCCCACAACGCAAACATCTGCGCTGGGTCTATCCCAAAGTTCTGGACTGCCTTGGCGTTACTCGACAGCGCCAGAAAATGTGTGGCCACGTGGGCCTCGTGGCGCGCATGGTCCAGGAACCACGCCTTGGCGGTGTGGGCGTTCGTGAGAGTTTCCTGCGTCGTAAACGTTTTCGAGGCCACGATGAACAGCGTGGTTTCGGGATGGAGGCGTTTGAGGGTCTCGGTGATATGTGTGCCGTCGATATTCGACACAAAGTGGACGTGCAAGCCTTCCTGCGCATAGGGCTTGAGGGCTTCCGTGACCATCATCGGGCCGAGGTCGGAGCCGCCAATGCCGCTGTTGACCACATCCGTCATGCGCGTGCCGGTGGAGCCGGTCCATTGGCCGCTGCGGATGGCGTCGCTGCAGGCCTGCATGTGGCGCAGGACGGCGTTGACCTGTGGCATGACATCCACACCATCCACCAGGATCGGACGGTTGGAGCGATTGCGTAGGGCGATGTGCAGGACGGCGCGCTGCTCAGTCACGTTGATCTTCTCGCCACTGAACATTTTGGTAATCCAGCCTGGCAGATCCTCCTGGCGGGCCAGCGTCCGCAGGAGCTGCATCGTCTGGGGGGTGATGCGGTTTTTCGAGTAATCAAGCAGGATGTCACCGTGTTGCAGCGAGAACGTGGTAAAACGGGTGGGATCCTGAGCGAAGAGATCCCGCATGTGGACATGGGCCATCGCGCACTGGTGTGCTGCCAGAGCCTTCCAGGCGGGCGAGTCGGTTAATGCACTCATGGCTGAGACCTTGTCGCTCAGGAGGAAAGACGTGCGCGCGACTACGAGGTCGTCGCCCACTCCACACCATTCAGCACCATCTGCTGAAATGCCGGGGTCTGAAAACTGCGTCCATCATGGCCGAGCAACAGGACAAAGACGTTGCCAGCGCCATATTTCCGGGTCCAGCCGAGTGGGAACGTGCCGCCGGGCATCGACGTGGGACGCCGTTCTGGCCCCCAGGGATACACGCCATCACTGGCTGTGGCGGTCAGGAAGACGTTGTTGCCTTCGCCGAGGGCCAGCCCCATATACAGCTCATCGTTTGTCGTAAAATCGGTGACGGCGCGGACGCCAGGATGGTCGGGGGCCAAGACGTTGACGGTGAACTCGCCGTAGGGGGGATGGAAACTCGTCCCGGTGATCCATCCGCCGCCGGTAATCTCATGATAGGCCGGCCAGGTTTTGGGCACACACGTGGCGATATGCAGACACACAAAGCCTTTGCCCGAACGGATATACGCTTGCAGGCCCTCTTGCTCAGCCTGCGACAAGGCCCAGTCGCCGAAATCCGGGATGTTCTCCCGGCGCGTGTTGAACACCAGCGCGTCGTAGGCCTCCATGGCTGCAGGCTGGGTCAGGACGGTGGCGTCTTCGGTGACCGTCACCTGATGACCGGCCGCGCCCAGGAAGCCTTCCAGGACCGGGGTCGATTCGTGATACGGATGTCTTCCGCCAGATAGCACCAGCAATTTCATATCGTATGCCCTCCAAGCAACAGGTTCAGGACCGGCATTATACGCTAGTCGTCGCCAGACATGAAGGCCCCAACAGCATCCAGGCGTGCAAAGTCGTGCCGCGGGTCAAGGCATGTCTGTTGCACCAACACGACAACGCCTCGGGGGACGCTGCCACCGCTATTGGCGCGTTCCGGTGCGCCGCCACGGGACGGGCTCAGCGCCAGGGAACCTGAGGCGGCGGCGGTGTCGTCCTTCAGCAACACAGACCACATGCCCAGGCCGTGAGCCTACGCGCAGCCTGAAGCCAGTACGGCCTCAGGCCACACCCGCGTGCGTCGTTTCACCACGACGACCTAGATGACGGGCGACGCACCGCAGGCCGCTGTGTCGCCGCGCATTCCTGCCGAGTTTCCTCATGCGGGAAAGATTTCTTTATCTATAACTCTTTGTAAATAAATTATTTATACACAATAATGGTTATTTCTGAGAAAAAAATCACTGCGCCTTTCACACATGGCACAGCCATTGCGTAAGTACATGAGCGTCGGAAGCAAACCTGAGGCCCTGAAGAAAGCCCAGGAGAAATGATAGACACGCAGTAAGCGCGGAGGAGCGACACATGTACCGGAACATCATGCGGAACACAACGACATTGGCACTTGGCACCCTGCTGCTTGGTTCAACTCTGGTGCTGGCGGGCAATGGCCTGCAAGGGGAAGTGCGGGGCCTGGATGGCAAAGGCATGGCGACCGTCCACACCACCGATGGCAAAGACCATCAGGTGAAAGCCAGCGACAGCTTCAAAGTGGGCACGAAGGTGGAGTGTGAAGCGAAGCATAACGCCCTGGAGTGCCGTGTACCGGCGCCCCAGGCGGCAGTGACTCCGGCTCCGGCGAAGACGGCCCCGGCCCCAGTGGCCAGTAGCACGACCCCGGCGCCTAGTACGGCGGTTCCGGCTCCGGCCGTGAAGTAGGGAGAGCGACTGTTAGAGCAGTACCCAGAGGATCAGAGGGATCCTCTGGAATGTGAAGAGCAGACAAAAACTAGCGTACAGACTGCGGAGGAGATACCCATGTACCGGAACATTATGCGGAATACGACCCTGGCTCTTGGCACCCTGCTGCTTGGTTCGACCCTGGCCCTGGCTGGTACTGGCCTCCCAGGCGAAGTACGGGTTCTCGATGGCAAAGGCATGGCGACCGTCCACACTACGGATGGCAAGGACCATCAGGTCAAAGCGGGGGCAGGCTGGAAAGTCGGCGCCAAGGTGGCATGTGAGAGCAAGAATAGCGTCATGGAGTGCCGTGCAGGAGCCACACAGGCCGCAGTGACCCCGGCGCCCATGAAGACGGCCCCGGTCCCAGCTCCGGCCGCCGCTGCACCAGCAGCCGGCAGCACGGCTTCAGCGCCTAGCGTATCGACTCCGGCCCCGGCGGCCAAGTAAGGGAAAGTTGAGAGCACGGACACGGTAGGCACAGCCCCCAGGACGTCAGGGAGACGTCCTGGGGAGAACACGACAACGACTCGCACAACAGATAAAGGGAATGGACCATGTATCGCAACCTGCTCAGAAATACAACGTTGGCTCTTGGCGCGCTGGTAGTGAGTTCGTCCTTAGTATTCGCGGCTGGGGCACCTGGCGCAGTCACGGCCCTGGATGGCAAAGGCATGGCGACCGTACGCACCACGGATGGCAAGGATCATCAGATCAAAGCGGGGGAAGGGTGGAAGGTCGGCGCCAAGGTGGAATGTGAGAGCAAGAATAGCGTCATGGAATGTCGTGCCTCCGACAAACAGGCTGAAGCTCCAGCGGCACCGAGCACCATGACCCCAGCCCGGACGGCGCCAACGGCAGCTACCGCACCCGTAGTCGCTCCGCGCAGCATGGCACCAGCCGTCAGTCAGCCCGCTCCGGCACCTAGCACCGCGACGCCTGCCCCTGCGGCCAAGTAAAGGTAGAAGCGACGACCCTCCGCAGGCTGCTTTCTGGGTGAGTTCTTCCTCGCCATACACAGGAAGCAGACCTGCGATCCGCGTTGTGCCCCCAGCCTTACACCGAGGGCGTGCTCACGCCCTCGCCCGCCTGGGGATGCGGATGGAGGGCGTCCACCCAATACACCGTCTCCGGCGCTTCCACCGGCGTCATGTCGAGATTGACCACAATGGGTTCCTGCCCGCTGCGCACCAGCACACAGAACAATTCGTCGTCGTCGCTGGCATTGATTTCTTGATGCGGCACAAACGGCGGCACATAGATAAAATCCCCCGGCCCTGCCTCTGCCACGTACTCTAAATGATCCCCCCAACGCATGCGCGCCCGACCACGCACCACGTAGATGACGCTCTCCAGCTCCCCATGGTGATGCGCACCCGTCTTGGCGCGTGGATGGATCGCCACAGTGCCGGCCCAGAGTTTCGTAGCACCATTTCGCGCTTGGGTGATGGCCGCGGCCCGCGTCATACCCGCTGTTTGCGGAGTGTTGCGATCAAGGCTGCTGCCGGGCACGACTTGCACGCCGTGCTCGCGCCAGTGCTGATGGGGCTCCTCGGTCATAGCACACCTCCTCCTCGCTCGATTACACGCTGTAGTCCAACACCGGCGACTCGTCGTGAAAATAGCCCCGGCTGTGGAGACGGATACCTGGCTGGCTGGTGATAGTCCCCACACGCTGCGCCGTCAAGCCATGGCGCTGGGCGACCGCCAGTGCCGCCTCGGGTTGTGGGGTGATGAGCAGCATGCCCTGCCCCATATTCCAGACGCGATAGGCCTCCTCGTCTGACACGAGGCCCTGGGCCTGGAGATAGGGCAGCAACGGCCCTGGCGGCAAGAGCGCAGGCAGGTCCGCCCCAAGCTGCACACGTTTCAGAAGGCGCCCGAGCTTCCCAGGGATGCCGCCGCCCGTGACATGCACCACGCCATGCAACGCCGCACACGGTTCGCCCTCCACCCCCCCGAGCATCTCGACCACTGCGGCGGTGTAGATCTGTGACGGCTGTAAGGCCAGCAGGCCCAGAGTGGTTGCGCCATGCGGGACGGTATGCCAGTCGTCGCCATGCTGATGCTGGAGGATATGGCGGAGCAGCGAAAACCCGTTCGACCGGCACCCCGTTTCGGCAAGTCCGATAATGGCATCGCCCGGACGCACGCGTGCCCCACTTAACAAACGGGTGCGGCGGGCAAACCACACGACCCCCGCACTCCAGGTGCAGTTGAAGGGACCATAGCCGCTAATGCGCGTCCCGCACTCCGCCAGCTCACCGTTGAGCACGGCCACACGGGCGGCGCTGGCTGCGGCCACGTAGCCCTCGGCCAGTTGGGCAATAATATCCAAATGAGGCGCCACCGCACTCCCCAGGGTCCGCACATCCAGGACAGAGCCAATGAGCACGGGCTCCGCTCCTTGTACGATGGCATCATCACACACCATGGCAAACAGGTCAAAGGCCAGCGTGTTCCAGAGGCCCATACGTTCGGCCAGCTCGATTTTGGTACCAATGCCATCAAAGCCGAGACCCATCACGGTATCGGCTGGCAGCGCGCCGACCGCGATCCCCCGTAGCCCGGAAAAATCATCATGCGGTATAATGACATCGCCAAAACGACCCTGACGTTGGGCCCAGGTTTGCCTGGCAGCGTTGTAGAGGAGGCGAGAAGCAGCATCCCCGAGGTCGAGGTGCACGCCAGCCTCGGCATACGTTGCAGGGCGGGGCGACTCTAACATAATGCGTCCTTACGTCATGGTCGAGATGAGAGGGACCGCCTAGGCCACCTCTGAGGCAGCGTCAACGCATGAAACTCTAGACGGGAGGAGGATGAAGCAGTGGCCGAAGCCCCTAGTCAGTATGGCTCGTTTGAAGCATCGGAACTCTTTTGCGCCCGCTGTCGGCAATCGCGACCTGTGCGGCGGTATCTGCTCTTAGTCTTACCGACAGGGAATAAGTACGACTATCGCTGTGCCGTGTGTGCCACGTCCGTGGGCTCCAAGATGGATTCTGACAGCAAGGATTTTCAGGCGTTGCTCTCTGGCCAAGCCTCCCCAGCCCGGCGTTGAGTGGCGTGCAGTCTCCCTGGCGTCCCGTCAGAGACGGAAGCGCTGCAGCTGCCGTTGTGCCTGGGCGTGCAACGGCTCTGCAGGGGTGGTGTGTTGGAGCACTTGCTCATAGGCGGCACAGGCGGCGTCGTAGCGTCCGAGCTGTTCCAGGGTATCGCCCTGACGCATCCACGCGAGTGTGCACTGCGGATTCGCCGTTGTCGCTGCGGTCAAGGCTTCGAGCGCTTCTTGCGTACGGTGCGCTTGTAACAACGCCAACCCTTTGCCATACCACGCCAGATCAAAATCCGCCTGTAAGGCGACGCTATGCTCAAACGCGTCCAAGGCCTCAGCCTCCCGGTTGCTCTGCAAATGCGTAATCCCCAGACCGTACCAGGCTTGTGCGGCACCCGCGTGGCGGGCCAGCGCCTCGTGCAGCGCCGTGGTGGCCTCCTCCCAGCGTTGCATGTCGACGAGCGCCATGCCCTTGGCTAACCAGGCCAGGTGTGACTGCGGTTCCAGGGCGATCGCTTGGTCAAAGGCAGCGAGGGCTACCTCGCGCTGTCCCAGCTCAGCCAGGGTGACGCCGTGGCCATACCAGGCCAGATGGGAGCGCGGTTGCTGCACGCTGGCACGGCGGAACGCTTCGAGCGCGGCGCGATCATCGCCCAAATTGTAGAGCGCCATGCCGCGGCTATACCATGCGGCATGCGACTCTGGCTGCAGCGCGACGGCTTCATCGAAACACGTCAGGGCGCGCTCATACTCGCACAGACGCATGGCCTCCAACCCCTGGGTCAGCCAATCGGCGTCTTCAGACAAGGCAGGGCTCTCCTCCGCATTCCGGCCTTTGGCGCGTTTGAAATACTGTGACCATTTTGAAGAGTGACGCACAGACGTTCATCCCTCTCGGCATACAGCGCTTGTCGTCGGCAGCCGTTACACTCCTACGGAGCCACCTAAATACTGCATCGTCTGCTGTTGAATAAATTGGCTTAAGGCCGCATCACTCAGCCGTCCAAACACGCGTTCGAGCTCGGCGAGTGGCATGACGGCTTTGGCCATCGAGCGGTGGCCACCGGCACTCCCATACGCCCCAAACGCGGTGCGCACCAATTCCCCCGCACTGCGCGCATGCGATGTGTGGCGCACCGAGACGATCAAGTTCCCAGCGAAAATCCCCGAGACCAACGACCATTCCATGCCCTCGACTTGCAAACAAAACTCGGCAAACTGCGGCAGCACGTCCTCACGCTCGACTAGGCCCAGATGGGTAAAAAATGTCGTGCCGACGGTGGTGCGACAGCGCAGCGCATAGCCAAACGCGTCGAGATCACGCAAGGGTAACTTGGGCCGTTCCATGCGTCGAATGAGGCTGTGATTGGCCAGCGGGTAGAGATGCGAAAACGCCTCGACATCCGCTTCGGTGGTTTCGCGTTCCAGGGCCAGGGTATCGGTTTTTAAGCCATAATAGAGCGCGGTAGCTAAGCGTTGGGTAATTTTGGCGTCCACCGCTTGCAGATACTGCACAAAGATCGTCGCTGTTGAGCCAAACGACCAGCGTACATCACGATACCGTGCCACATATTCCGCGACCAGTGGATGATGATCGACCACCGCATCGACCTTGGGGAGCAGGTCGCCAAAGTACGGCGGTTGGACGTCCACCAGGGCAATCCCGTCATACTGCCGCAACGTCTTGGCCGTGACCTGAGCGATCTCAATGCCAAGTAATTGGACCATGGCGACATTTTCCGGGCGTGTCACCTGGCCAAAGGAACCAATGTGCGCCGTCGTCTTATTGCGGCCCAGCAGGGTTCGTAAAGCTAAGCCGCTGGCAATGGCATCAGGGTCGGGATCATGCTGGACGAGAATGAGCAGATTTTCGCAGGGTTCTAAGGCGGTGCGCAGCTCGATGACACGTTGAAAATCCCGTGCCTGTCGCAGTTTGACGCGAGCCGCTTGGGAGAGCAGTTTATCAATGGAGATACATTTAACTGGGGGGGAGATCTGCGGTTGATGTTCATGCGTGGTAATAACCGCAATAGCGGGTGGGTGCTGGAGCTGTCGGAGCTGCTGCAGCACATCTTCCGCCAGTTCCGGGCTGTTCACCTGGATGAGCACATCATCAGCCTGGGTGATCTGCGCCCGCTGATAAATCTTCCCGTCACGCAGCTTCCCGTACAGGGCACAGCATCCTTCCTCCGTCAGCTTGCGCTGCAAGGAACGATCATCGACGAGATACACCACATCATCGTTGACGGCAAACGTCGCACGACCGTGGGCAAGACACGCTTGCTCTTGACAAATATACACATGCCGCATGCATGAGCTTCCTCATGACAGTCACAGTGGAGCTCAGTGGAGACTGATGCGGGCTCGCATAAGTTCTGACTACACCATGAGCTGATATACTCTGCCACACCGCGCCGGGTCTGCCTACAACAGAGATGTTCTAGAGCCCCATGTGCGGTCGAGGTGACACAGAACCACAATTATACTACCAGAAGCGCTAGAGCGCGTCGAGGAAGCCTGATGTGACTCTGGCACCCGCCTTGCTTATTCTGCCGTCGTCTCACCTTCGTCGTCCGGCAAGCCGGCACGATGCCTCAAGGCCCGGCCCTTCTCGGGATGCGGGTCTTTGACGAGGCCGTAAATCTGCCGTCCTTCGTGATCTTCGGGTAAATGCTCCGTGATCGGTAAACCCTCCGGGTTTACGAACAGCAGTCAATGGCAGTACTTGTAGATTTGCATCTCGTTACAAGCACACATCCAACGCCGCAACTTCGCCTCGGCCTGCTTGTCTGGATAAAAATTGCAGGGGCACAATGGCCGGCCCACTTCTTCGATGTGTCGCGCCAGCCCTTCCACCACCACTTCGGTGACCATCCGGTCCGGATGCAGATACGATCCAGACTTCTCCGCAAACTTTTCGACAAAGTTACGCATTTTGAGAAGATTTTTCTCACTCGGCGTATCCATTCCCACACTCCCCTCTAGCCAGCGATCGCGTCGATACGCTGTGCCAGGGTAAAATCTAAGGCACTGATACCCGCCAGATCATGGGTATTGAGGTCAACAGTGACCCGATTATAGACATTTGTCCAGTCCGGATGATGATTCATGGCCTCCGCCACCAGCGCCACTTGCGTCATGAAGCCAAACGCCTGTACAAACGACCCAAAACGAAAATCTTTATGGAGCTTGCCATCCACAAGCGCCCAGCCAGGTCTGTCAACGAGACGTGCCTGAATGTCAGCATCAGCTAATTTTTGTCGCTCCGCCATAAGACTGCTCCCGTACCCCGCTCTCAGGTGACCGTGGCACGCAGTGCCTGCCCCCATGCCACCATACGCGCATGCCACGCCGCTGGCAAGGCATCCACAGCGGCCGCTGCGGCCCATGCGGACGCTAGCGCAGCACCGCCTCAGCCATGCGCTCCAATTGTTCGCCCATGGCGGCTTCCGTCTCCACATGCTCAGGCCGCACCACCACCCGGTCGGCTCCGGCATTGAGCAGCGCTTGCACGATGGTGCGATCCGCTGGCTGGCCATACACCGAAATGCTAATCGAGCGCGGATCGCGCCCGGCTTCCTTCGCCATACTATCGAGCAGGCCCCGGCTGGTTTCGACCTCCGCTGGCGTGATGCGATTGGGTAACCAGCCATCGGCATGGTCCACCACACGCCGCAGCACGTTCTTGGCGTGTCCCCCGAGAATCACCGGCGGATGCGGCTTCTGCGCCGGCTTGGGATACGAGCGCACCAGCGGAAAGTTAAAATACGTACCGTGGTACTCTGCCTCGTCTTGCGTCCACAGGGCTTTCATCACTTCAATAGCTTCCCGCGTCTGTGTCCAGCGGTGCACGAAGTCGCCACCCATCAGCTCCGTTTCTTCCCGCAGCCAGCCCGTGCCAATACCGAACAAGAACCGCCCGCCACTATACAAATCCAGCGCCGCGATTTCCTTGGCCAGTAGCAGGGGATTGCGCTCCGGCACCAGGGTGATGCCGGTGCCCAATTTGATCTTCGTCGTTACGCCGGAGGCGCGGGCTAAGGCGATATAGGGGTCCGTAAAATGCGAGTAGGTCCAGGGGATCTCCCCACCTGTGGAGGGGAAGGGGCTGGTGCTATGCACGGGCACGGCGGGATGTTCCGCGTACCAGATCGACTCGAAGCCGAGTTCCTCCGCCTTTTTGGCCATAAAGGCCGGATCAATGGTATAGGCCGGCAGGGGGACAGAGGTGCCAATACTCATACGGCAATGCTCCTATGCTGAAAACGTCAGGCCGTGCGAGGGCGCACGGACAAAGCTGCCGGAAGGATAAAGCACATTGGGGGCACATGCCACCGGAAAACGTCTCTCTGATAGCGTATGCTACAGCGTCTGCTGCCGAGGTGCCTAGCCGTGCTGGCGTGCGGCGCCCGGCTAGGCAAGAGCCATCCCGACGTAAGCGTCATACCAGTGAGGGATCATCCCCATGATTGAAGAGACGTTGGACATTACCACTGTCGACGGTCAGATGGAAACCTTTGTCTGTCGTCCCGAACGCGGTGGGCCATTCCCCGCCGTGTTTTTCCTGATGGATGCCCCTGGCATCCGCGAGGAACTCCGCGACATGTCGCGCCGCCTGGCCACCGTGGGCTATTACGTCCTGCTGCCGAATCTCTACTACCGCGCCGGACGCGATACCATCTTTGGCCCAGATGTCCTCGAAGAGGGCTCAGCGGAGCGCGACCGCATGCGCGCCGTGCGCACCAAGATGACTATCCCACCGGTGATGCGCGATATCGCCTCAATGCTGGCCTATATAGATCGTCAGGAGGAGGTCAAGCAAGGCCCGGTGGGATGTCACGGCTATTGTATGAGTGGCCCGTATGCCCTGGCCGCCGCGGCACGCTATCCCGAGCGTATTACCGCCGCGGCTTCGTTCTACGGCACCTGGTTGGTCAGTGATGCCGAGGAAAGTCCGCATCGCTCCCTGGGCCAAGTGCAGGGCGAGCTGTATATCGGCTGCGCCGAGCATGACAATCTCGCTCCGCTGCCCATGGTCGAGGAGCTGCGCGGCTTGTTCAAGTTGTCAGGCGTGGCCGGTGAGGTGGAGTTGTATCCCGGCGTGCATCACGGCTTCGCTTTCCCGCAGCGCTGGTGTTATGACCAGCCCGCGGCCGAGCGCCATTGGGAGCGGCTGCTGGCACTCTATGCGCGGCGGCTGGCAAGCACACAAGCGTGAGGCGCTGCCGGGGTCTTCAGCAAACGTGAGGGGCCAAAGCCCCGTACGATGCCCCGCACCACCCCATGCCAGTCGTGCCCCTGGCACAACCATGGGCGCCTCAAGGCGCCAGCTGGGCTATGGGCGTGAGGGAGGCCCCAGGTCTGTGACCAGCGCCAGCCATGCTCATTGTGGCCAGTGCGATGGCTGGTGCGTCAGCGGCGACCTCGCGGGCCTGGGCCGCTCCTACAGGCAGGAAAGCGGGCATCTCCAGCCTCCCGGTCGGAGCGGGCCAAGCCCGCGCAGAGGGGCTCACCGCGTGGGCGTGTGCAAGATGCGCATTGCTGGACCAGCGCAGACTTCCCAAAATACAAGGAGCAAACCATGCTACAATGCCCGCCTCAACAATCGCGAGCCGCCAACAGCGCACCACTGAGGAGAGATCACGATGGCAGAACGGCGTATACCCACACGTGAGGAAGTCCAGGCGTATCTGCACGAACGACGGAACTGGGGCCGCTGGGGTCAGGACGACCAGGTAGGCGCCATTAACTTGATCACCCCGGCGAAGCGCGTCAAAGCCGCCTCCCTGGTGCGCACGGGACGGAGCGTGTCGCTGAGTCGCGATTTCCCTAAGATGCCAGCGCCGGGCAACACCTTTCCCGCAGACCACTGGATGAAGATCGTGCCACGCGGCACCGGCGGCTTCTCTGCGGACTATGTGGGCATCTATTACCACGGCATTGCCTCCACACATCTAGATGCCCTGTGCCACACCTGGGATGACCACGGCATGTGGAACGGCCGCAATCCGGCCAAAGAAATCACTTTTGACGGGGCGACGTTTGGCAGTGTGGATCACTGGAGCACGGGCCTGATCACGCGTGGCGTGTTGCTCGATGTGCCGAAATACCGTGGCGAGCCCTACGTGACGATGGATAAACCGGTGCACGGCTGGGAACTTGAAGACATCGCCCGGGCCCAGGGCGTGACCATCGAGCCGGGCGACGCCCTGGTGGTATGCAGTGGCCGGGATGCTTTACAGGCCGATTATCCCGATCAGTATTACGGTGTGCCCTTTGGCACGCGCAACCCGGAGCGCCCCGGACTGCACGCCTCCTGCCTGCCCTTCCTGCGTGACCATGACATTGCTGTGCTGGTGTGGGACATGATGGATCTCATGCCCAACGGCTACGACCTGCCCTGGTCGGTGCATGGCGCCATTTTTGCCTACGGCATTGCGCTGCTCGACAACGCCCTGTTGCAACCCCTGGCGGCTGTGTGCGCTGAGGAAGGGCGCTATGAGTTTATGCTGACCATTGCACCGCTGAAAGTCGTGGGTGGCACGGGCTCTCCGGCCAATCCCATTGCCTTGTTTTGACACAGTGATGCATGGTTGGTGGCTCGTGATGAGTTTGGACCTGAGGTTTGAGGTCCCTGCTTGCGTGATTCTACGTGCTGACAAGGGGCCTCATGTCTCTCATCGTCCATACACTTGCGGTTGCTGGGGCCTTGTGCTCGGCAGTGGCCACGGTCACCATTCGCCAGGGACTCGGCACATCCAATCCCTATGCCGGCTTCTGGCTCAATCTCGTGGTTGGCATGGTCGGCCTCTGGGGTGCCACGTTTCTCCTGGTGCCAGTGTCCGACTTTCAGGCCCGTGCCTTACCCTTCTTCATTGCCTCCGGACTCCTGGGGACGGTGGCGGGCCGCTTTCTGCGTTTCCTCAGCATTGACAAAGTCGGTGCCCCGGTGGCCGCGGCTATCAACAACCTCAACCCGTTTATTTCGACCGGCCTGGCCATTATGCTGCTCGGCGAGCGTGTGACGCTGCCCATTCTTGCCGGGACCGCGGTGATCGTCTGTGGCACCACTCTGCTGTCCCTGAGTGGGCGCTCTGTGGGCTTTCGCCCGTGGCAGCTCTGGTATCCGTTTCTCTCCGCCTTTTGCTTTGGGGCCGTGGCCATTGTCCGTAAACTGGGGTTAATTCATGCCCATCCAGTGTTTGCCTTTGCCGTCAACATCACCACGGCCTTTCTTGCCTTTACAGCCTATCTAGTGGCCTCGGGCACCCTGAAGAGGCTGCGTTGCGATGGCCGTAGTCTGCGCTATTTTCTTCTGGCCGGCGTCACAGAAAACGCTGGGGTGCTGCTGGGCTTGTTTGCGCTCAGGCTTGGGCAGGTGAGCGTGGTCACCCCCTTAAATGGCACCTCGCCGCTCTTTGTCTTGGTGCTCACGTTTTTCTGCCTCAAGGGTGTAGAGACGCTGACAGGCCGTATTGTTTTCGGCACTATTCTCATCGTCCTCGGCGTGTTTTTATTGACGGCCGGATAAGCAAAGGAGAGGCGTATGCCGTATCCTAACCATGCCCCCGTTGTCATCTGTGGCGCTGGCGTCATTGGTGCCGCCGTGGCGTATTACCTGTCGCTCCGTGGCGTGCCTGTCACTCTCATCGAGCGTAGCGCTGTGGCCTGCGCTGCGTCTGGCAAAGCTGGCGGCTTCCTGGCCCTGGACTGGTGTGATGGCTCGCCGCTCGCCCCGCTGGCGCGCACTAGTTTTCAGTTGCACGCCGACCTGGCGCAGGCGCTGGGCGTGGACTATGGCTATCGGCGTCTCACCACCCTCGCTGTCGCTGCGGGGGCGCATGGCGTGCAGCGCCCGGATACTATGCCAGAGGCCCTGGCCTGGCTCGACAGTCAGGGCGTACCCACCCGCGTCTTGGGGACACCCGCCACCACGGCGCAGGTGCATCCGGCGCAATTCACCCATGCCCTGCTGCACGCGGCGCAGGCCCGCGGGGCACAACTGCGTATGGGCTGTGTCGAGGGGATTGACGTGTCCGCGGGCAAGGTGCGCGGCGTGCAGGTGGATGGCACACTGCTACCGACAGAGCAAGTCGTCATCGCTATGGGACCGTGGTCGGGGTGCGCCGCACAGTGGCTGCCACTGCCGCCGGTGTGGGGCTTGAAGGGCCACAGTATCACGCTCAAACCCACGACGCCGATTCCAGCCCAGGCCCTGTTCGTACAGTACATCACCGATACCGGTGAGCACCTGGAGCCGGAAGTCTACCCGCGCCCGGACGGCGAGGTGTACTTGTGTGGATTCTCCGAACAGGCTGCGCTGCCTGAGAGCCCAGAGCTGGTGCAGCCTCGTCCCGAAGCGGGGCCGTTCTTACAACACATTGCCGCCACCCTGTCGTCGTCTCTGGCCGGCTTAACACCCGAGCGGGTGCAGGCGTGCTACCGTCCGGTCACCGATGATGGCCTGCCGCTGCTCGGCCCGGTGCCGGAGGTGGCTGGAGCCTATATTGCGACTGGCCATAGCTGCTGGGGTATCTTGAATGCTCCGGCCAGCGGCCTGGCCATGGCAGAGTTGATCGTGGACGGACGGGCGCGTAGCGTCGATCTCACGCCGTTTGAGCCGCAGCGTGCTGCACTGCGTGGACAGGGGAAACCGGTGTAACGCCGGGACGGCGTTCGGCGGAAGGTTTGGGAGACGATGCTGACTCGTAAAACCAGGGTGGTGCCTTCGATGTCAACGGACACGGCTCACTCTGGCAGATACGGCACCAAGGCCTGAGTGTCTTACAGAGCCAGTGGCTCCAGAGCAATGATTGGGTGGGACATGGCTTCCGCCTTTTACTTACGCCTTCTCATCATAGCCCGCGACTGTGAGTAGGCAATCGAACAAGAAGTCACACAACTGCGGTACGCTTGGAGTCGGCGTGGTGTTGGAGCCGAAATGCAGCGGCCGGTGCGAGCGCGGGTCGCGCACCGCGTCCGCCAACATCTGCACAATGTCACGCCGCAACGCTGTCGCCGCCCGATCATGTCGGCCAGCAATCTGGGTATGCCGCCCGATGGCCGTCAGCAGCCGCGCCGTGGCGAAGGCAACCAGGCCACTGGTATCGCTGAGCCAGGTCTGGAGTTCCGGCAGCACCTCGGGATCCATGCGGCGGAAGAGTCCCATGGCTTCCATGGCGGCCTCGCGCACGGGTGCGATATCAGCTAAGGCAGCGCGCAGCGCGGGCAGTAATGCCAGCGACAGGTGGCGCATGTAGCCCAGTAAGCGCACGGCATCGGCTCGCCCGGTGTACCAGTTTTGTTCGGTCGCTGCACGCAACAAGAGAGGCTGCAGACGAGGTTTAATCGCTGAGCTGTGGAAACGGGCCGGGGCCTGCATGGCGGCACCCGCCAACAACTCCAGGAGACGCGCCCGTTCGGCGTGAACATCCGCATGATTAGTCATGGACTCAGCAAGAGCACAAACAGTCCATTCCGCCAGCAGTTCGAGAAACCCAGCGTGTTGCACGCCCGTCTTCGCGGCGTTGGCGGCATACGCCCAGCGCTCCACCTCCGACGCCTTCGTCGTATACATCGTCTGCCCTACTGCCTTGAGCTGCGCCAGTCCTTGCTCAGCATCCTCGTGGGCACAGATGCTCTGCCAGGCGACACCATGGCGCTCCAGCAGCAACTGGCGCGCCTGGCTCACCAGCTCGCTGGACACCACCGGAGTGGGCGAGGCGGACAGACTCTCAAGCACAACGGCTGCGAGGTTTTCCAGATTAATGACGAGACAGGTGTCTGCTCCAAGATCAGTATGGTCATGGCTGGCCATGACGTGCCGGAGTGCCTCCCAGCGGCCAGCGTCCAAACGGTCGTGTTTTGCCAGATATGCCATGCTCCTGAGCATGGCACGCTTGACGGTGGCAGACCCGTTGGCAAGGGCGCTCAAGAGTGCGTCCCACGCGGCGCCTTCCACGTGCTGCACGGAGCCCAAGGCGCACCTGGCGCTAAGCGATTGCGGATCACGTTGGAGTTGAGTCACCCAGGTAGCGATATGCGCTGCGGCATCGTACAGGAGCCGTGCACAAAACCATGTGACGCTGTAATGGATACGGTGGGGCGCTGACACACTGCTGCCGGCCTCAAAGAGCACATCTCGCGCCTCCCTGCCAAGAAGCGAGGCACGAAAGAGAGGCTCTTGGGGACCACCATAGAGTTGCTCTGCAGCCCGGTGACTGATGAGATCATCAGCGGCGGTCAAACACGCCAGCAGACCGGGGATGACCGCCTTGGAGAGTCCCTGCAACTCCGTCAAGAACAACGCCGACATGGCGGCAATCTGCGGTGAGGCGGTATGGAGCTGGCGCTTGAGAAACGGCACCACCTCCCAGGAAGCGGCCCGGAGCCGCGCATACAGCGACTCAACGATGACCGTTTCGCCCTTTTCTAGTAGCCGTTCAAGACACAGCGCAGCTAAGGGCGTGAGATCCAGCAGCGCATCTCGCGAGGCTGCGGCAAGCGCCGCAAGATGCTCTGGCGCTGGATGCTCCACGAACTGCCGCCACAAAGTCGTCTCGTGTAACCAGGGCGCTGTCTCAGCTGCGACTGCAGAGGCCAGGGAGAGCACAGCCCAGACCTCGCGGTACTGCGTTTCGTGCTGTAACGTCGGTAGCACCAATCTCAAGACCGTCTGCCAGTCCTCAGCGGCACGCGCTTGTTGTACCGGATCGTGCAACGTCCCAAGCGCCACCTGGAAGACCTCATCCAGCTCCGGCAAACCTGTGGCGACGCGGCGCAGCAAGCGCAGCGTGGTCGAGCGGGCAAACTCGTCTGGAATGGTCATCGTCGCTTGGAACGCCTGCTGGAAGCAGGCAATGGCTCGCCCAGGTTTGGAGGCCATAGCCAGGCGTCCCCAGGCCCGGGCCTGGTCGTCGGGATCTGTCATGTGCACGGCAGCCTCGGCAGCCTGGGCCCAGTAGCTCTCCATCTGCGCATCGTCACATGTGGTGGCCAGCCATTCAAAGATCTGCTGCCGATGGGCAAAATCAGCCACTTGTTCGGCTGCGACTGCCGCCTCGGCCATCAGCTGCTCCCGCTGCTCCGGCCAGTGTTGGCTGAGCCGTAACAGGCCGCGGGCACGATGGTAAGGTATTGTAACCGCTTGGATGCGGTGGTAGATCTCCTGGGCAGGGTGCGGGTGGGTCAACAATGCAGGAGCCAGGGCCTCGAAGCAGTCTGTACGGCTACTGCGCTGGCCAGAATCTCCCAGGGCGCAGGCGAGGATTTCCGGTAGCAGGTGGGGATTTGCTTGCGTCAGTGGTTTGAGGATGTCACGTATGCTCCAGCCCCGCAAGAAACCCAGGGGCGCAGGAAGCATTTCGATATTCGTCAGGATAGCGGGAGGAATATCATCATCGTCAATGGACTGTCCGCGTTGCCGTGTGCCACAACGCTGCTGGAAGCCGCCTGCTGGGCCATGTCCTGGCGGGATGTGTGCAGTGCCGGGCAGCGCCGTACCAAGACGTCCAATAGGCGCCGTAGATCAGTCTCGTATTCGGTGGAACGCAGTACGACCGCTTGCAGACGATGCAAACGCTCCAGGCCGCACTGCTTAAGCCAGCCCTCCGGTGGCATCGTGGCCCCATTACACAGCACAGGAATGACGGTCTGGGCCGCGTCCAGGGCTAGCGTAATCTCCCTGCGGACCCAATCCTCGGGATTCCACAGCCGTGGAACCCCTTGCCAGTCCCCATCAGGATACGCTACCGTCTGCCACGTGAGGCCAATGACTGCCAGCATGACTGGGCGCGTTTTGGCGTTATGCTCCAAGACCTTCGTCCAATCTTGGCCGCCTTCCAGACGAGTCATGTCGCGGAACACCGCCTCAGGCCCAAACTCCCGCGTCAGGTCGGCATCTAAGCGTCCCACGAGATCCAGGGCATCCACAATGCGGTAGATGATGAAGATCATGGCTGACGTGCTCCTCTCCAGCCCTTCTCCCATCCATAAGCATACTTTGCACACTCATGACAGCGTACGAAACGTCGCGACCACGGGGATGTGGTCCGACGGTTTGGGCAACGTGCGGAGGGCTCGTTCCAGGGTGACGGCAGTGCAACGCGCCGCGAGGGGAGGCGTGACCAGGATGTGATCAATGCGGAAGCCCAGATTGCGCCGGAAGGCCATGGCCCGATAGTCCCACCAGCTATACAAACCACCCTCCTGCTGATGCAACCGCAGGGTATCGCATAGGCCCCAGGCCACCAATTGGGCAAAGGCGGCGTGTTCGTCCGGGTGAAACAAAATCTCCCCCTCGGCTTTGGCCACATCATAGACATCGCGTGCTTCCGGGGCGATATTGAAATCGCCACACAACAGCACAGGTTGCTCTGGGGTGTAGGCGGTGCGCAGAAACGTCTGCAGTGCCTGTAACCAGGCGAGCTTGTAGTGAAACTTGGGCGACCCGACGGCTTGGCCGTTGGGTACATAGACATTGATCACCTGGATGCCGGCGATGGTCGCGGCAATGAAGCGTTTCTCGTCGGCGGGCGGGGCCCCTGGCAAGGCCAGGCGCACGTCGCTCATGGGCAGGCGTGACAGCAGCGCGACGCCATTATACGTCTTTTGCCCCGTAAAAAGCGTGTGGTACCCTACGTCGGCCAGCGCTTGGGCGGGAAAGAGGTCATCGGTGACTTTGGTCTCTTGCAGACAGACGACGTCCGGGCCATCCTCCGTGAGCCAGTGCTGGAGCGCTTCCAAGCGCACACGGAGCGAATTCACATTCCAGGTGGCAATACGCATGACGTTTTCCTCCGATGGCAGACGTCCGGTGCGCCTTAGCGACGTTGGGCCGTCTGGCGTCTCTGCGGACGCTCGACCAGAGCAGCAGCTTGCATGGGAATGCGCACCATGGAACTCCAACGCTGGGTGGTGCCGCGGTTGCCTGGCTCATCGAGCACGACGCTGACGTGCAGCATAATTTCTTGTGGAAGACGGGGCACCAGCGCAATCCGCGCCGTACGACGTTCCCCAGGCGCCCAGGCCTGCCAATGGCTGGACAGCAGCCGCTGCACCGAGACACCGTGGGTGCCAGGTTCCGTCGTGGCTTGGGGAATCTGGACCGTGGTTTCATACCCACTCGTGTGCATGGCCATAAACGAGACGAGATGCTCGGGATAGTTAATCATGACAATGCCATAGCCCAAGCGTGGACTGGTGTTGACGGCTTCGAGTTCAACCGTCACCTGCTGCCCAAGCTGTGCCACTGGACTGGACAGACGTAACGGGTTGACCAGCAGCGTCTGAGCGCCAGACGGTGTCGGCACGAGCGCACGGCCCCCCGGTGCCAGAGGACGCAGACGCGGTGGGTCGAGCCGTATGGGCGTCAGGAACGGCATGCTGCCGTATTGCCGATACTGTTCCTGCGCCGCGGTGACACAGCGCACGTACTGTTGCGTTTCGGTAATGGCCGGCACGCTATAGTTGGCGGTAATCACCGTCTGTGGCCCAGCGTTGTAGGCTGCCAGCGCCAGGCGGATGTCGCCGCGAAACATCTGTTTGAGCGTGGCCAGATAGCGCGTGCCGGCCATAATGTTACGTTGCGGATCGAAGGCATTGCTGACCCCCAGCATCGTCTGCGTGCCGGGCATCAACTGCATCAGTCCCTCGGCTCCCTTCGGAGACCGCGCCTGGGGATTAAAGCCGCTTTCGCATTTGATCACGGCTTTGACCAGCGCCGGTTCCAGCCCCTGCTCCTGAGCCGCACTCAGGATGAAGGACTCATACGGCGCTTCCCGCGTCCCACCAGACACTGGATCGCCCCAGAATCCCAGCAAGCAACCCAGCATCCCACCCATGCACACCGTTCGTAGACGTTTGCTCACGGACACCCCTGGCACGTTACATCGTGTAGCCCGCTTCGTTATGCTGGCTCAGATCAAGGCCCATCTGTTCATCCTCGGTGGGCACACGCAAACCCATGGTCGCGTCTAAGACTTTGAGAATGATGAACGTGACCACAGCGGCAAACACTAAGGTGGCGAGGACAGAGAGGGCCTGCACGCCCAAGGTCTTGGCATTCCCCAAGAGCAAGCCGTTCTGGCCTGCCGCATTGATAGCGGTCGAGGCAAAGAGTCCCGTCGCGAGGGCGCCCCAGGTGCCACCCACGCCATGGACCCCAACAACGTCCAGGGAGTCATCATAACCAAAGCGGCTCTTCATGACCACCGCAGCAAAACACAGGAGGCCGCCGATGCCGCCAATCGCAATCGCCGCTAATGGGCTGACAAACCCCGACCCTGGCGTAATGGCCACCAGACCAGCCACCGCCCCACTCGCCGCCCCGAGAAGCGTCGGTTTGCCCGAGTGCTTCCACTCGGCAAAGAGCCAGGTCAAGGCCGCCGTCGCCGCCGCGGTATTCGTGGTGACAAACGCGTTCGCCGCCAGGCCATCGGCCTTCAGCGCACTCCCCGCATTGAAGCCAAACCACCCGACCCACAGCAGTGCGGCGCCCGTCACCGCAAAGGGCAAATTATGCGGCGCCATATATTCCGTGGGAAAGCCGCGCCGCCGCCCCACCACCAGGGCACAGACAAGCGCCGAGATGCCCGAGCTGATATGGACCACGGTGCCCCCAGCGAAATCTAGCGCCCCCAGCCCATCGGCCCCCATCCATCCGCCCTTGCCCCAGACCCAATGTGCCAGGGGATCGTACACAAACGTGGCCCACAGGAGCCCAAAGACCAAGAACGTCTTGAATTTCATGCGCTCGGCAAACGCCCCAGTAATCAACGCGGGCGTAATGGCCGCAAACATGCCCTGAAAAATCATGAAGGCTAAGTGCGGGATGGTGTCAGCGTACGGCCCCGGCTCCATGCCCACCGTGGCCAACCCCACGTAGTGCAAGCTGCCGATCAGCCCACCGATGTCGGGGCCGAAGGCCAGGCTATAGCCAAATAACACCCACTGCACACTAGAGCATTTTCATAATTTACGCACTGCATATCCGGCTTTATAGAAGAAGTTGTTGCAATGGGATGGGGTGACCGCATCATAGATCTTACCAATGGCGCTCCAGAGGGCTTCGACGGTGCGTTCGGCGAGAGTGCGCA